>Ga0209909_100367_pt1 | contig 35921 bp, 37 predicted proteins | sample FECB22metaG_FD_188302 | JGI IMG/M metagenome (GOLD analysis project Ga0209909, IMG submission 188302) | Cyanobacterial communities from the Joint Genome Institute, California, USA - FECB-22 (SPAdes) (version 3) | ecosystem: Environmental > Aquatic > Thermal springs > Hot (42-90C) > Microbial mats... | reverse complement strand
ATGCGCCCGCCGCGACCAGGACCAACTGCACCTGCATCTGCCTTCGTATCCGTGCTCATCGTCCTCACCCCTGTCGCGGAGACCGTCCGCTAACGGGGTGTCTCAAGCAACCGGGAGGCGGAGGACCCGGGATAAACGATCCGAGCGGCATAGCCGCTGGGGTTTGCGGGTGACAACGTAACGTCGCCGAGCGGCCCTGCCTTCGATCGGTCCGCTGACAAGGCCCGTCAGCTCAAATTCTTTCCGAATGGTCCAGGGGAGAAGAGATGCGAGAGGACCAGCCGTATTTGGTCCCGAAACGTGGATCAGTCGCTCGGCCTACACCAAAGGCGTGACCAGCCCCGTCTCGACGATCATGGATTGCAACAGTTCCAAGCCTCAGCAGCCTGTGCGGTGTGTTGCTTTGGCAAGCGGCGTGAAGTCAGAGGAAACGGGCTCGAAGCGCGCCCGACGCACCAGACCGAAGGCGTATTGCCGTTGCGTCTCGATCTGCCAGGGCGAGAGCCCAGCCCGTTGGGCGCCGCGCAGGGAGGCGGCATTGCCTTGGTCGATGAAAGCTATCACGTAGCGCGCGCCGGATCGGGCGGCGGACGCGGCAATTCGGGCGGTCACGGCAGACATAATTCCCATGCCCCGGTACGCGCTCGGGGTGTAGGCGTTCTCTAAAAGCGCCTCGTCGAGCGACAGAGCCGGCAGCCCGGCGGCCTTGCGAATAGCATCGCTGTATCCGGTGGTGAGCCACTGAATGTGACACGGGCGGTCGGCCGTCTGGTCAACGGCGACGAAGCAACGGCTGAGCAGTGAGTGCTGCTCAACCATGCGCAGCCGCCACTCGATATCTGCACGCTCGCGCGCGGCGGCGGGCCCATCTGCCATCGGAACGAGTGCCGAGAGGTCGTCAGGCCGGAACGCGCGCAGGCTGATGGGGATGTGCGCGGGCGGCGCCGGAAACGGGATCGTCAGGTCCCGCCGCAACCCGATCCGAATGCGCTGTCCATAAGGACCCGCCTTGAGGCGGCGCATGACCTTGCTGCCCAGAGCTGCAAGGCGGCTGTCGCCTACCTCCGTGACGCCCGCCCTCCGCTCGAACGCATTGCTCATCGCGCGACCCCATCTAGCTTGAACGGGCAATCATCCGGATCCGGCGGTCGGTGGTGCGAGCCGCGCCACCTCAGAGCACCCAGGGCGGGTGCGACTTTGCTGTCCACCTCCGCTACCGGAGCAGCGCCGAGCCGACCTGGGCCAGACCGCGCGCCAGGCCTGGTGCGATGCCCAAGGTCAGGGTTCCCAGCGAACACAGGCCGAGCGACCAGATGTAGCCAGCGCCGGGGGCCACCGCCTCGGTGCGCTCGGGCTCCCGAAAGTACATCTCGGCGATAATGGCCACATAATAGTAGAGCGCCACCGCCATGTTGGCGGCCGCGAACACCGCGAGCCAGGCGAAACCTCCGTCGATGGCAGCCAGAAGGAGCAACACTTTTCCGGCGAAGCCTGCCAGCGGCGGGATGCCGGCGAGCGACAATAGGCCGAGTGTCAGGGCTGCAGCCGACCACGGAGCTCGCCGGCCGAGGCCGCGTACGGCCGTGAGCCCATCGCTCCCGAGCATGCGCTCGACCTGCGCCAGGACCGTGAAGGCCGCAAGGTTCATCAGGAGGTAGGCGACGAGATAGTAGCCAATAGCCGGCAGAGCGTCGGCGGCGCGCTCGGCGACGGCTACCGCCATCAGCACGTAGCCGGCCTGGGCGATGCTAGAGTAGGCCAGCAGGCGCTTCAGACTACTCTGGCGTAGCGCCACCAGGTTGCCGAATGTCATCGTCGCAGCGGCGAGGAGCGCGAGCATAGTCGGCCAGGCGGCGAGGCCGCTCGGCATTGCCTCCAGCAGAAAGCGGAGGAGGCCGGCGAAGGCGGCGATCTTCGGCACCACCGATACGAAGCCGGAGGCCGGGGCGGTCCCTGCCTGGAACACGTCGGGCGCCCAGACATGGAAGGGCACCAGCGTCATCTCGAAGCCGTAGCCGACCACGACCAGGCCAAAAGCCAGTGCGACCCAGGCCCGATCCGCCCCCGCCAATCCTACACCGATGGCGCGCAGGTTCAGGCTGCCGGTGAGGCCGAACAGGAAGGTGAGGCCGTAGGCCATGACCGCAAGCGCGGCCGCACCGTAAAGGAAGTACTTCAGGGTCGCTTCCTGGGCCAGGCGGTCGCCTCGGACGAGCAGCACAAGCAGGTAGGACGGGAAGCTCACCATTTGTAGGAACAGGACGACGAGGCCGAGGTCGGTCGCGGCCGCGAGGCCCATGCCGCCGACCGTTGCCATCAACAAAGCGACCGGGAACTGCGCCTCCTGCTCCGCCGCGCGGAAGTGCGAGGCGAGCGACAGCAGGCTGATCAGGGCTCCAGCCTGAATGACGAGCTGGTAGAAGGCCCGGAACGGGTCGACGGCGTAGGTGCCGCAGAAGGCCTCACGTGGCGTGGCGTCCAGCATCGGCGCCGTCAGGCTCATCGCCACGATGAGGGCAAGGAGCGCGAGAGCGGCCGGAAGGCGACGCCAATTTCCGCGCGCCCAACCCGCAACGGGGACGAGTGCCAGAGCGGTCCCGGCGAGAACCATCTCGGGCCCCACGGCCCCGAGATCCATGCAGCTGCCCATGGAACCGGTCATCAGAACTGCGCCAGGATACGGGTCGCACCATCGAGTAGCGCGACGAGGACGGCTGGGAAGATGCCGATCAAGAGGGAGAGAGCCGCGAGCGAGCCCGCTGTCCAGACCTCGCGCTGCGCCAGGCGCCGCAATGCCGGCGCGTCCGCGGGCGCGCTGCCCATCAGCAGACCCATCACCAGCCGGAGATACACCGCTGTCGTGATGACGAGACCAAGGACGGAGATCCCGGCGATCCAGACGGACAGCTGCAGGGCGGCCCCGACGACCTGGAACTCGGCGATGAAGCCAGACAGTCCCGGAAGCCCGAGGGAGCCGAAGGCAAGCAGACCGAGCAGGCCGCTGAAGACCGGCATCGAGCCGATAAGGCCGCCGAACCGGCCGAGTTCCCGGGTGCCAGTGCGATGCTGGAGCATGCCTACGAGCAGAAACATGCCGCCTGTCAGAAGGCCGTGGCTGACCATCTGCGTGGCTGCGCCATTGAGCGCCAGCCGGCGCACCCCCTCGTTCCCGGCCAGCGCGGCCACCGCAACCCCGAGCGTGACGAAGCCCATGTGGTTGACGGAGGTATAAGCGACGAGCCGCTTCATGTCGGACTGCGCCAGCGCCGCCAGCGCCCCGTAGAGGAGCGACACCAGGGCCAAGGCGATCAGGAGCCAGCCGAACCGCGCGACGGTCTCCGGCAGTGCCGGCAGCAGCACGGCGAGCATGCCGTAGCCACCCATCTTCAGCTGAAGCCCGGCCAGTACCACGCTACCTTCGGTCGGCGCTTCGACGTGGGCGTCGGGCAGCCAATTGTGCAGCGGCACGATCGGGAGCTTGACGCCGAAGCCGAGGAGGAGCGCAAGGAGGACGAGGCTGCCTGCGAGCGGCGTCCCATCCAGCGGTCGCGCCTGGATGATGGCCGGCAGCGAGAAGGTATGGGGCTCCATCGCGAGATAAAGCGCGAGGAAACCTAGAAGCATCGCGAGGCTGCCGGCGCGGGTGTAGAGGAAGAACTTGAGCGCCGCGTAGCGCCGCCGCTCCCCGCCCCAGATGCCGACGATGAAGTACATCGGCACCAGGCCGACCTCGAAGAACAGGTAGAACAATAGCAGGTCCTGCGCGGCGAACAGGCCGATCAGTCCGGTCGCGAGCAGGAGGAAGAGGAAGGCGTGAGCGTGCGCCCGATCGTGCTCGCCCAGCGCATAGACCATCACCACCGTGAGCAGGATGGCGGTGAGCAAGATGAGCGCCAACGAGAGGCCGCCGATGCCGACGTCGTAGCTCGCGCCGAGCGAGGGGATCCAAGGGAGCGCCATCCGCCATTGCAGGCCGCCGGCACCCGGATCGAAGCCCAGCCAGAGGATCACCGCCGCGCCCAGCGTCAGTACGGAGCCGGCGAGCGCGACGTGGCGGACAAGACTCGGGCGGTGGCGTGGCAGCGCCAGCACGGCGAGCCCCGTGAGCAGCGGCAGGAAGATGGTCACCGTCAGCATCAGGTCCGTTCCGTTCAGGGCCAGAGCATGATGGCACCGGCGGCGAGCGCCGCTGCGGTCCAAGCGAACAGGCCGAGTGTGTAGAGGTAGAGGCGGCCGGCCTGGAGGGCGCGGAGCCGCTCGCCCCCGGCGGCGAGCCCGGCGGCGAGGTGGTCGCCGCCTCTCCGGAACCCGCGCGCCTCGATGCGCCCGGTGAACTCTGCAGAGTTCCAAACTCCTCTGGCGATGCCGCGCGCGCCTGCGTCAAGCACGCGCTCGGTCAGGCGTGCTGTCCGGGCGAGCCGCATCGTCCAGCGCGCCGGTGCCTCGGTAGCCGCAGCCAGTCCGGTGGCAAGCCTTAACGGGAACGAACCGAGGGCGCGCGCACCGCTCCTTCCTCGGATGATACCAAGCCCGAGGCCTAGGAGCCCGGCGGTGACGCCGAGCCTCCGCCATGCGGCTTCCGGCTCGATGCCCGCGGCGAAGGGCAGAGCGGAGCTGAGTCGACCGGCCAGCAGCCAGCCAAGGCCTGCAGCCGCGAGCGCCAGCAGGCTCATGCCCGCGCGCATTGCCCACCGAGGCGCGCGGCCACTCACCGGACCACGGCTCCGGCCGAGGAACGTCGCGGCCCCCGCACGTCCGATGTAAATTCCCCCGAGCAGAACGAGCAGCAGGATCAAGACGCCTGCTCCTGGACCGTGCTGCGAGGCGATGCCGAGGATCGCCTCCTCGCTCCAGAAGCCGGACAGGGGTGGAACGCCCGCAAGCGCCAGGGCGGCGACCAGGAAGGCGGCGCCTGCGAGCGGAAGCGTGCGAACCAGACCGCCGAGCCGGTCGAGGGCGCGCGTGCCCGTCCGCTCCTGTACGACACCGGCGGCGAGAAACAGGGTCGATTTGAAGGCGGCGTGCGCCGCGAGGTGGAGGGTGGCCGCGCGCGACCCGCCGAGACCGAGCGCCACCATCATCTCGCCGAGTTGCGAGCAGGTTGACCAGGCGAGCACCCGCTTCAGGTCCGCCTCGGCGGTGGCGATCAGGCCGGTGGCGAGCGCCGTCGCGGCCCCGACCCAGAGCAGGATGTCCAGGGTGACGGGCGAGGCCGCGAACACCGGGTAGAGGCGCAGCACGAGGAACACGCCGGCGGCGACCATCGTGGCGGAGTGCAGCAGGGCCGAGACCGGGCTGGGCCCGACCATCGCGTCAGGGAGCCAGGCCGAGAGCGGAAGCTGTGCGCTCTTGCCGAGTGCGCCTGCCATCACGAGGAGCGCCATCAGGGTGACCGCGCCGGGTGCGATCCGGCCGGCCTCGACGGCGCCGACGAGGGCGTCGATGTCGCTGGTGCCAATGAGGGAGAGCGCCAGGAGCCAGCCGAGCAGGAGACCGACGTCGCCGATCCGGGTCATCAGGAACGCCTTGGCGGCGGCGCCGGCAGCACCGAGCTCGGCGTGCTCGAAGCCGATCAGGAGGAAGGAAGCCAGTCCGACCAGTTCCCAGGCCGCGAACAGGAGCGCCGTCGAGTTCGACAGTACCAGCGTCAGCATAGCGCCCACGAACAGGCCGAACTCGGCGAAGAAGCGGGGCCGGTCATCTCTCCCGGCCATGTACCCGAGGCTGTAGAGGCCGACGCAGAAGGCGACGCCCGCGACCACCACCGCGACGAACCCGGTGAGCGGCGTGTCGGCGAGCCCGACGGTCAGCCGATAGCCACCGCTCTCGAACCACGTCGCCGATAGGGTCGCATCGGGCGGCACCACCGCGAGGCTAGCCAGGGAGAGGGCGGTCGCGCCGAGGACGAGCTCGCCGCCGCCATGGGAGAGGCGGTGGCCGGAAACGAGTGCAGCCGCAGCCGCGAGGAGCGGCAGGAGCGGAACAGCGAGCAGCGCGATCATCGCTTGAGGTCGGAGAAGGCGTCGACCTCGGCCGTCCGGCGCTGCCGGTACAGCAGCATGACGAGGGCGAGCCCGATAGCCATTTCGACGGCGCCCACCGTGACGATCAAGATGGCAAAGATCTGCGCGGAGTAGTCGCCCGGCGCGGTGAACCGCCAGAATGCGACGACGTTCAGGCCGATGGCGTTCAGCAGCACCTCGACACCCATCAGGATCATGACCGCCGAGCGCTGGGCGACCGCGGTGTAGAGGCCGATGGCGAACAGGAGCGCGCCGACGACGAGGTAGGCGGTCAGCGGTACCGTCATCCGATATGTCCCCCGTGCCGGTGGTGGGCCTCGTGCTCGTCCGGGCGCTCCGCCACCCGATCCGGGGTCGCGAGTGGCGCGAGGCGGTCGTTCCGGATCGGCTCCGGCTTGGCGTCGACCGCGACCCGGGCAGTACGCGAGGCGTCGTCCGGGTAGGCCGAGGGCCGGGCGAGCAGCACGGCGCCGAAGATGCCGATCAGGATCAGGAAGCCGGCCCCCTCGAAGGCAACCATGTACTTCTCCATGAGGAGATGGCCGACCCGGCGTGCCGAGTCCGGGTCCGGGATTGCGTCGGACACCGGCCAGGCCGGCCGCAGGACCAGCATACCGACGAGCATGACCGCAGCCCCAACGGCGAGCCAGGCCGCGAGCGGGCGAACGGGTGTGACCATCGACATGTCCATGCCGCTATGGCCTTCATGTCCGCCAACGCGTTCGGGCCCATGCCCGTGTTCGTGGGTAGTCTGCTCGTGCTGATGGTCGGGCTGCCTTACTTGCCCGCCCTCGGCATTGTGCGGCATCGCCTTGGTTGCCTCATCGTGCGTATGCCCGGACTCGTGAGCATGTGCGCCATGGGGCTTGGCGCCGTTGCCCTCGTCCTCCGCATCGCCAGGATGCTGTGCGGCTTCGGCGTTCCGGTGATTGCCCTGCTCCTCGCTCGTGGGCTGGCGCGGGACGAGCCCCTTGCTGAACCAGCGCTCCAGCGGGGCCATGTCCATGCCGGCCATCATCGCCCCGCCGGGGTCGTGCATGACCAGCACCATGAACAGGATCATGATGAGGAAGCCGCCGATGTACATCATGACCTGAAGCAGCCCGATCAGGTCGGCGGACAGGAGGATGAACAGGCCGGCGACGCCGATGAAGGAGGCCATCAGGAAGATGCCCGAGCGGAACATGCTCATGGTCGTCGTCATGCCGAGCGCACCCGCGACGGCGACGAAGGCGAGCACACCGAAGGCGGCGATCTCGAAGGCCGCACTCATGCTCGTGGTCCCACGCCGAGGAGGATCAGGCCGCCGACGAGGAGCACGTTGAGGAGGCCCGCCGGGATCAGAACCTTCCAGGACAGCGCCAGCATTCCGGCCGTCGAGAACGGCCGGACGCACCGCCCAAGCCCCAGCATCAGCGTCATGAGGGCGTAGGTCTTGACCAGCATCCAGGTCCAGCCTGGGAGCCACGGCCCGGATGGGCCGCCGAGGTAGAGCACTGCTCCGATTGCTGCGACGATGAAGAGAACGCCGGCGAGAGCGACCCGCCACAGGAGGGCGGACCAGCCGCCGGCCGCGCTGAGCACGCCGCCGCCGATGGAGCTCGCGAAGGGTTCTAGGAACGGGGCGCGGTAGGACTGCATCAGCCCCGTGACGAGGTAAAGGAGGAACCCGATGGGCTGCAGGACCACGAACCACAGGTCCCGCTGTGCCTCGACGACAGTGACAGTCGACAGGGAGCGGGCCATCATGACCACGCCGACATAGGCCAGCCCGAGCGGCACGACGTAGGCGACGAGCTGAGCGACGATGCGGTAGCAGGCCTCCACGGCGTCGGGCGTGTTCGCCCCCCAGCCAGAGAGCGCCAGGCCGAGCACGACGAAGTCGACGACGACGATGACGTAGAAGAGACCGATGCCGAGGTCCTGCCCGATCAGCCCGGGTCCGAACGGCACGACCACCATGGCGAGCGCAGCCCCGGCGAGCGCCACCACCGGCCCGGCCGGCAACAGCCACCGGTCGGCGTTGGGCAGATCGATGCCGCTGCGGAGGTCGGCGCCGCGCGCCGGGCCGGCCTCCCAGCCCGGACGGACGAAGAGGCGCTCGACTGCCCAGGTCAGGCCGGTGCCTAGGAGCAGGGCGGCCAAGACCGCTGCAGCGTTGGCGGTCACTCCCATCTCAGTCCGCCCATGCCCCAGGCGTAGGCGATGCCCGCCGAGAGGAGCGCGATGAACACCAGCATGTCGAGGAAGGCGCTGACGCCGATATCGGCGAACACGACCGCCCAAGGATACATGAAGATCATCTCCATATCGAAGGCGAGAAAGATCAGCGCGTAGATCGCGTAGCCGAAGCGGAACTGCGCCCAGGCCGGAGGAGCGCCGACAGCTCGTCTGGGCGCCCGCGCATAGGCGGCAAGGGTCAGCAAGGCGAGGCCGGCGGCCATGAGCAGCACGAGTGCCGCAAACCCATAATCGCCTGCAATCCGTGACGATGGCTGCATGCCCCTGCTCGCTCGGTTCTCTTGTTCGGCCGCCTGTCAAACGGCAACATGGATGATCCCCGGTGCAGCACACCGGTTGCAGCAATAGAATACCGGTGTCACCGTCCAGTTTGCGCGGCTAGCGTTCACCGCCGAAGTGAAAGCCGGTTCGGAACAAGAAGGCACGGCAGAACAAGAACTTATTGCCGTGGCCGATTGCAGCACGATCAGGCACCGCTCTGACAATTCTTCCACCATCTTCGGTCCCTCTTGAACGCTCGCTGCCTTCGTCAAGAACCTGCCTTTTCACTGACTGGCTGCCAGAGCCGCTTCGGCGGCCTCACACAATCTCACCGCTCGGAGCTCATGCTCGTAGACGCGGTAGGGCCGGACGCTCCTCGGGCCTGCGGTGGTTACCCACAGCAGCCTTTCTAAGCATGTTCTCGTGCCCTTGGCCGTGCTTCCAGCCGATTGAGACCAGCCAGACATTCATCGGATAGGTCAGGACAAATCCCGCTAGAAGCCCAATGGCACCAAGCATCCAGAATGCGGCGGTGTCGGGTTGCGGCGGTTGCCCAGCGAGCGCCGGCGTGAGTAGGCGCATGGCCAACCCCATACCTGCCATGACCGTGATCATGGAGAAGAACTCGGCACGGCCGCCCATCCAGAGTGACATCAGCCAGCCGTTCCCCTGGAGCCTCATGGCCCAGGTCTGGAAGATGAACCAGCCGAAAGCGTAGCCGACCGCGTACTCGAGCCAGAATTCCTGCCAGAAGGAGAAGCTCCAGAGCCTAGCAGCGACCATGGCGGTCATGATGCCGAGGCCGTCGCCGCCGACGCAATGGATGGCCGAGGCGACAACCTTCCGCCAGCGCGGCTTCGAGTACTCCGTAAAGCGCTCCATCTTCGGCAGCCGCTTCTCGTAGCGGCCGATGTCTGAGGGCCGCGACGTGACGAGATAGAGGCCGATCCCGATCGCCGAGAAGAACAGGATGATGATCGGCCAGCACGCCTTGAGCGGAGGGTTGAGCGCACTGTTGGCATGCTGCGCATCGTAGATCATCCAGGCTGCCCCGAGTGCGCCAACCGCATACCACGTAGCAACGAACCAAGGCTCCACGATCCAGGTGAATGCACTGGAAGTGCCGGCTGGAATGAGCATGTCCGGTCTCTCTATTCTCGCTCGTGTCACTGCAGCTGCGCACCTGCCGCAAACTAAAATCCCGCGCGCACCAAGGGTTGCCAGTGGTGTGCTGCTCGCGTGTAACGCGATCGAACCGCACTGATCACCTGCACCATCACGCAGAGGGCACACGCCACCAGGGAGCCGCCCTTCCGGATCCTCACGACGACCGGGCACCGGGATCCGCTGATCCCATCGGAATAACAGAGCGTCGGCCACATGAGTTCTGGCGCATCCTCCTGCCCGAAGCCGCTGCCACTGAGCCGTGGACGGAATGCTGGAACCGTACCCGCCGCGGGTATGTTGGCCTCATGACACGTCTGATCTGCCCGAGCGGGCTCGTTGCTCGTAGCGGGTTGGTCCGAACTCCCGAGAAGAACGCGAGTGAGCCTATGCACCAGATCAGCCACGACATGCAGGCCTGCATCGACGAGTGCCTGCGCTGCTATCAGACCTGCCTTGGCATGGCCTCGAACCACTGTCTTCCCACCGGCGGCAAGCACGCTGAGCCGGAGCACCTGCGCTTGATGCTGGCTTGCGCGGAGATCTGCCGGACGTCGGCCCATTTCATGCTGCTCGGGACCTCGCATCACAAGCACACCTGCGCTGAATGCGCCGATGTCTGCGAGGACTGCGCCCGCAGTTGCGAGGGTGTGGGTGATATGCACCATTGCGTCGATGCCTGCCGGCGCTGCGCCGAGAGCTGCCGGAAGATGGCGGCTTGAGACTCGCAGTTCGACCCAGAACCGATAACTCACTAGGAGGATCTATATGCGCATTCTGACAATCGTATCTGGCGCCCTGCTCGCGTCGACGCTCGCAGGCGCAGCCCTTGCCCAGGCACCTGCCAGGATCAATCCGCCCGGCTCGACGGATCCAATCGTCACCCGCCTCCCGGACACCACGGGGAGCGACCGCGACGTGGTCATTTCTCGCGGCCCGACTGGTGCGTCCACCATCCAGACCGACTCGGCCGCTGCCGGCAATGCTGAACAGCTGACGCGTCGGATCCCGCAAGGCGGTGGCGGCGGCGGCCGCTGAGCGGCGCCGACTGGAAGGGAACCGCCTAACCTTTGATGCCGAGCCGCATCGGAGGGGTGTCGGGCTGGATGACAAGGTACACGCGGCAATACGTGGGCACCCGTTACAGCTGCACCGGATCCCCTCGCTCGGCAGGGGCCGGTGCGGAGCCCTGGTAGGAGCCCACTATTATGCCTGCTGTCGGATAAGGGGCGCTGCGACGCTTCCTGATCCACGCGTCATCGCAATTAGCGAGAAGAGGTAAGATGACGCAGGCGACCGCCCGCAAGGCCGTCCTTTATCGGATGAAGACCCCCGAACACACCTGTCCCTACGGCCTGAAGGCCAAGGACCTCCTCGAACGCAATGGCTTCGAGGTCGAGGACCACTGGCTGACGACCCGCTACGAGATCGACCGGTTCAAGGACGAGCATGGGGTCAAGTCGACGCCGCAGACCTTCATCAATGGCGAGCGGGTCGGCGGCTTCGACGACCTGCAACGGCATTTCGGCAAGGCCGCCAACGACCCGAACAAGCCGACCTACACGCCCGTCATCGCCGTGTTCTCGATGACGGCGCTGATGGCGCTGGCAGTGAGCCACGCCGTCTACGGCACGCCGTTCACGATGCGCGCAGCCGAGTGGTTCGTCGCCTTCAGCATGTGCGTGCTCGCCCTCCTGAAGCTGCAGGACGTGGAGAGCTTCTCATCGATGTTCCTGGGCTACGACCTGCTGGCCCAACGCTGGGTGCGCTACGCCTACGCCTACCCATTCCTCGAAGGCATCGCGGGCGTCCTCATGGCCGCGGGCGCCCTGAACTGGATCTCGGTCCCGGTGGCCCTGTTCATCGGCACGGTCGGGGCGGTCTCGGTGTTCAAGGCGGTCTACGTCGAAGGACGCGACATCAAGTGCGCCTGCGTCGGCGGGTCGAGCAAGGTGCCGCTCGGCTTCGTCTCGTTCACCGAGAACGCGATGATGGTCGTCATGGCCGTCTGGATGCTGACCCACACCGCATAATCATCCGAGGATTTGAGCCCCGAGCGCTGTCCTGCTGAACAGGCCTTACTTTCGACAGTGAAGGCTAAATAGGACGCACTATGTCGCTGGGGCTCCGAAGTTTTATGCGAGACAAGAATTGGGGCGGCCAAGAGCTGGCAGCCCGGCATTCAGCGGGCCGCGTTTCCGGGCTGATTGCGGAGTGTGCGCTGGAGCTGACTGCAGCGTGCAGCCGCGACGGCGTCGTTGTCAACTCTTCCATTTGCCCGAACCTGCTTGCACCGAGCCTGCATCTCCGGCAGCGTCCTCCCATCGACCGGCATGACGCCAAACCCCCTCAGTCCAGGCTCGAGTGGAGCCACTCCCGCGGCAGGATCGGGCGGTGGCCGATCCTGGCAGTGAGCCACAACCGGGACTGCTATGAGCATGAGACAGGCGAGCAAATTGCGCAGATAACTGCACGATCTCGGCCATCTGTGCGGTACGGGTGTCTTGAGGAGGTGAGCGGTTTTCCCCGAGCCGATCAGAACCATGTTTGCAATCCTGCAACGAAACGTACGTCGTCGGTTTTGTTGCCGTCTCTTTTGCGCAGATCGGCCGTCTCGCCGAAGAAGCGTTGGTAGGTCACACCCACGTAGGGGGAGAACTTGCGGGTGAAATCATACCGAAGGCGCAGGCCCGTATCGACGTCCGACAAGCCTGACCCGACCCGACGCGCATAGTCGGTCTTCGTGTACCAGTTCGTCTCGAACTGTGGCTGAAGAACCAAGCGTTGCGTGATGTAGAGATCGTAGAAGGCGTTCGTCTTCAGCGCGAAGTGACCGGCGTCGCTGGCGTAGACCGTGCCTTCCACGTTCCAGAAGCCGGGCGCCAGACCCTGGACACCGAAGGCGGCCCAAGTCCGGTTCCGAGCGCTGTCGATGTCGGACCGCACGCCGACCTGCATGTCGAAGTAGGTGGTGAGCGGGCGCGTATAGAGGAGCTCGTGGTCACCGTCGGAGACCCTGCCTCGTCCCTCGGCGTTGTAGCGCCCCTCGGACTTCAGCCAGAGCTTGTTGTAGTCGTCACCGATCCAGGCCTGGCCGTCCCATCGGAAGTAGGACCCGCTGCCGATCCGTCCCTCCAGCTGATTGACGAAGCCGTGGACGTAGGTCCGATCATCACTGATGGGGTTGCCGTACGGGGCCGCCCCCCCGAGCGTCTCGGCGCCCAGCTGGGTCGGCCAGAGGCTGGTCGATTGCGCCGAAGCCGAGCCGGCCGAGATGGGCTGCCAGGCGAGGACCGCGAGGATGGCGGGAACACTCCCGCGAGCGAGGCGGGACATCTCAAGCTCCACGCGGCAGGACGCGTAAGGTCCGGAACATCCCGGCCTCGAAGTGGTAGAGGATGTGGCAGTGCAGCGGCCATTGGCCGGTCGCAAGCGGCGTCACGAGCAGCGACAGGCTCTCGGACGGCTTGACGTTGACCGTGTGCAGGTAGGGGCGATGGTCGCCCTGGCCGTTTTCCAGCTCCATCCACATCCCATGGAGATGGATGGGATGGCTCATCATCGTGTCGTTGATCATGCGCAGCCGGAACCGCTCGCCCAGCGTCACGTCGATCGGGCCGACCTCCGTATACTTCTTGCCGTCGAACCCCCACATGAAGCGCTGCATGTTGCCCGTCAGGCGCAGCACGATCGTCCGGCTCGGCGGACGCTTGTCGAGCCCCGGCCTGACGGAACGCAGGTCCTTGAGCGTCAGGACCCGCCGGTTGAGGTGGTTCAGGCCGTCGCCCGGGATCCCCAACCGATCCGTCAGGGTCTTGGCGACGAACTGCTGCTCGATGCCGGGCTCCGCCTTGGCCTCCGGGGGGCGCTTGACGTGCTTCTGGTGGCCGGGGAGCCTGCTCACGTCGCCGACGATCTCCGCCGAGCGCTCGCCGTCCAAGCCCCCTATCCGGGTGTGGTCGCGCGCCGAGGCGCCGATCTGGTTCGGCTTCATGCCCGGCATACCCATGTCGGTCATGGTGCGCATGGGGCGGTCGTCCATCTCGGGAACCGGCGCCTCCATGCCGTCGCGGGGGGCGAGGGTCGCGCGCGCGAAACCGCTCCGCCCCATGCTCTGGGCAAAGATCGTGTAGGCTTGGTCGTCCCGCGGTTGCACGATGACGTCGTAAGTCTCGGCCACCCCGATCCGGAACTCGTCGACCTTCACCGGCACCACGTCGTTGCCATGGACATGGACGACGTCCATGGACAGGCCGGGGATGCGGATATCGTAGTAGGAGACCGCGGACGCATTGATGAAGCGCAGCCTCACCCGCTCTCCAGGCCTGAACAGGGCGGTCCAATTGGCCGCGGGAGGATGCCCGTTGATGAGGTAGGTATAGGTGTAAGCCGTCGGCGCCTCGATCCCGGTCGGATCCATGCGCATGTCGGCCCATTGCAGGCGTTCGTCTATGGTCGTGGACAGACCGCTTTTTTCGGCGTCGGCGAAGAACGTACCGAGCAGCCGCCGCTTGAAGTTGTACATCTCGGGCTGTTGCTTGAAGTTGTTGGCGATGACCTGTGGGTCTTCGTCGGTCCAGTCGCTCAGAACCACCACGTAATCGCGGTCGGCCTGGATCAAGGGCCGCCCCTGGGGCTCGATGATCAGTGCGCCGTAGGCCCCTTTCTGCTCCTGGTAGCCCATGTGGCTGTGGTACCAGTAGGTTCCACTCTGGACGACGGGGAAGCGGTAGGTGAAGGTTTCACCGGACGGGATGCCGGGAAACTCCAGGCCCGGCACACCATCCATGGGATTGGGTAGAATGATACCATGCCAGTGGAAGCCGGTCATTTCCGGCATTTTGTTGGTGAGATTGATGGTGACGACGTCACCTTCCCGCCAGCGGAGCACGGGCCCCGGGACGCCGCCGTTGATGGCATTGGCCCAGCTTGGAGTTCCACTCTTGTTGACGATTTGGCGGCCGACCGTGAGGTCGAAATCGTTTCCGCGCAGCACTGTCTGCTCACCCGGGTTTGTCAGAGCCCAAGCGGCGCGGCTTTTTGCTCCAGCAGCCAAGCCCGCAACCCCGCCCGCGAGGCCCAGGACGAACCTACGGCGGTTCAGTCCGGCCAACTGGCCACACCTCGCCGATCCAAACGATTTCATGCCTGCCTCCCTTTACCCGTAGGGGGTAATCAATAGCAAAGAGAGTCAATATGGGCGGCCGGCAGTGCCTGGCTGAAAGCCGGCAGTGTGTCATTTCTGCTGCAGCCCTCAGATCGCTTCGCGTCAGCGGTTACTCCGCGTTCCGCCGCTCGCGGAAACCCCGTTCCGACGAGCCGCGGGATGCGGCCGGAGATGAGTAGCAGGCGGGCCGCCTCGGCATCGGTCCGGCAAAGCGCGAGTTCCGACGATGGGAGCATCGTTGCAGAGAGTCTGACGAGAAGCATTTCTGCGTAGCGGCTCAGACCCGCCAAGGGAGACCGGCGGCCTTGTCTCAGCCCGTTCGCCCGAGGTTGGCCATCAAACGCCCGATCTCGTCGGTGAGGCGCTGACGCTCGGCCTCCGGCAGATTGCCGGACATGCTCGCCTCCACGCACGCCCGGATGTGGTCTCGCAGCATGTCGACCTGTACCCGGCGCAGCGCCGCAATGGCGGCATCGATCTGGTAGGCGACGTCGCCACAATAACGGCCAGCCTCGATCATCTGCTGCAAGCCGCGTACCTGGCCCTCGATCCGGCGCAATCTCGCGATCTGGCGGGTGTGATCGACCGCTACGCCCCCATGGTTGTCTTCAGAGTTGGACATCACTCACGCCATGAGACTTCTTTGCGGGACAACGCAGGATGAGGCGATTTCGCCGGACCTGTACCCTAGACTGGTATGTTTAGCCGAAGCCGAGGGGCAATTGTCCGCATCTCGACGCCCGCAGGCGATCCGAGAGGCCGGCGAGCGGGATAGCGATCCGGCCTCCATCATTACAGCCGCGCGTGCCGCAGCTCTTTCCCGCTGGAGAGGCTCGACTGCAGACCGCCGAGAGACCGGTGAAGTTCCTGTCCCTTGTTGCCATGGTCAGCTGGCGGCTTTTCTTTGTCACTATGTTGGCCCGCGCCAGGCCTGACGCGCCGCCCGACACCGTGCTTACGGCTGCCGAGATCAAGGCACTCGACCACATCAATGCGGCGCGCTCCAGGCCCCGATTGCAGCGGCGGACGCTCGCCGCCTACCTCCTGCAGATCGCCATGCTCGGCGGCTACCTCGCCCGCAACCACGATCCACCACCCGGCACCACGGTCGTCCGGCGCGGCCTATCTCGCCTGCATGATATCGCCGTCGGTTCGCCGGACGCGTACGCAGGAATTTGAGTAACGAAATCTTGAACTGCAGCGCGGTATGTCCGCAGTGTCGCCTGATGCTGCGCACCGGGCAATCGGGTGCGTTAGCGCTGGCCTTTGGAGCGCCTCCTTCAGAGAACCACCACTAACCCCAGGCCCTCGTTTGGCTGATCGCTCTCAAGCTCGTCGTAAGGGATGAGGAAGCCGATGCAAGACGCTGACGCGCTCTGGTACGATTACGAAACCGAGGAGCCGGTGCGCCGTCCGAGCAAACGGCCTCGTCTGCTTCGCCTCCTGGTGCTGTCCCTTCTCACAGCGGCCGTTGCCGGCATCGGATATGCGTTCAGCTTCGCGACCTGAGGGTTCTCCTTGCCAGGCTGATGCCTCGTGTCCGCCGGAAACGGATCCTTTTTCGCCGAGCAGGCGTTGCGTGCCCGGTCCTCAGACCCGGGAGTTGTACGATGACGAAGGTTTCAATTGCGGCGTTCATGGCGGTGGCAGCCTTGACTCTGACACCGGGCGCAGCCTCCGCGCAGGCCATCGAGGTCGGCCCGGGCGGCGTTGCGGTCCACGGCGATCATCATGGTGAGGACGCACACCATGGTTCAACCGTGGAGCATCGGGTGATCGAAGAGCACCATAGCGACGGCGTGCACGAAACCACCCATGAAGGCGGTCATGGGGGCGGTCACGAGGAGAGCGGCCACCACTGAGCCACCCCCGATGCGCGTCTGCCGGAAGCGGCTACGGGGCTATCCGAGCGGGTGGCCTTTGCTTTGGGGCCCACATCCCTTCGAGAACTTACAACGGACGGGCGGCAAATCCCGGCCCCGTGAAACGGAACGGCGGCGCGGCACGTTGTACGGCCTGCTCGTACCGAGTGAACGGGGCGGGGTGTACCGCCGCAGGACGTGATCCATGAAGATGTTTGCACTGGCTGCCGGTCTCGCCGCGCTGGCCTTCATTGGCAGCGCCCAGGCTGCTCCCCTGCCGGCTCAGGCCGGCATCACAGCTCCCGAGGGCGGGGTGACCCAGGTTCGTGATCGCATGGAGGGCCATGGCGGTATGCGGGGCATGCGGCATGGCCGCGGAATGAGCGGCATGCGCCATGGCGGGAGCATGCGGGGCATGCGTCATGGCGGCGGGATGCGCAACATGCGCGGCATGAACCACGGCAACATGTAGGATCGGCGAAGAGGATCCAGCCTGGGTCCTACTCATAACATGCTGCAGAGTGAGAAAGGGGTGGGCCTGAGGGCCCGCCCCTTTTCTCTTGCACAGTGCGGACAGGCATTTCTACTTCACAACGCGCTTTCGCCATCGAGACATCCCGGCCCGAGATCGTTCCGAACTGCCGTCTGTCGCTCGGGCACTTCACGGGAGCAGCGGGACAGCAAGGGGAAGCTTGAGCAGGCTCGCCTCCGCTCAGGGGCTGTAGCTCTGCACCAGAGAGCCGACGAGCAGAGACCAGCCGTCGACCAGCACGAAGAAGATCAGCTTGATAGGCAGGGCCACCGAGGCAGGTGGCATCATCATCATGCCCAGAGCCATCAGGACGGAGGAGACCGCCAGATCGATGATCATGAAGGGGACGAAGAGCAGAAACCCGATCTCGAAAGCCCGGCGCAGTTCCGAGATCATGAAGGCCGGAGTCACGACTTCGAGGCCGATGTCATCCGGCGTTGCCGGAGCGGGCGTCTTGGCGAGCTTGAGGAAGAGATCCAGATCCTTCTCGCGCACGTTCTTCAGCATGAAGGCCCGGAAGGGGCCGGCGCTGCGCTCGAAGGCTTCAGCCTGCTGGATCCGTCCCGCCAGGAAAGGCTCAATGCCCGCATCATAGGCTTGGCGGCCGACAGGGGCCATGACGAAGGCCGTGATGAACAAGGCGAGCGCGACCAGGACGGCGTTGGGCGGGGCCGATTGTGTGCCGAGCGCCGTGCGCAGGATCGAGAGCACAACCACGATCCGGGTGTAGGAGGTCACGACGATCAGGACCGAGGGTGCGATCGACAGGATCGTGATCAGGGCAACGAGCTGGAGCGCGCGTTCCGTGGTGCCGCCGGCCGCGAGATCGAACTTGATGGTCTGGGCAAGCGCCGGTGCGGCTCCGAGCAGCAGAGTGGCACAGGCGCCGCCCGCAAGCTGGCGTCGGCATCGCATACCGAAGGCTGCGCGAGAGGGCTCAGGTTGAGGGATCATGCCGTCCTTGGAGTTTTCTTTGCGGCGCGCTGATGACGCTCTCGCAAAAGCCAGGCGATTGTTGCCGCAGGGATTGGCAAGATCAGCCGACGTCGAGCTCGTGGCTTCCGTCATCCAGCGAGCGTGAGGGCTTGGATCGCCAGGCTGGCGGCCAGACCCAGGAGGGCCGCCAACATCAGAAAACGGTGGAAGTCCTGCGCCGCTCTGCGCGCGACATGCGCCCGGACGCGGCGGCGCCTCCGCGGCTTGCCGGAGCCTCCCGTCGGGCTGGTCAGGCGAGCAAGCTTCTTACTCATCCCCTGAACTTTCGTCTGTGATGTCGACCGCTGTGGGATCCGGGCGCACCAGGAGGATCGCTGGTGAAGGACATGGACGGGCCGGGATGACCATCCCGGGTCACACGGACAGCGTTCAGCCGCCCCGCATCAGGCGCGCGCTCCGCGCCTCGATGGCGCGGACGCGAGCCACGTACGCGGCCCAGAAGCGGGCCGTGATGGCGGCCAGCGCCGCCTGCCGTGCGTCCTGTACCGCCGACCGGCCCTGATGTGTGGTTGGGGTCGTGGCAGCTGGGAGCGGCGGTATGGCGGCGTAGGCGAAGGAAGATCCGATGGCTGCCAAGTGGCTGCGTGCGATGCGGCAGTACTCGACCGAGCGCACCGTCATCCGCTCCTCTGCGTGCCCGGCTCGGTACTTCATCAGAGCTCGGCACAGGTCACCGTTGGCGAGCGTCCAAGCCCTGGCCAGATACGCGACCCCAAACCGGATGTTGGTCTCAGGATCGAGCAGGGCCGTTGCAGGTTCCTTGAGCCCGAGCATGGCGGCTGTGGCCGGCATCACCTGCATCAGGCCGACCTCACCGGCGGCCCCAACGGCACGGGGGTTGTATCCGCTCTCGACAGAGGCGACGGCGTCCGCGATCGCGGGCGGCAGGCCTCGGGCTTGTGCCTCGCGCGTCAGCCGATCGAGGTAACGGTTGCGGCCGACAGCTCGCTCCAACGCCCCGCTCTGCCCTGACACCGCTGCCGGCGCGGCAAGGGCTGGGCTGCCGACGGCCGCCCCCTCGTCGGCCTCGGAGCTCGCCGAGGGGGCGGCGTGCACGCCGTTCGCGTGCACGAGCAGGAACGCCCCAGCGATCGGGCAGGCCAGCCGGTGCCAGCGACGGGCCGTCGGCCTCCCAGCCCATATACCAGGCCGCCTCGCGCGCGACAGGGATGCTATGAGGGGTGCCATGGAAGGGGTATGGGGCTGGTGACGGCCGGCCTCACTTGGCCTTCTGGATGCGTGTCACGGCGATGGAACCGTTGATCCGATCCGCCGAGAACCGCACCTTCTCACCGGGCTTGAGCCCCTTGAGCAGAGCCGGGTCCTGGACCTTGTAGGCCATCGTCATCGCGTCCATGTCGATGTTGGGAATGCGCTCGTGGTCGAGGGTCACCTTGCCGGCGGCCTCGTCGATCTTCTGCACCGTTCCGCTCACGAGCGGCGTGTTCGCCGGGGCAGCGGGCGCAGCCGGTGCGGTGTCGGGCTGCGCAGGCGGCTGTCCGGCTCCCGCTTGCGCCTGCCGGTCGAGAGGGCCCGTGCCGGGCGCGGCCTCGTTCGGCTGCGCTTGGTAATCCGGCTGCTGGCGCCGCACCTGCCACTTCTTCAGCGCATCGATCCGGGGCTGTTGTTCGTCCTGGATCTTCTCGGCGATCTCGCGCAGCTGGCGGTCCCCGCCGTAGTTGAGCTGCGCCTTGGCCAGGAACAGCGTCTCCTCGAAGCTCGCGATCAGGAGTGCGGCGAAATCCTTGTCCGGGTCGCCGGTGAGCTTCGTGTTCTTGAACCGGTTCGCCATCACGTCGCGCACCCGCTCGAACTCCCCGGCCGCGCCCCGCGCAGGCTGCGCCTGAGCCGCGCGCTCGAGCGCGAACGGCGCTGCTGCCGTCAGGAGGGCCGTCGCGAGGGCAGCCAGGGCGGTCGTACGCTTCATGCTTGTCTCCGTATGGCAAAGAACGCTGCGCGAGCCGGTCCGTGAGGGGTTGAGGCCCTGACCCGCGCAGCGCCTTCGAACGGGCGAACCCGTCCGAACTCTTGTCGGTGAGGTGGTGGAGGCGGCCTCACACCACCGGCTCACTCAGGGGCGCGTCCTGAGTGAGGCTCAGTGCTCGTGCCCGCCCGCGTTCGACGCCGTGCGGCGCGTGCGTGGGTCGACGACCCGCAGGTCGGTCTGCCGGGCGCGCTTGTCCTTCGGGGTCTTCGGACCGCGGCTCGGCTCGGGCAGCGGCTCGCCGGTCCACTCGTAGGCGAGCGTGCCCGGCGGGTGCTGGTACCAACCCGGATCCCGGTAGTCGTTGGCAGCAAGCCCTGCCCGCACCTTCAGGACCGTGAACATCCCGCCCATCTCCACGGACCCGAACGGGCCCGCGCCGGTCATCATCGGCAGCGTGTTCTCAGGCAGCGGCATCTCCATCTCGGACATCATGCCGCCGCCGGTGGACCCCATCGGCATGTAGCCCGGCGCGATCTTCTGGATCTGCTTGGCCGTGCTCTTCAGGTTCACGCCGATGTAGGTCCGCACGTTGTGGCCCATGGCATTCATGGTGTGGTGCGACTTGTGGCAGTGGATCGCCCAGTCGCCGAGCGCGTCGGCGTTGAACTCGATGGCCCGCATCTGCCCGACCGCGACGTCGACCGACACCTCGGTCCACTGGCGGTTCTCGTCGATCCAGCCGCCGTCCGTGCCGGTCACCTTGAAGTCGACGCCGTGGACGTGGATCGGGTGGTTGGTCATGGTCAGGTTGCCGAACCGCATCCGGACCTTGTCGCCCTGGCGCGCGACCATCGGGTCGATCCCCGGCCATACCCGGCTGTTGAAGCACCACATGTTCATGTCGAGCATCGTGTTGACCTTGGGCACGTAGGACCCGGCCTCGATGTCGTAGGCGTTCAGCAGCCAGACGAAGTCGCGGTCGACCCGCCGCTCGGCCGGGTCGCGCGGATGCACGACGAAGAAGCCCATCATGCCCATCGCCATCTGGATCATCTCGTCCGAGTGCGGGTGGTACATGAAGGTGCCGGAGCGCCTCAGGATGAACTCGTAGACGAAGGTCTTGCCCGGCGGGATGCCGGGCTGGGTCAGGCCGGCGACCCCGTCCATGCCGTTGGGCAGCGTCTGGCCGTGCCAGTGCACCGCGGTCGCCTCCGGCAGACGGTTGGTGACGAAGATGCGCACCTTGTCGCCCTCGACGGCCTCGATGGTCGGTCCGGGCGATTGGCCGTTGTAGCCCCAGAGCCGCGCGTTCATGCCGGGCGCCATCTCGCGCACGACCGGCTCGGCGATGAGGTGGAACTCCTTCCAGTCGCCGCGCATGCGCCAGGGCAGCGTCCAGCCGTTGAGCGTGACCACGGGTTGGTAGTCCGGCCCGCTCGTCGGGTAGAGCGGCGGCTGCATGGTCGCCTTGTCCATGATCGGCGCTTCCGGGAGCCCGGCGGCCTGGACGCGTCCGCTGACCATGGACGTGCCGGCCAGCACGAGGCCGCCCGCTCCCAGTATCCCTCTGCGCGAGATGTCGGTCATGATGCCTCTCCGAATGTCATGGGCGGGCCGCGGTCCCGACCTCAGCCGCCGGGCGTCGCGACGGCGAGGCTTGTGCCCGGGTTGCCTCCGGCGGCCTCGCCGCCGAAGTTGTCCGCCGAGAACCCTCCGCCGACCACCGCCGCCTTGAGGTCGGTCGCCGCGATCCAGAAGTCGCGCTGGGCCTCGATCGCCTGAATGTTGCTCAAGATGCGGGCCCGGGCGTCGATGATCAAGGTGGTCACGTCGATCAGCATGCCGCTGTACTGCAGCAGCGACTGATCCAGGATGGTCTTGCGTAAGGGCAGGACGCTACCCTGGTAGTGCCGGGTGATGTCGTACTGGCCGCGGTAGCGCTGGTAGGCCTCGCGCACCTCGGAGCGAGCGTTGACCGCGCGCTCCGCCAGGCGGTTCGCGGCGCCGAAATAAGCTTCCTTCGCCCCCCGGATGGCGACTGTGCCGAAGTCGTAGATCGGGATGACGAAATCCAAGGAATACCCGTTCAGGCTGCTCTTATCGACCTTCGGGGCGGAACCGCTCTCGAAGGTTCGCGACCGCGTGTACTGGTTGGCGAAACCCACGTCGAAGACGCTGATGAAGCCGCTCGCCTGATTGAGCCCGAACTGCCCGATGAGCGACTGCAGCTCGAAGCGGGCCGCCTGCACGTCGGCGCGCTTCCTGATCGCCTCCGCCTCGATCTGCTGGCTCTTGACCAAATGACCCGGCAGCGCCGGCAGGCCGTTCGGGAGCTTGAAGTCGATCTCCCGGCCCCAGAGGCCCAGCAGTCGGGTGAACCGCTCCCGTTCGGCGCGTTGCTGGACCCGCGCCTTGCCCAGTTGGGCCCCGAGCTCGCTGTAGAACGCTTGCTCGCGCGCCTGCTCCAGCTTGTTCAGCGCGCCCGTCTCGCCGAGTTGCTTGGCCAGGATGGAGGCGGACTCGGAGCTGGCCAAGGCCTGCTCCAAGTAGGCGACCGACTGGTTGACCGCCACGGTGCGGTAGAACTGGCGACGGGCCTCACCGGCCAACCTCAGCACCTGCTCGGCCGCACGATACTGGTCGGCTCGGAAGCGCTGGCGGGCGATCTCGGCGCGGATCGGAAGCGTGGCCAGTTCCAGCACGCTGGCGACCACGGAGCGCTCGATGTCCGTGTTGAAGCCGGTCCCATACTGTGTGATCGTGAACCGCGGGACCGGCGGCAGCGTCGCCTGGACGAACTGCGCCTCGGATACGCCGAGGTCGTTGAACGCGGCTTGCAATCCCCGGTTCTTGAGAAGCGCGATCTGCACGGCGCTATCGGGCGTCAGGGGACGCCGCAACAGCTGCTCGACCCGCGCCTCGGCGGTCAGGGCGATGCTCTCGTCGTTGACCTTGACGATGTCCTTCTTGAGTTCGCGCTCCGCATAGCTGTTGGCGACCGACAGACCGCCATCGGGCGAGAAGCTCGCGCAACCGCCCAGCAGAACTCCGACGCTCGTGAGACTCACCACCGCTTGCCTGCCGCGTCTCAGGGCCGGTCCGAGGAGACCGCGAGGGCGCTTCCCGTGTGACAGCTTGGTCATGGATGGGTGCCCTGCCACTGGGTATCCAATGCCGGGACCGGTTTGGTTACAGATGTCCGCCATCACCGCCCCCCGGTGTCGCGCTTGCCGCCCATGCCGGGCATTCCGTTCATGCCGGGCATGCCCTCCATCCCGCCCTGTCCGGATTGGCCGTTCATGCCGGGCATCTTGGAGTGATCCATGCTGGCGCCGCCCTTGCCGCCCTTGCCGCCCCCAGGCTTGCCCATGCCGGGCATGCCTTCCATGCCCGGCATCCCCTCCATTCCACCCTGGCCGGGTTTGGGCGCCACCGCCCGGTTGAGCTCGCGCCAATCCTTCGGGTCGACCACGTCGAAGCGCTTCACGCCCGCGATCACGTTGGTGTAGCGGGGCGCGCGCACCGCGATGTTCGGATTGGCCGGCCGGACTAGGTACTCGGGAGGCCCGCTGCAGGCGCTGAGCAGGACCGAGCCGGCGAGCGCGAGGGGCCACAGAACGTTGTGCATGTTCGTCTCACGATCCAGCCGCCGGGGCGCGGCTCGCCGAGCCCGTCCAGGTCTCGGCGCCTGCACGGCAGCACGGGTCTCGCGCCGTGCTGCGGCGAGAATACAAGGGCCACTCGGTTCCGGATGGGACTGAGGACCACCTCGAAAGAAGAGGCCGGTTCAGCCCTGCTTGGGCGGCCGCTCGATCCCGCGCAGATGGGCCGGCGGCACGCGTGCCTCGACGATGAAGTGGACTGGATCGAGCGGACGGGCCTCGCGGACCAGGATCCATCCAGTCTCAGGCTGCAGCCCGAAAGCCGCGGGCACGTTGCAGCAGGGCAGGCGGGGGTTGCTGCGCGATCCTCGATCGCTGTGGCCGTGCGCGCAGGGCATCAGCACACCCTGTCGCCCGCTCTCTTGCAGGGCGGAGTCGGTGGTTGCGTGCTGCGCGTGCCCCATCCCGTGAGCGACCTGGGCCCCAGAGCTGGCGACAGCGCGCGGCTGGGCCATCAGCAGGAGGGCGGCGGCCGCCAGCAAGAGTGCAACGATGGTGTGCAGCGGCCGCAAGATGAGCCTGATCCCTTGAACGGCCGACAGGGTTCCACGCGACGGATCCGTTAACAAGCCATTATGCCGGCAGGAACGTTGAAACCGAGGCGGTGTTGGCTTCCTGCCACAAACAGTGTTCAAGCCGCTGACTTGGGCCGCGGATCGGGACGGGTCATGCGCGCGATGGCCGGACGCCTTGAGCAGCTGTCGGAGCGTCTGATCTGGCGCGTTTACCATCTCACCATGAGACTGGTGGCCGACCACCCGGACTGGCAGGATGCTCTGCTGGCGCACCTCGAACCGCGCCCCGGCGAGCGCATCCTGGTCTTGGGCCTGGGCAGCGCGGCCAGAGCGCTGGCCTGGGCACGGCGCTGCCCCGACACCGATTTCGTCGCGGCGGACCCGGACAGTCCGGCCGCGCGATGCGGGCGCGCGGAAGCTGAGCGGCGCGGGATCGGTAATGTCGAGATCCGGCACTGCGGCGGGGAGCCGTTGCACCTGAAGGCGGGCTCCGTCGATGCGGTGTTCAGCTACTTGGCCACCGAGCATCTATCGCGGGCGAACAAGGCCGCCCTGCACCGCGAATGTCTGCGCGTGCTGCGACGCCGGGGACGCTGGCTGCTCGCCTGTTTGGATGCGCCGCGCGAGCCTGGCGAGATGGTCGCCTCCATCCTGGTCCGCGCCACCTATGGGGACGGATCGGCGTCGCCCGAGGGCGAGTTCTCCGACCCGGAGGTCACGGCGGCCACGGCCCCGAACTTCCGCCGCCTGGCGGTCTTCTGCGCACCGCGTGCGCGCGTGGCTCTCTTCAGCACGCGCAGACCCAGTTCTGCAGGGGCGGGGAGCGGGCCGGAAAAGGCGGCAAAGCGGCCGTGAGCGCGCAGGTCGGGGCCGGACCTGCATGCGCGACGGCCCTTTGACCTGCAGCCCCTTCCGTTGGAGGGGCTGCGGACCGGAAGGACAGGTGGCCGGTCCTGGTCGCCTTCAAACAACCGGGAGCCGGGGGACATGCAGCCCCCGGCTTCCTGGCTGAACCCTCAGTCCTTCTTCTTGAGCTTGGCTTCGAGCTCCTTGAGGGCCTTCTCGTTCTCCTGGGCCGTCTTGCGGGCCTCTTTGCGGACCTCCTCGTCCTTGGTGTGCTTGAGCACCGCCTCGGACATGTCGATGGCACCCTGGTGATGAGCAGCCATGCTCTTCATCCAGGCAAGCCCCGGATCGGGATCCATCATGCCCTCCATCATGGCCTTGTTCATCTTGTCCATGGCGGCCATCTGGTCCTTCTGAGCCGGCGTCATGTTCTTCATGTCGGACATGCCCGACATCCCAGACATCGATCCGCCCTGCTGCGCCAGCGCAGGCGTGGCCAACAGCGCCACCAGAATGCCCGCGAGGGCTGTGTTGCGTGCAAGCGTCATGAGATCTCGATCTCCGAATGAGAGGGTTCGCCGCGGTTCAACCCCCTGCACCCACGAGGGTTCACCTGCGTTCGCGACGCGAGCGGCCGGACGGGACTGCTGCCGTGACGTGAAGGTGCTCGCTCAGCGCGGCCGACCCATGGTGCTCATGTCGTGCTGCATCGGGGTTCCCGGCATGGAGCTCGTCGTCGGGGTCGCGGCAGGGGGCGGATCGCTGGTCGGCATGCCCTGCATGCCCAGCGTCCGTCGCCGCGCCCGCACCTCGATCACCGCAGGATGCTTGCCGCCCCGGGCCGGGTTGGCCTGAGGCGCTGCGGTCGCCGTCTGCGGCGCGCTCGCCGCACCCCCGTCAACCTTGTGGGCGACGGTGCCGGGCGGATTGTTGTACCAGCCCGGATCGCGGTAGTCGCCCCGAGCCAGGCCCGCGCGCACTTTCACGACCGAGAACATGCCGCCCATCTCCACCGAGCCGAACGGCCCCTCGCCGGTCATCATCGGCAGCGTGTTGTCGGGGGTCGGCATCCGCATCTCGGTCATGGCCGCGCCGCCGGTCGAGCCCATGGGCATGAAGCCCGGCACGAGCTGCCCGACCTTCTTGGCGATCTCCGTCTGGTCGACGCCGATGTAGGTGCGCACCGAGTGGCCCATGGCGTTCATGGTGTGATGCGACTTGTGGCAGTGGATCGCCCAATCCCCCTCCGCTTCGGCGTCGAACTCGAAGGCGCGCATGGCGCCGACCGGCAGATCGATGGTGACCTCCGGCCAGCGGGCGCTCTCCTTGACCCAGCCGCCGTCGGTGCCGGTCACCTCGAAGCTGTAGCCGTGCATGTGGATCGGATGGTTGGTCATGGACAGGTTGCCCATGCGGACGCGCACCCGGTCGCCCTTGGCGACCACCAGCGGGTCGATGCCGGGGAATGCCCGCGAGTTCCAGGTCCAGATGTTGAAGTCCGTCATGGTGGCGACCTTCGGCACGTAGGCGCCGGGGTCGATGTCGTAGGCGCCCGTGAGGAAGATGAAGTCGCGGTCGACCCGCATGAAGGCCGGATCCTTCGGGTGCACGACGAATGAGCCCATCATGCCCATGGCCATCTGGAAGGTCTCGTCGGCGTGGGGGTGGTACATGAAGGTGCCGCTCTTCTGCAGCACGTACTCGTACGCGAAGGTCTCGCCGGGCTTGATCGTCGGCTGCGAGAGGCCGCCGACCCCGTCCATGCCGGAGGGCAGCAGCATGCCGTGCCAGTGCACCGTGGTGTGCTCGGGGAGCTTGTTGGTGACGAAGATGCGGACCTTGTCGCCCTCGACCGCCTCGATCGTGGGGCCCGGCGACTGGCCGTTGTAGCCCCAGAGCCGCGCGACCATGCCGGGGGCGATCTCGCGCTCGACCGGCTCGGCCACCAGGTGGAACTCCTTCCAGCCATCCCCCGCCATCCGCCAGGGCAAGGTCCAGCCGTTGAGCGTCACCACCGGGTTGTAGTCGGGGCCGGTGGTGGGCACCAACGGCGGCTGGGTCGACGCCTCGGCCATGCTCGCGGCTTCCGGAACCGCAGCCGCTTGGGCACGACCGCTCACGGCGTTGGCCCCGACCAGAATGGCGCCCGTGGCACCCAGAAGCTCACGGCGGTTCATAGGGCCCTCCTCGGGACGGACACATCGGAGTAAGTCTATGCGTCTGAGTTCGGATCCAGCGGCAGGGACGGCTGCGACGGTGTTCAGTCTCGTGGTGGCTTCCGGCAAAGCTCTGGTTGCGGTGTGCGCCGTGTTCGGGAGCCTCTCAGGCCGTCCGCCAACTCCGTAGCTGCATCTCCAGAACCGGAGACCGGCTGAGCTGCGCTCAATCCTCCTTGAATGCCCGTCTGACCTGATCGCTGAGGGGTTTGATCAGATAGGAGAACATCGTCCGCTCGCCCGTCTGGATGAAGACCTCCGCCGGCATGCCGGGTACCAGCTTGATGCCATTGAGCCGCGCGAGGTCCTCCGCCCCGGGCGTGACCTGGACCTTGAAGTAGCTCGTGCCCGTCTTCTCGTCCGTGATCTGGTCGGCCGCAACGAGGCTGACCGATCCGTTGATTTCCGGTGTCGTCCGTTGGTTGAAGGCCGTCAGCCGCAGCATCGCCTTTTGGCCGAGCTGGACCTGGTCGATGTCCTTTGGCGCGACCTTCGCCTCGATCACGAGAGTGTCCGACCGGGGCACGACCAGCATGATCGGCTCGCCCGGGCTCACCACCCCGCCGATGGTGTGGACGGCGAGCTGGTGGACCACGCCGTCCTGCGGCGCCCGGATGTCGATGCGCTTGAGTTGGTCCTCGGCCGCCACCCGTTTCTCGACCAGCTCGGCGATCTTGCCCTGCACCTCACTCAGCTCTTTCGCCACCTCGCTGCGCAGGTCTTGGTCCACCTGGATCACCTGCAGCTCGGTCTCCGAGATCTTCCCCTTCGCCTGCGCGACGGAAGCCACGAGCTGCCCGTGCTCGCCTTCCAGCCGGGCGGCGTCGCGCTCCAGGGCGGTCACGCGCTGGATCGGAACCAGGTTCTTGCGCCAGAGATCGCGCACGCCTTCGAGTTCGCGACCGATCAACTCGATCTCGCGCTTTTTGCCGGCAATCTGGCCTGTCAGGCCCTGGATCTCTTCCCGGAGCTGGCCGGTCCGCTCCTTCAGCTGCGCCTTCTGGCCCGCCCGGGCATCCCGGCGCAGCTCGAACACGCGGGTCTCGCCCGCCATGACCTTCCCCGCCTCTGGATCGCTCGGGGCACGGCTTCTGACGAAGGTCGCAAACGAGATCCTGTGGGCGCCGTCGCGCTCCGCCTCCAGGCGGCCCTGGCGCGCGGTCAGCTCGACCAGGCTCTTGTCGATGACGGCGAGGTTGGCGCGGCTCACGGTCGCGTCCAGCCGCATGACGACCTGGCCGGCGCGCACGAGATCGCCGTCCCGAACCCGCAACTCGCCCACCACCCCGCCTGTCGGGTGCTGGACCTTCTTGACGAAGGAATCGACGACAAGCGTGCCCGGTGCCACAACGGCGCCCGCGAGTTCGGTGGTAGCGGCCCAGCCCCCGAGCCCGACCGTCAGCAAGGCCGCGGCGGCAAGGCTCACGACGAGATGGCGCCGGATCGAGCCGCGGATGTCCCAAAGCCGATGCACGCTCACGCCCGTGCTCCCTCCGCCCGTGCTCCCTCCGCCCGTGGTTCATCGGTGTCGGCGACCACGCGCAGCGGCACCGGCCTGTCGGCGGGTAGGATCTCGAAGACATCGGCCCTGGGCAGCCGAGCGCGCGCGGCCGCCGGGCGTTTGAGCGCGGACAGGACTTCGTCTTTGGGGCCGAAGGCTTTCACGCGGCCCTCCGCCATGAGGAGCACCCGATTGACCGCCGCGAGGGCGCTGGGGCGGTGGGCGACGATGACGACGATCCCGCCGCGGGCGCGAACGTCAGTGATCGCGCGGTTCAGGGCCTCCTCACCCTCCGCATCGAGATTGGAGTTCGGCTCGTCGAGCACGATGAGGAAGGGCTCGCCGTACAGCGCGCGCGCCAGGGCAATGCGCTGGCGCTGCCCGCCCGACAGGGCGGCCCCACCCTCCCCGACCAGGGTGTCGTATCCCTTCGGCAGGGAGCACACGAGATCGTGGACGCCGGCGGCTCGCGCAGCGGCGACGATGGCCTCGGAGGCTGCTTCCAAATCGAAGCGCGCGATGTTCTGCGCCACTGTCCCGGCGAAAAGTTCGACATCCTGTGGAAGGTAGCCGATGTGGCGGCCCAGCACCTCCGGGGGCCACTGGTCGAGGGTGGCGCCATCGAGCCGGACGCAACCGCGGACGGGCGCCCAGAGACCGACGAGCGCGCGGATCAGCGAGGACTTGCCGGATCCGCTGACACCGACGACGCCCAGCCCCTCGCCGGCTCGCAGCGAGAAGGTCGCGTCACTGACGAGGGCGCGTCCAAGACCGGGCGCACCCGCGGTCACGGCCTCGACGCGGAAGCTCCTGCTTGGCGCCGGCAGAGCGACGCTGGGCTGCTCAGTCGGGAACGAGGCCAGGAAGGCCTTGAGGCGACTCCAGCCCTGGCGCGCTGCCACGAGGCCTTTCCAGTGGGCCACCGCCAGTTCTACCGGGGCGAGCGCGCGGCCCACCAGGATCGAGCTCGCGATCATGACCCCCCCCGTCGCCTCGCCCTCGATCACCAGGTAGGCGCCGATGCCGAGCACAAGGGATTGCAGGGTGAGGCGGGCGACCCTGGTCACGGCACCGAAACCGCCGGTCACGTCGGAGACACGCCGCTGGGCCACGAGATGCCGCTCGCTCGCATCGGCCCAGATGTCACCCATGCGCCGCGCCATGCCCATGGCATGTAAGACCTCAGCATTACGCCGCCCGGCTTCCGCCAGGGCATTGCGCAGGCTCGCGGCCTCGGAGACGAGCCGTGATGGGCGGCGCGTCAGAAGGTCCGTGATGAGCGTGAGCGCCACCATGAGGAGGGCGCCTCCGAGCACGGCCACACCGATCCAGACATGGAACGCGAAACACAGTAGGAGGTACAGGGGGATCCAGGGCAGATCGAATAAAGCGGCTGGCCCAGGACTCGACAGGAACGTGCGGATCAGATCCAAATCGCGCAATGGCTGCAGACCGTCGGTCCGCTGCGCCAGAACGAGAGGGGCCTGCACGACGGCATGATAGGTACGCCGGCCGAGCCCTCGATCGACGGCCGCACCGATCCGGACGAGAAGCCGGTTGCGCAGGGTGTCGAACAGGCCTTGGAAGGCGTAGAGTACCAGGACGATGGTGGCGAGCCCGAGTAGCGTCGGCAAACTGCGACTCGGTAGCACCCTGTCATACACCTCCAGCATGAACAGCGAGCCGGTGAGGTAGAGGACGTTTACCAGGGCACTCAGTAAACCCACCCCGAGGAGCGCACGCCAGACTTGTCGGGAGAAGGATCGGCCGCCTTCGTTCTCGTTCGCCATAGAATTGTCTGCAAGGCTCGCGCATTCGTTCGGGTTTGTGGGTTGTCTCATCAGTCTTCTCGCCGGATAAGACTAAATCCAGGTCGCAACGAACCAGCGGGATTTTGAGGGATCGCACAGCGTCTTCTTACGGGGCCGGCCAGGATGTCTGGCCGGCCCTCCGACGTTGCTTCCTTCGCGCCGGGAGAGGAGCCGCGATTAGGCCCCGTAGGTGTGCGTCGGATCGCCGGCCGCTTCAGGGCCGCGGAAGATGTATTCCGAGCCCTCGTTCGTGATCGTCGGATCATTGGTGAACTGAGCCCTGGTTCCGGTGTCGGCACCGAACATGAAGTCGTCCTGCGCCATCTGGCTCTTCGTCAATCCTTCGAGGAGAACCGAGCCATTGCCCTGTGACGTCTCCCAGCTCACCAGTACGCCGCTATGGCCGTCTCCCTCGGTGGAGGTTTGTCCATCGAGCACCTTGACCTCGTTTGGTGTAATACCGCCCTCGAAAGCAATGTGGTCGAAGGCGCCGGGACCCGCGTCGAAACCGCCCGTGATGATGTCGTCGCCACTGCCCGGCCTCACGATGTAGGCGTCCGCTCCATCTCCGCCGTTGAGGATATCGTTGCCTGTGCCGCCATCCAGCATGTCGTGGCCGGCACCGGCAAAGAGCTGGTCCTTGCCGGCCCCTCCCATCAAATTGTCGGCCTGATCACCGCCGTAGAGCTTGTCGTTGCCAGCCTCACCCATGAGGTGGTCCTGACCGGCGCCACCGACGAGCACGTCGTTGCCAGCCCCGCCGCGCAGGTCGTCGTCACCTGCGCCGCCGAACAGCTGGTCGTTACCGCCCGAGCCGAAGTAATAGTCGCGCCCGTTCGTTCCCTGGAACGTGTCGGCCTGATCGGTCCCGGTTCGCACGTTGAATTCGTCGAAACGAAGTGTTTCGTCCGAGCCTGTATCGGTTCCGGGATTGGGTGGGCTTACGTCTCCGCCCTCGTTCGTGATGTTGCTGATTTCCGTGCTCACATGCGTGGAGGACGCGTCGGTTGGCTTGATCACCTGACGATCGTCGGTGAACATGAAGTCGTCTTGGGCGAGATCCGCCTTGTAGACGCCGTCCAGCAGCACGGAACCCTTACCCGCAGCGACGTCCCAGCTGACCTCGACGCCAGCCTTGGTATCCTGGAACGTCAGGTCCTCGGGGGTGAGGCCCCGGACTGCGAGGTGGTCCAGCATGCCCGGCCCAGCGGAGAAGTCCGTGATGACATCGTTGCCGCTGTCCGGTGAGATCACAAACGCATCACCGCCGCGGCCACCGGCTAGAACGTCGTTGCCAGGGCCGCCCTCGAGGTCGCCATGCCCGACGCCCTCGCTGAGGTAATCGTTGCCTTGTGCGCCGCGGAGCTCGTCGTCTCCGCCGTTGCCGATCAGGACATCACTGCCCTTGCCGCCATCGAGGTGATCCATGCCGGAGCCGCCGGTGAGCACGTCGTTGCCGTTGCCGCCTTGGAGATCGTCGTTCTGACCACGGCCGCTGAGATAGTCGCCGCCGCCCCGGCCGAAGGCGATGTCCATCTGACCAGTGCCGGAGTAACCGTCGGATCTTGATCCTCCGACAAACAGCTGATTTCCATCGAAATTCTGCTGCAAGCCATGATCGTCGCCGGCGGTGTTATAGTCTTGCACTTTGTGCGTCATCTGGCGGCTCCTTTTGTCTGTGAGCGAACTTAAAGTACCATCCTGATGTGCGGCGTCGGGCTGCATACCTCCACGCCGTTCCGCCTCCGGAGAACTGACCGAGCGTCCCAGATGTTTTCGCCAATAAAGCTCCGGGGCATTTTGCCGCGGACATGTCGCGATCAGCAGGCTTTAACCAAGAGGCGGAGCCTTAAGCTTTGCCGATGCGCGAGGGGCATAAAGGGGAGAGCCCGTCTCATAACGGGTTGTGCGGCTTAGTTTTGGATGAGCGGCAGGAGGTCGAGGGGGCGGCGTCACTCGAGATCCAAGACGATGGTGGCGTAGGTCCGCCCCTTGCGGAGCGCCCACTCGACGACGCACGGGCGAGGCGTGCTCAGCGGCGGCAGCTCCCGGGTCATCCGCAGCAGGGTGGTGGCGCTGGTCGGCGTGGCCAGGTGCACGAGCAGCCGTGCGGCGGGCAACCCGCCCAGCCCGAGGCCGGTCTTGGCGTGCGCCCGGGCGAGGTGGCGGGTGCGCTGGGCATGGCGGGCGAGCAGCTTCGGGAACCGCTCGGCGAAGGTGGAGCGGGGACAGACCAGGTCGCGGCAGTAGAAGCGCCGGACCGCCAGCTGCAGCCGGATCGCCATGCCGCTGGCCGGCAGATCGGCAGTCTGTCGCCGATATCGGCTATGGACCGTCGTGCTGCGGGTCCGGCACGTCGGGCAGCGGGCGTGATCGTGCCGTGCTCGGGCGAGGACGGTGAGGGCGGCGGGGCCGTCCCGCGCGACGCGGACGACGGGCAGGGAGCAGAGCAGAGTCATGCCCCGATCTGCCTACCGACGACGATCCGCGCTACGAGTCAGCCGTCATGCAGTCCCTTCCACCAAACTCGGCGATGAACCTCCTCGTGGGGCGCATCAGTGGTGCTCTTCAAGGATGTGCTCGTCGTGGTGCCCGTGCCTCAGCTGGACACCACCTGGACCGGCCGCGAATGTCTGTGCGCGCCGGAGCCACGCTGCAAGCGTGAGGCCCTCGACCGCAACCACCGGAAGGAGCAGGGTTATTTATTATATAACTTTCCCCAGCAGGTCCCTCGCCTCCTCATCATCGAAGTCAGCGTCCGTAGCAGGCATAGGATGGGCCGTGATGGCAGGTCCGGTGATCGTGCCGCGTGAAATGGTTATAAAAGCCGTTCGAGTGCCCGAGGTGCTCACACTCATGATAGGAGTAGACGCAGCCGAGGAAGACCAGGCGAGAGTGTGCTTGGATGATGGGCACACGAACCTTCGGGGCGATACCCAGAACAGGGCCGGATGCTGCGACATACACCGTCCCGCTTTGACCGAACTCAGCAGCCGGAGAGACGGTGGGGGTGAGGGCGAACAGAGCCACGATACACGCGAGAACTGGCTTCATCGGCACCTCCTGATTACGCCGTGTCTGTGTCAAAGCCATACCTGGATGCTGGGCAAGATCACGGAATGCTTCGAGGAAATGAATGTACAATGTACAAATCAGGAAGGCGTTCCAGACCCCGTGCACTCTACGCGAGCGCCCAGGCGCTTGCTTTTTGTTCCACAGATCGAGAGAGCATCATCTGCCTCTAGCGCAAGTCCATAATATATTTCATGTATTTCTGATAATGTTTAGGTTGATTTAATGTAAAGGTGACCTCAGCCAAGTGCCCTGCGTACATCTCGGGCGAATGCCTTCGCAAGTTCCGGTGCCTCCGCCGCCACCTCTTCATAGAACATTGTCCCGACTGGACTTTCCTGATTGTAATCCGGGGGTAGATCACCGATCGTACATGCAATTTCCGCGAGAACCTCTTCCCGCTCATCCGGAGATAGTTTCTGCATAACAAGAGCCATCATTGCGATGGTAGAAGTTCTCAGCACCGCAATCACTGCTGTAGTTGTTACGGCAAAGGCATGAAACTGCTTATCATTCATCTTTGAGTTCTCCAACCGATAAATCTGGCAGCGTATCGAATATATTTTCAGATACCCCTCTTTCGGGACGAATGCGTCAAGAATCAGAAGAAAACAACCCTGCAAACGGGTCGTGATATGATTTTCTCGATTGCCGGTCATTGTGCGGTTCGCAGCCGTGCGAACATAGGGTCGGACGCCCCGCTTGTCCCGTGGATTTGGCGTTCACTCGGTCTGGAGGCGCGCTGATTTCCGGGCGTGACGCAAACCCGGCCTCGGCGCGGGCAGGCCTCTATCGTTCCGCTTTCATGGTTTGCTCGCGTTGGGGATTTCGAAGCAGCAGGAGGGCATCGTGTTGGTTGTTCGGCCAGTTACGGCTGGCAGGAACGGGCCGTGAACGGGAGCTGTTCTGTGTGATGGGCGGAGCGGTCGGCTACGCCGGCCGGGCGACGCCCGCCAACGCCATTTCGCGCTAGATGGTGGCGCGTCCGAGCCCGACCTGGGGAGCCGCCTCGGTTGGCGAGAGGCCGGCCTGGACGAGCTTCAGGGCTGCGCCGACCTTGTCGGGATCGATTGGCGGCCGCCCTGGGCGCCGACCCTTGGCCCGAGCCGCCGCAATGCCGTCCTTGGTGCGCTCGGCGATGAGCCGCCGCTCGAAGTGCGCGATGGCGCCGAAAACGTGGAAGACCAATTCGCCCGCGGCCGAGCCGGTGACGATCTTCTCCTCGAGTGGGCAGAGCGCGACGAGCCGCGCATCTACCGCTGGCACGCGTTCGATTGGGCCTGCGAGCAGACGAAGATCGAGCATCGCCTGACCAAGCCGCGCTGCCCGTGGACGACGGATGAGGTTGAACAGCCCCTTTCTGCGCGGATCGTGCTATTTTTCTGCCGCCCACGGGTGACCACGTGACGAAGAGCCGGGCTCGAGGTGCAAGCCCGGCCGCGCCGTCCTCATAGTCGCTCCTCCTTTGCGGCGCCCATGGGCACCTTCCGTCCCCGTCGGCTCCAGCCCTCCGTCATCCGCCGATAGGCGACCTCCGCCTGCTCGACACGTCGCCGCTCCTCCTGGCGCACGCGCGTCAGGTTGTAGGTGTAGGCCGCGCCCCGCTGACCGCGACGTGCCGGCTCACCCGAGCGCAGCTCCAGCTCCCGCAACTTCCTGGCATGCAGGGCCGGGCGCACCCAGGCGTAATCCTCGCCGCGCGTGAGCAGGTGCCAGACGATCACCGCGAGCTTACGAGCGACCGCCACAGCGGCAATATGCGGTCCTCGGCGGCCTGAGACACGCTGGAAGAAGGCGCGCAGCGGCCCGGGCCCCCGCACGGCCTGCCAAGCGGCCTCGACCAGCATGGAGTGAACCGCACCGGGATTTTCGGAGGCTCCAGATCTTGCGAGGATGGAGCCATGACGAAGCATACCCCACCGTTTTCCCCCGAGGTCCGCGAACGCGCGGTGCGGATGGTGCTGGAGCACCAAGGCGAGCACGACACGCAGTACGGAGTGTACCGCCCGCGGATTGTGAGACACCGATCTGAAGCCTACGCGGCCAAGGCCGCGGGTGGAAGTTGCGCGGTGCGAATGGCGGCTGGTGGTCGGAACCCGTGCCGCTCGATCAGCCACGTCTCATT
>Ga0209909_100366_pt1 | contig 35949 bp, 21 predicted proteins | sample FECB22metaG_FD_188302 | JGI IMG/M metagenome (GOLD analysis project Ga0209909, IMG submission 188302) | Cyanobacterial communities from the Joint Genome Institute, California, USA - FECB-22 (SPAdes) (version 3) | ecosystem: Environmental > Aquatic > Thermal springs > Hot (42-90C) > Microbial mats... | reverse complement strand
ACCTTCTCGACGCCGGCGGCCCGCGCACATTCGAGCACGCGAACCGTCCCTTGGACATTGATGTCCATGTACTCGATCGGACGCTCGATCGACGGCACGATGTCGCCGATCCCGGCGAAATGGAAGACGAAGCGCGCGCCGGCAAAGAGGGGATCGCCGGGTTCGAGCTTGCGGATGTCAGTCCGTTGCACTTCGACATCCTGGCTGGCAAGATGTGCGAGATTGGATTCGTGGCCGCCTTGAAAATTGTCGATCACGCGGACAGAAAAGCCGCGCCCGACCAATAGGTCCACCATGTGGCTGCCGATGAAGCCGGCGCCACCGGTTACGATTGCGACGGGCTTGTTGATCATGCCGCCTTCAGCCGCTGCAGCCGCTTGACGTTGAAATAGGCGTCGTCGTCGAAGCTATTGGGCAAGCCACCCCGCGCGAATGCCCGGCACAGCTCACGGATAGCATCCTCGATCGTATACTTCGGCTTGAAGCCAAGGACGCGGGATACCTTGTCAGAATTGATGTGGTAGGAGCGGATGTCGTCGGTCGGTGTCGTGACGATCTCGAGCTCTCCGCGGCCTGGCATTTCCTGAGAGACGACGCGGCGCACGAGCAGCGCGATATCCATGATCGACAGGTTCTGGTAGCCGACGTTGAAGATCTCGCCCTGGATTTTCTCCGTTGGCGCGCGTAGAAACATCTGAACGGCATCACAGTAGTCCTGGACATGCAGGTTAGGCCTGAGCTGCGAGCCGCCGAAGACCGTGATTTTTCCCTTATTGATGGCGTGGTTGGTCAGGATGTTGACCGACAGGTCAAGGCGCTGGCGCGGCGCATAGCCACAAACTGTCGCCGGCCGGAAGGTGACGCCGGTGAAGGTGCTGTCGATGTGCTTGTTGAGCAGCGGCTCGCACATGCCCTTGTATTTGTTGTAGAGCGTCAGCGGCACCAGCGGATGGTCCTCGGTCACGTCGGGCTTGTCCGACACGCCGTAGACGGACGAGGACGAGGCGTAGATGAACCGCTTGATGCCCACTTCTTTCGCCGCCTTTACCATGGGCTCGAACGCATCGAGATTGACGGAAGTGGAAAGGGCCTCATCGAGCTCGAAGCTGGCGTCGTTGGAGATGCAGGCAAGACTGACGACGGCCTCGTGCCCCCTCATCGCCTCCTTGAGGAGAGCGGTATCCCGGATGTCGCCCTTCACGATCTTGAGGTTCGGATTGTTCTTAGGCAGGAAGTCGCTGCCGAAATACATGATGTCGTAGACCGTCACCTTGTAGCCGGCATCGAGCATCTGCGGCACGAGACGGCTGCCACAGTAACCGGCTCCGCCCGTTACGAACACTTTGTCGAAAAGCTTCGTCATTTCTACCTTCCTGCTGTCTGTGTCGCGGCTCTCGGTACAACTCGCCGCTGTGTCAAACCTCGATGCGGAAGCCCGCTGCCGTTGCATCTCGATGGAACATCTGCACCGTCTCGAGCGAGTAGCCGACCAGGTCCTTGCCACCGAGCGAGAGCTTGGCAAGGATATCCGGCGTCGCAGTGATTATATCGCAGCCAGCCTCGTCGGCATGATAGACATTCAGGAGTTCGCGCGGGCTCGCCCACAGCAGCTCGGCGTTGGGAACGACGTCCCGCAGCACTTTCCGGCACTCAATCATGTGAGGCACGGGATCAACGCCGGTATCGGCGATGCGGCCGGCGAAGACCGAGACGATGCTCGGTGTGCCTCCCGCAAGGCTGCGCGCCACTTTCTTGACCTGCTCTACTGTCATGATGGCCGTGACATTGAGAGCCACGCCATTGTGCGCCAGGGCCTCGAGAACCGGTCCCGTGTATTCTCCCTTGGTGTTCGTGACAGGGATCTTGACGTTCACTTGCTTGCCCCAGCGCGCGATAGCACGTCCCTGCGCCAGCATGCCGTCGATGTCGTCGGCAAATACCTCAAATGACACCGGCCGATCAGGGATGGCTTCCACAACCTGGCGCGCAAAGCCGGCATAGTCCGAAATGCCGGCCTTGCGCATGAGGGTCGGATTGGTCGTGAAACCAGAGATCAAGGGATTTTTGTAGAGGGCAAGCATCTCCGACAGGTTTGCCCCGTCGGCGAACAGCTTGACCTTGAACTGACGGCCGAGACTCATTGCGGTGCTCCAATTGCGCAATCCCGGGCTAGAATCCAGTTGGTGATGGTGGAAAGCGAGGTTGCCCGGAAGTCAACGTGATCGGGCGGCGCTTCGGCCGCATAAGCCAAGTCGAGGAAGGCCGTCTGGCATCCGGCGGCAGCTCCGGCCGCTGCGTCGCTCGCGCGATCCCCCACCATGAAGCTGCGGGCAAGATCAATGCCAAGCCGTTCGGCTGCCTGAAGCAACATCCCCGGATTGGGTTTGCGGCAGAAGCATCGCTGCTCGGCGGTATGCGTGCACACCTCGATGGAATCCACGCATAGGGCTTCCCGCAAAATATCGTGCATCTTGTCGAGGTCCCGCTGGTCGACCAGGCCCGCTCCGACGTCGGGTTGATTTGTGACGACAATTAGCAAGAATCCTGCCGCTTTAAGCTGAGCGAGGCATGGGCCGGCTTCGCGGTAGAGCTCATAGCCCTCGAGCGACCGTGGAGCGTAACTGCGACCGTCACGGAATTCCGGAATCACAAGAACGCCGTCCCGATCAAGGAACACGGCCTTGTTGCCTCGACCGGCCGGATCCGCCGCCATCACCATTTTGTGGCCTTTACCTGCAGGTCCGGATGAGACACGAGGCAGTGCCACACGACTGCCTGGAACGCCTCCGAAATCGGCGTCGTCAGCGTTTCGTCAGTCATCGGGATCACGACGACCCGGTCACCATGCTGCGCGGCATAACCGTCGGATCTTCCCACGACCGCAAAGACGCGGGCAGATTGCTCCTTCGCAACCTTGATCGCCTCGATCAGATTGACGCTCACTTGTCGGAGCTCATTGCCTCCCCCGACAGAGAAGACTAGCAAAGCATCGTCAGCAGCTAGCCGGCTGACCTTCAACCAAGCCGAGAAGATCGTGTTCCAACCTTCATCATTCGTTCGGGCTGTTAGCTCCGAAACATTGTCCGTCGGTGCATATGCTTCGATATTGCAGAGCTTCCGGAAGTCGTTGACCGCATGGCCACAATTGCCCGCGCTACCCCCGACACCGAGGATGAACAACCTGCCGCCTCTTGATCGAAGATCTGCCAAATCCTTGGCCAGACCGTCGATCATGCCCTTGTCAATCCTCGCACTTGCTTCTTGCACCTTGGCAAAGAAGTTGTCGACATGCCGTCCCAATGTGCCCCCCACTGGCCGGAATCAGCGCCTCCGATAGCCCCCGAATTAGCCACTGCCCACAAGCGTTGACCTAGCAAAATTCTATGCTTGGTAGCAATAGGAAAAGGCATTCGCCCGCCCTACGTGGCAGTATCACCACCCGCGTCAGCAGATGCAGATGCTGTTTCGATGCGGTTCGTCTCTGACGTTCGCCGACCGTCATCCAATTGACGCCGTGTCCATTCGCTGCGTAACGTTATTGCTCAGCTGTCCTAGGATGATGTGACGGGGCGCCGTTGTGTGGCCTGTCTTGAGGCCCAACCTGGGTTGATCATGACAACGGGTGATCAAAAATCGGAAATAAGCTCGAAGGCGACACTGCGGATCGCGACTTTAAATGCACGGGCGCGATACGAGCATGCGCGGGCGGCAGCGAAGTCCCCCCGGCCGGACGACGACCTCCTGAGTAACAGCGACGTCATCAGAATCCTAGGCGAGAGTGGACTGTTCGATATTCACTACTATTCGAACCGGTATTCGGTGCCGCATAGGGACGCTCTTGCCCACTTTGTGGAGCACGGCGCCTATGACGAATTCGATCCGAATCCCGTCTTTCGCAGTGCTGCGTATCTGCGCGCATACGGTGATGTAGCGAACATCGGCATGAACCCGCTTCTACACTACCTCATGTACGGTGCAAACGAAGGACGGGATCCGGCACCAGGGTCCGAGGACAGCAATATTGGCGAGCAATCAGCGCCTCCCCGTTCGCTCAGCACGAAGATCTCGGCCTCGATCCGCTGGATTTGTCGTCGGCTCCTCCGGAGGCTTTTCAACGCGCTCGACCTACGCATCGTTCGACCGGGCCTTCCAAACAGGATTGGCCATCTCGTCAAGGACTTCGATGCTTACCTGAAAGAGCGTCTTCTGGCAGGGCGAACCCGCAAACCAATCTACATCGTCGAAACCGAGCCATGCAATCGAGTCATTCTCGACTACTGGCGCCGGTATATGCACGTATTCGAAGACAAATGGGCGAGGCGTCTGTCGTGGCTACTGCAGGAAGCGTCGCTGGTCGACGATCTCGAGCATGACTTCGCCTATACGCTCGAAGGCGCCTCTCCCTGCTTCGCAATCGAGAGTGAATGGGGCGAACGGCCCCCCTTGTTCACGCTCAAACCGGATCACGCAACGCAGGGTGAAGCATGTCTGCGCGCGATGGGCATTCCCAAAGGCGCGTGGTTCGTCTGCATCCATGTCCGCGAAGGCGGGTACTCTCCGTCCGATCAAGCTCATCATTCTTACAGGGATGCTGACATCCGCAACTACCAGCCCGCTATAGAAGAGATCGTGCGCAGAGGCGGCTGGTGCGTCCGAATGGGCGACGCAACAATGACCCCTTTGCCGCCTATGCCAGGGCTCGTGGACTATGCTGGCTCGCCCCTTAAGTCGGACCTGATGGACGTCTTTCTGTGCGCTCGATGCCGATTCTTCCTGGGAACCAGTTCCGGCCTGTTTCTCGTTTCATCGGCCTTCGGCGTGCCGTCAGCCCTTTCGAACATGGCGCCGCTCGGATGCAGCTATGGCCATTTCCGCAAGGACATTTCCATTCCGAAGCTCTATCTCTCGAATGATGGGCGGGCAATTCCGTTCACTCGACTCATGGATCAACCGGCGGCCGACTTTCGCTGGGCCAGCCTCCTCGCGGCGTCCGGCATTCAGCTTCAGGAAAATACGCCCGACGAGATCCTGGACCTGACGCGAGAAATGCTGGGCCGGCTTGGCGGCAGCTATGTTGGGACTGACGGGAGCGAAGAACTCCAGCGTGCCTTCCGGGATTTATTTAGTGAGATAAACTACTCTTGGCGCTCACCCGCTAGGATCGGCGACGCTTTCCTCAGGAAACATCAGGACCTACTGGCTGATAAAGAGGACATTGAGGCCTCTTTTAGGAACATTCCATGGAAAGGCGGCCCGATCCGCAACCCTGCGGCTGGAACGCGAAGGCGCCGATACCAAGATCCAGCCACGGCAACGCGGCTCGCCCAGAGCTGACCACTCTCCAAATGCTCGGGCATAGCTGGCGCACGATGCCCGGGTGGCGACCTAGCTTAGCTAGCATCCGAGCCGCATTTGCCTGTCTCTTCGTTCCTCGAATAACGTGAATCCACTGTCGACGTAGCACATCCAGGTCACGAAGGTTGCGGACTTCTCTGATTGGCGCTGGCGCTCGCGCCTGCCCCCGCCAACTGCACCGCGTCTGCCACCCGCCGATCAGACCGAGTCGGGCGGCCAGCCGCCTATGTTTGAGTTTTGTGCGAACTCTTCGTTTGAGCTAGATTTTTGTAGCTCAAGCCGCACATCGGGTTAGCTCTTGCTGAGGACAGTGCTCTATGGGAATTGGGATTAGCTACGCGGAAATGCTGGTCCGCGAGCATGCGCATAAGCCCCTCAGGGGCCGCGTGCTGACGATCGGTCGACAAACTATGTGGTTCCCTCCCGAGACCGCCCTCGACATCGTCCGTGCGACCGGCATCGCATGCAACGGGGTCGACCCCAGCCAGCTCGCAACGGAGAAGGATACCCTCAACGTCGCCACCGGGGCCAAGTGCATTAAGGACAATGCCTTTTTCAGCCTCCTCGGTATCGACGACCTTCAATCATTGGACTGGAGCGACTATGAAGGCGCGTCAATCCTACACGATTTGAACAGTCCCCTTCCGAAGAACCTGGAGGGCATAGCTGATGTGATAATCGACGGCAGTTCGCTTGACAATGTTTGGAACCCGGCGCTGGCACTGCAAAGCCTGACGCGCATGCTGCGTCCAGGTGGCCGTCTATTTGCGCTCAACATGGGTTCCGACCACTTCGGCCCTTATACCATTTTTACTCCGCCTTGGTTTTTCGACTACTGCGTGATCAACAACTTCGTTGACTGCCGGGTGTACGCGCAGATTTCCAAGCCCGATGGGCCGTACAATGTCCTGACAATCGATCCAGCAACGCTGGCGTCGGACCCGTCCTCCTGGGCCAGGAACCTTGCCGGACTAGATCCATCGTACCAAGTGGGAATCTACTTGTTTGCGGAGAAAGGCCCAAACACGACATGGGACGCAACGCCCATCCAGCAGTTCTATCAATCCGGACCAATCAAAGACCGCTTTCATCGTAACCTACGGCACCTAAACGAGAAATTCCGCCCTCACTTGCTACGCTCTTCGACACCGGCCTTCGTTTCGGTGCCAGCCGGTTACTTGATGGTCTAGGCTGAAAGTCATCGTAGCCGACCGAGGAAAATGATCCACTGATGGGGGCGTTAGGCTGGGAGAATCGTGCCCCAAGGCGCGATCTCGCAGCCACGGCGGGTAGCCAGACGAGCGAATCATCGCTGACGGGCGATTATCCCTCAACGGAGGGGTAATCGCCGCTGACGAGAGCGATGCTTTCCAAACTGATGTAGCGAGCGCCTTGGACGGCGCACTCGTCATTTTGCTCGAGCAGGATGGCGCCGACCAAGCGGCCGATGGCGGCCACGGATCACTCCCCGACCAGGTGGTAAGCGGCTGGCGGTTCGGAAGCGGCCGTTCGGCATCATGGGCTCGTCGATCGCGGCCTGCTGGATGAAGCTGGAACCGACCGGGTCGGCCATCAGCTTTCGGGCCCGCCGATCCTACCGCCGGCGCAGGTGCCGTCGGGCTCGCGGGTGTTCATTCCGATGTCGGGGCCCGTGGCCGAAAAGATCATAGGACGACGGCGCGATCTGCCGATCGATTTCCGCTTCGTTGCGTCGAACCGGCCGGTGTGGGGGCTGCCATTGAATGCTGGCACCGTTGGTGAACTGCAACTCGAGCAACCAATCTGAAACAGGAGTCGAAGGGGATACCCAGCGGAACTAACGAAGGTACCCGAAGTGCCACGAAGCCGAGGGACGATGGCCCCACATGACGAGCTATTCCAACGCTATGTCGTCACACCTCCAGACTTCAATTTTTGATCCTTCTGCGGGTGTAGCGGACTAAGGCGGTTTTCGTGACGGCCATATTTCAACCAATGGATAACAGGATTGATACCGGCGGCTTGGACGTCCGGATTACTGCGCAGATAGCTGCGCGCGTCGAATGCCGGAGATGGCTGACGACCTTCGATACCGCCGTAACGTAGATAATGCTCAACCGGGTTGCACGACGCCTTCGCAACGTCTGGGTACTCTTTGAGATAGTAGTCGCGATCAAAGAGCCCGGAAGATTCTATCAGCTCCACCTCGTTCCTGTTGAGTCCTTTCGACCGCTTGAAGAGGGACGGTATCCAACTGTGCGGAGTGCGCACGGAAGTAACTGGGCTACTCACAACGATGTCGTTTTCAGCCGGCTCATCTAGTTGGTCAACAAAGGCCTTTCGCCAGCCTTTCCTGCCCTCGCGAACACCGTACTTACGAAAATGCTCCAGGGGGTCCATCTCAGCGGCAGCCACATCAGGGTTGTCAGCGAGATATCCTCTCACACTAAAGTATGGAGATGGGTCGCTACCTCGCTTCCAACCGATGGTCTGGTAGTGTGTTTGGGGGTCGAGGCCGCTTTGAGTGACGTCCGGGTTGCTGCGTACGTAGTAGTCGCGATCAAACTTACTGGCAAACTGCGACAGCACCTGTCTCAATTCGGTTTCTGCCTCCTGACGCCGTAACTCGGCCTCGGTCAGTTGGCGCTTCAAGTCAGATTCCGACTGCTGCTGCCGCCTTGCATCGGATACCGATTGCTCGTGTCTCCTCAGTTCTGTCGTTGCTTGTTCATACTTCGACGCGAGCTCGTTCAATTGCTCCCGCAAATCACCGACTTTCCCGCTCATCCGGTTCCGGACGTCTCGCAAATTTGCGATTGCCTGCCGTTGTTTGCCGATCAAGTCCTCGACAGCTTCCGCCCACCTTCGAAGCTTTTTGGCGTGCTTGTTCTTGGCAATTTTCTTGAACTTCTTCGGCCGAAGCGCAGACGGACCCGCCGTAAGCCGGCCGACGGACTCGTCAACCATACCTTGACGTCTCGAAAGGACCGGAACCCCATCGGGATCTACTTTTAGCGCAGCAAATGTGCCAGTCCAGTATTCGTGATCGCGATAGGGACGAGGCGGCCCAAGCCGATTGTCGATTTCGTCAATAAAAGTCCGCGCCTCGGCCGTAACTTGGCGGAGGTTGTTAGGGAGCTTACCCGCATGAAAGACCAGATCTGTCGCAGCGTACTGGCGATGCAACGGCGTCGTCCATTCAGACAATCGTTCCGCCAAGAACTCTGTGCCCGGTCGTTCGGCAACATAGTATTCGCCACCTTCATGGTCTCGATGCTGCAGTTCCAAAAGGAATACATCGTCCGAGTCGGTGAAGATCTTGACGTTGCCTGATGGGACAAGCTGAGGAACGAGCGCGTAGTCACAAAAGCCAATCACCTCGTCCAGGGGAACTTCGGGCTTCACACACAGCATGAACAGCAGATAGAATCTGCCTACCATAGTGTCGTCATCAACCTTCCACAGGAACTGATTGACCAACGTGGTGAATGGTCCGTCTTGATTGACCGTCTTGGCTGCGAATGTGGGATGGATCAGATCCAACGCACTTCGAACCATGCTTCGGCCCGACAAACTCAACACAGGCATCCCTTCGCGAGTGTGCTCGAGGCGATCGCGCATCTGCGCCGTGAAGTCCTCGCTGATGCAGCGGAAGCTAGGAACAACAACGGCCTGATACCCTTCTTGGAGCGCCGCCAACATCGACCGCAGGCTGCCATCCGAGAACACGAAATCGGCATTCAGGAAAACGAAGTACGTATTGGTCATTTCGTCCTTGCGTGCGGCGATACCTCGCGCAAAGGCGTAAGTAAGCAGGATCCCGTAAGAATGCCGAAATTGCAGATCATCGATCTCGGTGAAGTGAACTGATACCAAGCCCGACAGCGCCTTAACTGCACTACTGTCGCGAATTCTGTCGACATCCTCGAGCATAGTGAGAAACTCGAAGTCGCACTCGAAGTGTTCCGTAAGCACGGGAATGTTTCCCGAAGCCAACAACGACGGGAGGGCAAACTCTAAGAAGAGATTGGAATGATGCTCGCCCCAGACAGCCACAAGCATGCGCAGCTTTGGTCGACCAATACCGTTCTTGATATTACTCTTGCCACTATGCGGCCGTATCGGTTGCACCGGCGCCCGAGCGGGAATTGCTGCCCCGGCACTGTCGAACCCTAGGCTTGTCTGCTTCGCCGGTGGCGAAAAAGTCGGCAACTTCGCTGTATGCGAGGCCAATTGCTTGTCTTCATAGATTTGCCGGATCCCGGCGCGATCTATCACCTGGCCAATGACGCTCTCGGAATCGCCTTCCGCCCGTTTCCACTCTTGCTCAGGCTCATCCCCTCCGACCATACGAATTTTGTACTTCAGCAACTTCGCATTGCGTTCCTTGCCGTAGTGAAAACAGAAATCAACAACATCATCGATGCTGCCTCGCGAGCCCATGCTCCCGACGTAGTGTTCGGCCGCACTCAGTTCACAACAGAACATGTCGTCACTATTTGTTACGACGTGCGTATCTTCCATCGCCGGGCAGGCACGCTCGACCAAGTCATCGTCGATCGTCGTGTCAAAACGGACTGCGCCCATTCGATCGCGCGGATAGACGACGATCGGATAGAGATGGAAGCAGCGAGCCAAAAGGCTGTTCTTGCCGACACGCCAGTAAAGGTGGGATGGATGGAAGCGATCATCCGAGCCAGACGATTGCCAGAAATGCATCCCTTCCAGGGGATGAAGATGCTCGATTGCCATCGCAGCAAGGCGTCGTGGCGAAATCGCGATCGCGCCGTTCTGGTCGCGATGATGCTGAAGAAGCTCGTTTCGAACCGCCTCCTTTACAGTGCGCGGGCCCGGCAATTCGATTACCCGCTTGCCCGCCGCCAATAGTTCGGTCACGCGCCGGACAAACCCATCGGCTAGGACGATGTCGGCATTCAAGAAGAAATTGACGGCATCGTCCTTCGCTGCCCGGCGAATGGCGGCCCGATAAATTTCGCTTTTCTTGTCGTACCGCTCTTCGCTGCTTCGCGGAGGCTCGACCACATGGATCGAGGCGTTTATCAGCTTCTCGAGGTTCTTGAACGATGCGCTTTGGTACACCGCTGCATAGTCGTTCTTGGTCGTATAGATGTGATACTGGCACCGGCCGATGTTGGGCAGTGCAGGAATATTGCCCGGAGATAACTGTGCCGGAAGACAGACCTCCGTGAACACTTTCACATATGCTTCGCCCCATACTGGAACAACGAAGTAGGTTGGAGGCACTTGGGTGGACATCGATCTCCCCTCGAAACGACCAAGCTCAGAGAATGAAACCGCTCGCCCTCAAATCTAGCTAAAGCACCGCGGTGGAGGAAAGCGAGATCGTCCAACTGGCTCGCTTCACCACGCGGGCACTTTCGGCCTGCCTCTACCTACTTTGCCAACCATCTGTCGCCATCAAAGGCACCGTGCTTAAACGCTGTGCACTACAACTGGGTGAAGGTGCCTGACCCTGAGACCACCATCGTCGCAGCGATTGGCGACGCGCGTTCACGATGCCTGAAGCACGACATGAACCTTAGCCCCCACTTGTCGACGAATTGACGAGCATTGCCGCCAACGGGCCAGTAACGCCTGGCTATCGGCAACTAAGGATATCTTACCTTTTCGGCTTGACGATCCCCACGCTACCCCAGCGATCGCCGAGATGCATGGGCGTTAAGCCAATGTCGTCAAAGAACTCGTCGACTGCCTTCTTGGCTCCCGGAAAACCAAAACACCCATAGTCGTGGATCACGCACACGCCACCCGGCACGATACGCGGCCACAAAAGCTCAAGCCCACTCTTGATCGGCTGATACAAGTCAAAATCAATATGAACAAAGCGCCACTTGATATTCTCATACCCCTCGAACGACTCGGGGAACCAGCCTTTGACTGTCTTGAAGTTGGAAGGCCAGTGGCCGCCGCCAACATAGTGCGCCACAGTTTCCGGAGAGGTCGGCATAAAATTCCCCTCGTGCCAGTCATTGGCGTAGATCTGCTTTTCGATCTCGACGTCGGCTTTGGTAAAGCCCTCGAATGTGTCAAAGCTGTAGAGTGTGTGAGCTGGATCCATCAGCCGGTGCATGACCCGAGCCATGAACCCGCGGTGACTTCCGAACTCGCCGTAATCTCCAGCTGGCGCCGCGTTCGCAATCTTCATCAGATACATGAACTGAAGAATGCGGATGGGATCCCACGGTTTGCCGTGTACCGCGCTGTACTCGCTCCACAGTTCGTCGAAGAGCTGCCTTTCCTCGACGACAGCCTCGAACCAATGCGGTACCGTCTGCATCAAGTAGTTGGCCATCGCAGCCGGGTCGCCAAAATCTTCGCTCGCGACAACGTGCGAAGGCGCGTGAGAGGCGTAAGCAGGCGTTGTGATGTCGGACCTCCCGATCACTAGCAGACATCAGAAATAACTCAGCACACGAAGCGTGGTCAAGCAAGGATGCCGCGTCGGCAAGAAAGGAGCATACCTACCACTTGGTTGCGCCCCATTGAGCATCCAAACGGTCCGCATTGGCGAACCGGCATTCCAGACCGCGCGATGACTGGCCGCTCATGGTCCAGTTCTCGAATGACAACCGTAACTCGGCCCTTCGGCTAGTCGGGACGGGAGTGGTCCGACTTTTGCTTAAGCAGCGGCAGGCTGCGAACGAAGTGGCTTGCGAATAATGGCGGTGCTCCACCGGTCCGATAGCTCGATCGGGAGAATGCCAAACTTATCGCACATTTCGTCGACAGCCCGACGAGCGGCCGGGAAGCCGTAGCAGCCGTAGTCGTGAACCATCATGATGCCACCAGGCAACAGCGGTTCCCACAGCATTTCCATCGCGGTCTTGATCGGCTGATAAAGATCGAAATCGATATGGACGAAACGCCAACGGCGGTCTTCGAGCCCCCCGAAGCTCTCGGGGAACCAACCTTTGATCAGCTTGAGGTTCGCGGGCGGCACCCCGTCACCGACATAGTTCGCCACGCGCTCGATCGATGTAGGGGCAAAGTTCCCCTCCGTCCAGGAGTGATCGTACTGCTTGGCCTCAGCCTCAATATCACGCTGGTCGAAGCCCTCGAAGGTATCGAGCGAGTACAAGGTACGGCTCTGATCCATGAACTTATGAATCACGCGCAGTGAGAAGCCGCGATGGGTGCCGAGTTCGACATAGTCTCCAGGAGGAAGCCTGTTGGCCGCTTCAAGTGCCTGGAAGAAGTTAAGCACCCTTATGGGGTCCGAAAACAGACCGGAGGCCTCGTCCTCAACGGGAACCACTGTGTACGTCGCAACAGCATCACGAACGAGGGCATCCTTCTCCTTGAACGTGCTCAATACGTGCGGCAGAAACTGGTGGTAGACGTCGAAGCTAAAGTAAACCTCCTCCGAATATCGCTTGATCGGGGCAAACGCGTTGTTGGTGGGCGCGATGTCGTCAGCTGGCGCAGTCCCTTCAGCAGATACAGTAGCGTCGACTGGCCCTGACGCCTCAACGGGCGCAGCGTCGTTGATTGCCGGTGCGCTATCATTCGCCGCCGGCGCGTCATCGGTCGCCGCAGTATTTTCGATCGGAGCTGACGTGCCTTCGCCCATCCTTCCCACCTCTTCGCGCCACATATCCTTAGAGCTGGATACCCGCATTTGATGCCGAGTTCATGTTCTCGCACCGCTGTAGGAATAACCTCTAGCCTAGCAAAGCGTATCCAAATTCCGGACTTTGTCGAGCCTGCTGGCTGAGGCCTGCAAGCAAGTGGCCTTCCGGCCGACGACGGGAAGTTCCTATCCGTCCGACGCTGCGTTCGATCGCCTGCCCCGCAATAGGCTAAGCTCAGAAGCAGCAGGGCAAGAGATCGGGGAGTGTGTCATGGCGATCTACGTTCAAACCGCACGGATGATAATCGCAGAGCATCGAAATCAACCGATAACCGGGACCATTCTTCTAATCGGCCGCCAGTCGGTGTATCTCACAGAACAAACCGCACTGCGTCTCTTTGAAGAAGAGAACATCACGCCTTGCCTGGGGTATTTTATCGAACTCGACAACTCGACGGTGGCAACAGCCGGATCGGCGTTTCTGACTGATCGAAGCTTTCTGTCGATGCTCTCCGACGCCAAGGTCATCGCACTGGACGTAAGCGACTATGAAAATGCGGAGATTGTGCACGACTTAAATGAGCCTCTGCCTGAAAAGTATGAGAACACGGCAGACTTCATCATCAACGGCAGTTGTCTCGACAACCTGTTCGACCCCGCCACTGCGATCAAGAGTCTATCGAGGATGCTCCGCCCCGGCGGCCGAATGTTCTCGTTTGAATTGGGAACCCAGGCTTATGGCGCGCTCGTAATGTATTCGCCCGAATGGTTTTTCGACTTTTATGCCGCGAACAACTATGACGGCTGCAAGATATACGTCGCGCACTTTGATCAAGATCTGAACGATGATTATGACGTGTATCTGTGGCACCCGTTCCATGACAAGAACGGGCAGCCCGATCAGTCGCCAATGCGTATCGATGACGGTGACTTCCTACTTTATGTCACCGCCGTCAAGGGTATCAATTCCACTAACGACAAGACACCTATTCAGGCGTTCTACCGGATGAGGCAGGAGCCTGCCGCAAACGCTCACTATTTGGAGCGAGCGGAGCACTACAAGACGAGTTATCCGACAATCAAAATTCCGACCGTTCCTGCGGAACCATGGAACAAGAACGATATGACCTGGAAGGAAGTTCAGTATGCCAGGCTGGCTGGCACTTTCCTACGGCGCTGGCAGGGCGTCAGCGGCAGATATCTGTTTCGAGTCGGAGGCCGACCAGCGGCGGGAAGACATTTCACTTTCATTGGCACTTTACGAAACAGACAGGCTTGGGGAGCTCGAGTGCCTCCCATCTATTTTGCCGTACCGGTATGGGGCGACGCCTATGTGAGACTGTTCACCGAGGTCACCCTCCCTGCGCAATTGTCTCCGGGCAATGTCCCCGTACTTCGCGATTTCAATCGCTGCCAATACCACATCTATACAACAGAAGATGATTATACGGCGATACGTGATAGCGAGGGGTTCAAGGTACTGAAGACACTGATATCGACGGCCATCCATATCATCGAGCCACCAAAGAGCAGCGATGAGCGTTACGACAAGAAGAGCGAAATTTATCGTGCCGCCATTCGCCGGGCGGCGAAGGATGATGCCGCCAATATCCTCTTGAACGCCGACATCGTTCTCGCCGACGGCTTCATCCAGCGCGTGCAGGAATTACTGGCAGCGGGCAAGCGAGTGATCGAGTTACCCGGGCCACGCACGGTAAAGGACGCGGTTCGAAAAGAGCTTCTTCAGCATCATCGCGACCAGAGCGGCGCGATCGTGATTCCACCACGACGCCTTGCTGCGATGGCACTGGAGCATCTCCACCCGTTGGAGGAGATGCATTTCTGGGAAGGGCCCACTCACGGGCGGTTCCATCCGTCCCACCTCTACTGGCGTGTCGGCAAGAACAACCTTTTGGCTCGCTGCTTCCATCTCTATCCGATCGTTGTGTTTCCCCGCGATGGTGCCGGTGCGGAAGAATTCGGCGCGACGATTGACGACGATCTAGCTGAACGCGCCTGTCCGTCGCCAGAGGACACTCACGTCGTGACAAATAGTGACGAGATGTTCTGCTGTGAACTGAGCGCCCCTGACCACTATGTTGGCAATATGGGTGAACGAGGGAACATCGATGATGTTGTTACGTTCTGCGGCCGCTACGGCAAGGAGAGAAATGCGCAGTTGCTAAATTACAAGATCCGAATGGTTGGCGGCGACGAACGCGAGGAAGAATGGCGGCGAGTGGAGGCGGAATCCGAGACTGTCATCGACCAGATGATGGCTCAGTGGGGACGAATCAACGGCATCCGAAACGGCACGCTACGGTCGGTCCGGACCAATAACGCCATTGGCACCGAGGCCAACCGTGAGCGTCATTCGATATCAAACGACGCAATAGTTGCACTCTCCTCGTCATCAGTGAGCAATTCGCATCGTACGGCTTACCATTCCCTGACGGTCTGTGAACCAGCGAGTACGGACCACGACCAGACACGCCGGCAAGCCAAGCGAACGCACGAGGAGGGGCAGCCTTCAAACGCAGGCGATGAGCCCGCCATCCACATTGTCGTCCCGGTTTGGGGAGAGGCGTACGTGAGGCTGTTTACCGAGATTTCTTTGCCCACTCAGCTGTCACCGAACAACATTCCGAGCTTGGCAAATCGGGAACAGTGTCATTTTCACATCTTCACGACTCAGAACGACTATGGCTCGATCTTCAGCTCATCGGCGTTCGGCATCCTTGCGCAATGCATGCACGCCTCAATTCACCTATTCGAACCGCCTCGCGACAATAACGACGTAAGCGAGCGATCGGCCAAAAGGGAAGAGGCATATCGTTCGGCGAAGCGGTTTGCAGATGCGGTGAACGCCGGAATGCTCCTCTTGAGCGCCGATATCGTTGTCGCAGACGGTTTCCTGCGGACGGTGCAACAATTGCTCGCGGCAGGAAGACGTGTCATCGATCTCCCAGGGATACGCGCGTCGAAGCAGCCGGGGCTGGCGACTCTACTGCAGAACTATCGTACGAACACTGGAGAGATCGTTATATCACTCCATCGCTTGAGCGAATTGGCCATTGCTTCCCCTTCGCACTCTTAGCGCCACGCTCGCCCAGCAGCGCCTCTTATGGCCGCCGCGTCGGCGCTAACTGTCGAACTAGGCGCACGACGGCACTGGTCAGGGCGCCTAATGCCGGTCCGGAGCCATCTATCACTATCTCGTCGCGGCAGAAACAGTCACGGCAGTCGCACCAGCACCCAAGAAAGGCAGGAGAATGATCATCACCTTCTGCAGCTCCATCGCTGGCGCGTTGGAGACGTAGAGTATGTCTTTGTTGTGGATGGGAAAGCGACGGGCAAGAAAGAAGCTATTGGGATCGCGCATGTTCACGCGATAGATCGTAGGAACTTGCAACAGCGGGCCGGTGTCGGGACGCTGGAGCCCGAGTTGGTCGTAGTCGGATGACCGCTCGTAGCGAATGACGAACACACCACTGGGATCCGCCCGTTGGTCGCTAAGACCTCCCGCCCGCGCGATCGCCTGATCGAGAGTAATGCCCATCGCCTCGAACGGAACGACCGAACTCACACCGGTCGCGCCGGCTGCTGTAAACGTCTGTGTCTCACGAGCGACACTGATGACGTCGCCGGGGCGTACAAAGACATTTTCCGCCGGATCAGCAAGAATAGCCTGCATCGGGATGCGCAAGGACCGCCCGTCGCGGACAAGGGTTACAAATGTCTCGTGCGGTGGTGCCTTGGTGCCCCCGGCTGTTGCCACCACGTCCAGGATGCGGTCTCCGCGGGTAGTCAGCGGCACCCGAGCACCACCGGTCACCTCGCTCACCACAGTGACGGTGTTGGCAATATTCTTTGGCACCGTCACAAGGGCTTGGGGTTCGATTGCCTTTCCCTGCAAAGCGGCAACTATCGCCTGCTCGACCTGCTGCGGTGTACGGCCCACCACGTGGACGCGGCCGGCATAGGGGACCGTGATGGCGCCGTCGGGCCCTACAACCTGTTCGGGGATCGTTGCGGTGCGCGAGCCTGCTCCCCCTGAGAGTTGGTTCGCTGGTGCCGAAAACAGCCCACCGGCTGCCGCTTCCCAAATCACGACCTGAACATAGTCGCCCACGCCGATTACCTGTCCGGAAGCCGGGCGCTGCTGGCCGAAGGTCCCCTGAAGAGAGGCCGCCGACCATGTTTCCATCTTGCTCACCACATTGGTGTCGACATCGATCAGCGCGAAACGTCTTTCCCCCGTTGAGGTTGGCCTTGCCCCTGCGGTGATCTCTCCGACTGACGGCCCAGAACTAGGCAAGGTATCGCACGAGACAATCGCGGCAGCTAAAACGGATCGAACAAGAATGCCAGAGATCCGGAAGCCAGTGCGCGCAAGCGCACTGCGCTCACAGACCGTTGCCAGCAAAAGAATCCTCCGCGCATTTCTATCGGATGCAATCACGGCCTGACGTTAAGCGAATATTGAGAAAGTTCATAGATCGAGTTTATCGAACGTTCGGCCTTTAACAAAGCCAAGCCGGAATCTGCTCAGCACGAAGCAGCGACTAGACTAGGTCAGGCTGCGACGCATGCTATGCCAGCCAAATAGCGCACCAATCAAGCGGGTCGCGTGCCCCACCCGCCAAAGCGTCACACCGCGACGCCGTGCCTGGCGGACCATCGATCGGTCAGGAAATGGCTCGTAGGCCATCGGCTCACTCAGATCAGCTGCCAAAGAAGTGGCATGGTTGGCCGACAGCAGCGGAAGGAGCGCATCAACTCCATCCATAAAGAGGAGCTCATCTAACTCCCCCATAGACACGCCGTGCGGGAGCGGCCTGCTCCGCGCTGAAAGGATCGGGCCGGCATCTATGGCCTCGTCAACGATCCGGTGAACCGTAACTCCGGAATGCGCATCACCTGCCGCCAGCGACCAAAAAGATGGGCAAGGGCCACGGTGAGCCGGCAGGAGCGCCGGATGCACGTTAAGAATGGGGCAAGTTACTGTGCGGAAAAACGGTTCGCGAAGAATTTGATCGAAGTGAAATGAAATGACCAGGTCAGGTTGGAATGCGCGGAACAGGTCTAAGCTTGCTGGCCCATTGATGTCCTGGATGATCGCGTAACTGGCGCCGACCCGTTCGGCATGCTCCTTCAGCGTGCGCAGCGGTGAAAGCTGGCCACCGCGGAAGATGCGCAGCGATTGACGTATCGGCCAACGCAACGTTGGCGCAATCACCGCCGCAATTCGCAGTGCCACGATGTCGAAGCCCAAGGTCAATGTCATGGGCAAGCCGGAGCGTCGCAAAGTCCTCTTGAGTTGATGCCGGAAACCCTGCAGCCCACCGAACCGCTCGGACGAGATCGCCAAGCCGATGCGGCCGCCCAGGCCGGCAAACAGAGCCTCAAGGGCCGGCAGGCAGCACAGGCTGTCGAGATGCAGCAGCACTATTCGCCGAGGTTCACGCTCCGAGATCAGTCCAGCCAAGGCCTCAATCCTGAATGGCCGACCCGATGGGAGCCGGCAAATCGAGATTCTGCAGCGCTGCCGCACCCCAATCGAAAATGTGTAAATAATTCCAGCACTAAGGCCAATGAAAATAAATGCGACCATCGACATCAAGCCGCTTTGTTGCACCCCATGGTTGCTATAAAATGTCATTAATAACGTCGGGATAACGATCCGATAGTCAAACTGGCATAGTGGCTGCAGGGGCGTGGGGCTTAGGCGCCATTGTGGCGTGTCTCGGGGAGCGTAGAGGCTGTGGCAGGGGAAGACGAGGTAGCCATCGTTGGCTACGCCGGGCGCCTACCTGGCGCGAGTTCGGCTGCGCGATTCTGGTCGCTATTGAGGGACAATCGATCGGCTGTCGGGTGGATCACGCCTGACCGTTTCCCGACCGGGGCGTTCTTCCATCCGTCAGCGGACCAGGCGGGCCGGAGCTACACGTTCGCGGCCGGAACGATCGATGACGTCTGGGGCTTCGATGCCGCTGCCTTCGGAATGAGCCCGCGCGAGGCGGAACAGGTCGATCCGCAGCAGAGGCATCTTCTGGAAGTGACCCAGGATGCGCTCGCGCACGCCGGCATCCGGGCATCCTCCTTGGCCGGCAGCGACTGTGGCATTTACGTCGGCGCGTCGTCCGTCGATTACGGCGCCCGCTTCTTCGCCGATCCCTCGGCTGCTGATGTGCACATGATGACGGGCAATACGCTCAGCGTCATCGCCAATCGGCTGTCCTACAACCTCGACCTGCACGGCCCCAGCTTCACCGTCGACACCGCTTGCTCGTCCTCGCTAGTCGCGCTGAACCAGGCTGCCGAGGCGATCCGCGCCGGCATCGTCGACACAGCCATTGTGGGCGGCGTCAACCTGCTGCTGTCGCCTTTCTCCTTCGTCGGCTTCTCGCGGGCGTCGATGCTATCGCCCACCGGCCGCTGCCGGCCATTCGATGCCGCCGCCGACGGCTATGTCCGCGCCGAAGGCGCCATCGTCCTCGTCCTGCGCTCGATGGAAGCGGCGCGAAAGGCGCGTAACCGCATCCACGCCAGCATCGTCGGCTCCGGCGTCGGCCAGGATGGCCGGACCACAGGCCTGTCCCTGCCCTCTGCAGATTCGCAGCGACGCCTCCTGGAGCAGGTCTACAGCCGGTTCGGCATCGATCCCGGCGAGCTTGCCTTCGTGGAAGCACACGGCACCGGCACCAAGGTCGGGGATCCGATGGAGGCTGACGCGCTGGGCAAAGGCTTGGCGCAGCGCCGGTCCCAGCCGCTCCCGATCGGCTCCGTAAAATCCAACATCGGCCATCTCGAGCCCGCGTCGGGCCTGGCGGGCGTGTTGAAGTCGATCCTCGCGCTAAACCATGGTCTGCTGCCGGCAACGCTGCACCAATTGTCGCCCAACCCGGACATCCCGTTTGACGATCTCAACCTGCAGGTCGTCAACCGCAGCCTCCGGCTACCGGAGCGGCGCGGCCCAGCCTTGGCCGGCGTGAACTCGTTCGGCTTTGGCGGCACCAATGCACACGTCGTGCTGCGCGGCGAGGACCGCACAGTGGCGGTGGCGCACGCGCGGGGCGAAGCCAGCCCGCCGCCCCTGCTGCTGTCGGCGCACGCCGAGGAGAGGCTGCCGGCGGTCGCCCAGGGGCACCTCGAGGCGTGGCCCGAGGACAAGCGGCTGGTCGGCGATTTTCTCGCGGCCGCTGCCCATCTGCGCGACGCCCTTCCCCATCGCGCCATCGTGCGTGGTCCCAACACTGCGGCACTGCGCCACCAGCTCGAGCAATATGCCGCCGGCGAGGGCGCTCCCGGGGTCTTGAGCGGCCAGGCCCTGGGGCACAACCTGCCAGTGGCCTTCGTGTTTTCGGGCAATGGCGCCCAATGGGCGGGCATGGGTCGGGTGGCATGGCATGCCAATGCGCGGTTCCGCGAAGCCCTGCAGGAAGTCAACGGGCATTTCCTGAAGCGACAGAAGACGTCACTGGTCGAACTCATGTTCGCGGACGACCTGGCGCCACGGCTGCGGCGGGCGACGCACGCGCAGCCGCTCTTGTTGGCGCTACAGGTAGCAACCGTCCGAAGCCTCGAGGCCCTCGGGCTCACGCCGCAGGCGACGCTCGGCCACAGCGTGGGCGAAATCACGGCTGCTTGGTGCGCGGGCGCACTCAGCCTGGAACAGGCGATCGACGTGGTGATCGCACGCAGCCGGCACCAGGAGGCGGTGCGCGGCACCGGCGGCATGGCAGCACTGATGCTGGCTGAACGTGAGGCGCGGCGCTTCCTCGCCTCGGCCGACGTGCCCGACGTCGACGTAGCAGCCGTCAACAGCTGGCGCAGCGTGACGGTGTCCGGACCGGTCGAGCAGATCGACCGGGTGCTGACGGTGGCCTCGGAGCAGCGCATCGGAGGTCGGCGACTCGACTTGGACTATCCCTTCCACAGCGCCCTGGTGGATCCGGTGCGCGGTCCCTTGCTGCGCGAGCTGCAGGGCCTGAAACCGAAACCAGCACGACGGACGTTCGTGTCGTCGGTGACCGGGCAAACGACAAAAGGCGAGGCACTGGGACCCGAGCATTGGTGGCACAACGTGCGCGACCCGGTGCAATTCGAAGCCGGCATCGGCGGCCTGCTGGAGCAAGGGCTCAAGGTGTTCGTCGAGATCGGACCCAAGCCGATCCTGGGCAGTTACGTGCGCGACGCGCTGCGCGAGGCCAACCTGCGGGGCGCCTACATCGAGACGCTCACGGAAACAGCCGAAGAGGACGAATCTGACCCCGTCGAGCGCGCGGTGGCACGGGTGGTCGTCGCCGGGGGACAAGTCGACGCACAACGGTTCTTCGGGCCAGCGCCGGTACAGGCCATGCCGCTGCCAGCCTACCCCTGGCGTCACGCGAAATACCGAGTGCAGCCCACAGCCGAGGCCAGCTCGATCTTCAGCGGGCCCCGTCATCCGCTGCTCGGCGCGCGTCCGCGCGCCGACGTCTTTGCGTGGTTCTCGACCGTCGATCCCGAGCTGTTCCCGTGGATCGCCGACCACAGGGTCGGCGGGCTGGCGGTATTCCCGGCTGCAGGCTACGTAGAGGTGCTGATGGCCGCCGCGCGCGAGGTCCATGGCGAAGGCGCGCTCGAGCTGCGCGAAATGGACATCGTGCGGCCGCTGTTGTTCGACGGCACGGCCACGTTCGAGACGCTGGTGCGGGTGACGCCCGAGACAGGCATTTCGGAGTTCCTATCGCGCCCTCGCAGTACCGTAGCAGGGGGGGTCCCTGCGGACTGGGCCCTGAACGCTCGCGGCATCGTTGCCCGCTCTCCGGCAGCAGAAGGGTCTATCCAGCGAGAGGACGCGCCGGGCCGTATCGTCGTTCCGCGTGCCAGGGTCTACGAGGTCGCTCGCACGCTAGGCTTCGACTATGGGGACAGATTCCAGCGCGTGCGGCATGTTTCGTTCCCTCAGCCCAAGCGCGCGGTTGCGGTGCTGGAAGACGACCCCGGCGTGACGTTGTCCGGCCAAACGATAGACATCACAGCACTGGACGCCGCCTTTCATTCTCTGTTCGCCTCCGAGGAAGCGGGCGTGGCCGACATGCCAATGAAGCGCATGCTGCCCGTACGCTTCGGCCGGATCCGCTCGTTTGCCCCAGGCGCCCTGGCTTGCAGCGCTGTAGCGCGCACCCTGAGACAGTCGACGAGCTCGATACTGGCCGACATCGAGCTGTTCGACATGACGGGCCGGCTCGTGCTGCTGGTGGAAGCGGTGCGGCTGGTCGAGGCTCCCGTGGCTGGCGGCCAGGATGGGCGCAACCTCATCTACCGGCGGATATCCTGGCAGCTCGCGCGGAGCGGCATGCCGTCGTGCCTGGCGCCGCACCACGCCGATACGGCTCAAACCGCGGCCGGGGCGTCCGAAGGAGAAGCAGCCGAGGCAGCGGCAGCCAGCGAGGGCCTGCTTCTGCTGGAGGCCGGCTGCCTGCGGGCTGCGTGGGAAGCCTTCCGGGGCGGCCCCGGAGACGGCGCGCGGGGCGAAATCCCAACAGCAAAGGAGACGGACGCAGAGTGGGTGGCCTATCTCTGCTCGGCGCTGCTGTGGCACCTCGAGACCAAGGGCCTGGTGCGGGATAAGGACGGTGCGCCCGCCCTGCTCGAGAGCTGCGACCTGCCGCCCGTCGATTCGGTCGTGCGTTCCCTCCTCAGCCGCCATCCGACGATGGCCCTCGAAGCGTCCGCGCTGGCGCGCATCGGCGAGATCATGGACCGCGTGATCCGCGGCGCGATGCATGGCGGGCTGGATTCGCCCAACTGGCGCCAGCTGGACACGGCCTCCCGACAGGTCCGCCTACTGCGCGGCGCGGTGCTCGAGCACCTCGAGGAGGCGCTGCAGCGTGGCGATCAAAACCAACTGGTTCGCGTGCTGGCACTCGGGGCCGATCATGCCTCCCCCCTTGCCGACTTTCTGGAAGCATTCCCCAACGTCGACGCTGTGCTGACAGACCTCGACGACGATCGCCTGGAGCAGGCGCGGGCGGCGCTGGGGGACGATGCGCCGCGTCTGCGTTGCGTCCCCTGGGGGGACCTCGATAGTCTGCCGGCCAGCAGCGTTGACATCGCCATCGCCATCGACGCCTTGAGCGAGGTTGCGGCGAGCAGCGACGGCCTGGAGCGGCTCCAACGCCTGCTCCGCGGCCAAGCACCGCTCATTGCCGGGGAGCCCTCGCCCAGCGTGTTCTGGGACATCGTGCGCGGCGCGCGCCAGACCTGGTGGGCACGATCAGCCAACTCGGATTTTCCGGTCGGGGCGCTGCTGACGGAGCGCGAATGGATGGACGAGCTCGCGTCGGCAGGCTTCACCGCCGTCGGCGGACAGGCCGTGCTGGGGGACGCGACCGTCGGCGTCGTCCTACAAGGCCTGTCGAGCGCCAAGGTAACCAGGAACGAGGCGCAGCACCATGAGACCTGCTTGCGTTGGGAGGGCGACGAAAACGCCATAAGCCAGCGGCTGCGCTCCAGGCTGCAATCCCATGCGGGTGCCACAGGCGATGGGCCGACGGAACTCGAGGGCGTCGCCGGCACCATCGCCTTCGTTATCAACGGCGAGGAGTACGAGCGCAGTCCGGCGGCTTACCTCGGGGAGACACTGGCACGGCTGGGCAGCCTCTGCATGCGCCTGGCGGCGAACCCGCTGCCGTTGTGGGCCATTGTGACGTTGGAAGAGCCATCCGTTCATCATGCCTCTGCGGAGAGGACGCCGGGCGGCCATCCGCTCTGGTGTGCCATTGCGGCAGCCTTGAGGGTTGCGCAGAACGAGTATCCAGGCCTCGAGATCCGTTGCCTCGGCATCGCCGACTCCTTAGAGCCGACCCTGCGCAGCGCGGCCGACGAGCTGCAGGCACCCAGCGAGGAGCGCGAGGTGTGGGTGCAACGGGGCCAACGCCTCGTCAGCCGCATAGAGCGTGGAGCGGGCCAAGTGACACCCCGCGTGGGGGCCAAGGCCGACACGGTGCTCAAACTGGCGTCTCGGTCCGGCTCCAGCCGCGGCTCACTCACCTGGGCGGCTGCCAAACGGATCGCTCCTGGCGCAGGTGAGGTTGAGATCACTGTCGCCGCCGTCGGGCTGAACTTCCGCGACGTGATGTGGAACCTTGGCCTGCTGCCGGAAGAGGCGCTTGAAGACGGCTATGGCGGCCCGCAACTCGGCATGGAGTGTACAGGCACAATTAGCGCGGTGGGAGAAGGCGTGGAGGGGCTGGCGGTCGGCGACACGGTCGTCGCCTTCGTCTCCGGTGGCTTCGCTAGTCATGTGGTGGCGCCGGCCTTCGCGGTCTCGCAATTGCCGCCAGGCCTATCGCTTGAAGCGGCAGCGACCGTGCCGGTCGCCTTCCTGACGGCGTATTACTCCCTGGTGCGCTTGGCAAAGCTGCAGCGGGGCGAGACCGTGCTGGTGCATGGCGGCGCCGGGGCGGTCGGCCTGGCGGCGCTGCAAATTGCCCGCCATTGTGGCGCCAAGCTCATCGCGACGGCGGGCAGCGCCAAGAAGCGTGCTCTGCTGCGCAACCTCGGCGCCGATGTCGTGCTGAACTCGCGCACGCTCACGTTCGCCGATGAAGTCGTCGCTCATACGGGCGGCAAAGGCGTGGACGTGGTGCTGAACTCACTGGCGGGAGAGGCCATGGTCCGGTCTATGGATTGCCTCAAGCCGTTCGGGCGCTTCGTCGAGTTGGGCAAGCGCGACTTCTACACAAACACGCATGTGGGGCTGCGACCGTTTCGACGCAACCTCACCTATTTCGGCGTGGATATTGACCAGCTGATGGCGGAGCACCGTGACCTGACGCAGCAGCTGTTCGGCGAGCTGATCGAGCTATTCGCCGAGGGCAAGCTTAGTCCCCTGCCCTATCGGGTGTTCGAGGGCGAGCGCATCGGCGAGGCGTTCCGGCTGATGCAGCGCGCGGGTCACATCGGCAAGATCGTCGTGACGCCGCCCGCGAGCGCCCCCGATCCGGCAGCGGCATCTGGACGCTTCCCGGTCGATGCGGAGGGCGCCCATATCGTTATCGGCGGCACCAGCGGCTTTGGCTTGGCCACCGCCAAGTGGCTGGCGGAGCGCGGCGCAAGACACATCGTGCTGGCCAGCCGCTCCGGGGCGTTGTCGGACGTGGCGACCCTCGAAGCGGAGGCGCTGCGGCAGAACGGCGTGACGGTCGGGCTCGCTGCCGTGGACGTCGCTGATGGCCCAGCGCTACAGCGGTTCCTTCGAGCGACGCACGCCCGCACACGCATCAAGGGGATTGTGCACGCGGCAATGGTGCTGGACGACCGGTTGATTGATGGGATGGACCGTGAGGCCATCGACAAGGTGCTGCATCCCAAGGTCAGCGGCGCATTGCACCTCATGGATGCCGCCCGCTGGCTGGGCTTGGACTACCTGCTGCTCTACTCGTCCGCCACGACGCTGCTCGGCAATCCCGGCCAGTTCAACTACGTCGCCGCCAACGGCTTCCTCGAAGGACTGGCACAGGACGCGCAACGTGAGGGACTGCCGGTTCTGGCGGTATCTTGGGGAGGCATCGAGGATGCGGGCTACCTGTCGCGCAACATCACGGCCAATGCGTCCTTGCGCAAGCGCTTCGCCTCCAGCCTGCTGCCAGCCCATGCCGCCCTCGAGGCGTTGGATCACGCATGTGACGGGCAGGGACGCCCGACGATGGCGACGCTCGCCATCGCACGCATCGACTGGGCGATGGCGAAGCGCGATCTCGCGGTGACGCGCGGACCGGCTTTCGCAACGGTCGTGCCGGCAACCGGAACGCGGCAGGGCACGGGATCGGCAGCAACCCTGGAGAAGCTCAAGACGATGTCGGTGGAGCAGGCGAGCGAAGCGCTGCTCGAGATCGTGGTCGAGGAGATCGCGCGGGTGCTCAGGCTGCCGACCAAAGACGTCGATCGCCATCGGCCGCTGGCCGACGTGGGCATGGATTCGCTGATGATGCTGGAGCTGCGCAGTACCGTGGAAGACACCCTGCAGGTCGACCTGCCGATCATGTCCTTGGCCAACGGCATCACGCCCGCTGATGTTGCACGGCGCATTGCGACGCTGATGGTCGGAGATGGAGAGAAGAGCGTCGCAACACGGCGGGCCGCCGGCTCCGTGACTGGCTCGCTGGCGGCGTTGTCGGCCAGCCACTTGGCCGATGACGTTGAAGGCATGGATCCTGCGGCGCGGGAGGCCGGGGTGCGGGCGGTGCTGGAACGCACGCGGCACCTCGAAGGGCTGTGACGGCCGCTACTGCGGAGGACGCCTCGTGACGAGACCACGACATACAGGACCGGGCCAATGAAGGACGGCGAAAGCACGCCCGCGGAGGCGGAGGACATTGTCAATCGGGTGCGACGTGCTTTGACGCATGCCCCGTCAGGCAGCGATCCGACAGCCGCCAAACCCAGCGTCGCCACCGTCGGGGCCCGACAGAGTGCCGATTTCGGCGCTCTGCCGGAATACGAGCTGCTCAAAATACAAAAGGCAGCGGGCGAGATCGCCGGCATCGAGAACCCTTTCTACCGCCTGCATGATGGGAGAGCGGCGGCGACGACGTCCATGGAGGGCCGCGAGGTTGTCAATTTCTCGTCGTACGACTATCTCGGCCTGAACGGTAATCCGGCCATCGGTGCGGCCGCAAAGGCTGCCATCGACCGCTACGGCACGTCCGTATCGGCCAGCCGCCTGACGGCCGGCGAGCGCCAGGTCCATCGCGACCTGGAGGCAGCGCTGGCCCAGCTGCATGGCGTCGAGGATGCCGTCACTTTCGTCAGCGGCCACGCCACAAACGTGTCGGTTATCGGCGGGCTGCTGGGCGCGGACGACCTCATCGTCACCGATGCCCTGATCCACAACAGCGTCGTGGAAGGAGCCAAGCTATCAGGGGCCAAGCGCATCCTCTGCCCGCACGGCGACATCGAGGCGATCGAGCGGGCGCTGCGGCTGAATCGCCGGCGGCATCGGCGGGCGCTGATCATCGTCGAGGGGCTCTACAGCATGGACGGCGACATGCCGGAGCTCGCAGCGCTGGTACGGCTGAAGCGGCGGTACGACGCCTGGCTGATGGTCGACGAGGCGCATTCGCTGGGTGTACTCGGTGACAATGGACGTGGCGTCGCGGAGGAGCAGGGTGTCGATCCGGCGGACGTCGATATCTGGATGGGCACGCTCAGCAAGACACTGGCCTCGACCGGCGGTTACATTGCGGGCAGCCGCAAGCTGGTGGAGCTGCTGAAATACACCTCCCCGGGCATCGTCTACAGCGTAGGCACTGCCCCACCGGTCGCCGCAGCGGCTCTAGCCGCGATCGAGCTCCTGCAGCGAGAGCCGAACCGGACGGCCAAGTTGCGGCAGAACGGTCGCGACTTCGTTTTTGGAGCCAAGGTACGCGGGCTGGACACCGGCCTCAGCATCGGCGCCTCGGTCGTGCCCATCATTGTGGGCAGCTCGCCCACCACCGTGGTCCTGTCGCATCGACTGCTGGCGCGCGGCTACAACGTCGTGCCCATCATCTTCCCCGGCGTGGCCGAGAATCAATCGCGCCTCAGGTTCTTCATCACCAGTCGGCACACCGCCGATCAGATGGCCGGCGTGCTCGACGCCATTGCAGAGGAGCTGCCAGAAATCCGCAAGGCGCCCTCCTTCGTCAATGTCGTGTCAGGCCGGTGACACCCGGCCGCGTGGCGGAGACCTCTTGCCGTGCGCGATGTCATAGCCGCGCGCAGTCAGCAGCAAACGCGCGCCGTGGTCGACCAGCCAGCCTTGCCGCACGCAATAGTCAATGCCCCGCGCGAAATCCAAGCCGCCGCCGGCTTCGGCCGCAACGCTCTCCCACAGGTTGCGGCTGAGAGCGATACCGTCCGCGCGAACTTTGTGGCGATGAACCAGGAGCTGCAGTAGTCGGCGCGCCCGCGATTCGATAGTCGCTTGAGACATCCGACTCTCATTCTAGCTATTTCAAGCCAGATAGCTTTGGTTGAAGGGCCAGAGCAGGCGTTACGCCTGATGCAACTTACAGCATCTTGAATGCAATATAATTACCGCACGTGCAGCGATTGAATTGTGGCCTTTGTGCCACTGTGGGCTGGTTTCAGAGTGCGGGCGGCAATGCAGGCTGTCAAGAGTGGCAAAATCGTGATTAGATAATGCAGTACTCCTGCCGTTTGTTCGGGTGTTGATTGACTTGATCGAGGGAGACAAACTTGAAGCGCACAATGAAATCGATGCTATCAGCCGCCGCGGTGCTCGCCGTGCCCGCGATAGCACAGGCGCAGGCCATCAATCCGTTCCAGGGCTTCTATGTCGGCTTCGGTGGCGGCGCCGACTGGGCCATCGGAAGCAACCCCAACGCGTCGACCTGGACCGGTTTTGCGGTCGGCGGCAAGGCGGGCTACGACTTCATCGGGCCGCGCGCTGAGCTCGAGGTTGGCTACGGCGCGCTTCCGACCACTGCCAACATCCCGGGCACGGCGATCATCAACAGGGTCGGCCAGCTGAACGTCATGGCCAACGCCTACTATGATTTCTTCCCGGCCGCGGCGCTCACACCTTACGTCGGCGCCGGCGTCGGCATCGCCTTTGTGGACAGCACCACATCATTGGGCAGCACCCAGTTCGCCTACCAAGGGATGCTGGGCCTTGCCTACAATATCAACGATTGGATGCGCTTCCAGGTGGAGGGCCGCTACTACGGCACGACCAACCCCAGCGTGAATACGCCGATCGGCAATGTCAGCTTCCAGAATCAAAACGTCCTGGCGCTGGCCGGCGTCACGTTCAAGTTCGGGGCCCCGAGCGCCGCCGAACCGCCTCCGCCGCCCGCTGCTCCGGCTGCGCCGTCGTTCATGGTGTTCTTCGACTGGGATCGCTCGAACCTCAGCCAGCAGGCGCTGGCGACGATCGGGCAGGCGGCTCAGGTCTTTAAGACCAAGGGCAACGCCCGCATCACGGCGACCGGCCACACCGACACGTCGGGCCCGGAAGCCTACAACATGGCGCTGTCGCTGCGTCGCGCGAACGCGGTCAAGGACGCCCTGGTGCGTAACGGCGTCCCGGCTGCGGCGATCACGGTGATCGGCCGTGGCGAGCAGGGCCTGCTGGTCCCGACCGCCGACGGTGTCCGCGAGCCGCAGAACCGCCGCGTCGAGATCGTCATCCAGTAAACGACAAGAACAACACCAGAAAAGGCGGCCTGTGGGCCGCCTTTTTGTTGATCCTACGACATCAAAGAAAGAGCCCACCCAGCGGGGAGGCTGGGCAGGCTCCATAAGTGTTGCTCGTCAGATTGAACTGACAACAAACATGGTAGCTCAAATGGACGAAATCTGCAAGGCATATGCATTAACCACTGCGTGCGTTCTGTAGATCCCATTTCCAAAAGGTGGCGCAATCCATGATTGCGCCCGATCTGATCTTCAACCATTCCATGTGCCTCCAAGTGATTGGCATGTGCTAGCCTGGCGCCCTCGCTGCTCGGGGGCAAGCCGCGCCAGACATTACAATGCCGGAACTGGCGGCGAAGCTGGAAGCCGAGAAGGCTGCAACGGTGCACCCGGCATCGCTGTCGCGGGTGCTGTTGAAGGCCGGTCTGTCGTTCAGAAGAACACTGCTGGCCGCTTCCGCAAAGCCTGCACTGACATCGTAGTGTCGAGCCGCCGATCGTCGAGACGGCCGCTCTCCAGTGCCGCCTGAACAAGCAGCGGTCAGCGGTACGATTGCCAGCGGCGGAAGGTCCCGTAAGCGCCAAACCAGGAGAAAAACCACGGCGCCACGCCGAGATCAGCACCTCGCCGCCGACGTAGATGTTAAAGGCGGTTGGAAATGTCGCGTCAGAGCGAGCACCGCCAAGGCAACGGCGCTAGTTGACCGCAAGAAGCTGAACGCTGCGTACCAGCCTATCAGGCCTAGCGCGGAGAAGCATACAACGACCACAATGATGGCTTGGCCCAGATCGAGCCCAAGCGAGTCCAGCGCCGCCGGAGGAGGTGCTGTCCGAGGGACCACTGACACGAACATCGGCATGTCGCTGGCGAGGTCGCTAGGATTGGGGACGTAGATTTGGTTGAACGGAAGTCCGCTGCGCGCAAACCACCAGGGCAGCCCCATCCGGGATCCGACCAGATCACAGGCCGCACAATGGCATTCGCGATCGTCCAGGGGATAATGATCGCCGCGACCAGTGCGAAACATAGGTAAGCGGTACGGCCCGATCCGGCAGCAATCGTCCGCTGCTTCTTGTCCAGCATGCCGGGCTCCCGAATCACCCCCTCGCCCTTCAAAGGCATATCGCGGCAGCCCGCAATCCAGTCACGAAGCCGAAGTAAAGTACATTGGGAATGCGCCAGCGTTTTTGAAGTGAGCCGGGCGCGTCACTTGTGTTGGGATATGTCGGGCTGCCAGCCGCGGCGACCTTCGCACGATCGGGCCAGTCTGTCGTCGCCTTCGACATCGACAAGCGCCGCATCGCCGAGCTTGCCGCGGGCCACGACCGCACCGGTGAGGTCGAGCCCGCCGACCTCAAAGTCGAGACCCTGCATTTCACCGCCAACCCCGAGGATCTGCGGAGCGCCGACTTCCACATCGTCACTGTCCCCACTCCCATCGACGCCAGCAAGAACCCCGACCTCGAGCCCCTGCGCCGCGCCTCGACGACGATCGGCCAGATCCTCAAGAAGGGCGACATCGTGGTCTACGAATCCACGGTCTATCCCGGCGTTACCGAGGAGGTCTGCATCCCGGTGCTCGAGCGCAGCTCAGGCCTCAAATGGAAGACCGACTTCAACGTCGGCTACTCGCCCGAGCGCATCAATCCGGGCGACAAGGAGCGCCGCTTCGACACCATCCTGAAGATCGTGTCGGCGGACACGCCCGAGACGCTGGAGATCGTCGACGGCGTCTACCGCAGCGTCGTTCGCGCCGGCACGCACCGGGCGCCGTCGATCAAGGTCGCCGAGTTCGCCAAGGTGCTGGAGAATACCCAGCGCGACATCAATATCGCGCTGATCAACGAGGTGGCGCTGATCTCCGACCGCCTCGCGATCGACACCCGCGACGTGCTCGAGGCCGCCGGCACCAAGTGGAACTTCCTGCCCTTCAAGCCCGGCCTGGTGGGCGGCCACTGCATCGGTGTCGATCCCTTCTACATCGCCCACAAGGCCGAGGAGGTGGGCTACCATCCGCACGTCATCCACTCCGGACGCCGCGTCAACGACAGCATGGGCGTCTACGTGGCCAACCGCGTCGCCCGCTCGATCATGCGGCGATCAACGACGGAAGGGGCCGGGAACGGCCGCCCCGTGGTGACGGTGCTGGGAGTCACCTTCAAGGAAAACGTGCCCGACATCCGCAACACGCGTGTCGTCGATATCGTGCGCGAGCTCGAGGATTTCGGCATCACGGTGCAACTGCACGACCCGGAAGCCGACGGCGACCTCCTGAAGGAGGAATACGCGCTATCGCTGACGCCGCTGGAGAAGCTCAAGCCTGCCAACGCCGTCGTGTTGGCGGTGGCCCACTCCAGCTACCGCAAGGGCGGCTGGGACCTGGTGAAGCCGTTGCTCCTGCCCGGCGGCGGCTTCGTGGCCGACGTCCCTGGCTTGCTCGACCGCGCCTCAACGCCGAAGGGCGTGACGCTCTGGCGACTCTAGATCGTCGCCCTCACATCGGCGGCGTCAGCCCGTCCTTCCCGACCAGCAGCCGCCCCGCCGTCATCCCGCCATCGGCCCCCTTGGTCGCCCCCAGGAACACCTTGGCGCCGGGCTTGGCGTCGCTGCGCTCGCCGGGCGCGAAGGTGACGATGGGCGTGCCGGGCTTCACCTTGATGGTCTGCGTGCCGTCCTTGTATTTGAGCGTCAGTGTCTGGCCGTCGGGCGCCGCCGCCACCGTCGCCACGGTGGCGTTGGTCATCATGCTCTCGGGCTGCAGGTCCCAGGGATAGTGGCCTTCGTTGGAGCCGCGGGCGGCCTCGGGAAAGATCAGCACCTCCAGCGCATTCAGGCTGCCGTCAGGCCCCTTCATCGAGGCGATGCCGACGAAGCTCCCCTCCTTGATGTCGGCCAGGGTCATCGGGCTCACCGGCATCACCGACCAGTTGTCGGCGAGCTTCACCGGCACGGTCGTGCCCTCGCGCGTGGCGATGGTGGCGGTGGTGCCGTCGATCGCGGCTATCGAGCCGCGCAGCCGGGTCGGCGCCTGCGCCGCCGCGGCAGTCGTGAACGCGAGCAGAGCAAGCAAGGTGAGCGCGATTGGACGCATGGCTTTCATGGGGCCCTCCCTCGAACGGAGCCAGAGCCTGACACGTCGGGCGGCTCGCGACCGCTTACGTTTGCGTGAGGGACAGTGCCTGCCTAGCCGTCCAGCGTCGACATGAACTGGCGGCGCATGCCGCGCAGCACCAGGCAGGTCAGGCGGCCGCTGACGAAGGCGCCGGTGTCGATGTTGACGCGATGGCCGAGATCCTGGGGCATGTCGCAGATCGTATGGCCGTGCACCACGACCTTGCCCGGCAACGAGGTGCCGCGATGACGCAGGAACTCGTCGCGGATCCACAAAAGGTCGGCCGGATGCTGCCGCTCCAGCGCCACGCCGGGCCGGACCCCAGCATGGACGAACACATAGTCGCCCACGGTGTGGTGCAGCGCGCAGGCGCGATAGAAGGCGAGATGGTTGGCCGGCACGGCGGCGGCCAACGCCGCCCTGAGCTCGGCCGCGCGCTGCGGCGTGTCAGGCAGGCCCCGGAGCGGCACGCCATACGACAGCAGCGTCTCGAGCCCGCCATAGCCCAGCCAATCCATGCCGTCGCTGCGCTCGTCGAGGAAGTCGAGCAGCGCCTCCTCGTGGTTGCCCAGCAGGCGCACAGTTTGGAAGTCCGGCTCGACGCCCGGCAAGGGATCCTGCAGCAGCCGCTCGACCACACCGCGGCTCGACGCGCCACGGTCGATATAGTCGCCGAGGAAGACCAAGATGCGATGGCGGTCTTCGGGGTGGCGAGCGGCGTCGGCGGCGATGCGGTCCAGCAGGACCTCGAGCAGGTCGGCACGGCCGTGGATATCGCCCACGGCATAGACCGCCTGTCCCCCGGGAATCGACGCCGGCTCAGCCGGCGAAGCGCGTCCGAACCACCGTGACCAGATCTGGCGCGTGACGCACCCCTATGCCTTTGGCGCTACCTCTTGGCCAGCGTGAGCGGCGGCCGTGCCGACGGGCTGACCGGCGCCTCTGTGCCCGTGCCGTAGTAGCCGCGGTAGCGCGAGTAGTAGTCGCCGTGGTCACCATAGCCGTAGCGCGCATGCTTGGCGAGGTTGACGCGATTGATCACGATGCCGACGTGGTTGCTGACGCCCAGCAGCGCGTTGACCGCGGTCTTGACCACCTCGCGCGGCGTCTTGGCCCACTGCACGATGAACACGGTGTAATCGGCCAGTCGCGAGATGATGCGCGCATCCGATACCGCCATCACCGGCGGGCCGTCCAGGATCACGAGGTCGTAGCGCTCCGAGAAGGTGGCCAGCGCCGCCTTCATGGCATGCGATTCGAGGATTTCCGGTGCATTCGGCGTGTTGGGCCTGGCCAGGATGTAGTCGACCCCCGAGCCTTCGTGGCGCTTGGTGCACTCCTCCAGCGTCTTCAGGCCCATCAGGTAGTCGTCGATGGTGCCGGACCGGTCCTTCATGCCGAGCGCGGCCGACATCCTGGCCTGGCGCAGGTCGAGGTCGACGATCAGCACGCGCCGCGAGGCGTTCATCTTGGTGAGCAGGCCGCCGAGCGACGCCACGAAAGTCGTCTTGCCCTCGCTCGGCGTCGAGGAGGTGACCGCGACGACCCTGGGCGGCCGGTCGAGGCTGCCCAGGCTGATGGCGGTGAACACCGCCCGGATCGCCTCGGCGGCGGGCGACGTGGTGTTCTCCAACACGTGCGTGACGACATTCGAGCGCGCGGCCGCGGAACCCTTGACCTCGGGCACCATGCCCAGCACGGCAACGCCGGTCGCCTCTTCCACCTGGGCGGCGGAGCGGAAGACGCGATCGAGCTTCTCGGCGGCGACGGCGCCCGCCATGCCGAGCAGGCAACCGATCACGAACGCCGCCATCAGGCCGGACTTGTAGTTCGGCGACGACGGGGCGCCCGCCGGATAGGCATAGGCGAGGATGCGCGCATCGGCGCGCTGGATGTCCTGCTGCTCGCGCAGTTCCTTGAAGCGCGTCAGGAAGCTCTCGTAAAGCGTGCGGTTCGACTGGGCCTCGCGCTCCAGCTGCTTCTGTTCCGCTTCGTATTGGCTCGCCGTTCCGGACACGACCGCGGCCTTGTCGACCATCTCCTTGAGCTCGTCCTCTTCGGCCTTGGCGGCATCGAGCTCGGCGCGCACCGCGAGCGTGATGCGCTGCGTCTCGCTCAGGAAGCGGGCGCGCACTGCGGCGAGCTCGTTGCGCGCCTGGATCATCTTGGGATGGTTGTCGCCCAGCATGGACGACAGTTCGGCCATCTTGCGGGTCAGCTCAACGTCCTGGATTCGCAAGGCGGCCAGCGTCGTGTTGCCCGACACTTCGGCAATGTTGGCGATCTCGCCCGGATTGAGGCTTGCCTTGCTGAGCGCGACCAGGCGTGCCTCGCGCTCGATGCGCTTGGTGCGGGCGGCGACGTACTTGCCGTTCAGCTCGGACAGGGTCTGGGTCGAAACGGCGCCCTCGGGGCTGCCGGCCAAGCCCTTGTCGCGGCGATAGGCGGCGGCCGCTTCCTCGGCCACCTGGAGGTTGCGGCGCAGCTCGGCCAGACGCTGTTCCAGCCACTCGGTGGCGCGCCGGTTGGCTTCGTTCTTGGTGTCGATCTGGTCGGCGAGATAGGCTTCGGCGATGGCGTTGGCGATGCGCGCCGACATCGCCCCGTCGGGACTCTCGACGGTGATCAGGATGACATAGGTGCGCCCCATCAGCGTGACGCTGAGATGGCCGGCAACGGCGCCGATCGCGGCGCGCCGGCGCGGATCGCTCTCCTCGGCGGCGCGGCTCGAGCGCGCCGGCTGAGCCTGCTGCTGCGGCTTGGGCGCTGGCGCCAGCAGGGTCGAGATGCCGGTGGACCACAGCTCGCGCAAGGGGGCGAAGGCTGAGTCGATGAAGCCCGGCGGCTTGGTACCGTTGAAGTCCGGATTGTTGGCCAACCCCAGCTTGTCGACGACCCGGCCGATCAGGAAGTCGGACTGGATGACCTCGAGCTCGCTCTGGATAGCGCCCATATTCATCGGATCGACGCCTGACAGCGCCGCTTCCGTGGTCACGACCTTCGAGGTCCGTGTGTCGAGCAGCAGGCGGGCCGAGGCTTTGTACATCGGGGTAGCCTGCGCGATGATCAATGCCATCAGCGCCACCGCCACGAGACCGCAGCCGACGATCAGCGCCTTGCGGCGGTTGAGCAGACGCAGCCATTCCCACAGCTCATTGGGGGCATCGCCCGAACGAACGGGCGCCAGCACGGCAGGCTCGGACGCCGGTACGATCCGGTTTACGCCCGAGTCATCGACGATCTGGTCGACCCTAGGAAACGAACCCATCCAAATTCACTCCGCGACTAAAGTATACTCGCGACGACACCCACAAACGACGTCCCGGAGATGCCTTTTGGGGCACCTCGCGGTCTTCTTTCCCAATACCGGCGGCCCCACACCGCCATTCCAAACGCCTACGCCACTGCCCTATCGGCCGATCAGAACCAGCGCTCCGGTACCCGAATGATGTCGCCCGGCCCCACCGGGCTATCCTCGGTCACGGTTTCTTCCATGCCCTGGGTCTGATTGAACCGCTGAATCGTCATGCGCGCCTTGGAGGCGCGCCGGGTGAACCCACCCGCAATAGCCACAGCTTGGGCCACATTTATCCCCGAAACGTAGGGAAATGACCCCGGCCGACCAACCTCACCCAGAATGTAAAAAGGCCTGCGGGCGACCAGGTCCACGCTCAATCTGGCGACGCGCAAGAGCCCGTCG
>Ga0209909_100365_pt1 | contig 35961 bp, 30 predicted proteins | sample FECB22metaG_FD_188302 | JGI IMG/M metagenome (GOLD analysis project Ga0209909, IMG submission 188302) | Cyanobacterial communities from the Joint Genome Institute, California, USA - FECB-22 (SPAdes) (version 3) | ecosystem: Environmental > Aquatic > Thermal springs > Hot (42-90C) > Microbial mats... | reverse complement strand
GCGGCTGGCGCAGCCGGCGCGCGCCGCGCAGCGGCTTCTGCCGGGGCCGCGGGCGCGGCCGGCTCGGCCAGCCGGCTCGATGCCGAAGTCTCGGCGCGCTGGCGGGCTTCCTCGTCGAGGCGGCGGCGCTCCTCTTCGGCGGCGCGGCGGCGCTCGGCCTCCTCGCGCTCGGCCCTGAGGCGCTCCTCCTCCTCGGCACGGCGCCTTGCCTCGATCTCGGCCTGACGGCGTTCCTCCTCCTCGCGGAGGCGGGCTTCCGCGAGCGCCTGCGCGCGGGCGTCCTTTTCCTCACTGGTCAGCGTGCGCAGCACCACGCCGGCGCGTCCGGCCGGCTGCGGGCGCGGCGCTGCCGGACGCGGTTCGGGTGCAGGCGCCGCGGCCTTGAGTGGCGTCGCTGCGGCCGCCTTCTCCGCTGCCTGCGGCTCGTCCTGGCCGAGGATGGTGCGGCGCTTCTTCTTCTCGACGACAACCTGCTTCGACCGGCCGCGCGGGAAGTTCTGCCGGACCGTGCCGGACTCGACCGTTCGGCGCAGGCTCAGCGTCTTGCGCCCACCCAGCGAGAGCGTCTTGTCGTCTGGCTGCTTCGTGTCGGTCATTCCGTCCTTCCTGCGAATCCGGGTCGATGCGCGCGCCCGTCCGGCGTCGATCCGGTCATGTACGTCTCGTATCGTCGACAGCGCGCAATCGCCGCGCCGCTCGCGCCGCCCGTATCGAGGGCAGCATGTACCACATTCGCCCGCCCCAACGCCAAACCCAATTCCGCCGAGGTGAATACTCGGCAAACGGGCGGGACCTTACCGCCGGCATGGGCGGCCTGATCGAGCTTGCGCACCCCGTCGGCCGCAGCGTCCGAAGCGTGCAGCAGCAGCGCCACCGACCCCCGCCGCAGCCGCGCATCGACCTCGGCGAAGCCGAGCGCCAGGCGACCCGCCTTGCGCTCCAGGCCGAGCGCACCGAGCGCCGACTGGCGCAGCTGGCTGCCGACCAACTCGGCCAGATCCTCTCCGGCACGCGCCTCGGCGCGAAACGCGCGCCCGAACAGCCGCTTGCGCACCGCTTCGGCGACCAGCTCACGTCGCGCCGTGACCCAGACTCCTCGGCCCGGGAGCCGCTGGCGGATGTCCGGCACCACGGCTCCGTCCGGACCCAGCACGAATCGCACCAGTTCGCCGACCGGCAGGCTGCGGCGCGTCACGATGCAGCGCCGCAGCGGCGCGCGGTCGCGCGGACCCCGGTCGGCGACGGCCTCGCCGGTCGACCGGTCCGCCGCCGCGACGTCTGGGTCCGCCGCCGCGAGGCCATCCGGTCGGTCAGACGTTCCCGTCAGCCGCGGCCTCCTCGCCTTCGCCGCCGTCAGCCTCCGCCGACCGCATCGCCGCGCGTTCCTCCTCGGTGATCCAGCCGGCCTTGACGCGGGCCGCCATGATGATCGCCTCGGCTTCCTCGCGCGACAGCTCGAAGCCGTCGAGATAGCCCGGGTAGCGCCTGGTCTCCCCGTCGACGCGTTCGGTCCATCCGACCAGATCGTCGGTGGCGCAGCCGGCGAGATCGTCCAGCGTCTTGACGCCGTTCTCGCCGAGCGCGACCAGCATGGCCGTGGTCAGGCCGTCGATCCCGACGAGGGAATCCTCGACGCCAAGCTCGCGGCGCTTGGCGGTCAGTTCCTTCTCGATCCGCTCCAGATGCTCGCGCGCCCGCGTCTGGATCTCGACGGCCGTCTCCTCGTCGAACCCCTCGATGTCGGCGATCTCGTCGATCGGTACCAGCGCGACCTCCTCGACGCTCGAGAAGCCCTCCGAGGAGAGCAGCTGGCCGACCACCTCGTCGACGTCGAGTGCCTCCATGAACATCTCGGTGCGCTCGGCGAATTCCTTCTGCCGGCGCTCGGATTCCTCCGCCTCGGTCAGGATGTCGATATCCCAGCCGGTGAGCTGCGAGGCGAGCCTGACATTCTGGCCACGCCGGCCGATGGCGAGCGAGAGCTGATCGTCGGGCACCACGACCTCGATGCGCTCGGCATCCTCGTCGAGCACAACCTTGACCACCTCGGCAGGCTGCAGCGCGTTGACGATGAAGGTTGCCGCGTCGGGCGACCACGGAATGATGTCGATCTTCTCGCCCTGCAGCTCGTTGACCACCGCCTGGACGCGGCTGCCGCGCATGCCGACGCAGGCACCGACCGGATCGATCGAGGAATCCCGCGAGATCACCGCGATCTTGGCGCGCGAGCCGGGATCGCGGGCAACCGACTTGATCTCGATGATGTTGTCGTAGATCTCCGGCACTTCCTGGGCGAACAGCTTCGCCATGAACTGCGGATGGGTGCGTGAGAGAAAGATCTGCGGACCGCGCTGCTCGGAGCGCACGTCATAGATGTAGGCGCGCACCCGGTCGCCCGGACGGTAGTTCTCGCGCGGAATCAGTTCGTCGCGGCGGATGATCGCCTCGGCACGGCCGAGATCGACGATCACATTGCCATACTCGACACGCTTGACCACGCCGTTGACGATCTCGCCGATGCGATCCTTGAACTCCTCATACTGACGCAGACGCTCGGCCTCGCGCACCTTCTGGACGATGACCTGCTTGGCCGACTGGGCGGCGATGCGACCGAAGTCGAGCGGCGGCAGCGGTTCGGCGATGAAGTCGCCGACCTGGGCGGCGGGGTTGCGCTCGCGCGCCTCGGCGAGGCTGATCTGGGTGGCCGGCAGCTCGACCGTCTCGACCACCTCGCGCAGGCGCGACAGCCGCATCTCGCCCGTCTTGGGGTTGATCTCGGCCTTGATGTTGGTCTCGCTGCCATAGCGCGAGCGCGCCGCCTTCTGGATGGCATCCTCCATCGCGGCGATGACGATCTGGCGATCGATCACCTTCTCGCGCGCAACCGCGTCCGCGATCTGCAGAAGCTCCAGCCTGTTGGCACTAACTGCCGTCGCCATAAGCGTCTCCGTTGTTAGCCGTGCGCGGGTTCGCCGGCGGATTTGCGCCGCGCCTTGTTCGCCCTCAGCGCCGCGGTCACCAGGTCGTCAGTGAGCACCAGCCGAGCCTCGGCGATGTCCGCCAGAGGTACCGCCGCGACCTCCCCCTCAGGCTGCTCGAGCAGCGCCACCCTGACCGTCTCTCCGTCGAGCCCGGCAATGCGGCCGCGAAACCGCTTGCGCCCGTCCAGGGCGACGGCAAGCTCGATCTTCGCCTCGTGCCCGGCCCAGCGCTGGAAATCCGAACGCCGCACCAGCGGGCGGTCGATGCCGGGGGAGGAGATCTCCAGGTTGTAGGCCCGGTCGATCGGATCCTCCACATCGAGCACAGGCGACAGTGCGCGCGACAGATCGGCGCAATCGTCGACCGACATCTCGCCGTCCGGACGCTCGGCCATCACCTGCACGGTGCAGCCGTCGCGACCGCTGATCTTGACGCGCACCAGCCGGAAGCCGAGATCGCGGGCGACCGGCTCGGCGATGGCGGCGACCCGGGCCGCGAGTCCGCTCTCGCGCACGATGCGCGGCTCGTCCATGCCATCCTCAGGCGCTTGGGTCGGCTCGCGGCCCTGCATCGGTTCGGTCTTCGCCAGGACTCTTCTACTAACGGCCAACGGAGCGGGCCCCGCAGGAACCCACTCTCAATCGGTCATCGACGTCATGAGAAGGAATTGACGCAACAGATATACGCCGGGCGGCGGAAACGCAAGCCGAACCGCAACAAAAGGCGTGACCGCCGCCCGGCCGGGGGCAGCGGCGGCGCATCCGGCAGCTGCGATCAGCGGCGCCGGAAGGTCAGGTAGCAGGGCCTGCGACCGGCGGCGATCGCCTTCTGCTCGTAGCGGGTGCCGGGCCAGGGCTGCCACGGCGTGCGCCAGTCGTCCGCGCGGCGGGCGGTCCAGTCGAAGTCCGGGCTGGCCGCGATGCGCCGCAACGCCCAGTCGGCGTAATCGGCAATGTCGGTGGCAAAGCGCAGCTCGGCGCCCGGTTTCATGACCCGGGCGAGCGCGGCAAGCGTGTCGGCGGAAATGAAGCGGCGCTTGCGGTGCCGCGCCTTCGGCCAGGGGTCGGGATAGAGCAGCCATACCCGGTCGAGCGACGCCGGTACCAGCCAGTCGATCACCGCGCGGGCATCGTCATCGTGGATGAGAATGTTGGAAAGACCGCGCGCCTCGATCTCCGCCAGCAGCCTGGCGACGCCGTTGACGAACGGCTCGCAGCCGATGAAGCCGGTGCGCGGCGCGGCCGCGGCACGGAAGACGAGATGCTCCGCGCCGCCGAAGCCGATCTCGAGCTCCAGCGCCTCGACCGGCGCGTCGAACAGCCGGCGCGGATCGGCCGGACACGGTGCGCCGAGCGGCACCCGCAGGCGGGGCAGCGCCTCCTCGACCAGCCTTGCGCGGCGCGGCCGCAGCCGGTGGCCCTTGTGCCGTCCGTAGAGGAGCCGCCGGGCCGGGCCGGCGGGAGCTGACCGCTCAGGCAAGGGCGCGCTTCAGCTCATCGACGAGGTCCGTCCTTTCCCAGGAGAAGCCGCCGTCGGGCTCGGGCTGGCGGCCAAAATGGCCATAGGCCGCGGTGCGCGCATAGATCGGGCGGTTGAGCTTGAGATGCTCACGGATGCCGCGCGGCGACAGATTGACCAGCTCGGGCAGGATCTTCTCGAGCTTCGCCTCGTCGACGCGCGCGGTGCCGTGGCAGTCGACATAGACCGACAGCGGCTTCGATACGCCGATCGCATAGGAGACCTGGATGGTGCAGCGATCGGCGAGATCGGCAGCCACGACGTTCTTCGCCAGGTAGCGGCAGGCATAGGCAGCCGAGCGGTCGACCTTGGTCGGGTCCTTGCCGGAGAAGGCACCGCCGCCGTGCGGCGCCGCACCGCCATAGGTGTCGACGATGATCTTGCGGCCGGTGAGGCCGGTGTCGCCGTCCGGCCCGCCGATGACGAACTTGCCGGTCGGATTGACGTAGAATTCCTCCTCGGGGCACATCCAGCCCTCGGGCAGCACCTCGAGCACGTAGGGGCGGACGATCTCGCGCACCTGGTCGGTCGAAAGGTCGGCGCCATGCTGGGTGGAGACCACGACCGAGGTGGCCGCCACCGGCTTGCCGCCGACATAGCGCAGCGTCACCTGACTCTTGGAATCGGGCTCCAGGCCGGGCTGGGCTCCGGAATGGCGCGCCTCGGCCAGCGCCTTGAGGATGTGATGGGCGTAGTAGATCGGCGCCGGCATCAGTGCCGGCGTCTCCTTGCAGGCATAGCCGAACATGATGCCCTGGTCGCCGGCCCCCTCGTCCTTGTTGCCGGCGGCATCGACACCCCGGGCAATGTCGGCCGACTGGGCGTGGACATAGACCTCGACCTTGGCGTTCTTCCAGTGGAACCCTGCCTGCTCGTAGCCGATCTCCTTGACCGCGTGTCGGGCGATCTCCTCGAGATGGTCGGGTGTGATCGTGTCGGGTCCGCGCACCTCGCCGGCCAGCACGATGCGATTGGTCGTCACCAGCGTCTCGACCGCAACACGTGCATCCGGCTGGGCGGCGAGATAGGCATCGACCACGGCGTCCGATATCCGGTCGCAGACCTTGTCGGGATGACCCTCGGATACGGATTCGCTGGTGAACAGGTAGTCGCTGCGTGCCACGGTCGGATTCTCCCTCATCTGGCCGCCGGAGCGCCGAGCCGCTAGCAAGGGCGCCCGCCGGGGCGGGCGCCCTTGTGACAGCCAACGCTTCCAGCGTCAAGGACCGCAGCAGGGATGTGGCTAGCTTTCGCTCTCCTCCGAAACCGCCTGGACGAGTTCGACCACCTTGCGGCGCACCTTCGGATCGGCGATCCGCAGGAACGCCTTGTTGAGCTGAAGCCCCTCGGCGCTGGAGATGAAGTCGACGACGAAACGTTCGGATTCGGTCTCGCCGAAGCCCTCGCGCGGCTGCGCGGCTCCCGGCGCGTCCTCGTAGAAGAAGGAGACCGGCACGCCCAGGATCTGGCCAATGTGATAGAGGCGGCTGGCGCCGATCCGGTTGGTGCCCTTCTCGTATTTCTGCACTTGCTGGAAGGTTATGCCGAGTTGCTCGGCGAGCTTCTCCTGGCTCATTCCGATCAGCACGCGGCGAAGCCTGACACGGCTGCCGACATGAACGTCTATGGGATTGGGTGCCTTACGACTCATCTTGTTTGACTGCGTTTTGTCTGCGTTGTGGGTGCCGCCACGAGGCGGTCGGGTCCGGTTTCTGCTTGATGCCGCTGCCGTTGCGGCGAGCGGGGTCTGGGTTGCAGATGCGACTCTACGTCAATTCGCTGACGGCAGGAACCGCCGCGACGTCTACTCGCACCTATTGAGCAGGCTAAATTATTCAACCGGAATCGCAAACCCTTGTTTGCGCGGAAACGGCATAAAAGCGAACAAGGCAAAGGCTGCCAAACCTGAGATCACAAATATGTTGCCCCAGACGGAACAGATCGTCGGCGGCAGCGGACGCGGCAGTGCGCTGTCGATCACGCCCCTGACGCCGAGATCGAGCCGGCGCTGCATCCGGCCGTACGGGTCGATCACCGCGGAGATGCCGGTATTGGCGGCCCGAACCAGCGGCAGGCCCTCCTCCACGGCGCGAATCCGCGCCTGGCGCAGGTGCTGCCAGGGCCCGGCCGTATCGCCGAACCAGCCGTCGTTGGTCACGTTGAGGATCCAGCCCGGCCGCTCCCCGGGTGGCACCACCGCGCCGGGAAAGATCGCCTCGTAGCAGACCAGCGGGACGAAGCGGGGAGCGGGTCCGGCCTGCATGGTACGCGCCACAGCACCCGCCGTGAAGCCGCCGGCGACCCGGGTCAGAGGCTCCAGTCCGATCGACTCGAGCAGTTCGGCGAACGGCAGGAACTCGCCGAACGGCACGAGCCGCACCTTGTCGTAGGCATCGACGATGGTGCCGGCGTGATCGACCACCAGGATACTGTTGTACAGGCGATAGCCCTGTGGCACCGAGGGGTCGCGCTCGATGCGCTGCATGCCGGTGACCAGCGTGGTCCTGTCCGGCAGCAGTGCCGCGATGGCCGGCAGGGCTGCCGGCTCCATCTCGAACAGGAAGGGCAGCGCCGACTCCGGCCAGATCAGGATATCGATGTCGGCGATGCCCATGGTGTCGGGCGAGGTCGCGAGATCGCTGAGCGCCAGATAGTCCGCAAAGATCTCGTTGCGATGCTCCGGCAGCCATTTCCGCGACTGCTCGATGGCCGGCTGGACGATGCGCAGCCGCAGCCCGTCGACCATGGCAACATCGGCCCGGGCGAGACGCCAGGTGCCGAATCCGGCAAGGCCGGCAAGGATCGCCAGTGCGGCGACGGGCAGGCCAGCGCGCGCGAGGCGGCCACCCGACCCCACCAGCGCGGCAGGGCTGGCAAAGACGAACCCGGCGAGCACCGTCAGTCCGTAGACTCCGATCAGGCTCGCCGCCTGCATCATCGCCGGGGTGACGGCCAGCGCATAGCCGAACAGGTTCCACGGAAAGCCGGTCAGCACATGGCCGCGGGCGATGTCGGCGAGGGCAAGGCCGAGCGCGAAGGCGAAGATGCGCCGCGGTCCCTCGCGCCACAGGAGCCGCGCCAGCGCCATGCCGGCGGCGGTGAACAGGGCGAGGCCGGCCGGCAGCGCCGCGACCGCGAACGGCATCATCCAGCCGAACACGTCGGCATCGACGAGGAAGGCGCGGCCGATCCACCAGAGCCCGGCGAGGAAATAGCCGAAGCCGAAGCACCAGCCCACCCCGGCGGCCGCCAGGACGGCACCGAGCCGTCCGGTTCGGGCGGTGGCGACAGTGCCGTCGATCAGCCAGACCAGCACCGGGAAGGTGAGGAACAGGATCGGAAACAGGTCGTAGGGCGGCATCGCCAGCGCCGAGGCACCGCCCGCCACCAGCGCGATGAGTGCCCGTCGCCAGCCCCAAGAGACGGTGAACCGGCTGGCAATCCCCTCGAGCACGGCGTCGGTCCGCTCCTGCCCGGCTCAGGCCGCGTCGGATCGGGCAGCGGCCCGGTCGCGCCGGGCGGCCCGCAGCTGCCCGGCCTGCCGCCGCTGGATGCGCACGCGCTTGACCCGGCGCGGATCGGCGTCCAGCACCTCGAATTCGTAGCCACCCGGGAACTCGATCAGTTCGCCGCGCACCGGGACCCGGCCGACCCTGTTGAACAGCAGGCCGCCGAGCGTGTCGATCTCCTCCATCAGGTCACCGATGTCGAGTCCGTCGCCGAGCGCGGCCTGCAGATCCTCGAGCGGTGTGCGGGCATCGGCCACGAAGCTGCCGTCGCCAGCCGGCTCGATCAGCGGCGCGGTCGCCTCGTCGTGCTCGTCCTCGATATCGCCGACGATCTCCTCGACCAGATCCTCGATCGAGACCAGTCCGTCGGTCCCGCCATATTCGTCGACCACGATGGCGAGATGGATGCGTGTGGTCTGCATCTTGACCAGCAGGTCGCCGGCCGGCATCGACGGCGGCACGTACAGAACGTCGCGCACCAGCCCCGCTTCCTCGATGGTGGTCTTGAGCGGCACGCGTCGGAAGTCGAGGCCGCCGGGTGGCCGGTTGCGCCGGCCCGCGAGTTCCGCCTCGCCCAGCGTCGCCTTCGCGCTCATCCAGCCGAGCAGGTCCTTGATGTGGACCATGCCGGCCGGATCGTCGAGGGTCTCGCGATAGACCGGCAGGCGCGAGTGGCCGGCATTGCGGAATTCCCGGATCAGCTCGGCGATCGTCGCCCCCGTCTCGACCGCGTCGATGTCGGCGCGCGGCACCATCACGTCGTCAACCCGCAGCTCCTTGAGTGCCAGCACGTTGCGCAGCATCGACCGCTCCTCGGCGGAGAAGGTGGCGATGCCGGCCTCCTCGAGCGCGCCTTCGAGGCTCTCGCGCAGCGAGGTGGAGGCGCGCCGGGCGAACAGTGCGCGCAGGCGGGCGACGAGCGATCTCGGCGGGGCTGGCGGGGCAGGGGCCGCGGCGGCGGCCTCGACGCTACTCGAAGGGTCTTCGGCGGGCGGCTGGTTCTGGTCCTTCGGCATGGGTCCTTCAGTTCCCGGCAGATGTGACGGGCTCGGCATAGGGATCGGGAATGCCGAGGTCGGCGAGAACGGCCGTCTCCAGCCGCTCCATCGCCTCGGCCTCGTCGTCCGATTCGTGATCATACCCCAGAAGATGGAGCAATCCGTGAATGACGAGATGGATGAGGTGGTGATCGAACGGCTTGCCGTCGAGGGCCGCCTCCCGCTCAACGGTCTCGCGCGCCACCACGATGTCGCCGAGCGGAGCACCCGGCGCGGGGACCTCGCCGGACGGGAACGACAGAACGTTGGTCGGGCGGTCCTTGCCGCGGAACCGCCGGTTGAGATCGCGCACCAGGGCGTCGTCGGCGAGCGCCAGCGTCGCCGTGCCGGCCACCCCGGCAAGGTGCCGGTCGAGAACCGGGAGGATGCGGGCGAGAATCGTCTCCACGGCCCCGAAGTCCCAGTCGCCTGCCTCGTCGACGACCTCGATGGTCAGACCGGCCTCAACCATCCCTCGTGCCTCAGCCATTCCGCTGCCGCTCGGCATCCTCCGCCGCCTCGTAGGCGCGGACGATGCGCTGGACCAGCGGATGGCGCACCACGTCGGCCTCGCCGAAGAATGTCTGGCCGATCCCCTCGACGCCGCTGAGCAGCCGCACGGCCTCGCTGAGACCGGAGCGCTGGCCAGGCGGCAGATCGACCTGGCTCGGATCGCCGGTGACGATCATCTTCGATCCCTCGCCGAGGCGGGTGAGGAACATCTTCATCTGCATCGGCGTGCAGTTCTGCGCCTCGTCGAGGATGACGACGGCATGCGTCAGGGTACGACCGCGCATGAAGGCGAGCGGCGCGATCTCGATGGTGCCGGACTGCAGGCCGCGCTCGACGCGTTCGGCCGGCATCATGTCATAAAGCGCGTCGTAGAGCGGACGCAGATACGGGTCGACCTTCTCGCGCATGTCGCCGGGCAGGAAGCCGAGCCGCTCGCCCGCCTCCACCGCCGGCCGCGACAGGATCAGCCGGTCGATCTGGCCGCGTTCGAGCAGCGAGGCGGCGAAGGCGACGGCCAGATAGGTCTTGCCGGTGCCGGCCGGACCGACCGCGAAGGTCAGGTCGTTCTCGGCAAGCTTCCTCAGATAGAGATCCTGACGCGGCGTGCGCGCGGTGACGGTGCGCTTGCGGGTCGAGACCTGGGCAAGCGCGCTCAGGCCGGGCAGGTTGTCCTGGTGGTCGGGCACCGCCGTCGCCACCCGGATCGCGCCGTCGACGTCACCCAGACTGACCTGCTGGCCGCGCACCAGGCGGTGATAGAGGCTTTCCAGCACCTCCGCGGCGCTGGCGCAGGCCTCCTCGCTGCCACGCAGCGTCACATGATTGCCGCGCGCGCTCGCTTCGACGCCGAGGCGCTGCTCGATCAGCGCCAGATTCTGGTCGTACTGGCCGTACAGGTCGCTCGCGAGGCGGTTGTCCTCGAAGGTGAGGATGCGTTCGGCCGGACCGGCACGCATCGGCCCGCGGCGGGCGGGAGCCGGGCGGCCGACGCCGGGGTCGCTCAAGAGATGGCCTCCATGGCGCGATGCTCCTTTCCCTCCCCACCCGCGATGATGTCGCCGATCAGGCTGTTGGGTCCCGCCGACCGGATCAACGTCTCGACGATCTCGCCGCGGCGGCCAGGATCGGCCTCGACGACGACCGACTGCAGATAGGGCGACCGGCCGATCATCTGTCCCGGCTTGCGGCCCGGCTTCTCGATCAGCACGGCGAGCCGACGTCCGACCGTCGCCGCGTTGAAGCGCGCCTGGCCGCGGTCGAGCTCGGCCTGCAGGGCGGCCAGACGTTCGACCTTGACGGCCTCCGGGACCTGGTCCTCCAGGCCGGCCGCCGGCGTTCCGGGGCGCGGGCTGTACTTGAACGAGTAGGCCTGCGCGTAGCCGATCCGGCGGACCAGATCCATGGTGTCCTCGAAGTCGCGGTCGCTCTCGCCGGGGAAGCCGACGATGAAGTCGCCGGACAGGGCAATGTCGGGGCGCGCCGCGCGCAGCTGCTCGACGATGGCGAAATAGTCATCGCGGCGATGCTTGCGGTTCATCAGCGCAAGGATGCGGTCGGAGCCCGACTGCACCGGCAGGTGCAGGTAGGGCATCAGCGCCGGGATGTCGCGATGGGCGGCGATAAGCGCCGCATCCATGTCGCGCGGATGGCTGGTGGTGTAGCGGATGCGTTCAAGCCCGGAGAGGCCGGCGAGCGCCTCGATCAGGCGGGCGAGCCCCCATTCGGCGCCGTCCGCGGCCTGTCCGCGATAGGCATTGACGTTCTGTCCCAAAAGGGTGATCTCGCGCACGCCCGCAGCGACCAGCCGGCGCGCCTCCTCGAGGATCGCGGCAACCGGTCGCGAGACCTCGGCGCCGCGCGTGTAGGGCACGACGCAGAAGGTGCAGAACTTGTCGCAGCCCTCCTGAACGGTGAGGAAAGCGGTCGGGCCCGCGCTGCGCAGGCGTGCGGGGGCGGCAGCGGGCAGATGGTCGAACTTGTCCTCGACCGGGAACTCGGTCTCCACAACCGCGCCCGCACGGCTGGCGCGCAGCAGCTCCGGCAGGCGGTGGTAGCTCTGCGGCCCGATGACCAGATCGACGGCGGGCGCCCGCCGCACGATCTCCTCGCCCTCGGCCTGGGCGACGCAGCCCACAACGCCGATCAGCATCTCGCCGCCGGCGCGGCGGCGCGCCTCCTTCAGGGCGCGCAGGCGGCCGACCTCGGAGTAGACCTTCTCGGCGGCCTTCTCGCGGATATGACAGGTGTTCAGGATGACGAGATCCGCCTCCTCCGGCCGCTCGGCCGGCTCGTATCCCTCGGCCGCCAGCGCGTCGGCCATGCGGCCTGAATCATAGACGTTCATCTGGCAACCGAACGTCTTGATGAAGTGCTTCCTGCGTGAAGCCGTCATTCCAGGGGGCTGGCCTGTCCAAACCAGGCGGGCGGCCATGTCGCCCGCGCCGCGAGGGTCCACTGTGTCCGCGTCGGAACTGCCCGACCTCCTTAGCCTGTTTCGGCCGGCGCGGGAAGTATCTCGGAGAGCGAACGGCCGGCGATCAGCAGCGTGGCGCGTTGGCGTACCGCATGCTCGGCGGCGCCGGCGACCTTCTTGCGCTCTGCGGCAGTGGCGAGTGGGATCGGTTCGGCGAAGGCGAGCGTCACGTCGATCGAGCCGGACTTGAGCAGTCGCCACAGATGCGGGAGGAGATCGACGTCGCCGTGCCAGGCGACCACCGGACGGTGCTGGAAACCCATCGGCAGGCCGCACAGGCGGGTGTAGACGAGGGCCACCGGCTGGACGTTGATAGCCGGACCGGCGCCGTCTCCGGCAAGTTCATGCACTGCGCCGAGCAGCGCGCTGCGGAACGGCAGCACCCGGTTGCCGTCGCTGGACGTGCCCTCGGCGAACAGCACCAGGACATCGCCGGCGGCGAGTCGAGCGGCGATCTCGCGATTGACGCGGCCGGTGTGGGCGCGGCGGTTGCGGTCGACGAACAGCGAGCGCTGCAGCCGGGCGAGCCAGCCGAACACCGGCCAGCCGGCGACCTCGCGCTTGGCGATGAAGGACAGCGGCGCGATCGAGCCGAGTACCGGAATGTCGAGCCAGGAAACGTGGTTGACGGCAAGCAGCAGCGGCCGGCGCTCGCTGAGCGCGCCATGCAGCGTGACGCGCACGCCGAGCAGCGCGCAGACCATCCGGTGATAGGCGACCGGCAGCCGGGCGGCCAGCGGCGCGCGCACGGCGAGGAGCGCGAGCTGGACCAGCATCAGCGGCGGCGTGACCAGTGCCAGCACGGCGAGGATGAACAGCGCCCGCAGCGTACCCATCGGGCCTCAGCGCTCCTCGTCGCGCAGCGGCAGGCCGTAGAGCTCGAGCCGGTGGTCGACCAGCCGGTAGCCGAGCTTGCGGGCGATCAGCTCCTGCAGGCGCTCGATCTCCTCGTCGCGGAACTCGATCACCTGACCGGACTTCAGGTCGATAAGATGGTCGTGATGTTCGTCGGGCACCTGCTCGTAGCGGGAGCGCCCGTCCCGGAAATCGTGCCGCTCGATGATGCCGGCATCCTCGAACAGCTTGACGGTGCGGTAGACGGTGGAGATCGAGATCTTCGGATCGACGGCGGCGGCACGACGGTAGAGCTCCTCGACGTCGGGATGGTCGGCAGAGGCCGCTAGCACGCGGGCGATGATGCGGCGCTGGTCGGTCATGCGCATGCCGCGCGACAGGCACTGCTCCTCGATCAGGTTGGTCTCGTCCGCCATGGCCCTCGCGATCCCGCCGCAATGCCCCGATCCTAGCCGCCACGCCGCGCCTGCTCCAGATCGCCCGGACGGGCGAGGAGAAGCGCGTCGACGCGTCCGGCCGGGCGCCGGTAATAGCCTTTCCGCCGGCCCGCCTCGCGGAAGCCGATCGACCCGTAGAGCGACAGCGCGGCCGCATTGTCAACCGCAACTTCCAGGTAGACGCGGCGGGCGCCGTTGCGCGCGGCCGTCTCGAGGGCGGCCGCGACAAGGGCGCGACCGAGGCCACGACGCCGGGCCTCCGGCGCAACGCAGAGCATCAGGATCTCGGCCTCGTCGAGGACCGAGCGCAGCAGCAGCGCCCCGGCGAGCCGCCATGATTCGCCGACACCGAACCCTGTCACGGCCGGATCGGCGAGGAGGCTTTGCCAGGCGTCGGCGCCCCAGGGTTCGGTCATGGCCGCGGCATGCAGCCGGGCGGCCTCCGCCGCATCGCCGGGGGCGAGCCGCCGCGGCAATCCGATGGTGCTCATGCGCGGGCGAGCCGGGCGGTGGTCTGCGGTCTGGCATCCGGCGCGCGCAGATAGAGCGGCGCGGGGGCGCGGGCCGGCTGCCGCACCGCCGCCAGCCGCGCCAGCGCGACGGGATCGGGCCAGCCGATTGCAGCCGTCGGGACAACCGACCGTCCGAGCCGCAGCGCCGCTTCCGCAAGAAGGCCGCCCGCCGTGCCGACGACGGCACCCACGTCGGCGGCAAGACCGGCCGCGAGCACATCCACCGCCACCGCCCGGGCGTCGTCCAGCGGCGCGCCATCGGCCGAGAAGACCTGCGCATAGACCTCCTCGCGGCGCGCATCCATCGCCACGGCGAACGGCGCCGCTGGCCGGCCTGCGGCAACATGGGTGGCGGCGATCGCCTCCAGAGTCGAGACGCCGATCGCAGGACGCCCGGTGGCAAGCGCCATGCCGCGCACCGCCGCGACGCCGACGCGCACGCCGGTGAAGGTGCCCGGCCCGATGGTGACGGCGAACCGGTCAATCGCGTCGTAGCCAATCCCGGCGTCCGCCAGGACCTCGGCCACCAGCGGCATCAGCACCTCGGCGTGGCCACGCGCCATCGGCACGATACGCGACACCGTCCGCTCGCCGTCTGCGATGGCGACGGAGCAGGCGGCGAGCGCCGTGTCGATGGCGAGGATGGTCATCTGCGGCGTGACAGCGTGGCGAAAGGCAACGACGAAGGGGTGCGCGCCGATCCGGCGATCCACGGTCGTCCGGCCGCGCGCCGCCGCCTGCGGTCGGCGCTCAGATCGGGCGAACTTCCTGTACGTCGGGCACGAAATGCCGCAGCAGGTTCTCGATGCCGTGCTTCAAGGTTGCCGTCGAGCTCGGGCAGCCGGAGCAGGCGCCGCGCATGTGCAGATAGACGACACCGTCGCGGTAGCCCTGGAAGATGATGTCGCCGCCGTCGGAGGCGACCGCCGGACGCACCCGCGTCTCGATCAGCTCCTTGATGGTGGCAACGGTCTGCGAATCGGCCTCGTCGAAGAATTCCTCGCTGCCGGAGTCCGAAGCCGACTGACGCAGCAGCGGCGCCCCGGCCAGATAGTGCTCCATGATGGCGCCGAGAATGGCCGGCTTGAGATGCTGCCATTCGCCTGCATCCTTGGTCACCGCAATGAAATCGGCGCCGAAGAACACCCCGGCAACGCCGTCGATCTCGAACAGCCGCTCGGCCAGCGGCGAAACGGCTGCCTCCTCGCGCGAGCGGATGTCGAGCGTGTCGCCGGGCAGGACCACCTTGCCGGGAATGAACTTCAGGGTGGCCGGGTTCGGTGTGGCCTCGGTCTGGATGAACATCGGTCTCGTCCCCTAACGCTCGCCGGCGCGGACGCGCGCCGACCGGAATGGCTCGTCATGAGGGGATATGGGGCGATCGTCCCCGCCTCCCAAGTGCCAGTTTAGAAGCATTCTACCAGATGGCCGATGAAGGCAAGCCCGCCGCCGCTCAGCTCAGCGCTTCGATCTCCTCGTCGGAGAGCGATCCGGGAACGATGGTGATGGGGATCGGATAGGTTCCGGCCGAGCGCGAAACGATCGCCGAGACGAGCGGTCCGGGGCCCTCCTTGCCGGCGCTGGCGGCCAGCACCAGCACAACGATGTCCTCGTCCTCCTCGATGACCGCCAACAGCTCCTCGGCCCGGTTGCCCTCGCGAATCACCAGTTCGGGCTCGATCCCGGCCCATTTGCGCGCCTTCTCGGCAAATTCACCGAGAACCCGGCGCGCCTCGTCCTGCGCCTCGGCGCGCATGATGGTCTCGACCCCCAGCCAGTGCTGGTAGTCGCCGGGCGGCATCACGTACAGCATCACCAGCGAACCGCCCGTCTGGCGCGCGCGGCGGCTGGCGAAATAGACCGCGCGGTCGCATTCCGGCGTGTCGTCGATGACGACGAGGAACTTGCGCCGGTGGCCCGGCTCGCTGCTGCGGCGCTTCGGCATGGCGCGCATGCTGCCACCGACTCGGGAGGGCAGCAAGCGGCGTCGCGCGATGGCCGGCCCTGTCGTCGCGCTGCGCTTCGTCCGAGCGGCAGAAGCTGCATGCACGGATGGAAACATCGGTTCGGATCTGGGGCTGCCGGGGGCGGAAATTGCCTTGGTCCTCGTCATCGCGGCCCCGACACCCACCGCGGGCGCGGTCGCGGCGGTGCGTCTCGGCAGCTTCGACAGCCCGACCTTCGTCACCGCCGCGCCGACCACCGTCAGCGCAGGAAGCCGACGACCTGCTTGACCTCGGCCATGATCGGGGCAGCGATGGCGCGGGCCCGGTCGGCACCGGTCCTGAGCACCCTGTCGATATGGCCCGGATCGGCCGTCAGCCGGCGCATCTCGGCGGCGATCGGCGCAAGCTTGGCCACCGCCAGATCCACCAGCGCCGCCTTGAAGGTGGAGAACTGCGCACCGCCGAATTCGGCGAGCACGTCTGCGCGGGTCGAGTCGGCGAGCGCTGCATAGATGCCGACGAGATTGTCGGCCTCCGGACGGCCGTCGAGCCCCGCCTCCTCGGAGGGCAGCGGCTCGGGATCGGTCTTCGCCTTGCGGATCTTCTGCGCGATGGTGTCGGCATCGTCGGTCAGGTTGATGCGCGAATAGTCGGAGGGGTCCGACTTCGACATCTTCTTGGAGCCGTCGCGCAGGCTCATCACCCGGGTCGCCGGCCCCTGGATCACCGGCTCGGTCAGCGGGAACAGCGCGTCGGCACCGGTGACCCTGCGGATCGAATCGGCAAAGTCGGTGTTGAACTTCTGGGCGATGTCGCGGGTCAGCTCGAGGTGCTGCTTCTGATCCTCGCCGACCGGAACGTGCGTCGCCTTGTAGACGAGGATGTCGGCGGCCATCAGGGTCGGATAGGCGAACAGGCCGACGGACGCGTTCTCCCGATGCTTGCCAGCCTTCTCCTTGAACTGGGTCATCCGGTTGAGCCAGCCCATGCGGGCGACGCAATTGAACACCCAGGCGAGCTCGGCGTGCTCGCCGACCTGGCTCTGGTTGAAGACGATGTGGCGGTCCGGGTCGATCCCGGCCGCAAGGAAGGCAGCGGTGACCTCACGCGTCGAACGGGCGAGCTCGGCCGGGCCGCCCCAGACCGACGGCGCCTGGGTGATGGCATGCATGTCGACGACGCAATAGATGCACTCGAAGGTGTCCTGCAGCGCGACGAAGCGCTTGATGGCGCCGAGATAGTTGCCCAGATGCAGGTTTCCGGTCGGCTGGACGCCGGAAAAGACGCGCTCACGAAACGCCGCCATCGTGTTCCTCCGGGAAATGCCGGCGCCTTATGGCTGATCGCAGGGGCGGATTCAAGCGCCGGTCCGGCGACGGCCGAGGGCGCGGGCGAACTCCTCGTGCGTCAGCACGCCGGTGAGCATCGCGGCGAGGGCATAGGACGCGCCGCCCGCCGCCACGAGCGCCGCCAGCACCAGCGCGTTGGCGAGGTCGCGGCCGGAGCCGGAGAACGGCCGCAGCAGCCACTCGACGAGCAGCAGGACGGCCGCCATGATCGCCGTCGCGGCGATCGCCCGCAGGGCGCGCGACTTCAGCCGTCCATCGGCGACGAAATAGCCATCGCGCCAGAGGCGGCCGGCGAGAAGGCCGGTATGGATCCAGCCCGCGATGCTGGTCGCCAGGGCGATGCCGACATGAGCGAGGACGGGGAACAGCGCCAGGCTCAGGACGATGTTGGCGGCGGCGTTGATGCCGGCAAACCACATCGGCGTGCGGGTGTCCTCGCGCGCGAAGAAGGCTGGCTGGAAGACCTTGCCGAGCACGAAGGCCGGCAGGCCCAAAGCAAAGGCGGCGAGGGCCTGTGCGGTCGCCCGCGTGTCGGCCGGGTCGAAGGCGCCACGCTCGAACAGGCCGCGGATGATCGGCGTGGCAACGAGGATCAGCGCGCAGGCGGCGGGCAGCGTCAGCGCCAGAGTGAACTCGAATGCCCGGTTCTGCGCCGTCTGCACGCCGACATCGTCGCCGGCCCGCAGCCGGCGCGCGAGTTCCGGTAGCAGCACCACGCCGATGGCGGTTCCGACGATGCCGAGCGGCAGCTGATAGATGCGGTCGGCATAGTAGAGATAGGAGACCGCACCCTCGCGCAGCGAGGCGATGACGGTTCCAACAACGATGTTGATCTGGGTGATGCCGCCCGTCACCACCGCCGGAATGCCGAGTGCGATCAGCCGCCGGACTCCGGGCGTCAGCCGCGGTCGGATGATGGCGAGGCCCATGCCGGCCCGGCGCGAGGCGACCACCAGCATCACGAGCTGGCAGACCCCGGCAACGAAGACGCCCCAGGCCAGCCAGATTCCCGCGCGCGGCGTTTCCTCGAGACCCAGCCAGAAGATCGCCGCGAGGAAGGCAATCAGCACGAAATTGAGCAGGGCGGAAGCGAAGGCCGCCGCGGCAAAGCGGCCGAGCGCGTTGAGGACTCCCGACAGCAGCGCCACCAGCGAGATGAACAGGAGATAGGGGAAGCAGATCCGCGACAGCAGCACCGCCAGATCGAACTTGTCGGGATCGGACACGAAGCCCGGCGCCATGACCAGCATCAGCGGCGCCATCGCGATCTCGGCCGCTGCCGTGAGGACAAGCAGCGTGAACAAAAGCGCGGACAGGGCCTCCTCCGCGAACTGCCGGGCCGACTTGGCGCCCTGCCCCTCCAGCGACTTGGCGAACAGCGGAATGAACGCCGAGTTGAAGGCGCCTTCGGCGAAGATCCGCCGGAACAGGTTGGGAAAGCGGAACGCCACGAGAAAGGCATCGGCCACCGGTCCGGTGCCGAGGCCGGCGGCCATCATGACATCGCGGATGAAGCCGAGCAGACGGCTCGTCGCCGTTCCCCCAGATACGGTCGCGAAATTCCTCAGGAGCGACATTCAGGTTCCCTGGATCAGCGGGCAACCGCCAGGATGGCGGCGGCGGACCCTATCCGAAACGGGGGACGCCGTCACGGCGCGCCGTTCAGGCGGGCGCGCCCTCCCGGGCGGGCTGGAAGACTTGCAGGAGATGGCGGCGGATCGCCGCCTGGCGGTTGGCATTGGTGATCTTCTGACCGGTGAGGTCGGTGACGTAGAACACGTCGATGGCACGCTCGCCGAAGGTCGCGATGTGGGCCGAGGCGATGTTGAGGTTGAGCCTGGCCAAGACGCCGGTCAACTCGAACAGGAGACCGGGCCGGTCGAGACCGGAAATCTCGATCACCGTGAAGCGGTTTGACCAGGTGTTGTTGACGAGCACGTAAGGCTCGACCGAAAAGGCGCGTAGCCGCGACTTCGGCACGGTGCGCTTGCCGACCAGATCTGGCAGCGGCGCCTTGCCCTCCAGGGCCTGCTCGATCAGCCTGCCGATGCGTTCGGCCCGGCGGCGCTCGTCGGCATCCTCCGGCAGTTCGCGGGAGACGAAGATCGTGTCGAGCGCGAAGCCGTCGGAGGTGGTGAAGATCTGCGCGTCGACGATATTGGCACCTGCCGCCGCGCAGGCGCCAGTGATGATCGACAGCAGCCGGGGATGATCCGGCGCGAACACCGTGATCTCGGTGATCTCGCGGAACTCGTCCGGCTTGGCGCGGGTGGCGAGCTTGCGGCGCTGGACGTCGAGATCGCGCAGGAAGCGGGCGTGCTCGATCTGGCGCTCGAGATCGGTGCGCAGCCAGTAGGCCGGGTAATGGCGGTCGCGATAGGCGGCGAACTCCGCTTCACTCCAGTCGGCGAGCGCCTCGCGCAGCGCCGCCTGGGCCGCGGCGATCCTGACGGTGCGCTGCGTCTGGCTGTGGCCGCCGGCGAGCACCGGCTCGGTCTCGTAGTAGAGCGTGCGCAGCAGCTGGCCCTTCCAGCCGTTCCAGACCCCGGGGCCGACGGCGCGGATATCGGCGACGGTAAGGATCAGCAGCAGCTTGAGCCGCTCCAGGCTCTGCACCTGGGCAGCGAAATCCTCGATCGTCTTGCGGTCAGCGAGATCGCGCGACTGGGCGATCATGCTCATCGTCAAGTGGTTTTCGATCAGCCAGGCGACGGTATCGGTGTCGGCCGGCGAGAAGCCCAGCCGCGGTGCCAGCCGGCGGGCGATGCGGGCGCCGGCAATCGAATGGTCCTCCGGCCGGCCCTTGGCGATGTCGTGCAGGAACAGCGCCAGATACAGCACCTCGCGGTTCTGGATGGTGTGGATGATCTCGTTGGCGAGCGGATGATCGTCGGCATGCCGGCCTTGCTCGATGTCCGCCAGGATGCCGATCGAGCGGACGAGATGCTCGTCGACCGTGAAGTGATGGTACATGTTGAACTGTACCAGCCCGACGATCCGCCCGAATTCCGGGATGAACCGGCCGAGCACGCCGGCCTCGTTCATCCGCCGCAGCACCACCTCCGGGTCGTTGCGCGAGGTCAGCACCTTCATGAACAGCCGGTTCGCCTCGGGGTTCTCGCGCAGCGACTGGTCGATCAGCTTCAGCGACCGGCGGGCGAGCTTCAGCGCCTCGGGATGGAACGGCAGGTTGTACTTGTCGGCGAGGAAGAACATCCGGATCAGGTTGACCGGATCGCGCTCGAAGGCGAGATCGTCGGTGACGTTGAGCCGGTTTGCCTCGATGACGAAGTCGCCGCTCTCCGCCAGATGGCCCGGCTTGCGGCGACGCAGGCGCTGCATGAAGCGCGACAGCACCTGCGTGCGCTTGACGTGCCGCATCTCCAGATCCGAGCAGACGATGCGGGTCAGGTCACCGACATCCTTGGCCACCAGGAAATAGTGCTTCATGAAGCGCTCGACCTCGCGCAGGCCGGGATGCGGCGTGTAGCCGAGGCGCATCGCCATGTCGCGCTGCAGGTCGAAGGTGAGCCGCTCGTCGGCGCGACCGGTTAGGAAGTGCAGGTGGCAGCGCACCGCCCACAGGAAATCCTCGCAGCGGCGGAACTGGCGGGCCTCGGAGCGGTCGAGGACGCCGAGATCGACGAGCTCCTCCCCGGTGCCGACGCGATAGAAATACTTGGCGATCCAGAACAGCGTCTGCAGGTCGCGCAGCCCGCCCTTGCCGTCCTTGACGTTCGGTTCGACCAGATAGCGGGATTCGCCCACCCTGGCATGGCGCGCGTCGCGCTCGGCGAGCTTGGCCTCGATGAACTCGGCGCCGGTGCCGGTCACTACCTCTGCCTCGAAGCGCGCCTCGAGTTCCTCGAACATCTCCCTGTCGCCGCACAGGAACCGCGCATCGAGGATCGAGGTGCGGATCGTCATGTCGGACTTCGCAAGCCGGATGCAGTCGTCGACAGAGCGCACCGCGTGGCCGACCTTCAGCTCCATGTCCCAGAGCGTGTAGAGGATCTGCTCGATGACGCTCTCGCTCCACGGGGTCTTCTTGTAGGGGAGCAGGAACAACAGGTCGACATCGGAGCCCGGCGCCATCGTGCCGCGCCCGTAGCCGCCGGTGGCAATCACCGACAGCCGCTCCGACGCGGAGGGATTGTCGGCAGGAAAGGCGGTGCGGGTGGCGAACCGGAAGACCGCCTCGACGATCGCGTCCTGCAGGGCGGCGATGCGCCGGGCGCAGGCGAGGCCGCGGCCATCCTCGGAGAGCCAGTCCTCGATCGTTGCGAGCCCTTCGGCCCGCACCGCCTTCAGCCGCGCAAGCATCGCCGTGCGGAAGGCCGCTGACGCGCCGTGCTCGGCGTGCAGGGCAGAGAGCTCGGCCGCCAGCGTCCCGGCCTCGACGATCTGCGCGAGATGGCGCTGCGGCCTGTTCATTGCTCCGCCATATCCTGTGCGAGCGCCTTGAGCTCGTAGATCAGGTCCAGCGCCTGGCGCGGGGTCAGATCGTCGGGTATCAGCGCGGCGAGCCGTTCGGCAAGCACGGAATGAACGGGCGGCGACGGAGCGGCCCGGCGCGGCTTGAGCGAGAACAGCGGCAGGTCATCGACGAGACCGGCGGTGCCGGCACGCCGGTCGGTCTCCTCGAGCCTCTCCAGAACCTCGCGGGCGCGCGCGACGACCGCCGCAGGCAATCCGGCAAGCCTGGCGACCTGGATGCCATAGGAGCGGTCGGCGGCTCCCGGTGCCACCTCGTGCAGGAAGATCACCTCGCCCTTCCATTCCTTGACCTTCACCGTCGCGTTGGAAAGCCGCGGCAGCGTCTCGGCAAGCGCCGTCAATTCGTGGAAATGCGTCGCAAACAGCGCCCGGCAGCGGTTCACCTCGTGCAGGTGCTCGACGGTCGCCCACGCAATCGACAGACCGTCGAAGGTCGCCGTCCCCCGGCCGATCTCGTCGAGGATGACAAGCGCGCGCGGGCCTGCCTGGTTGAGGATCGCGGCGGTCTCGACCATCTCGACCATGAAGGTCGAGCGGCCGCGTGCCAGATCATCGGCAGCACCGACGCGGGAGAACAGCCGATCGACGATGCCGATGCGCGCCCGTGCCGCCGGAACGAAGGCGCCGGCCTGGGCGAGGATCGCGATCAGCGCGTTCTGGCGCAGAAAGGTCGACTTGCCGGCCATGTTCGGACCGGTCAGCAGCAGGATCCGCCCGTCATCCCCGTCGGGGGGCGACAGGTCGCAGTCATTGGCGACGAACGGCCCGGCCGCATCGGCCGCCAGCGCCTGCTCGACGACCGGATGGCGGCCGCCGGTGATCTCGAAGGCGAGGCTTGCCTCGACGAGCGGACGCACATAGTCGCGCTCGACCGCGAGTTCGGCGAAGCCGGCATGGACGTCGAGTTCGCCGAGCGCGGCGGCGGCCGCCTCCAGCGCCGTACCCTCGGCGAGGACCGCGGCGGCAAGCGCGTCGAAGATCTCGCCCTCCAGCGCCAACGCCCGCTCGGCGGCGGTGGCGATGCGGCCCTCGAGATCGGCAAGTTCGGCGGTCGAATAGCGCACCTGGCTGGCGAGCGTCTGCCGATGGAAGAAGACGCCGGCGAGCGGTTCGGCCGACATCTTCTCCATGTGCTGGGCGGTGGTCTCGACGAAATAGCCGAGCACGTTGTTATGGCGGACCTTCAGCGTCCGGATGCCGGTCGCCTCCTGATACTTCGCCTGCAGGCCGGCCACCACCTTGCGGCTTTCGTCGCGCAGGGCGCGCGCCTCGTCGAGATCGGCGGAAAAGCCCGGCCTGACGAAGCCGCCGTCGCGGCGCAGCAAGGGTGGCCGATCGACCAGGGCTGCCTCGAGCCGCCCATGCAGGCTCGCGTCGGGGCCGGTGAGCCGATCGATGATCGCCGCAATGGCGGCCGGCGCGTCGCCGGCCGCGCCCAGCGTCGCTGCGGCGGAACGGGCGGCGGCGATGCCGTCACGGATCGCGGCAAGGTCGCGGGGACCGGCCCGGCCCACCGCAATGCGGGCGCGGGCGCGGGCGATGTCGGGCGCGGTGCGCAGCGTCTCGCGTATGGCACGGCGCACCTCGCTGCGCCCGACGAGCCATTCGACCGCATCGTGGCGGGCAGAGATCGCCGCGGGGTCGGTCAGCGGTGCGGCGAGGCGGCGGGCCAGCTCGCGGCCGCCCGGGGCAGTCAGCGTCCGATCAACCGCGGCCAGCAGGCTGCCGCGCCGCTCGCCCGACAGGGTGGCGACCAACTCCAGATTGGCGCGTGTCGCCGCGTCGATCGCCATGACCGCCCCGCGCGGCTCACGCGCGGGCGGCGACAGCGGCGGGCGCGAGCCCATCTGGGTGCGATCGACATAGGCGACGACCGCACCGGCGGCGGCAAGTTCGGCCCGCGACAGGGCGCCGAAGCCATCAAGCGTCGCCACGCCGAAATAATCCCGGAGCCGGCGCTCGGCCGAGATCGAATCGAAGCTCGCAGCCGGCAGCGGCGTCACCGTCCACCCGGCCGTGCGCCACAGCGGGCGGAACTGCGGATCGTCGTAGAGCGAATCAGAGACCAGCAGCTCGCCCGGCTCGATACGGGCGAGCGCGGCGGCAAGTTCGCTCGCCTGCGTCTCCGCCACCGCGAAATCGCCGGTCGAGATGTCGGCCCAGGCCAGCGCCACCACGTCGTCGCCCATGCCGCGCACGCGCGCGGCCGCAGCGAGATAGTTGTTGCGGCGGGAATCGAGCAGCGTGTCCTCGGTAAGCGTGCCGGGCGTCACCAGCCGCACCACGTCGCGGCGCACCACCGCCTTTGAGCCGCGCCTGCGGGCGGCGGCGGGATCCTCGGTCTGCTCGCACACGGCGACCCGGTGGCCGAGCGCGATCAGACGCTGCAGATAGTCGTCGGCGGCATGGACCGGCACGCCGCACATCGGAATGTCCTGACCCAGATGCTTGCCACGCTGGGTGAGCGTGATGCCGAGCGCCCGGCTCGCCACCTCGGCGTCCGAGAAGAACATCTCGTAGAAGTCGCCCATCCGGTAGAACAGCAGACAGTCCGGATTGGCGGCCTTGATCTCGAGGTACTGGCGCATCATCGGGGTGACGCGCGCATCCTCGGCCGGATCGGGTACGGGAACGGTCGCCGCCGCGGCGGCGGCTCTATCGGGTGGCCTGACGGTCATGGCCCGCGACCCTAGCAGATCGACCCGGGCGATTCATCGTCGCCGCCGCGCGACAGCTTGAGTGGTGCACAGCCCCTCTGTAAGGTCGCCATCCCGCATCGGCGGGACACAAGCCTTTGAGGAAACGCGGGGAGACGCACGGCCGATGCCGTCAGACAAGCCACAGCCGGCCCAGCGGCCGACCTTCACCGATCAGGAAGCCCTGCTGTTCCACAACCAGGGCAAGCCCGGCAAGCTCGAGGTCAACCCGACCAAGCCTATGGCGACCCAGCGCGACCTGTCGCTGGCCTATTCGCCCGGCGTGGCCGTTCCGGTGCGCGCCATCGCCGAGGATCCGAGCCGCGCCTACGACTACACCTCGAAGGGCAACATGGTCGCGGTGATCTCCAATGGCACCGCGATCCTTGGTCTCGGCAATCTCGGCGCACTCGCCTCGAAACCGGTGATGGAAGGCAAGGCGGTGCTGTTCAAGCGCTTCGCCGACGTCGACTCGATCGATCTGGAGATCGCCACCGAGGACGTCGACGCCTTCATCAACGCGGTGCGCTATCTTGGCCCGTCGTTCGGCGGCATCAACCTCGAGGATATCCGCGCGCCCGACTGCTTCATCATCGAGCAGCGGCTGCGCGAGCTGATGGACATCCCGGTGTTCCACGACGACCAACACGGCACCGCGATCATCTCGCTCGCCGGACTGATCAACGCGCTCGACCTCACCGGCCGTGACATCCGCAACACGAAGCTCGTCTGCAACGGTGCGGGCGCCGCCGGCATCGCCTGCCTCGAGCTGGTCAAGGCGATGGGCTTCCCGAACGAGAACGTCATCCTCTGCGATACCAAGGGCGTGATCTACAAGGGCCGCGAGGAGGGGATGAACCAGTGGAAATCGGCGCACGCCGTCGACACCGACGCGCGCACGCTGGCCGACGCGATGAAGGGCGCCGACGTGGTATTCGGCCTGTCGGCCAAGGGCGCCTTCACGCCGGAAATGATTGCCTCGATGGCGCCGAACCCGATCATCTTCGCGATGGCCAATCCCGATCCGGAGATCACGCCGGAGGAAGTCGCCGAGATCCGCGACGATGCGATCGTGGCCACCGGCCGGTCCGACTATCCCAACCAGATCAACAACGTGCTGGGCTTTCCCTACATCTTCCGGGGCGCCCTCGACGTGCGCGCGACAACCATCAACGACGCCATGAAGATTGCCGCGGCCAAGGCGCTGGCGCAGCTGGCGCGCGAGGACGTGCCCGATCAGGTGGCGGCCGCCTATCGCGGCAACCGGCCGCGCTACGGCCGCGAATACATCATCCCGGTGCCGTTCGATCCGCGCCTGATCAGCGCGATTCCGGCTGCGGTCGCGCGCGCGGCGATGGAGTCGGGCGTCGCCGGACGACCGATCGTCGACATGGACGCCTATCGCGCCGAACTGTCGGCCCGGCGCGATCCGATCGCCGGCACGCTGCAGCGGATCCACTCGAAGATCCGCCGCGCGCCGAAGCGCGTCGTATTCGCCGAGGGCGAGGAGGAGCCGGTCATCCGCGCCGCCTTCGCCTTCGCCAATTCCGGTCTCGGCTGGCCGATCCTGGTCGGCCGCGACCAGCAGGTGCTGGAAACGATGGCGGGGCTCGGGCTCGAGCCGCGCGACGACATCGAGATCGTCAACGCCAGGCTGACGCGCCGCAACAAGGACTATGCCGATTATCTGTACGCCCGCCTGCAGCGGCGCGGCTACCTCTGGCGCGATTGCCAGCGGCTGGTCAATACCGACCGCAACACCTTCGGCGCCTGCATGGTGGCGACTGGCGATGCCGACGCGATGATCACCGGCGTCACCCGCAACTACTCGATCGCGCTCGAGGACATCCGCCGGGTGATCGACCCGAAGCCCGGCCATCGGGTGATCGGCGTGTCGCTGGCTCTGGCGCGCGGCCGCACGGTGCTAGTCGCCGACACCGCGATCCACGAGATGCCCGGCGCCGAGGAACTCGCCGACATCGCCGTGGAGGCGGCCGGCGTGGCGCGCCGGCTCGGCTACGAACCGCGGGTGGCGCTGCTCGCCTACTCGACCTTCGGCCATCCCAGCGGCGAGCGCTCCGAACGCGTCCGCGAAGCGGTGAAGATCCTCGACAAGCGGCATGTCGATTTCGAGTACGACGGCGAGATGTCGGCCGACGTCGCGCTGAACCGCGACGCGATGGCCGCCTATCCGTTCTGCCGGTTGTCGGGTCCGGCCAACGTCCTGGTGATGCCGGCGATCCACTCCGCGTCGATCTCGACACGCATGCTGCAGGAGCTCGGCGGCTCGACCGTGATCGGGCCGCTGCTGGTCGGCCTCGACAAGCCGGTGCAGATCGTCGGCCTCGGTGCGACCGACGCCGACATCGTCAACATGGCGTCGATCGCGGCCTACAATATCGGCGGCTGAAAGATCGGCGGCTGCCCACAGCCGGTAGGTGGAGGGTGCAGCGCGGCGACGTGCGGGGCGCGGCAGGTCGCGACGCCCCGCCGCCCGGCAGGTCACACCGGCAGATCAGGACAGCCGTTCCCTGGGCGGGCCGAAATGGCCGAAATAGCGCGGGTTTATCGCCGAGACCGGCAGCACGATGCAGACGTCGGTGGTGCCGAACTGGTGGTCGACCACCGCGCCATCGCCGACGAAGGCGCCGAGCCTCAGATAGCCCTTCACCAGCGGCGGCAGCGAATGCAGCGCGGCACGCGCGTCGATCGCCTCGGCCGGTATCCGGTTCATCGGCACGTAGCGGCCGGGAACGGCACGGATGCGCCACTCCTCGGGCGCCGCGGCATGGTGGTGCAGGAATGACAGCGGCAACGCCAGCAGATCGGGCCGAGTGCCCTCGAGGCTGGCGCAGCCGATCATCACGTCGATCTCGTGGTGCTGGACATAGCCCCAGCAGCCCATCCACAACAGCTCGACGGTACGCTTGTTGCGGTATTCCTTGAGGACGCAGGAGCGTCCGAGCTCGAGAAAGCGCAGCGGCCGGTGGCGCTCGACGAGATCGGCGATCTCGAACTCGTCGGCGGTGTAGAAGCCGCCATACTGCTCGGCGACGTCCTGGCGCAGCAGCCGGTAGGTGCCAACCACCACCGGCTTGCGGCGGCGGCGCAGGTCGGCCGGCGGATCATGGTCGATCACGAGCAGGTGATCGCAGAGACCGTCGAAGCCATCGACGTCGCGGCGCAGGAACTTGTGACCGGCACCGGCCTGGGCCGACATCTCGCGATAGAACACGCGGTAGCGTAGGCTCTGCGCCATGCGCACCTCGGCGGCGGTGCGGGCCAGCCGCACCTCGAGCGATCCGATCCGGCCGAAACTGTCCGGAACGGGCGGCCGGGTCCGCCCGAAATCGAAGGTCATCGGCGTCAATCCGGCAACAGGCCCGAACTTCCGCACGAGCCGGCCGGGGCTGAACCTGTCCGTCAGTCGCATCTGGCCCCTGTGCCGCACCTGTCAGCGAGCCTCCCCCCGAAGGTGACGGGTCCCCTCACGGTGCCCGAACCGGGGTGTCCCGCCCCCATTTCCTTCGCGATATGAAACATAGTTCGCCGACAGTTGCGTGACAATCGTGAACGCTGCTGCGGGTCCCGTGCCGGGGCGGGTGTGCATGCTCACGGGATGCGGCGTACGGTCGGTGCGCCGTCCGGTCGGGGGCCGGCGCAGGACGCCGCGGCGCGACGGCGCGGGCACGCGTCAGCGCCGGGCGGACCGCGTGGCGGACGTCGAGTCGGGCTCAAGCCATGCGGCCAGCGCCTCGCGGGTCAGCGGCTTGACCAGGAAACCATCCATCCCCGCCGCAAGGCAGGCGCTGCGGTCCTCGGCGAAGGCATTGGCGGTGAGCGCGACGATGAGCGGGCCACCGGACGAATGCTCGCCGCCGAGCGCGCGGATGCGCCGGGCGGCCTCGAGCCCGTCGAGACCGGGCATGTGGATATCCATCAGGACGACCGGGAACGGCCGCCGCCGCCGCCGCGCGGCCCGATACATGTCCACGGCCGCAAGACCGTCGCGGGCCCGTTCGCTCCGGTGTCCCATGCGCGCGAGCAACGCCTCGGTCAGGAGGGCGTTGACGTCGTTGTCCTCGGCCAGAAGGATGTCGAGGGCGCGCACGGCGGTGCGGCTGCCCCGCGCCGCAGCCGGGTCCGGCATGGCTTCGCCCGAACGCGGTTCGCGCGCTGCCGAACTGCCAGCGCCACAGGCGACACCGAGCCGGGTGACAAGCGACTGGCGCCGCACCGGCTTGACGAGATAGCCCGCGAATCTCCGCTCCTCGATCAGGGCGGGCAGCGACTGGCGGCGCGCCGGCGTGACCAGCACGATGGTCGGCAAGCGGGCGGGCTCGGCCGCGTCGGCAAGCGGCAGGTCGACCAGCACCGCGTCGTGGCGACAGGGAGCGGCGAGGCGGGCGGCGAGCGTCGCGCCGCGGGCGACGGCTTCGACCCGGGCGCCCTCCTCGCGCAGCGTGGCGGCCAGCGTCTGGCGCAGCAGCGGTTGTGCGGCGGCGATCAGGATGGTGCGTCCCTCGAGCAGCCGGCGGCGTCTCGCCGGCTGCGGACCACCTGCAGGGGCAAGGGGCAGGGCGACCCGGAACACACTGCCGCGGCCGGGGCGGGACGACACCGTGATGTCGCCGCCCATCGCCGTCACCAGCCGCCGGCAGATGGCAAGCCCGAGGCCGGTGCCACCGTGCCGACGCGATGGCCCGCCCTCGGCCTGCTCGAACTCCTCGAAGATGCGGTCGACCGCTTCGGCCGGCACGCCGATTCCCGTGTCGCGGACCGCGATGGCGACGCCCTGTCGGCCGGGCAGCGGGCGGATCTCGATGGAGACGCCGCCGCGGTCGGTGAACTTCACGGCGTTGCCGGCGAGGTTGAGCAGCACCTGGCGGACCCGGTCGGCGTCGCCGACGAGTGCCGGCGCGACATCGGCGGACACGAAGACGCACAGTTCCAGGCCCTTCTCCTCGGCACGCGGCTGCAGCAGCTCTGCGACGTCCTCGATGAGCGGGGCGACGGCGAAGGGTTCCGACGCGAGCTCGATGCGGCCCGCCTCGATGCGGGAGAAGTCGAGGATCTCGTCGATCATGCCGAGCAGGCTTGCCGCCGAGGTGCGCACCGCGCGGGCATAGGTCGCCTGCTCGGGCGTCAACCCGGTGTCGAGCAGCAGGTCGGCCATGCCGATGACGCCGTTCATCGGCGTGCGGATCTCGTGGCTGAGCGCCGCGAGGAAGCGTGACTTGGCGCGGTTGCCGGCTTCCGCCGCGTCGCGGGCACGCCGCAACGCCGCCTCGGCCTCCTTGCGTGCGGTCACGTCGCGGCCGATGCTCTGCACGGCAACGAGGCGCCCGGCATCGTCGCGCACCGGGACGTCCTGCCAGTGGATCCAGCGGATGCCGTCGGCGGTGCGGTAGCGCGCCTCGAAGGCAGCGACGGGGGTGCCGATCGGCCCCGGCCGGTCGGGCTCGTCGAGCGGATGCGGCATCGCGCGGGTGCCGAGGACGATGGCGCGGTCGAAGCCGAACAGCGCGCAGAAGCGGTCATTGACGTGGATCAGGCGGCCTTCGCGGTCGCGACGGACGATGATCGCGCCCTGCGCGTCGAGCAGATCGCGATGGTGTCGCAGGTCCTCGGACAGTTCCCAGATGCGATCCTGTGCGTCCTCGAGGCGGCCGCCAAGATAGGCGGCGGTCGCGGCGAGGGCGCGCGTCCGGCGCATGGCCAGAAGGAGCAGCCCGGCCATCAGCGGAACCGTCGCGATCAGCGCGGCCAGCGACCAGGACTGCAGCTCGGCCAGCGCCGTTTGCCAGGCGGGCGGCGCTGCAGCGGCGACCGCCGCCCCCGCAAGCCAGACAACCGTCGCCGCCAGGCCAATCGCGACGAGGACCGCACCCGGGTCGATGCGTCGACCCGCAAATGCCCGAGGCTGACGGAGCGACGGGTCCGGGCGTGACGGGTCCCGGCAGGACTCGGCTCGGCGGGGCGGCATCGGCGGTCGACAGGTCCCGGGCTTGGCGCATCATCCCGACGCGCGATCGGTCGACTGCTACACGATCGCGATTAAGATCGCGTTGCCCGCCGGGGACGGCAGGTCGGGACGGGACGGCGCGCCGGACCGCCGATCACGCCGCGGCCAGAACCGTCGAGCCGGCCACACGCATGCCGATCGCCTCGGCAATGTGGAGCCGGCCGACCGAGGGGCTCGCCTCGAGATCGGCCAGGGTACGCGCCACCCGCAGCACACGGTGAAAGCCGCGCGCCGACAGCTTCAATGCCTCCGCGGCATCGCGCAGCAACGCCAGGCCGGCGGCATCGGGACGGGCGATCTCCTCGAGTAGACGGGCGGGGCAGGCGGCGTTGGTGCGCACGCCATCAAGGCCGAGCGCGGCATAACGGTCGCCCTGCACGGCACGGGCGGCCGCGACCCTCGCCGCCGCCTCGGCGCTGCCTTCGGGCGGCGGCGGCAGGATCAGGTCGCTCGCGCTGATCGCCGGCACCTCGAGCCGGATGTCGATGCGGTCGAGCAGCGGCCCGGAGACCCGTGCCTGGTAGTCGGCCGCACAGCGCTGGCCGCGCCGACAGGCATGACCCGGTTCGCCGGCCATGCCGCAACGGCAGGGATTCATCGCCGCGACCAGCTGGAAACGGGCCGGATAGGTGACCCTGTGCATGGCGCGAGCGATCACCGCCTCGCCGGCCTCGAGCGGTTCGCGCAAGGCATCCAGCGCCTGCGGCGCGAATTCGGGCAGTTCGTCGAGGAACAGCACGCCGTTGTGGGCGAGCGAGACCTCGCCCGGCCGTGCGCGCGTGCCGCCACCGACCAGCGCGGCCATCGAGGCGGAATGGTGCGGCGCTCGGAACGGCCGCTCTGCCGAGAGCCGTCCTCCGGCGAGCGTTCCGGCGATCGACTGAACCATCGAAACCTCGAGGAGTTCGGCCGGCGACAGTGGCGGCAGGATCGACGGCAGCCGCTGGGCGAGCATCGACTTGCCGGCGCCGGGCGGACCGACGAACAGCAGGTTGTGGCCGCCGGCCGCGGCGATCTCCAGGGCGCGCTTGGCGGTCTCCTGTCCCCGGATGTCGGAGAGATCGAGCCGGGCCGCCGCCGGCTCGCGCACCGCCGGCCGCGGCCGGGCGAGCAGCTGGGTGCCCTTGAAATGGTTGGCGACCTGGATCAGGTCGGCAGGCGCCACGATGTCCATGTCCGGGCTCGCCCAGGCCGCCTCCGGACCGCACTCGGCCGGACAGATCAGCCCCAGTCCCATGCCGTTGGCGCCGATCGCCGCCGGCAGCACGCCGCTGACGGGCGTGATCCGGCCGTCGAGCGCCAGTTCGCCGAGCACGCACCAGCCGGAAAGCGCATCGCCCGGCAGCGCGCCGATTGCCGCCATCAGCCCGACCGCGATCGGCAGATCGAAGTGGCTGCCCTCCTTGGGCAGGTCGGCCGGCGCGAGATTGACGGTGATGCGCCGGGGCGGCAGCGCCAGGCCGACCGCGGCCAGCGCCGCGCGGACCCGCTCGCGGCTTTCGGCCACCGCCTTGTCCGGCAGACCGACGACCGCGAAGCCGGGAATGCCCGACGCCACCTGGCACTGAACGTCGACCCGGCGGGCCTCGATGCCGACGAAGGCGACCGTGGTGACGCGCGCGACCATCTCCGATTGCCCCCTTCCCCGCAGAAGGCTTCCGCCTCCTGCAGCCCTAGCGGTAGTCCGCAATCGGAAGTCTACGCCGGGCGGCTGCTGCACGCAAGAACATTGTGCGAACATAGCAGGCGCGACTCGAACCGTCGTCCGACCGCGCCGCCGCTGCCAGCCCTACTGATCCACCGCGATCCGTTCCAACTCGCGATAGGAGACCGACAGCACCTGGAACAGCACGGCGGTCGACCAGCCGAACAGCAGCACGCCGTTCATCGCCGTCATCGGCCCGATCAGGTTCCAGCGCGGTTCGGGCAGCACGTTGCCGTAGCCGAGCGTGGTGTAGTTGACGAAGGCAAAGGAGAAGCCGTCGGCGCCGGGCGGCGTGACGCCCACCGCTGCATAGAGCATGGCCCAGTTCGCGATCTCGACGATGTGGGCGACCATCAGCACGGCGACGGCCGTCACCATGATCACCACCAGCCGCACCATCGCGCTGCGGTGGAACGACATCACCAGACGGGTGCGCAGTGCCCGGACCAGCGCAGACATCGCCGCCGCATGGACGGCGATGTTGAGCAGGCTGATACCCATCCCCAGGCCGAGTTCCACCAGCATGTCGGCCGGGGGGCCGGCTCACGCCGGCAGATCCTTCGCTGCCATGGCGGTCATGAACAGCGCAAGGCCGGCGAACAGCAGGTTGATGCCGACCAGCAGTCCCACCGCCCAGACGGCCGTACCCGGCCAGCCGGCCAGCAGCAGGACCGCCAGCGCGAGGTCGATGACGCCCGAGATGATCATCCACACCCAGCTCGACGCCGCCGCCTTGCGGAACTCGAGACCGGCGATGATCTGGAAGATGCCCTCGATGACGAACATGGCGATCAGCACCATGGTCAGCGACAGCGCTCCGGCGAAGGGATCGGCGGCAAGAACAAGGCCGACGATGATGGCGAGCACACCGGTCAAAACCGACCACCAGAAGCCGGGCGCCTGCCGGTGGCGGACGGTCGAGACCAGGCGGACGATGCCGCCGATGATGAACAGCCAGCCGACGAAGACGGCGGTCGTCAGGGTCGCGATCTGCGGCCAGAGCACGGCGAACAGGCCGAGGACAACCAGGACCACGCCCTCGATCATGAACAGCGTGCGGTTCTCCCGGATGGCCTCGCGGGCCCGCTCGGTCATCTCGGCAGCGGACGGCAGTGCGGCATTGCTGGATTGCATGACTGGCCTCCCCGATTCATGCCCTTGCAGGATCCCACCGCGCCGCGGCTTCGTCCAGTGGGCGGTTCCGCCCGAAGGCATGACAGCCCGCCGGACGGCCGGCAGCCAGCGGCCTTCCCGGCGACGCGGACTTCGGTTCCCGGACAGGGCTGGCGACGATTCAAGGAGTGTAGGCTCAGGGAGACGGAGCGGATCATGAGGTCCGCGAGACGATGAAGCGCACCGGAGCCGGATGGACAAGCTTCCGGGAATTCAGATCTGGCGTCCCGCCCGCTTCGCCTCGATCGAATCCCAGACGATCGCCGCGACGTCCGGACCGCCGAGGTTCTTCACCGCGCGCAGGCCGGTCGGGCAGGTCACGTTGATCTCGGTCAGATGCCCGTGGATGACATCGATGCCGACCAGCACGAAGCCGCGGCGACGCATTTCCGGCGCCAGTCGTTCGCAGATCTCCCGTTCGCGGGGTGTGAGGTCGGTCGCCTCAGCGGCGCCGCCGCGCACCATGTTGGATCTGAGATCGTCCTCGGCCGGCACGCGGTTCACCGCGCCCGCGAATTCGCCGTCGACCAGCAGGATCCGCTTGTCGCCATGCTTCACTTCGGGCAGGAAGCGCTGGACCACCCACGGCTCGCGGAAAGTGACCGCAAAGAGGTCGTAGAGCGAGCCGAAGTTGAGGTCGTGGCGTGCGATGCGGAACACTGCGCCGCCGCCATGGCCGTAGAGCGGCTTCATGACGATGTCGCCGAACTCGCGGCGGAACGCCTCAATCTCGCTCCTGTCGCGGGTGATCAGGGTCGGCGGCATCAGGTCGGGAAAGGTGGTGACGAGGATCTTCTCCGGCGCGTTGCGCACCCCGGCCGGATCGTTGACCACCAGCGTGTGCGGATGGATGCGCTCGAGCATGTGGGTCGCGGAGATGTAGGCCATGTCGAAGGGCGGATCCTGGCGCATCAGCACCACGTCCATCTCGGCGAGATCACGGCGTTCGGCGGGCCCCAGCGTGAAGTGGTCGCCGAGGACGTCGCGGACCTCGACGGGCGCCAGGGCGGCGCTGACCCGACCGTCGCGCATCGCCAGCCGGTCGGGTGTGTAGTAGTACAGGCGGTGGCCGCGCGCCTGCGCCTCCAGCATCAGCGCAAAGGTCGAATCGCCCTTGATCGAGATCGCTTCGATCGGGTCCATCTGGACCGCCACGTCGAGCGCCATTGCCGCCTCCTGTTCATCCGCGTCGGGTCGTATGCACCTGGTCGTCGGCAAATGCGCCCGTCAGCCGGCGCGGCCACGATCGCGGCGCCCAGGTCACTACGTCGAAGCGCATCGTGTATCGGGCATGCGCCGGGTGCTTCGCAAGCCACCAGCGCGCCGCCTCGACGATGCGTCGCCGGCCGCGCGGCAGCACCGCCTCGGCCGCAGCGGTCTGGTCAGCCCTCAGCTTGACCTCGACGAAGACCAGCACCGCCCCGCGCCGCACCACCAGGTCGATCTCTCCGCGCGGGGTGCGGAACCGGCGCGCCAGCGGCCGGAAGCCGAGGCAGACATACCACACGGCGGTCGCCATCTCCGCGACACGGCCGGCACGTTCTCGACGCCGCCGCTCACGCGTCATCGCCGCAGCCGCCGCCCGCAAGCGCCAATGCCCGCCGGTAGAGGTCGGCCCGCTTCAGTCCGGTCTCCGCCGCCAGCAGCGCGGCGGCCCGGCTGACACCGTGGGCGGCGACCAGCGCCGCGAGCCTGGCGTCGAGATCGCCGACCTCGGGACGGTCGGCAGCTTGCGGCGCCGCGCCGATCACCAGCACGATCTCGCCCTTCGGCGGGCTTGCGGCAAAGGCCGCCGCGAGATCGGCGAGCGTGCCGCGCACCACCGTCTCGAAGCGCTTGGTCAGTTCCCGGGCGAGCGCCGCCGGTCGGGCGCCGCCGAGCCCGGCGGCAAGATCGGCGAGCGCGGCCGCCGTGCGCTGCGGTGCCTCGAACACGACCAGCGTGCCGGGCAGCGCGGCGAGTTCGGCGATGCGGGCGCGGCGCGCGGCCGCCCTGGCCGGCAGGAACCCCTCGAACCAGAACCGGTCGGTCGGCAGCCCCGCCGTGACGAGGCCGGCCATCAGCGCCGATGGCCCGGGCACCGGGAACACCGGATGTCCGGCGGCGATCGCGGCGGCGACCAGCCGGAAGCCGGGATCGGAGACCAGCGGCGTTCCGGCGTCGGTCACCTGGGCGACGCGTCCGCCGGCGGCAAGGCGGGCGATGAGTTCCGGCCGGCGCGCCTCGGCATTGTGGTCGTGATAGGAGACCAGCCGCGTGCGGATGCCGTAGCGCTCGAGCAGCCGTCGGGTGACGCGGGTGTCCTCGCAGGCGATCACGTCCGCCTGGGCCAGCACCCTGAGCGCCCGCAAGGTGACGTCGGCGAGATTGCCGATCGGCGTGGCGACCACGTAGAGGCCGGGAGGGTCAGGACGGTCGCCGCGCAGCGCGGCCGCCACGGCGGCGAGGTCGGCCGCGGGCGGGGCGCTGTCCGGCCGGGTATCGGGGCGGCGGGCCAAGCTGTCTCCGGGGTGGCGGGTCGTACGCCTGTGAAGCTAGCACGTCACGGGCCCGGTGTGCGCACCGGTTGCGCGGGCCGATGCATGCGGCACTGCCGGCGGCAAGGCGCACGGCTCTGAATCCGGGTTAACGGGCTGAGGGCTGGAGTATGTGCTGAAGGTACTGGTTGTTGCGTGCGGCCCGTTTTCTGCGCAGCTTGATGGATCGCTTGTCGTGGACGCGGCGGAGCATGTTG
>Ga0209909_100362_pt1 | contig 36352 bp, 39 predicted proteins | sample FECB22metaG_FD_188302 | JGI IMG/M metagenome (GOLD analysis project Ga0209909, IMG submission 188302) | Cyanobacterial communities from the Joint Genome Institute, California, USA - FECB-22 (SPAdes) (version 3) | ecosystem: Environmental > Aquatic > Thermal springs > Hot (42-90C) > Microbial mats... | reverse complement strand
GGTCGACGTCCCGCCCAGCTCGAAGCCCGAGGCCTCGGCCTTGTGCCAGCCGGCGTCGATCGCGCCGTACCAGCCCAGCGGATCCGCAGACGCCGCGCCAGCGGAGAGCGCCATGGCGGCGGCCGCGACCGTGGTGAAAAGTTTCAGTTTCATCGTGGTCCTCACGTTTATGATGCCAAAGGCAGCCCGCGGTGCCCCCTCAAGGGCCACTACGGAGCCCGAAACGGGGAGCGTGACCGCCGGTTCCCGTTTCGGACACACTCAAGGCGACTGTGGCGCCGTTTCAACATATTCGAAGCCCGGATCAAGGAATTTCGACGTCGCGCATGGAGGGAAGCAGGGCGGAGTCGGTCCAATCCCGTTGCCTTTCCCTCGGGTCAGGGCACTAGGATGGTCATGTCATTCAAGAGGCCCCTCATGCGCGAAGCCGTCATCATCTCCACCGCCCGCACGCCGATCGGGCGCGCCTATCGCGGCGCCTTCAACGACACTCAGCCGCAGGCCCTGGGGGCTCATGCCGTGCGTCACGCCGTGCAGCGCGCCGGGATCGATCCCGGCGAGGTCGAAGACGTGGTCATGGGCGCCGCCCTGCAACAGGGATCGGCCGGCGCCAACGTGGCCCGCCAGATCGCTTTGGCGGCGGGGCTGCCGGCCACCACGGCCGGCATGACGCTGGATCGTCAATGCGCCTCGGGTCTCATGGCCATCGCCACGGCGGCGAAGCAGGTGACGCACGACGGCCAGGTGGCGGCCGTGGGCGGCGGGCTGGAGTCCATCTCTCTGGTCCAGAACCCGCATATGAACGTGTTCCGTATGAAGGACGAGGCGCTGCTGACGCTGTCGCCCCACATCTACATGTCCATGCTGGAGACGGCCGAAGTGGTGGCCGAGCGCTACGGGATCGGCCGCGAGGCGCAGGATGAGTACGCCCTGCAGTCCCAGCAGCGCACGGCGCAGGCCCAGGCCGAAGGCCGGCTGGACGCCGAGGTCGTGCCGATGACCACCACCATGCAGGTGGTCGACAAGGCCACGGGCCAGACCTCGGCGAAGGAGGTCACCCTGTCGAAGGACGAAGGCAATCGCCCCGACACGACTCTGGAGGGCCTGCAGTCGCTGAAACCCGTCTTCGGCGGCGGCGAGAAGATCGAACAGGGCCGCTTCATCACCGCCGGCAACGCCTCGCAGCTGTCGGACGGCGCCTCGGCCAGCGTGATCATGGAGGCCAGGGAGGCCGAGCGGCGCGGGCTGAGTCCTCTCGGCCGCTATGTCGGCATGGCCGTCGCGGGCTGCGAACCGGACGAGATGGGCATCGGGCCGGTTTACGCCGTGCCGCGCCTGCTGGAGCGGCACGGCCTGACCATCGACGACGTCGGCATCTGGGAGCTGAACGAGGCCTTCGCCGTGCAGGTCCTGTACTGCCGCGACCGGCTGGGCATTACCAACGACCGGCTGAACGTGTCGGGCGGCGCCATCTCGATCGGCCACCCCTACGGCATGTCGGGCGCCCGCATGACCGGCCACGTCCTGATCGAGGGCAAGCGACGCGGCGCGAAGTACGGCGTCGTCACCATGTGCGTCGGCGGCGGCATGGGCGCGGCGGGGCTGTTCGAGATCTACTGAACCGCCACCGTCTGCGCCTTCTCCCAGTCGCGGCGTTCGGCCTCCATCTTCGCATACCACCGCCCGCGCAGCACGGCCGGGCGGTGGGGATAGCGGTCGTCGAGGAAGTCGGCCTCCACGACGCGATCGGTGCGGAAGGTGCGGAAGTCGTCGCGCGTCTCGCACCAGCCGACCAGCAACCGCGTCGTCTCGCGATAGCCGACCAGGCAGGGCCAGATGACGCGCACGGTCTCGCGGCCCTGCTCGTCCGAATACTGCAGGCGCAGCTTGCGCCCCGCGTGGATCCAGGCGCGGACCTTGCCCATGTCCAGCGTCTCGACCTCGCGCTTCCACATTGGCGGCGAGGCGACGGCGGGTTCCAGCAGGACGGGCCGCAGCTTCTCCGGCACGGTCGCGGCGATCTTGGCGATCAGGTCGCGCGCGGCCCGCGCCAGGGCGGGGTCGCCGCGCCCGGCCACCCATTGCGCGCCCAGAACCGCCGCCTCGACCTCGTCGGACGTCAGCATCAGCGGCGGCATGTCGAAGCCGCCGTCCAGCACATAGCCGATGCCCGCCTCGCCCCGTATCGGCACCCGCTGGCCCATCAGGGTGGCGACGTCGCGGTAGATGGACCGTTTCGACGTCTCCAGCTCGGCCGCCATGGCCTCGGCCGTGATCGGCTTCGACGCCCGCCGCAGCACCTGGATGATCTGGAACAGCCTGTCGGCGCGTCTCATCTTGTGGCCCTATCGCTCGGCCCGCGGGGCCTTGCTGCTTGAGGGCGAACATGACCCAACACTGCTGACAGCATGCTGGCAGCAGGCTGGCAGTAGATCAATCCTCGTAGGCGGCGAGGGGCCGCATCTCGGGAGGACCAATCATGCTGACCCTTTTTCACGCAGCCCAATCGCGCTCCGGCCGGATCGTCTGGCTGCTCGAGGAACTGCGCGCGACCTATGCGATCGAGCACGTCGGCATTTTCCGCGCCATGACCGGCACGGGCCGCCCCGACCCCGCCAACCTGCATCCTGACGGCAAGGTTCCGGCGCTGATGCATGACGGGGCGCTGGTCACGGAATCCGCTGCGATCGCCCTGTACCTGACCGACCTCTTCCCCGAGGCCGACCTGGGCGCGCCGGTCGGTTCGCCCGAACGCGGCGCCTATCTGACCTGGCTGGCCTGGACGGCGGGCGAGATGGAGCCGGCCTATTGGTCTCAGATCGAGGGGCGCACGGAAACCGATCCTCTGGCACGCCGGCGATACGAGCACGTCAACGCCCGCATCCTGACCGCGCTGAAGCACGGGCCGTTCCTGATGGGTCATAGGTTCACCGCGGTGGACGTCATGGTCGGCGGGGCGCTGGCCTGGGGGCTGGAGCACGCGCCGAAGGACGACCTTCTTGACGCCTACGTCGCTCGCGTCGCGGCCCGGCCGGCCAACGTCCGCGCCATGGCCAAGGACGCGCCGGAGACGACGGAGGCCGCGGCCTAGGCGGCGGCTCGCGCGGCGCCGTCATCGTCGGACGGCCGCGCCACCGACCTGAGCGTGGCGACGAAATCGTCGCGCCAGGTCGAGACGTCGGTGTCGCGCACGACCCGCATCAAGGCCTCCCACTTCCGGCGCCGCTCGGCCAGCGGCAAGGTCAGGGCCCTGTGGATGGCGTCCGACAGCTCTTCCCGGCTGAACGGATTGACCAGCAGCGCCTCGCCCATCTGCTCGGCCGCCCCGGCGAAGCGCGACAGGATCAGCACGCCGGGATCGTCCGGATTCTGGGCCGCCACGAACTCCTTGGCGACCAGGTTCATGCCGTCGCGCAGGGGAGTCACCAGACCCACCCGGGCCGCGCGGTAGATCCCGGCTAGCTGGTCGCGGCGATAGGTGCGGTTCAGATAGCGGATCGGCTGCCAGTCCATCTCGGCGTATTCGCCGTTGATGCGGCCGGCCAGGGCGTCCAGACGCCCGCGGATGTCCTGATAGGCGTCGACCTCGTCCCGGCTGATCGGCGTGACCTGCAGCAGCAGCACCTTGGAGCGCAGGTCGGGATGGGCTTCGAGGAACTGTTCATAGCCCAGCAGGCGCTGCTCCAGCCCCTTGGAATAGTCCAGGCGATCGACCCCGACGATCAGCTTGCGGAAGGCGGTGGACGCCATCATCCGGTCGTAAGTGCGCGCGCCCAGCGCCGAATTGCGGGCCTGCTCGAAGCCCGCCACGTCGATGCCGATGGGAAAGACTCCGGTCTGAACCGTCTTTCCGAACGCCTCCAGCGCGTCCAGAGGCAACAGTCGGCCGTTCACGCTGGGCTCCGAGGCGACGTAGTCGCGGAACAGGTCCAGCCATTCGCGCGTGTGAAAGCCGATCAGGTCGTAGTCGAACATCGACTCCACCAGCCGTCGATGGTGCGGCAGGGTCACCAGCAGCTGCCGCGCCGGCCACGGCGTGTGCAGGAAGAAGCCGATGCGGTTGCGGATGCCCAGCCGCCGCAGATCCCGGGCCAGCGGCAGCATGTGATAGTCGTGGACCCAGATCAGGTCGTCGGGCCGGATCAGCGGCGCCAGCACCTCGGCGAAGCGGGCGTTGGTGCGCTCATAGCCCTCGCCGTAGGACCGCTCATAGGCCGTCAGGTCGACGCGGTGGTGGAACAGGGGCCACAGCGTCTTGTTGGCGTAGCCGTTGTAGTATTCGTCGACGTCCTGAGCCTCCAGGTCCACCAGGGCCACCGTCACGCCGCCGCGGTCCTGAATTTTGGCTTCGGGCGTCCAGACGTCGGTGGTCTCGCCCGACCAGCCGAACCACAGGCCCTCGTATTTCCGGAGCGCCGCCGACAGCGCCATCGCCAGGCCGCCCGCCGACCCGGCGGCCGGGTCCTTGGGCGCGGAGACGCGGTTCGAGACGACGATCAGCCGGCCGCTCATCTGACGTCCGTCCACGAGCGGCTGAGCAGGATGGCGCAGTTGATGATGCCGACCAGCGAATAGGTCTGCGGATAGTTGCCCCACAGTTCGTGGTCCGACAGCGAGATGTCCTCGCTGAGCAGGCCCGCATGGGTGCGCCGGCTCAGCATCTGTTCGAAGATCTCCCGCGCCTCCTCGTCCCGGCCGTTCAGGTGCAGGGCCTCGATGAACCAGAAGGTGCAGAAGTTGAACGCCGTCTCCGGCTCGCCGAAATCGTCCGGCTCGACGTAGCGGAACAGGTAGGGCCCCTTCTTCAGATCCCGTTCGATGGCGTCGAAGGTGGCGACCTGGCGCGGGTCCATCGGGTCCAGGAAGCCGAGGTCGGTCATCTGCAGCAGGCTGGCGTCCAGTTCGCGGTTGCCGAAGCTGGCGGCGAACCGGCCTTCGTCTTCCAAGAACGCCTCCCTCTCGATCCGCTCCCGAATCGTCGCCGCGCGGGCGCGCCAGTGCTCGGCGCGATCCTCCAGCCCCAGGTGCCGCGCCGCCTTGGACAGGCGGTCGCAGGCGGCCCAGCACATGACCGACGAATAGGTGTGCACCCGCGCGATGGTGCGGAACTCCCACAGGCCGGCATCGACCTGGTCGTGCATTTCGAAGGCCCGGTCGCCGACCTTTTCCAGCGCCTCGAAGTCCTCGATCGTGCCGGGTCGCAGCAGGCGTTGGTCGTAGAAACTCTGCACCAGGGGCAGGACGATCTGGCCATAGACGTCGTGCTGAAGATGCTCGCGCGCCTGATTGCCGACGCGCACCGGCTTCATGCCGCGATAGCCGTCGACGCTCTCAACGACCCGCTCGTCGATCTCGGCCTCCAGCCCGACGCCATAGACCGGCTGGACGTGCCCGCCGCCCGACGCGTCCACCAGGTTCCGCAGATAGCCGAGGTAGTTCTCCAGCATGTCGACCGCGCCCAGCCGGTTCAGCGCCCGCACGACATAGTAGGCGTCGCGGATCCAGCAGTAGCGGTAGTCCCAGTTGCGCCCGCTCTCCGGAAACTCCGGCACCGAGGTGGTCAGGGCCGCGACGATGGCCCCCGTCTCCTCATAGGCGCACAGCTTCAGCGTGATGGCGGCCCGGATCACCGCCTCCTGCCAGTCCAGCGGCAGATAGAGCTTGCGCACCCAGTCGCGCCAGTAGCCGATCGTGCGGTCCAGGGCCGCTTGCACTCCGGGCCCGACGTCCTGGTCATAGCCCTCGTCCGGGCCGAAGAAGAAGGCCAGCGGCGTCTCCAGCCGGAAGGTCCGCTCGTTCAGCACGTGCGACACGGGACAGTCGGTCGTCAGGCGGAAAGTGACGTCGGTGCACAGATAGCGGATGTGGTTCGATCCGCTGGTGGTGTCCGCCGCCCGCGCGCCCCAGTCGGCGGAGGGACGAAGCCGCACCGTCACCCGCGGAGCGCCGGACAGCGGCCGCAGCACCCGCCCGAACGCCAGCGGCCGATAGGTCCGGCTGTGCTTCGGATGACGCGGGGAGAAGTCCAGCAGTTCCAGCGAGGCGCCGTCCCCGGCCGTCATCACCGTGCGCAGCACCGGCGTGTTGCGGACATAGGCCTGCTCGATGCTTACGCATCCTTCCAGCTCCACGTCCCAGAAGCCGTGGTCGGGGTCCGTCCCGTCCATCAGGGCGGAAAAGACCGGATCGCCGTCGACGCGCGGCGCGCAGGCCCAGACGAACCGTCCGCGCCGGTCCACCAGGGCGCTGATGGCGCAGTTGCCGATGGGGGCCAGGTCGAGGTTCGGGGTCATGCGGCGCGCACCTTTTCCAGCCAGTCCAGCACCGCCCGCACATCCTCCAACCCATGCCGCGCGGCGGTCCGTCGCGGCGGGCCCACCAGCACGCCGAAACCGCCCAGGGCCTCCGCCGCCTGAAATCCATGCTCGTCGGTCAGGTCGTCGCCGACCATGACCGGAACGCTCCCGGCGAAAGGCGGTTCGGCCATGAAGGCGGTCAGGGCCGTGCCCTTGTCGGCGCCGGGCGTCTTCAGTTCCAGCACCAGCTTGCCCGGCTGCAGCCTCAGGCCGGTGCGGTCCGCCAGGTCGCGGGCCAGGGCCTCGGCCGCTTCGGCGTGGCTGGGGTCGGCGCGATAATGCAGGCCGGCGGCGACCTCCTTGTCCTCGACGATCAGGCCGGGCCGTTCCCGAGCGAAGGCCTGGAAGGCCGCCACGGCCTCGCGCACGCCCTCGTGGGGCTCCGTCGCGATCAGGGCGCCGTCGGCCTTCCGACGCGCCAGACCGTGCACGCCCGACGCCGAAACGACCGTCCGCTCGGCGATGCGGTCGATCTCCTCCAGCGGTCGCCCGCTGACGATGGCCACGCGCCCCTCCAGCCGTTCGGAAAGCGCCCGAAGCACCCGGCTGCGACGTTCGTCCGGGCCGACCGCGTCCGGCGTCGGCGCCAGAGGGGCGAGGACTCCGTCGAGATCGAGGAAAAGCGAGAGTCCGGCCAGGACGTCGGGCGGCGGCGGCAGACGCGCGGGCGGGTCTTCGGCGGCCGGCGGAGCGGCGTCGAGCGTCGGTTCGGCAATCCCCATGACGGCGACCGAACGTGCCCCTATGGCCAAGGTTCCGAGAAAGTTCGGGTCCGCGAACGCCTGCCGCCCGTTGTGCGCGACCGCGCGATGCGCGAAACCGACGCCATGAACGATGCCGCCGTGATCGACCGCGCCCGCGAGGTGGTCCGCCTCAACGTCTCCGCCCTGCAGGCGCTGGAGGAGTCGGTCGGCGACGCACTGGCGAAGGCGGTGGAGGTCGTTCTGTCGCGGCCCGGCTATCTGATCGTCACCGGCATGGGGAAGTCGGGCCACATCGGCGGCAAGATCGCCGCCACCCTGGCCTCGACAGGCACCGCCAGCTTCTTCGTCCATCCGGCGGAGATGAGCCACGGCGACCTGGGCATGCTGCGCGACGACGTGACCCTGCTCGCCCTGTCGAACTCGGGTGAGAGCCGCGAGCTGCGCGATCCGCTGATCTTCTGTCGCCGAAAAGGCATTCCCGTGATCGGCATGACCCAGCGGCCCGACAGCTTCCTGGGACGGCACTCCACGGTCTGCCTGACCCTGCCGCAGGTGGCCGAGGCCTGTCCGAACGGTCTGGCGCCCACCACCTCGACTCTGATGAGCCTGGCGCTGGGCGACGCCCTCGCCATGGTGCTGATGGACCGGCGCGGCTTCACGGCCCAGGACTTCGGCCTGCATCACCCCGGCGGCAAGCTGGGGATGAGCCTGCAGTCCGTGCGCGACTGGATGGGAGATCGGCCGCCGCTGCCGGCCACCGTCGCCCTGTCGGCGCCGTTCGTGGAGGTGATCTCGGCCATCACCGAAGGCCGCAAAGGCGCGGTGGCGGTGCTGAACGCCGACGGAACCCTGGGCGGCATCGTCACCGACGGCGACGTGCGACGCGCGTTTTCCCGCGACGGCGACGTCAAGGCGCTGACGGCCGCCGACCTGATGAGCCCGCAACCCAAGACGGTTCATCCCGACGCCCGCATGAGCGACGCCCTGGACCTGATGACCCAGAATCGGATCGCCACCCTTCTGGTGGTCGAAGACGCCCGCCCCGTCGCCGTCATGCACGTCGCGGAGCTGATGCAGGCGGGCTACGTCAGCTGATGGCCCGCATCTGCGTCGACGGCTTCAACATCGGGCTGAGGAAAACCACCGGCATCGGCGCCTATGGCCGCAATCTGCTCATGGCGCTGGACGGCATGGGGCACGAGACCCAGGTTCTGTACGGCCCGCAGGCCAAGCCGTCGAAGCGGCCGCTGTTCAACGAGATCGGCCTGATGGACGCGCGTGAGACGAAGGAGAGGGTGGTCGATCGCCTGGCCGGACTCGCGTCCGCCCACCTGGGCCGCACGGCGCACGCCGTTTCGGCGTCGGACGACGTGATCTGGCCGGCAAGGGGCGGCGGCCGTCCGCGGGCGGTGGCCTCCTGGACGTCGCGGCGCCTGTTCACGACGGCCCAGCGGACCTTCGCCGCGCAACATCGTTTCACGCCCTTGCGCTTCGCGGAGCATGCCGTCGTCGATCGCCCCGACGTCGTGCACTGGACCACGCCCCTGCCGCTCCATGCGACGGGTCGGCCGAACGTCCTCACGATCCACGACCTGATCCCGCTGCGCCTGCCGCACACGACGCTGGACGACAAGCGGGCCTTCCTCCGTCTGTGCCACGAGGCCGTGCGCCGCGCCGACGCCGTCGCCGTCGTGTCCGAGGCGACGCGCCACGACGTGATCCGTCTGCTCGGCGTTCCGGACGACAGGCTGGTCACCACCTGGCAGGCGGTCGAGATTCCGTCCCGGCTGCGTGACCGCCCTGAGAACGACGTGGCCGCCGAGCTCCTGTCGGCTTTCGATCTGGGCTGGAAGGACTACTGGCTTCACTGGGGCGCGATCGAGCCGAAAAAGAACCTCGGCAGGGTGGTGGAGGCCTATCTGACCTCCGGCTCGACCCGCCCTCTTATCGTCGTCGGCGGCAAGGGCTGGCTGGAGGAGGACGAGATGGCGCTGATGAAGGCGCACCGCCGTCAGGGCAAGGCGGCGCGCCGACGCATCCGCACTTTCGACCACCTGCCGTTCTCGCTTCTGGTCTCGCTGATCCGGGGCGCGCGGGGCACGGTCTTCCCCTCGATCTACGAAGGCTTCGGCCTGCCCGTGCTGGAATCGATGCTGCTGGACACGCCGGTGATCACCTCGAACGTCGCCTCCCTGCCCGAAGTCGCCGGCGATGCGGCGCTGATGGTGGATCCCTACGATCCGCCCGACATCTCGCGGGCGATCCGGGCGCTGGACACGGATGACGCCCTGGCCACAGATCTGGTGGCGCGAGGTCGCGTCCAGGCGGCCAGGTTCAGTCCCGACGCGCATCGCGCCCGGCTGGCCGAGCTGTACGCGCGGGTGCTGTGACGCGCGTCCTGTTCGAGGTCGGCCGCCTGATCGGTCGGCGCGACAGGGGGGCCCCGACGGGCGTCGATCGCGTCTGCCTGGCCTACGATCGCTGGCTGCGCGGGCTGAAGGGCGTGACGCTGGTCCCCGTCCACACCACCCGCCGCCGCATGACGGCGCTGGAGCCGCGCTGGGTCGCCGAAAGCTTGGACGAGGTGGCCCGCCGGTGGTCCGGCGATCCGGCCTCGGCGCCCCTGACCGACGAGGTGCGGCTCCGCAGAGCGCTCACGGGGCCCCGGCCGGTCAAGTCCCTGCTCGGTCGATCGGACGACGTCGAGACCGGCCGGGGCCGGCGTACGGTTGAGCGGCTGCTGCGCACTCGCCCCTTGCCGGAGCCCATGCGCGGAGACGTCTACATCGACGTCGGCCATGCGCCGCTGGACGGGCCCTACGGTCTTGCGCGACTGAGGTCGCAGGGCGTCCGGCCCTTCGTCATGATCCACGACCTCATTCCGGTGTCGCATCCGGAATTCTGTCGCCCCGGCGAGGGTCCGCGTCACCGAAGCCGGGTTCGCGCGGCGCTGGCCCAGGCAGCAGGCGTCGTCGCCAACTCGACCACCACGGCAGCGGCGCTGGAGCGGTTCTCGGAGCACGAGCGTTTGACGCCGCCGCCGACGGTGGCCGCGCCGCTGGGGCTGGAGCCGGTGTTCGCGGGGCCGCGCTGGTCGCCGGACGCCGAGCCCTATTTCGTGTGCGTCGGCACGTTGGAGGCGCGCAAGAACCTGGCCTTTCTGCTGACCGTGTGGCGACGGCTGGCGGAACGTCTCGGTCCGGTGGCCCCGCGACTGGCCCTGATCGGCCGGCACGGCTGGGAGAATGAGGCGGTTCTGGATCACCTTGAGCGGTCTCCGCCGCTGCAAGGGCTGGTCCACCACGCCGCCGAGCTGCCGGACGCGGCGCTGGCGCGGCTGATGGCGGGGGCGCGTGCGGTTCTGGCGCCCTCGGCCGTCGAGGGCTTCGACCTGCCGGCGCTGGAAGCGCTGTCGCTGGGCGTGCCCGTCGTGGCCTCCGACATCCCGGTGCATCGGGAACTGGCGCGAGGGGCGCGGCTGGTCGATCCCCTGGACGGTCCTGGTTGGGCGTCCGCGATCGAGGGCGCCTGCGCCCCCCCGGCGGTCGGTCCGTCTTTCCGAGCGCCGACTTGGGTGAACCACTTCGCCCACGTCGCCAAGCTGGCGGGCCTGCCGGAAGGCCGATAGGGTTCCCGGATGACGCGCCGCCTGCTCGCCCTCTGCGCCGCCCTGGCCCTCTCGGCCTGCTCCACCCTGCCGGCGGACGGGCCGTCCTCTCGCGCGCTGAACCCGGCCGCGACGACCTATGCCATGGTCGAGCTGGACTATGCGGCGTCGCAGGCCCTGCGATCGGCGGAGACGCCCATCGAGGTCGGCCTGGCCGGCGCCGACTTCGACGGCCCCCTGGATCTGATCGGCATCGACGACGTGCTGAGCGTGTCGATTTATGAGCCCTCCGGAGCGCTGTTCGGCGCGCGCGGATCGGACGGCCGCGTCTCAGGCGGGTCGGAGACCCTCTCCGCCGTCGTCGATCGCGAAGGCCGCATCGGCGTGCCGTTCGGCGGCCGGGTGGCCGTGGCCGGACTGACGTCGTCCCAGGCCGCGGAAGCCGTGCGCCGCGCGCTTCAGGGCCGCGTCGGCTCTCCCCAGGTCACCGTGTCGGTGACGGAGCGGCCGTCGACCGGCGTGACCGTGCTGGGCGAGGTCCGCACGCCGGGCCGCGCGGTCCTGCGCACCGGCGGCAGCCGCGTGCTGGACGTGATCGCTCAGGCCGGCGGCGCCTCGCGCCCCGCCGAGGAGGTGGAAGTCCGCCTGCGCCGCGAGGGCCGCGAATGGGCCGCGCCCCTGACCGCCGTCCTGTCGCAGTTCGACGCCAACGCGCGCCTGGCGCCCGGCGACCAACTGGCCCTGATCCACCGCCCGCGCCGATACTCGGCGTTCGGGGCCCTGGGGCAGGTGACGCAGCAGGACATGGGCCCGGGCGAGCTGACGCTGGCCGCCGCGCTGGCCCGCACCGGCGGGCTGGCCCCCGACCGCGCCGATGCCCGTCAGGTTCTGGTGTTCCGTTTCGAACGGCCGGAGGTCGCGCGCGCGCTGAACCTGTCCCAGCCCGTCTCCGCGCGCGGCGTGCCGGTGATCTATCGCCTGGACCTGTCGCGGCCCGACGGGCTGTTCGTGGCCCAGGACTTCGTGGTGCGGCCCGACGACCTGATCTATGTCCCGCGCTCGGGGTCGGCCGAACTGCGCGGCTTCTTCGAACTGGTGCAGAGCGTGACGCGGGTCGTCTACGACGTCTCGGTCACCAGCGCCCTCGACCTGGACTGACATGAGCCTCGCGGCCGTGCTGGACCGGCTGGCCGCGATCGAGGCGGCGGCGCTGTCCGCCTATGCCAAGCATGACCTTCCGACCCGTCCCGGCCACTATCGCAAGGGCCCGCGCGCGAAGTCGTGGACCTGGCTGGGGGCAGACCTGTCGCCGGAGGACCGTTGGGCCGAAGTTCTGGCGCGCCCGCCGGAGCGGGGCTGGCGTCACGCCGCCCTGGCGGACGTCGGCGCTATGGACGGCCGGCCCGGCCCGCGCCTAGCGTCGGAGCAGCTGAAAGCGGTCGCGCGCCTGCGGGATCGGCTGACCTCCGGCCACCCGCTGACGCCCGACGACGTGCTGGACGCCCTGAGCCTCACTTCAGAAAGGAGCGCGGACCTCCAGGTCCGCGTGGCCAGTCCGCAACGCCGTCGGGGCCGGTGATCCGCATCTTCGCGGACCTGGAGGTCCGCGCTCCTGAAGACTAAGGCGTCGCCCCGGTCGCGCGCATGACGGCGGCGCGCAGTTCGGGGATGCCCGTTCCTTTTTCCGACGAGGTCAGCAGCACCTCGGGATAGGCGGCGGGGCGTTTCGACACGGCCTTCAGCGTCGCCTCGGCGACCTTCTCGCCCTCGTGCGGCTTGATCTTGTCGGCCTTGGTCAGGACGATCTGATAGCTGACGGCCGACAGGTCCAGCGCGTCCAGCGCCTCGTCGTCGACCTTCTTCAGGCCATGGCGCGCGTCGATCAGCAGATAGACCCGCTTCAGCGTCACCCGCCCGCGCAGATAGTCGCGGCCCAGGTTCTGGAACCGCTTGACCTCGCCCTTGGACGCCTTGGCCCAGCCGTAGCCGGGCAGGTCGACGAGCCGCATCTTGCCGTCCAGGTCGAAGAAGTTGACCTCGCGCGTGCGGCCCGGCTCGGTCGAGGCGCGCGCCAGCTTGTGCATGCCGACCAGGGCGTTGATCAGGCTGGACTTGCCGACGTTCGACCGTCCGGCGAAGGCGATCTCGGGCAAATCCGGCTCGGGCAGCTGCTCGATCTTGGCGCAGCCAAGAACGAACGTCGCGGGCCGGGCGAACAGGACGCGCGCGGCCTCGATCTCCGCCGCGGCTTCGGCCTGTTCCTCGGGCGTCACGCCGCCTTCTTCCGGATGTGCTTGTCGATGAAGCCGTCGATCGGGTTCGGCGCCTTGAAGCGGTGCATGATCACGTACTGCTGCAGGATCGACAGGATGTTGTTCCAAATCCAGTAGACCAGCAGGCCCGCCGCGAACGGCGCCATGATGAAGGTGAAGACGAACGGCAGGAAGGCGAAGATCTGCTTCTGCACCGGGTCGGGCGGCGGCGGGTTCATCGCCTGCTGCAGCCACATGGTGAAGCCGTAAACGATGGCCAGAACGCCCAGGCCCAGGGCGCCGACCAGCAGCCCGCCGATCACCGGCGCGCTGGCCGGATCCCACGGGACCAAGCCGAACAGGTTCCAGATGTTCGACGGATCGCGCGCCGACAGGTCCTGGATCCAGCCGAAGAAGGGCGCATGGCGCACCTCGATGGTGACGAACAGCACCTTGTACAGGGCGTAGAAGACCGGGATCTGGATCAGGATCGGGATGCAGCCCGCCAGCGGATTGATCTTCTCGCGCTGGTACAGGGCCATCAGCTCCTGCTGCTGCTTCTGCGGATCCTTGCCGTGCTTGGCCTTGATCTCCTCCATCTTGGGCTGGAGGTTGCGCATCTTGGACAGGCTTTCGTACGCCTTGTTGGCCAGCGGGAAGAGCAGCAGCTTGACCACCACCGTCAGCGCCAGGATGGCCAGGCCGACGTTGCCCAGAAGGCCATAGAAGAAGTCCAGGGTGATCAGGACCGGCCGGGTCAGGAAGAACAGGAAGCCCCAGTCGATCGCATAGACGAAGCGCGGCAGGCCCAGCTCCTTCTCATAGGCCGACAGCACGTCGTTGACCTTGGCCCCGGCGAACAGGCGCTGCTCATGGGTGATCTGCATGCCCGGCCGCACGGTGCGTTCGACGCCCTCCATGGTGGCGGAGTAGGTGTCGTAGGCGGCGCCGTCGCGCACTCTGAACTCGGTCACGACGCGCTGGTCCTGATCGGGGATCAGGGCCGCCAGCCAGTATTTGTCGGTGATGCCCAGCCAACCGCCAACGGACTCCCGTGCGTCTATCGGCTTCTTGACCCAAGCGCCGTACTTCAGCTGGGTCGTGGTGTAGCGGCCGTCCTCGCCGAAGGTGCCGATCGCCCCCTCGTGCAGGATCTGCTGCTTGCCCAGGTCGGCCGGAACGCCTAGCCGCTCCACCCGCCCCCAGGGGTGCAGGGCGATCGGCGCGGCGCTGAAATTCGCCACCGTGTCGCGCACGGTGAAGACATATCGGTCGTCCACCGAGATCACGCGCGTGAATCGCAGACCGGCCCCATTGTCCCAGGTCAGGGTGACGGGGGTCGTCGGCGTCAACGTGGATCCTGCGGTCAGACGCCATGGCGTCGTCTGTCCGGGCGTGCCACCCGCGACGTTGACCCCGCGCCAGCCGAAACTGGCCTGATAGGCGTTGTTCATGCCCTGCGGGCGGAACAGCTCCACCGGCGGCGAGCCGTCGGCCAGGGTCTCGCGGTAGCGGGTCAGGAACAGATCATCGACGCGGGCGCCGATCAGGGAGATCGATCCGCTGAGGGTCGGCGTGCGCACGATCACTCGCCGGGACTGCCGGCCGGTGACGGCGTCGGTCGCCAGGGCCTGGGCGCGGTCGACGACGACCGGGCGCGGGGCGGCGGTCGCCGGGCCGCCGGGCTCTCCCGCCGCGACGGGGACGCCGTCGGGCGACACCGAAGCCGACGCCTCCTGCCGGGCCTGAAGCGCGGCCTTGCGCCGCTCGGCCTGCGGCCCGAGGACGAAGAACTGGTAGCCGATCAGGAAGATCGCCGTGACGACCACGAAGATGATCGTGTTGCGGCCGTTGTCGTCTCTCATGAGGTCAGGCGTCCTGGTCGGGCGATGAGGGCGGCGCGGCGGGCGCGCGGTCCGGGGCCGGGGTCGGCCGCGGGGTCGCCAGCCTTGTAAGGGCGGAACTCACGTCGTCAAGCAAACGGGTCCAGTCCCTATCGGCCGTGCCCATGCGGGCCACCAGCACATAGTCGCTGCCGGGCGTCGCCAACAGGGGCAGAAGCTTGCGCGCCGCCTCCCTCAACCGCCTTTTGGCGCGGTTGCGCACCACGGCGCCGCCGATCTTTCGGGTGGCGGTGAAGCCGACGCCCACCGCCGGATCGCCGTCGGTCCTATCCAGCCGCTGGACGACCACCGCGCCGCGCGCCTCGGAACGGCCTTTGGCGGCCGCCAGGAACTGGGGCCGCCGCGTCAGGCGTCGGATTGTCAGGGGCTCGTCCATCGATCCTCCCCCCGCGGGAGAGGGGTCAGGCCGCTCAGGCCGTCAGGCGCTTGCGGCCCTTGGCGCGACGGCGCGCGACGATCTTCTGGCCATTCTTGGTGGCCATGCGCGCGCGGAAGCCGTGACGGCGCTTGCGCACGAGTCGGGACGGCTGATAGGTCCGCTTCACGGTCGGCTCCAGAAACAAGTGGGCGGGCGGAACATTCGTAACGAGCGTCCGCCGCGGGAGGCGGGCGTATAGGGCCATCGGGGCGCGCCTGTCAACGCCGCGGCCCCGATCGGTTCCAGGAGATCGCGCAGCGGAATGGCCCGGGTTCGACGGTTTCTGCCCCTGCTGATCCTGCTGGCCGCCCTGGCGCTGGTCTTCGCCATGGGCTGGAACCGCTATCTGTCGCTGGATGTGGTGCGCGACCACGGCGCCTTTCTGAGGGCCTTCGTGGCCGAGAACTACGCCCTGTCGCTGCTGCTGCTGATCCTCATCTTCGCCGCCCTGACGGCCAGCGTGGTGCCCGGCGTGGTCTTCGTCACGGTGACCGCCGGCTATCTGTTCGGGCCCTGGGTCGGCGGCGTCGCCACCGCCTTCGCCGCCACCCTGGGGGCGCTGGGGGTCTATGCCGTGGGCCGCACGGCGTTGGGCGAGGGCTTCCGGCGCAAGGCGCGCGAGGCGGACGCGGGCCTGATGAAGAAGATCTGCGACGGCGTCGACCGCGACGCCTTCTGGTACGTTCTGGTGGCGCGCCTGATCGTCAGCGTGCCCTTCCACCTGATCAACGTCGCCGCCGGCCTGGTGGCCGCCCCGATCCGGCCCTATGCGCTGGCCACCTTCCTCGGCCTGCTGCCCGCGCATGTCATCTATTGCTGGATCGGCTACGGCCTGAACGAAGTGCTGGCCAAGAACCCCGATCCGGACCTCGCCGCCCTGTTCGGGGAGTTCATGTGGCCCCTCATGGGGGTGGCCTTCCTGTCGATCCTGCTGCCGCTGATCCTGAAGTTGGTCCAGCGCCGGCGCGGGGAGCCGGCGACGTGACCCCGGCGGACCTGCTCAAGAGCGCCCGTCGCCTGCGCGTGCGTCCGCCGTCCACGCGGGGGCTGGCGGGCCGGTTGCTGCTGCTGACCGTGGCCTTCACCCTGGCGGTGGAGGTGCTGATCATCGCGCCCGGCGCCGCCTCCTTCCACGAGCGCTGGCTGCTGGACCGTCTTCAGGCGGCCGAACTGGCCTCGGTCGGCGTCGAGGCCCTGCCCTATTCCATGGTCGAGGACGACACGGCCGAGGAGCTGCTGGCGATCGGCGGGGTGCAGGCCGTGGTGGTGGGCGAGCAGGGCGTGCGGCGCCTGTTGCTCCAGGCGCCCAACCTGCCGCGCGCGCCGGAGCTGATCGATCTTCGCCGGCGGGCCGTGGCCGCGCGGCTGGCCGACCCCTGGCGGACCCTGTTCGGCCACCCGGACCGATCGCTGAGGGTGCAGGCCCGGCCCCGCTATCGTTCGGGCGACTACATCGAAATCCTGGCCCCGGCCGAGCCGCTGAAGCGGGAACTGGCGGCCTATCTGGCCAACAGCCTGCTGCTGTCGCTGCTGCTGTCGGCGCTGGCGGGGGGGCTGCTGTACGCCGGCCTGGCGTTCCTGGTCCTGCGCCCGCTGGCGCGGGTGACCCAGTCGATCGAGAGCTTCGCCGACGACCCGGAGGGCCAGCCCGCCTCGCCGTCCACCCGCGACGACGAGATCGGCCGCGTCGAGCGCGAGCTGGCCCGGATGCAGGAGGAGGTCCGCCAATCTTTGCGCAGCCGCGCCCGCCTGGCGGCGCTGGGCGAGGCGGTCGCCAAGATCAATCATGATCTGCGCAACATGCTGACTTCGGCCCAGATCGCCTCGGAGCGGCTGTCGGCCTCCACGGACCCCCAGGTCGCCAAGGCGGTGCCCCGGCTGGAGCGGGCGCTGGGGCGGGCCGCCGCCCTGACCCGCAACGTGCTGGACTACGGCAAGTCCGAGGAGCCGGCGGCCCGACCGCAGCGGCTGGCCCTCGCCCCCGCCGTGATCACGGCCGCCGAGGACGCGGGCCTGGGCGACGGGGTCAGGCTGACCAAGTCCATCCCCGCCCGATTCACCGTCAACGCCGACCCGGACCAGCTGAACCGCATCCTCGTGAACCTGTTCCGCAACGCCCGTCAGGCCATCGAGGGCGATGCGGCGCGCAAGGCTTCCGGCCGCGGACCCGGCCGCGTTCGCGTCTCGGCCGAGAGCCGCGACGGCCTCGCCCTGATCCGCATCGCCGACGACGGACCGGGCATCCCGGAGCGCGTCCGCGCACGCCTGTTCCAGCCCTTCGTCTCCGGCGCCGGGCCCGAGGGGACGGGGCTGGGACTGTCCATCGCGCGCGAGCTGGCGGTGGGCCACGGCGGCGATCTGCGGCTGGTCGAGACGGGGCCGAACGGCACCGTATTTGAACTGGCTTTGCCGTCATGAGTTTTCGCTCCATCGGCCGGCGGGTCCGCCGGCGCACAGATGGAGGATGTTCCATGCGTTTCGTGATCGTCGCCGCGGCCCTCGCCGCCTTCGCCGCTCCGGTTCTTGCCCAGGATCCGACCGACCCCAACGGCGACCGCCGCACCCATGAGCTGAACGCAGAAGTGGCCGCCCGTCTGAAAGCCCAGGACGAAGCGGAGGCCCGCGCCCGCGCCGACTATCAGGCCGCCCAGGCGAAATATGAAGCCGACATGGCCGCCCATCGCGCCGCCATGGCGCGCTATGAGGCCTGCGTCGCCGGCGACCAGACGGCCTGCACGCCCGCGACCGGCTCATGATTGATCGGAGGGCATGACGGGTCGTAAGAGGCCCGCCATGTCCTCCTCCGACCTCCCCGATCAACCCTCCGGCCCGCCCGTCGGCCGGGTCATCGCCATGCCGGCCGACACCAACCCCGAAGGCGACATCTTCGGCGGTTGGCTGCTGGCGCACATGGATCTGGCCGGCGCGACGCCCGCCTTCGAGCGGGCGCAAGGGCGCTGCGTCACCGTGGCGGTGGACGCCATGGTGTTCCACCAGCCCGTGGCCGTCGGGGACGAGGTGTCGATCCACGCCCGCGTCGTGACGACCGGCCGCACCTCCATACGCGTCCATGTCGAGGCGTGGAAACGCTCGCGCAATCAGGCCCACGCCCAATCCATGCGGGTCACCGAGGGCGTCTTCACCTACGTCGCCATCGACGCCGACCGCAGGCCCCGCATCCTGCCGGATGTTGCGGCATGACCGTCGTCATCCTGACGCCCGATCCGGGCGATCCCTCGTACGCCGGCCAGTGGCCGGACGTTCTGGCCCGGCATCGGGCGGCGTTGACCGGAGTGGGCGTGGAGTCCCGGTCGGAAGCCTGGACCGACCACGTGGAAAGCGGTGAGGCGCTGGCCGAGGCCCCGCTGGTCCTGCCGCTGGTGGCGTGGGGCTATCACCGCGACCACACGCGCTGGACCCGAGCCTGCGCCGCCTGGGCGCGGGAAGGCGTGCGGATGCTGAATCCGCCCGGCGTCCTGAGCTGGAACTCCGACAAGTCCTACCTCGGTCGGCTGGCCGGCCGCGGCGTGCCGATCCCGCCGACGGTCTGGGCCGACGCCCCGACCCAGGCGGACGTCGACGCCGCCTTCGACCGGTTCGACACGGAGCGGCTGGTGGTGAAGCCCCGCGTCTCCGGCGGGGCCTGGAAGACGCTGCGCCTGTCGCGCGGCGAAACCCTGACCGACGCGCCGGACGCTCCGGCGCTGATCCAGCCCTACCTGCCGTCCATCGAGACCGAGGGCGAGACCAGCCTGCTGTTCTTCGACCGCCGCTTCAGCCACGCCGTGCGCAAGACCCCCGTCCCCGGCGAGTTCCGCATCCAGGTCCAGTTCGGCGGCCGCTATGAGAGCGTGACGCCGCCTTCGGAAGCTCTCGACCTGGCCAAGACTGTGCTTGCCGGGATCGACGAAGACCTTCTCTACGCCCGCATCGACATGGCGCGCGGCCCCGACGGCGGCTGGCTGCTCATGGAGGCCGAACTGATCGAGCCGGACCTGTATCTGGCCCAGGCGCCGGACGGGGGTCTGGCCTTCGCGAGGGCCGTCAGGTCTCGTTTGGGCGTCATGGGTTGATCTTTCGGCTTCCGGTCATAGCCTTGGCGTCATCGACGTGGTCTGTGGAGTGGCGTGATGCGGTGGCTGACGACGATCTTGGCGGCGGCGGGCTCCGTTCTGCTGGCGGCCACGGCGGCGGCGGCCCAGGACCAGTTTCAGGACGGTGCGGCCTATCGCACCCAGCAGGACGCGGCCTGTCGTCAGGGCGACCTGAGCGCCTGCGCGCAAAGAGGCCAGACCTACCTCGGCGGATTGCGTGAGCCCGCGGACCTCGCCAAGGCGGCGGAGTTCCTGAAGCGGGCGTGCGACGGCGGCATTCAGCGATCCTGCCTTCATCTGGGTCAGCTTTTCCTCAAGCCCGGCACCTCGCACCATCGCCCGACCGAAGGTCTGTCGCTGGTCGAGCGGGCATGCGCACAAGGGCTGACCGAGGGCTGCGGGGCCACCGAGGCGGCGCTTCGCCAAGCCGACGGCGGCTATGCCGACTGGACGCGGGCCGAAGGCGCTCTGCGCCGCGCCTGCGACGCGCGGGACAGCGAGGCCTGCGTCCGGCTGGGCAACGCCTACATGAGCGGCCGCGACGGGCCCGCGGACCCGGACCGGGCGCTTCAGGCGATGGAGAAGGCTTGCGATGCCCGGCACCGCGAAGCCTGCATGACGGCGGCCCGGCTCGTGGGATCGGGGCAGGTCGGCCCGCCGAACGTGGCGCGCGCGGTGGAGTTCGCGCAACAGGCCTGCGATCTGGGCGTGGGCCTGGCGTGCGAATCCGTGGGCGCCTATTTCGCCAGCGGGCAGGCCGGAGACGCCCGTCGCCCGGAAGGCTCGCCCTGGTTCGTGAAGGCGTGCGACCTTCAGGTCGGCAAGGCCTGCGCTCAGGCCGCGATCCAGCTCGATCGGGGCGTCGGGCTGGCCCCGGACCCGGCCCGCGCTTTGACCTTCTCGACCCGCGCCTGTCGGCTCGGGGTGTTCGAGGGCTGCATGGTGCAAGGCGACCTGCTGGCCACCGGCCGGGGCGGATACGTGGACGCCCACGGTGCGGGCCAGGCTTTCCGGCGCGCCCAGGAGATCGCTCCGGACAGGCCCGAACCCGCCCGGGCCCTAGCCGCCTTGGGAGCGTCCTAGGCCGGCGGTTCGACGAACTCCCCCCGGCTGGGGCACAGGTCCGAGATCACGCACGCCTCGCATTTCGGCCTCCGCGCCAGGCAGGTGTAGCGGCCGTGCAGGATCAGCCAGTGGTGCGCCTTGGGCAGCCAGGCGCCCGGCACCACCTCGTGCAGTTGCGCCTCCACCTTGTCCGGCGTCGCGGCATTGGCCAGCCCCAGCCGGTGCGAGACGCGGAACACGTGGGTGTCCACCGCGATGGCCGGCTCGATGCCCAGTTCGTTGAGCACCACGCTGGCGGTCTTGCGACCCACCCCCGGCAGGGCCTGCAACCCCTCGCGCGTCAGCGGCGCCTGTCCGCCGTGCTCTTCCAGCACGATCCGGCTCAGCGCGATGACGTTCCTGGCCTTGTTTCGATAGAGGCCGATGGAGGCGATGAAGGGGATCAGGCCCTCTTCGCCCAGCGCCAGCATCTTCTCCGGCGTGTCGGCGACGGCGAACAGTTTCGCGGTGGCCTTGTTGACGCTGACGTCGGTCGCCTGGGCCGACAGGGCGACGGCCACGGTCAGGGTGAAGGGGTCTTTGAAATCCAGCTCGGTCTTCGGCTCCGGCATGACCGCCGCAAGCCGTGTGAAGATCGCCTCGACCCGATCTTCGTCAGGCGGCCAGCCCAGCCGGCGCGGCGCGGACTTCGGCGTCTTCGCGGCACGTTTCGCGGCGGGCTTCAGGGCGGGCGGGGGCATGACCTCCTCGTCGCCGCGCAGGCGCTTCCGGTCAAGCCGCGGTTGGAACCCGGACCGGACGGGTCTAGGAACCCCACGCAGCACCTGCGGAGTTCCCATGCTGATTCACTTCTCCTCCTGGCCCGAGATCGACGCGCGGCTGAAAACCACCAAGACGGTCGTCGTCCCCATCGGCTCCAACGAGCAGCACGGCCCGACCGGCCTGCTCGGCACCGACTGGATGTGCCCGGAGATCATCGCCCATGCGGCCGAGGGTTCGGACGAGAGCCTGATCGTCGCCCCGACCTTCAACATCGGCATGGCCCAGCACCACCTGGCCTTCGCGGGCACCATCTCTCTGCGCCCGTCCACCTTCATGGCCGCCATCACCGACTGGGTGCATTCGCTGAACCGGCATGGGTTCGAGCGGATCTATTTCCTGAACGGCCACGGCGGCAACGTCGCCACCATCGAGGCCACCTTCGCGGAAATCTATGCGGACTGGAGCTTCGCCGAGGAGCGGCCCGAGTTCGCGCTGAAGCTGCGCAACTGGTGGGACCTGCCGGGCGTCAACAGCCTGTGCACCCGCCTGTTCCCGACCGGCCACGGCATGCACGCCACGCCGTCCGAGATCGCGGTGACCCAGGCCGCGTGGCCCGACCGCATCAAGACCGCGCCGGAGATGACGCCAAGGATCGCCCCCACCGGCCCGATCCGCGACGCTCTGGATTACCGCGCCCGCTTCCCCGACGGCCGCATCGGCTCGGACCCGACCCTGGCCAGCCCCGAGCACGGCCGGACCATCATCGACGCCGCCGTGCCCGCCCTTCTGAAGGACGTGGCGGAGTTTTCGGCCGAGGTCTTGCCCGCGACGGGATTGGGGCCCAATCCCCCGGGATGACCAGCATCGAACGGTCGTTCCGCACCGCGCGCCGCCTGAACCGCAACGCCCACACCGCGACCGGGACGGCGCTGAACGGCGGCGAGATGCTGCACGCCTCGGGCCAGGTGATCGCCGCGCGGATGGACATTCTGGCGCGGGGGATGGCCGACCCGATGCGCGCCGACCTGACCGAGGTGGCGCTGATGGGGTCCGAGAAGGTCGAGGCGCTCACCGCCTCCGCCGCCGCCACCGGCCATGCCCTGACCGAGATCGGCGCCGCCCTGGGCCGCGACGCCTTCAACGAGGCCGCCGTCGCCTCCCGCGCCCTGGCGAAACTGTCGGCTGCGAAGACGCCGGTCGAGGCCGCCAGAGTCCAGATGACGTGGGCGCTCGGCTGGTGGGGCCGCGCCGCCTCCCAGGCCCTGACCGCGAACACCCGCCTGCTGAAGGCCCAGGCCGACGCGCTGGCGCCCCTGCACCGGGCGGCGGTGGCCAATGCGAAGAGGCTGAAGCGGTAACCTGTTTTCCGCTCATCCCCGCGAAGGCGGGGATCCAGGCGGGCTGGTTCCTCCGCGCCGATCGTTTCGCCTCTCCCTCAGAGCGCCTGCGCCAAGGTTCGACGTCGGCGTCGGATCCCCGCCTTCGCGGGGATGAGCGGGAGGAACGTCAGAGCGTCCGCACGATCCCGTCCCTGACCTCCACCGGCCACGGCGTCAGCCGCCCTCCGGCACAAGGCCCGCCGACGCACAGGCCCGTCAAGGGCTCGAACACCGCTCCGTGCCAGCCGCACAGGATCAGCGCCCCGTCCGGCGTCAGATAGCGGTCCAGCTCCAGCGCCAAGGGGTGGCCGGCGTGGGGACAGCGATCGACGTAGCCGGCGACCTGTCCCTCTCTCCGCACCACGAAGCCGTGAAAGAAGGCCTCGCCGATCTGCAGCACCAGCGACCGTGCGCCGGGGTCAGGCAGGTCGGCCTCCGCGCACAGGGGCACATTGGGCGGGGTCTTCCAGACGCGCGGCCGGGCCGCCCCCTCCGGAGCGTCTTCGCTCATGCGTTCTCGGCCTTCAGCGGGCGCGACAGAAGCTGGTCGATGGCCTGAAGGGCCGTGATCTCGGCCCGCAGCAGGCGATCGACGGCGCAGCAGATCGGCATGTCCACATCCAGGGCGTCGGCCAGGGCGCGCACCGCCGGCGCGCTCTCCATCCCCTCGGCCACGCTGCGCTTGCCGGCCAGGGCCTGCTGCACGGTCTGGCCCTGACCCAGCGCCAGCCCCAGGCTCATGTTGCGGGACTGCGGGCTGGAGCAGGTCAGGACCAGGTCGCCCAGACCGCACAGCCCCGCCACCGTCTCCGCCTGACCGCCCAGGGCCACGCCCAGCCGGGTCATCTCCACGAAGCCGCGGGTGATCAGGGCGGCGTGCGCCGACTTGCCCAGGCCCATGCCCTCGGACACGCCGCAGGCGATGGCCAGGACGTTCTTGACCGCCCCGCCCACCTCGGCGCCGATCAGGTCGTCGGCCAGATAGGGCCGGAAGGCCGGCGACGACAGGGCCTGCATCAGGGTCTCGCCCAGGGTCTGGTCGGCGCAGGCCAGGGTGACGGCGGTCGGCAGGCCGCGCGCCACCTCCGCCGCGAAGCTGGGACCCGACAGGACGGCGATCGGCGCGTCGGGCAGCGCCTGCGCCGCCACGTCGGTCATCAGAGCGAGCGTGCCGCGCTCCACCCCCTTGGAGCACAGCACCACCGGCACGCGGGGTCGCCAGTGCCGGCGGAACGCCTCCAGCGTGGCGCGCATGTGCTGGGCCGGCGGCACGGCCAGGATCAGATCGCAGGCGGCCAGTTTCGCCATGTCGGCCACCGCGCGCACCCCGGGCTCAAGCGCCACCCCCGGCAGGAAGGCCTCGTTCTCGCGCCGCGCCGTGACGCTTTCGACCACCTCGGCCTCGCGCGCCTGCAGGGTGACGGCCATCCCGCCGCGCGCGCAGACCTGGGCCAGGGCCGTGCCCCAGGCCCCCGCGCCGATCACGCCCGCCGTTTCGAACTTCATGCCTTGGCCCCTTTTCGACCGGCGACGTGCATCGGATCGGCCAGGGCCGCAGCCTCGTCCAGCGGCCAGCGCGGCCGGGCGGGCGCGTCCAGCCCCGACGTCAGCCCCAGCGCCAGCCGCTCCGCCCCCGCCAGGGCGATCATCGCCGCATTGTCGGTGCAATAGGCCAGCGGCGGCGCCAGGAAGCGGAACCCGCGCCGCGCCGCCGCCTGCTCCAGACCCGCGCGCACCGCCTTGTTCGCCGCCACGCCGCCGGCCACGACGAAGACCCGCTCGGCCTCGCCCGCGTTCTCGGCCCAGGCGTCCATGGCGCGGCCCGACCGCTCGACCAGCTGGCGCACGATGGCGGCCTGGACCCCGGCGGCCAGGTCGGCCCGCTCGGCGTCGGTGGTCAGGGTCTGGGCGATGCGGGCCGCCGCCGTCTTCAGGCCCGAGAAGGAGAAGTCGCAGTCCTTGCGGCCCAACAGGGCCCGCGGCAGCTCATAGCGGCCCGGATCGCCGCTCTCGGCCGCCCGCTCCAGAGCCGGGCCGCCGGGGTAGCCGAGCCCCATCGACTTGGCGATCTTGTCGAAGGCCTCGCCCGCCGCGTCGTCGATCGTCGCGCCGAGACGCCGCACCTCGCCCACCCCGCGCACGTCCAGCAGCTGGCAATGCCCGCCCGAAACCAGCAGCAGCAGGAAGGGATAGGCCAGGCTCTCCGTCAGCCGCGCCGACACGGCGTGGCCCTCCAGATGATTCACCGCCACCAGCGGCAAGCCGCGCGCCAGGGCCGCGCCCTTGGCCCAGCTGAGGCCCACCATGACCCCGCCTATCAGGCCGGGTCCGGCGGTGGCGGCCACCCCGTCCAGCGCCGGCCAGTAGATCGCCGCCTCGGCCAGCGCCCGTCGCGCGACGCCGTCGATGGCCTCGACATGGCTGCGCGCCGCGATCTCCGGCACCACGCCGCCATAGGCCGCGTGGTCGTCGATCTGGCTGTGGACCACGCTGGACAGCACCTCGGCGCGCCCGTCGGGGGCCAGCCGCACCACGGCGGCGGCGGTTTCGTCGCAGCTCGTCTCCAGCCCCAGCACCGTCAGGGGCGCGGTTGCCGGGTCCGACCCCCTGCTATAGTCCGGGATGGGCATGGTCCCGAGTTAGAGGGCCGGGGGAAGGCGCGCAACGTCCATGGATCGACCCGTCCGCATCGGCACGCGGCAGAGCCGTCTGGCCCTGGCCCAGTCCGGCATGGTCCGCGACGCGATCGCCCGCAGTCTGGGCGCCGCCGCGGGTGAGGAGGAGCGGGTCGCCGTCCTGATCCCCATCGTCACCGAGGGCGACCGCGTCCAGGACCGCCGCCTGATGGAGATCGGCGGCAAGGCCCTGTTCACCCGCGAACTGGAGGAGCAGCTGCTGGACGGCCGGCTCGACATGGCGGTCCACTCCATGAAGGACGTCCCGGCCGACATGCCCGACGGCCTGACGCTGGCCGCGGTGCCGGAACGGGAGGACGCGCGCGACGCCTTTCTGGGACGCGAGGCGCGGCGGCTGACCGACCTGCCGCAGGGCGCCCGGCTCGGCACCGCCTCGCTGCGGCGACAGGCCCAGTCTCTGTCCCTGCGGCCCGACCTGAAGATCGAGATGCTGCGCGGCAACGTCGACACGCGCATGCGTCGACTGGCCGAGGGCGACTTCGACGCCATCCTGCTGGCCGCCGCCGGCCTGTCGCGTCTGGGGCTGGCCGAGGCCATCCACGAGCGCCTGTCGCTGGACGACTTCCCGCCCGCGCCGGGCCAGGGCGCCCTGGCCCTGCAGAGCCGCATCGACATGATCGACGCCCCGTGGCTTCGCGCCCAGGACCACGCCCCCACCCGGCTGGCGGTCGAGGCCGAACGCGGCGCCATGCTGGTGCTGGAAGGGTCCTGCCGCACCGCCGTGGCGGCCCACGGCACGTTCGAGGGCGACCGGCTGACGCTGACGGTCGAATGGCTGTCGCCCGATGGGCTGCGGCGCGTGCGGCGCGTCGGCTCGGCCGAGGCGACCGAGGCGGAAGCGGCCCGCGCCCTGGGCCTGGACTTGGGCGCTCAGGTCCGCGCCGAGGTCGGCCCCGATCTGACCGCCTGAATATGCGGGTCTGGGTCACCCGGGCCCGACCGGCCGCGGCGCGCACCGCCCGTGCCGTCGCCGACCTGGGCCACGACCCGATCGTCGCCCCGGTGCTGGAGGCGCACAACCTGCCGGTCGCGTCGCCGCCCCCAGCCGACCGTCTCGCCTTCACCAGCGCCAATGCGGTCGCCGCCTGGACCCGGCTGACGCTCGACAGGTCCGCCCGCGTCTTCACGGTCGGCGACGCCACGGCCCGGGCAGCACGTGAGGCGGGCTTCTGCGACGTCGAATCCGCTTCGGGGGACGGGACGGCGCTGGCCGATCTGATCGCGTGGGAAAATCCCGAGCATGTCCTGTGGCCCCGGGCCGCCGACGTCGCCTTCGACCTGGAAGCCGCCCTAAGCGGGCGCGTTCCCGTGCGATCCCTGCCCGTCTACGAGGCGCGGCCCACAACCCCGCCGCCCCGACCGGCGTTCGACGCCGTCCTTATCCAGTCGCCGCGCGCCGCGCGTCTGATCGCCGAAACCCTGCCCGCGGACGCCGCGCGAGGGCGGCTGGCCCTCGCCGTCTCGCGCGCCGCCGCCCAGCCCTTGGCGGCGCTTCCCTTCGCCGCGATCCACGTCGCCGAGCACCCCGACGAGGCGCATCTCCTGGCCCCGCTTGGCAAGGCCCCGCCCGCCGTGTAAAGCGCCGCCTCCGGGCCGCTTTAGCTCAGCCGGTAGAGCACCTCATTCGTAATGAGGGGGTCGCGTGTTCGAGTCACGCAAGCGGCACCACTTCCCTCACGATCGACGTCAGGCGGCCGCGCCGCCCTCCATCAGGAAGGCATTGAGCTTGTTGCCGTCCGGGTCGCGGAAGTAGGCGGCATAGAAGCCCTCGCCGCGCGGCCCGGGCGGGCCTTCGCATCGGCCCCCGTTCTCCAGCGCGAGCGCGTGAAGCCGATCCACCTGCGCCCGGTCCTTCGCTTCCAGCGCCACCATGACGCCGTTGCCGACGCTGGCCGCGTTCCCGTCGAAGGGGCGGGTCAGGCCGATGCCGGCAGACCCGCCGGGCGTTCCCCAGGCGATCGCGCCCGGCCACTCCATCATCCGGCCCGTTCCCAACTCCTCGGCGAGCGCGTCGTAAAACCTGGCCCCGCGTTCCAGGTCGTTGGTTCCCAGCGTGACGTACCCGATCATTCGCATCCCTCTCCCGAATGATCGGCAGAGGATCATGAACAAACCAGGAACTCAAGTCGAAAATCAGGGCGTCGGCGCCGTGCCGACGCCGTCGAGGAAGGCCGAGGCGCGATCCAGGCCTTCGATCCAGACCACCGTCGGATCCGCCATCTGCTGCACCGGCTGACCGCTGGTCAGGAGCACGTCGAACTGCATGAAGACCACGGGCCGGCCCTCGGCCTGGGTCAGGAAGGCCTTGAGGAATCGCTGCTCGCGGTTCCAGGCGTTGACCTCTTCGACGATCACGCCCTGGCCCTCGAAAACGGCGTTGAACTGCACGTCGCCGCAGCGCCCGTCGGCCTCGCAGCCGTAGAAGAAGACGAACCAGACCAGGCCGGCGTCGTCGACGCGGAAGAAGACGTCCTCGCCGTCGCGCGTCACCTCATCGACCTGGGCCCCCGCCGCCGCCAGCCAATCGCGGACGGACTCCGGCGTCAGGCCGACGAAGGCGGGGGCGCCGGCGGCGTCCTGGGCGCGCGCGGCGCCGGGCATGGCGACGGCGAGGGTCAGGGCGGCCGAAGCGGCGAGAAGCAGCGGGCGGATCATGCGGGAACTCCGGAGAAGGGGTCGGCATCCTGACGCGCCGCGGCCGCGCGGGAAAGCCAGGTGGGAGAGGTCATTTCGTTGAGACGGGAAACGGTCCGCGCGAACTCGAAGGCCCCGGTCGCGCCGACGTACAGGCCTTCCGGCGCGACGTCGGCCCGGACGACGAGTCGGGCGCCGGCCTCGTACAGGGCGTCGATCAACGTCACCAGCCTGCGCGCCTCGGTGTGTCGCGTCTCGTCGAGCGCCGGAACGCCGTCGAGGAAAAGGGTGTGGAATCTGCCCGCGATCGCCAGCCAGTCCTGAGGCCCCAGGGCCCGGCCGCAAAGGTCGTCGAAGGTCGCGCGGGCCACGCCGCCGACGGTGCGCTCGATCCTCACCTCACGGCCCAGCACGGCCAGGCAGGTGGGGGCCTCCTCCGCCTCTCCCTTCAGCTCGGTCCACAGCGCCTCGAACGCCGGCCGCTGATCGGGCAGGAACCAGGTCCGAGACCGCGCCATCCGATCGACGCGCCAGTCGCGCTCGCCCGACACGACCACCGTCTCGCAGCGGTCGCGGATCTGTTCGACGAAGGGCAGGAAGAGCTCGCGGTTGATGCCGTTCAGATACAGACGGTCCGGCGCCCGGTTCGAAGTGACGGCCAAGACCGTGCCGCGGTCGAACAGGGCCTGGAACAGCCGGCCCAGGATCAGGGCGTCGGCGATGTCGGTCACCTCCAGCTCGTCGAAGCACAGCAGGCGCGCGCGCCGCGAGATCAGCTCGGCGATGGGCGCCAAGGGATCGTCGCCCTTCCACTGGCCGAAGCGCGCCTGGCGCGCCTGGCGGTCGCCCTCGCGCCAGTCGCGGATCAGGCCGTGCACCTCGGCCATGAAGACGTGGAAGTGTCGGCGCAGCTTCGGCTCCGGCGCGCAGGCATGGAACAGGTCCATCAGCATGGATTTTCCGCGCCCCGGCGGACCGTGCAGATAGACGCCGCGCACGTCGGGCCGACCGCCGAACAGGCCGCGCCGCTTCAGATCCTTCTCCAGCCGCGACAGGGCGTCGATCGCCGCGGCCTGACCCTGATCGGGCGTCAGCCGGCCCTCCTTCAGGCGTTTCTCATAAGCGGCGCGAATGCGTGATCCCATCAACTCGGGCTTAGGCGAGGTCGCGCGCTGGGAAAAGCGATTGCGTCACCGGCGCGAAAGCCTACATGCACCACGCATTCCGCGCTCAAGCAGCGAGCGACCGCGTCGCGAGCGGCAGCGCGTCCGAAGGACACAAACAAAGATGAGCTATTCCGTCGCCGTCGTGGGCGCCACCGGGGCCGTGGGCCGCGAGATGCTGACCATCCTGGACGAGCTGAACTTCCCGGTGTCCGAGATGCACGCCGTGGCGTCGCGCAAGTCCAAGGGCATGGAGGTCGCGTTCGGCGAAAAGACGGTCAAGTGCGAGGACATCGAACAGTTCGACTTCTCCAAGGTCGATCTGGTGCTGATGAGCGCCGGCGGCGACGTGTCGCGCGCCTGGTCCGAGAAGATCGGCAAGCTGGGACCGATCGTCATCGACAACTCCTCGGCTTTCCGCGCCGATCCGGACGTCCCCCTGATCGTGCCTGAGGTGAACCCGGACGCGGCGAAGCTGGCGAAGACCAAGAACATCGTCGCCAACCCCAACTGCTCGACCGCCCAGCTGGTGGTGGCGCTGAAGCCCCTGCACGACGCGGCGAAGATCACCCGCGCGGTGGTCTCGACCTATCAGTCGGTGTCGGGCGCCGGGAAGGAGGGGATGGACGAGCTGTGGACCCAGACCAAGGCCATCTACGGCCTGGGCGACGCCACGCCGAAGGTCTTTCCGCGCCAGATCGCCTTCAACGTCATTCCCTTCATCGGCTCGTTCCGCGACGACGGCCACACCGACGAAGAGGCCAAGATGTGGACCGAGGTCCACAAGGTCATGGACCCGTCGATCCGCCTGACCGTCACCTGCGTGCGCGTGCCCGTCTTCGTGGGCCACTCCGAGGCCGTGACTGTGGAGTTCGAGCGCCCGATCGCCCCGGACGAGGCCCGCGCGATCCTCCGCGACGCGCCGGGCGTGCTGGTCGTCGACAAGCAGGAGACCGACGGCTTCGTCACCCCGGTGGACGCGGCGGGCGAGTTCGCCGTCTACGTCAGCCGCATCCGCAAGGATCATTCTGTCGAGAACGGCCTCTCGCTGTGGGTCGTGTCCGACAACCTGCGAAAGGGCGCCGCCCTGAATGCCGTGCAGATCGCCCAGCTGCTGGACGAGCAGGGCGTCATCACGCCCCGGAGCGGCTATCGTTCGATCACGGTCTGAGGTGGCCCGTCCTTCGGAAGGCCGCGCGGCCCTGATCGCCGGCGTCGGCTGCTACGCCATCTGGGGCTTCATCCCGCTGGTGTTCCAGGCCATGGCCGGCGTCGGGGCCGACGCCTGGGAGATCATGGCCCACCGCATGGTATGGTCGGTCCTGCTGGCGGCCGTTCTGGTGCTGGCGCTGCGGCAGGGGGATCAGATCCGCGCCGTCCTGCGCGACCGGCGCACGCTGGGCTGGCTCATGGCCTCGACCCTGCTGATCGCGGTGAACTGGACGACCTACGTCATGGCCGTGAACGGCGGGCGCACGCTTGACGCCAGCCTCGGCTACTATCTCAACCCCCTGCTCAACATGGCCGCCGGCGCCTGGCTGTTCCGCGAACGGCTGAGCCGGGCGGGCCTGATCGCCATCGGGCTGGCCGGCGTCGGCGTCGCGCTTCAGACCGCGGCCCTGGGGCGGCTGCCGTGGGCGTCTCTGCTTCTGGCGCTGACCTTCTGCGCCTACGGCATCATCAGAAAGCGCGTCAGCGTGGACGCCGGGCCGGGGCTGCTGATGGAATGCCTGTTCCTCGCCCTGCCCGGCCTGGCCTGGGTGATCTGGATCGAAAGCCAGGGACTGGGGCATTTCACCGACGGTCCGGCGGCGACCCTGTGGCTGCTGGCGGCGGGCCCGCCACGGTGATCCCGATGGCTCTGTTCGCCTGGGCGGCGCGGCGCATGCCCTATTCCAGCATGGGCTTCCTGCAGTTCCTGGCCCCGTCGATCGTCTTCGTCATCGGCGCCTTGCAGGGCGAGCCTCTGGGCCCGCTGCGCCTGGTCAGCTTCGTGTTCATCTGGGCCGGGGCGGTCGTGTTCGCCGTCGGCGCCCTGACCCGGACGCGGGGCGAGGCGCCCGAAGCCGCCGTCGCGCCGGAGCCCGGCCTGATCGACGATCCAGCAGAGGGCCGCGCCCGGCCCTAAAGCGCGGCGTAGAACGCCTCGATCAAGCGCACCGCGCGCGGATCGCCGATCAGGTGCGGCGACTGGCGGGTCATGACATAGGCGCCGGAGACGCCGGTCGCCGGATCCGCCCAGCCGCACGACCCGCCCCAGCCGCTGTGACCGACCGCGTCCAGGTTCGGGCCGAACACGCCGAGGGTCGCGTTGCGCATGACCCCCGCGCCCCAGCTCATGTCGAACGGCACCACCCGGTCGGGGCCCGTGATGCGCTCGCGTCGCAAAGCCTCGAGCGTCGGCTGCGACAGGATTTCGCGGCCGTTCAGTCGCCCGGTCGCGGCGATCCCGAGAAACCGCGCCAGGTCGTCGGCGCGTCCGTGCAGGTTGGCGGACGGGATTTCGGCCATGCGCCACTCCGCCGAGCCGCGGCCGCCGGGGGCCGAGCCCTGGTCCAGAAAGGCCGCGCGCTTGACCGCGTCGATCGTTCCCAGATCCGGCGCCGCGGTCGGCTTGCGCATCTGGGCCACCCGGCCGTGCTGATCCGCCGGCAGGCCGATCCACAGGTCCAGGCCAGGGAAGTCCTGGCGCAGGGCCGTGCCCATGGTCCGGCCGTCGACGCGGCGGAACAGCTCGCCGGCCAGATAGCCGATGGTGATGGGGTGATAGCCGCTGGCCGTGCCCGGCGCCCACATCGGCGCCTGGGCGCACAAACGGTCCAGCACCGCCTGGCGGTCGAACCAGATGGCGGGATCGACCGTCTCGGCGAAGCCCGGCAGGCCGGCCTGATGGCTCATCATCTGGACCAAGGTGACGTCCTGCTTCCCGGCCTGGCCGAACTCGGGCCACCAGGCCGCGACGGGGCGGTCGTAGTCCAGCAGGCCGCGCTCGACGCAGGTCGCGATCAGGGTCGCCATCACCGCCTTGCCGGTCGAAAAGACGGGGGTGAGGGTGTCGGCGGCGAAGGGCGTGGCCCCGGCGGCGTCGGCCCAGCCGGCCCACAGGTCGACGACGATCTCGCCGTCGCGGCAGACGCTGAAGCGCGCGGCCAGTTCGTTCAGGCCCTCCGGCGCGTCGGTGAAGTTGGCGGCGAAGGCGTCCTTCACCGCGCCCAGGCGGTCGGGGCAGGTTCCGTGAATCTCGATCATGGGGCCCCTGTATCACGCCCCAGCCAGCCCAGAACCCCGTCGGCCGCGACGGCGCCGGAGGCGAAGCAGGCCTGCAGCAGATAGCCGCCGGTCGGCGCCTCCCAGTCCAGCATTTCGCCGGCGACGAAGACGCCCGGCAGGGCCGTCAGCATCAATGCGTCGTCGATCTGGTCCAGGCGCACGCCGCCGGCCGAGGAAATGGCGCGATCCAGGCCCTGCATGCCGGTCAGGGTCAGGCGGACGCCCTTGATGCGGCGCGCCAGCTTGTCGGCGCCGGTCGGGACGTCCCCCGGAATCTCGCGCAGCAGGCCGACGGCGACCGGCGACAGGCCGGCGGCCTTGCGCAGCTGGTTGGAGACGCTGTCCTTGCCCCGTCCGCGCTCGATCCGGGCCGCCAGGGCCTCGATCGACAGCTCCGGACGCAGATCGACGCTCAGGGTCGCCGCGCCGGCACGGTCCAGGGTGCGGCGCAGGTCGGCCGACAGAGCGTAGACGGCTCCGCCCTCCAGGCCGTATCGGGCGACCATGGCTTCGCCGCGCACGGTGCGGTCGCCGTGCGACAGGGTCACGTTCTTTAGGGGCCGACCGGCGAAGCGGTCCGCGAAGACCTCGGACCAGGACACGTTCACGCCGGCGTTGGCCGGTCGGAAAGGAGCGACGTCCACGCCGCTTCGCTGCAGCGCGTCCCGCCAGCCGCCGTCCGAGCCGAGGCGCGGCCAGGAGGCGCCGCCAAGGGCGAGCACCGTGGCGTCCGCGACGTAGGCCCGAGGGCCCTCAGGCGTGTCGAAGGTCGCGGCGCCGTCCGTCCATCCGGTCCACCCCCAGCGCGTGTTCAGCGTGACGCCCGCCTCGGCCAGGCGCGCCAACCAGGCGCGCAGCAGGGGGGAGGCCTTCATGGCGCGGGGGAAGACGCGCCCGCTGGAGCCGACGAAGGTGGGCTGGCCCAGACCCTCGGCCCAGGCGGTCAGTTCGGCCGGCGACAGCCGGTCCAGCCAGGCGGCGACGCGCGGTGCGGCCTCAAGATAGCGGGCGCGGAAGCGGTCGATCGGCTCTGAGTGGGTCAGGTTCAGACCGCCGCGCCCGGCCATCAGGAACTTGCGCGCGGGCGACGGCATCCGGTCCGTGATCGTGACGCGCACTCCGGCATCGACCAGACGCTCGGCGGCGAAGAGGCCGGCCGGACCGGCGCCGACGATCAGGACGTGGGGAGGGGGCATGCGGCCGGTCCAGCACGACGGCGGGACCGGCGCAAGCGGGTCAGTCGGCGTCGTCCGCCGACATGCGGGCCAGTTCGGCGTCCATTTCGGCCAACTCAGCCTCCATTTCGGCGAGGTCGGCTTCAAGCTCCGCCAGATCGACGTCGCCCACCTGGTTCAGGGCGTAGTCGGCCATGAGGCCATAGGTGGCCATGTGCTCCGGATCGCTCGACGCCCAGGCGCCGTTGGCCGCAAAGCCGCCGGCCATGGCCAGCGCCGCGGGGTCGACGCCGGCCAGGGCTTCCTCGACCAGGGCGTCGAGGTCGATTTCGGCCAAGGCCTGTTCGGCGATCAGGCCGGCGTTGGCCGAGACCACGCCGGTGAAGGCGTCGACGTCCGGCTGGTAGTCCAGCCACAGGGCGCCGATGCGGGCCTCACGCTCTTCTTCCGTCAGGCTTTCGTCCTCGGCGATGGCCTCGGCGCGGGCGCCGAAGTCCTCCATGCGGACCTCGAAGACCGCGGCGGCGGCCTCTATGGCGGCTTCCGGATCGGCCGGGGCCTGTTCCTGGGCCTGTGCGGCGAGCGGCAGCAGGGCCAGGGCGGCGGCGAGGGAGAGGGCGCGGATCATGGTCTCGGCTCCTTGGCGACGTTCGGTCGGGTTCAGTTGCCCATCTGGCCCATGCTGGAGAAGTCGCCGGTCTTCATGGCCTGGGGGATCTGGGCGAACTGCTGGGCGACCATCGACTTGATGCCGTCGGCCTGGTCGGCGGGGATGTTCCCGGCCTCGACCTCCTGATCGATGAAGGCGGTGATCAGGCCGACGAAGCCGTCGATCTCCGGCTGGGCGGCGGCGATGGCGGCGTCGATGCGGGCGTTCTTGTCGGCGTCGGACAGCGAGGCGTCGGCGCGGATGGCGCCGACTTGTTCGCCGAGAGCCTCCATAGAGGCGCCGAAGGCCTCGGCCTTGGCCTCGATGTCGGCCTCGGTGATCGGGTCCTGGGCCAGGACGGCGGCGGCGATCGGCGCGGCGGCGGCCGGCAGGGCGAAGGTCAGGCCGATCGAGGCGGCGACCGCGGCGGCGAAGACGAAGTTGCGGGACATGGACGGCGATCCGTGAGGGGAGGGAACGATGGCGGAAACCTGCGCCCCGCCCCGCCCCGCCTCAAGTGAAATCGCCGACAGAAAGTTACGTCCCCGTCACGATTCAGCCCCGCTGGCGCTTGCCCAGCACGCGCAGACGGAGAGCGTTCAGCTTGATGAAGCCCTCGGCGTCGTGGTGGTCGTAGGCCTGAACGCCTTCTTCGAACGTCACCAGGTCCTGATCGTACAGGCTGTCCGGGCTCTCGCGGCCGATGACCGTGACGTTGCCCTTGTAGAGCTTGACCCGGACCGTGCCGTTCACGCGCGTCTGGGAATGATCGATCGCCGCCTGCAGCATCTCGCGCTCGGGCGAGAACCAGAAGCCGTTGTAGACCAGGTGGGCGTATTTGACCGCCAGCTCGTCCTTCAGGTGCATGGCGCCGCGGTCCAGCGTGATCGACTCGATGCCGCGGTGGGCGGCCAGCAGGATGGTCCCGCCGGGCGTCTCGTAGACGCCGCGCGACTTCATGCCGACGAAGCGGTTCTCGACCAGATCCAGGCGGCCGATCCCGTTGTCGTGGCCGTACTGGTTCAGCGCGGCCAGCAGGGTGGCGGTCGACATGGCCTCGCCGTCGATCGAGACGGCGTCGCCCTTTTCGAACCCGATCGTGACGACCGTCGCCCGATCCGGCGCGTCCTCCGGGCTGAGGGTGCGCTGGTGCACGAACTCCGGCGCCTCGACGGCGGGATCTTCAAGCACCTTGCCCTCCGAAGACGAGTGCAGGAGGTTGGCGTCGACGCTGAAGGGCGCCTCGCCGCGCTTGTCCTTGGCGATCGGGATCTGGTGCTTCTCGGCGAAGTCCAGCAGGGCCTCGCGCGACTTGAACGCCCACTCGCGCCACGGCGCGATCACCCGGATGTTGGGCTCCAGCGCATAGTAGCCCAGTTCGAACCGGACCTGGTCGTTGCCCTTGCCGGTGGCGCCGTGACAGACGGCGTCGGCGCCGACGGCGCGTGCGATCTCGATCTGGCGCTTGGAGATCAGCGGCCGGGCGATGGAGGTGCCCAGCAGATACTGGCCCTCGTACAGCGCATTGGCGCGGAACATGGGGAAGACGAAGTCCCGCACGAACTCCTCGCGCAGGTCGTCGACGAAGATGTTCTCGGGCTTGATGCCAAGCTTCAGCGCCTTCTCGCGCGCCGGCCCCAACTCCTCGCCCTGACCCAGATCGGCGGTGAAGGTCACGACCTCGGCGCCGTATTCGGTCTGCAGCCACTTGAGGATGATCGAGGTGTCCAGCCCGCCGGAATAGGCGAGAACCACTTTGGTCGGGGCCTTCTTCGGGGCGGTCTTGGCGGTCACGGGCGGATCCTTGATCGAACGCGGGGAGGCGTGGCCGCGCTTAAAGGGCCCAGCGCCCCGCGATGCAAGGGCGGGAATGCGGCGGGCGGGGGTGGGGTCGATCACGGCGCCCTTCCCCGCTCGCCGGGGAAGGTGGGCGGCGGAGCCGCTCGGATGGGGTGGCTGTCGATTACTGGGCAGATTTCAGCGATGAGCGTCGGCGCCGGTGTTTCACCCCCCATCCGTCTCGCTCCGCGAGCCACCTTCCCCCGCAAGGGGGGAAGGGAATTGCGTTTGGCTCCGTCGTTCTCACGCGGAGTTGGAAAGGGCGGGCGGAGCGCCGGGCGCGGAGCCCGGATGCAGTGATGTGATTACCGTTTCGGCTTCGCGACGACGCTCCGCGCGGTTCGTCTGATCAGGAGCTGTCCGAGGTGGCCGGAACCACCGCATA
>Ga0209909_100359_pt1 | contig 36521 bp, 37 predicted proteins | sample FECB22metaG_FD_188302 | JGI IMG/M metagenome (GOLD analysis project Ga0209909, IMG submission 188302) | Cyanobacterial communities from the Joint Genome Institute, California, USA - FECB-22 (SPAdes) (version 3) | ecosystem: Environmental > Aquatic > Thermal springs > Hot (42-90C) > Microbial mats... | reverse complement strand
GACCCGGCCACGCCCGGCGAGCCCCAGCCGCCGGCTCCCCAGCCCCCCGCCCCGGAACCCGGGCAGCCGCCCGCGCCGGGCACGCCGCCGCCGCCCACCGAGCCCGGCGAGGTCTGAGCGCGGCTCGACCACCTGCGTGTCACTGGTCCGTACGCGGTACAGGTCTGGGCAAGCGGCCTAGGGTGGGTCCATGGACCGTCGGATCTTCGGCATCGAGAACGAGTACGGCGTCACGTGCACGTTCAAGGGCCAGCGCCGGCTGAGTCCCGACGAGGTCGCGCGCTACCTCTTCCGCAAGGTCGTCAGCTGGGGCCGCTCGTCCAACGTCTTCCTGCGCAACGGCGCGAGGCTCTACCTCGACGTCGGCAGCCACCCGGAGTACGCCACCCCGGAGTGCGACGACATCGTCGACCTGGTCACGCACGACAAGGCGGGGGAGCGGATCCTCGAGGGCCTGCTCCTCGACGCGGAGAACCGGCTCCATGAGGAGGGGATCTCCGGCGACATCTACCTCTTCAAGAACAACACCGATTCCGCGGGCAACTCCTACGGCTGCCACGAGAACTACCTCGTCGGCCGGGCCGGTGAGTTCAGCCGCCTCGCCGACATCCTCATCCCGTTCCTCGTCACCCGGCAGATCGTGGTCGGCGCCGGCAAGGTCGTGATGACCCCGCGCGGGGCGTCGTACAGCGTGAGCCAGCGTGCCGAGCACATCTGGGAGGGCGTCAGCAGCGCCACCACCCGCAGCCGCCCCATCATCAACACCCGCGACGAGCCCCACGCCGACGCCGAGCGGTTCCGCCGCCTGCACGTGATCGTGGGCGACTCCAACATGAGCGAGACGACCACCATGCTCAAGGTGGCGTCGTGCGACCTCGTGCTGCGGATGATCGAGGAGGGCGTGGTGATGCGCGACCTCACGATGGAGAACCCGATCCGGGCGATCCGCGAGATCAGCCACGACCCGACCGGGCGCCGCAAGGTGCGCCTGGCCAACGGCCGGGAGGCCAGCGCGCTCGAGATCCAGGCCGAGTACCTCGGCAAGGCCCGCGACTTCGTCGACCGGCGCCAGATCTCCACCCCGACCATCGAGCGCACCCTCGACCTCTGGGAGCGCGGTCTCAAGGCCGTGGAGTCCGACGACCTCGGCCTGGTCGACCGCGAGATCGACTGGGTGATCAAGCTCAAGCTGATCGAGCGCTACCGCGCCAAGCACGGGCTGTCCCTCGGTGACGCCCGGATCGCCCAGCTCGACCTCGCCTACCACGACATCCACCGGGGTCGAGGCCTCTACTACCTGCTCGAGAAGCGCGGGGCGGTCGCCCGCGTGGCCACCGACCTGAAGATCTTCGAGGCCAAGAGCGTCCCGCCGCAGAACACCCGGGCCCGGCTGCGCGGCGAGTTCATCCGCAAGGCCCAGGAGCGCCGTCGCGACTTCACGGTCGACTGGGTGCACCTCAAGCTCAACGACCAGGCGCAGCGCACGGTGCTCTGCAAGGACCCGTTCAAGGCCTACGACGAGCGGGTGCAGAGGCTGATCGACGGCATGTGACCGGGATGTGACCTGTGTCGGGGCCTCTCGGGTGGGGTCTGCTGGATAGGGTGACCCGGCAACGCCGTCCGATCGAATCAGGTGAACCAGTGTCTCGTGCTCGTTCCGCTGCCCTCAGCGGTGTCCTCGTCCTCAGCATGCTCGGACTCGCCGCGTGCGGCTCCGGGGCCAGCGACTCCGACGAGGGCGGGGCGTCCCTGAGCTCGGTGACGATCGAGGGCAAGCAGGGCGAGAAGCCGAAGGTGACCTTTGACGGCCGCCTGGACAGCTCCGAGGAGACCGAGGTCCTCATCGAGGGCGACGGCGAGACGATCGCCGACGGCGACACGGTCTCCACGAACTGGTGGGTCGGCAACGGCTTCACCCAGGAGGAGGCCCAGAGCACCTTCGGTGAAGGCGGCTCGCAGTCCGTCGAGGTCTCGGAGAAGATCCTCCCGTTCCTGCGCGAGACCCTCATCGGGCACAAGGTCGGCGACCGGGTGGTCCTGAAGACCTCCGCCGCCCGGGCCTACGGCGAGAGCGGCAACGCCAGCATCGGCATCGGCAACAAGGACTCCGTCCTCGCGGTCGTCGACATCCTCGGCAAGGTCGACATCCTCGACGCCCCGCAGGGCGAGGAGAAGAAGCCCGCCGGGTGGGCGCCCAGCCTGATCGAGAAGGACGGGGTCATCACCGGCCTCGACTTCACCGACGCCCACAAGCCGAGCGGCGAGCTGATCGCCACGACCCTGGTGAAGGGCGACGGCGCGGTGGTCGAGAAGGGCCAGACGCTCCACGTCCGCTACCTCGGCCAGGTCTACGGCGCCGACAAGCCGTTCGACGAGAACTTCTCGGCCGAGGACCCGGCGAGCTTCCCGATCGGCGTCGGCGGCGTGGTCGCGGGCTGGGACGAGCGCCTCGTCGGCCGCACCGTCGGCTCCCGGGTGATCCTCGAGATCCCGCCGGCCAAGGGCTACGGCAAGAAGGGCAACCCGCAGGCCGGGATCAAGGGCACCGACACGCTCTTCTTCGTCGTCGACATCCTCGGCGCCTCCTGAGCTGACACCGGACGGGCGGGAGGGCAGATGGCGCAGCCACGTGCAGAGCGACTGATGAACCTGCACATCCTCCTGCTCGGAGCCAAGCGGTTCATCGGCAAGGACGCGATCCGCGAGGCCTGCTACTCCGACCACCCGCGTGGTGCTGCGGGAGACGAGGCCTTCGAGCGCGCCTTCGAGCGCGACAAGGACGCCCTGCGCCAGATCGGCGCCGTGATCGAGGTCGGCAGCGCGGACGCGTTCTTCGACGACGAGATCGGCTACCGCATCCCGACCGAGCAGACCTCGCTGCCCGAGATCCGCTTCGAGTCCGACGAGGCCGCAGTCCTGGGCCTCGCCGCGCAGGTGTGGCAGCAGGCCACGCTCGCCAAGGCGACCGGGCGGGCACTGGCGAAGCTCAAGGGCCAGGGCGTCGAGATCGACCCCTCCCGCCTGGAGGTGGTCGCACCGGCGATCACCGCCGACGAGCCGGCGTTCGAGCCGCTGTGGGACGCCATCGGCAAGCGCCGCCAGGTCAGCTTCCCCTACCAGCGGGCCAGCGAGAGCGACCCCACGACCCGGCGCCTCCAGCCGTGGGGCCTGGCCCGGTCGTCCGGTCGCTGGTACGTCGTGGGCTTCGACGTCGACCGCGGTGCGGAGCGCGTCTTCCGCCTGTCCCGCATCGTCGGTCCGGTCCGCGCCACGGGCAGGTCGGGGGCGTACGACGTCCCCGCCGGCACCGACGTGCGCGCGGTCGCCCGGCGCCTCTCGCCGTCGTTCCCCTCGGTCCGGGCGACGCTCCGGGTGCGGCAGGGCACCGGCGTCGGCCTGCGACGCCGCGCCGAGTCCGTCACGCCGCTCGACGACCGGCCCGGTTGGGACCTCGTGGCCCTCGAGGGGCCCGTCCACGAGCTCGCCGACGAGGTGCTCACCTACGGCACGGACGTGGTCGTCGAGGGTCCCGACGCCCTGCGCGACGAGGTCGTCGGCCGGCTGCGCGCGGTCGCGGAGGCGGGCCGATGAGCACGAGCACCGGCGACACCGCGCCCGACCAGGTCGCCCGCCTGCTGGCCCTGGTGCCCTACCTCCTCGCACGCGGCGAGGTGCGGCTCGACGACGCCGCGGCCCACTTCGGCACCGATGCCGACCAGATCGAGCGCGACCTGCGGCTGCTGTTCATGACGGGGCTCTCGCCCGGGCTGCCCGGCGACCTGATCGAGGTGGACCTCGAGGCCCTCGAGGGTGACCGGATCATCCGTGTGGACAACGCCGACTACCTCGCGCGCCCGGTGCGGTTCTCGCCGGCCGAGGCGACCTCGCTGGTGGTGGCGCTGCGCACCATGCAGGAGGCGGCGCCCGAGGAAGCCCGCGACGTCATCGCGCGCACGCTCGCCAAGCTCGAGGAGGCTGCCGGCCAGGAGGGCGAGGGCCTGCTGCGTCTGCACGTCGCGCCCGACCCGTCGCAGCCCGGCAACGACCTGCTGCCCGTCCTGGAGTCGGCCATCGCCCACGGCCACCAGGTCGAGATCACCTACTACGTGCCCTCCCGGGACCAGGAGTCCAGCCGGGTGGTCGACCCGCGGGGGCTGGCACGGGTCGAGGACCTGGTCTACCTCGACGCGTGGTGCCACACCGCCCAGGGCGACCGGGCGTTCCGGGTGGACCGGATCCTGGCCGCCACCGAGCTCGACACGCCGGTGGCCGACCCCGGCGCGCGGGCGCGTGACCTCACCGGAGGCTGGTTCGCGGACGCGGAGACCACCACCGTCACGCTCCGGCTCTCCCCGCCGGCGCGCTGGGTCGTCGAGTACTACCCGGTCACCGCGCAGCGCCCCGGGCCCGACGGCACGGTCGACGTCGACCTCGAAGTCGCGAGCGAGCAGTGGGTGCAGTCGCTGCTGTTCCGGCTGGCGCCCCACGCCACGCTCCTGGCTCCTGCCGGCTACGCCGACTCGTTCGCCGCCGCTGCACGGGAGGCGCTCAGCCTCTACGAGGGTGACGGCGTAGACTTTCGATGAACCGCGCAGCACCCGTCCGCACGCGATCCACGCACCCATCCCACACCTATCGGAGTGACTCATGATCAACCCACTGGTCGGCATGCCGCAGGGCCTCGAGTGGCTGGTGATCCTGGCGATCGTCGTGCTCGTCTTCGGTGCCGCCAAGCTCCCCGACCTCGCCCGCAGCTCGGGCCAGGCGCTGCGGATCTTCAAGACCGAGACCAAGGACCTGCGCGAGGACGACAAGGCCGACAAGGCTGCCACGCCGGAGCAGCGCGAGATCCAGACGCGCAACGAGGCTCGCGACGAGACCACGGGTGACGTCGTCCGCGAGCGTCGCGACGACACCACCGCCTGACCCAGGAGTCTCCGCCAGCGTGAGGATCGCCGGTCTCGTCGGCCTGTTCCAGGGCCGTCCGCGTCATGACGTCGGCCCCGACGGGCGCATGGCACTCTCCGACCACTTCCGGGAGTTCCGGGCGCGCCTGCTGCGCTGCCTGCTCGTGTTCTCCGTCGCCCTCGTCGTGGCGATCCTGTTCCGGCACGCGATCTACGACGCCGTCTACGGGCCCTACCAGGACGCGCAGAAGACCCTGTCGGAGGGTGAGTCGATCGCGACGACGAGCGGGGCCGGCGCCGGCCTCCTGCTGTGGCTGACCCTGTGCGGCTTCGCCTCGGCGATCGTCACCGCGCCCTACTGGCTCTACCAGGTCTGGGCGTTCGTGCTCCCGGGGCTCTACGCCCAGGAGCGCCGGATGAGCCGGATCTTCGTGGCCGTCGCGGGGCCGCTCTTCCTGGCCGGCGTCGTCCTCGGCTACGTCACGCTCCCGGTGGCGCTGGAGGTGCTGATCGGGTTCAACCCCGAAGGCGTCACCAACCTCATCGACTTCAACGACTACCTGCAGTTCTTCACCCGGACGCTCTTCGTCTTCGGGCTGGCGTTCAACATCCCGGTGTTCGTGGTGCTGCTCAACTTCGCCGGCGTGGTGAAGGGCTCCGCGCTCAAGGCCTACCGTCCCTGGATCGTCATCGGGACGTTCATCTTCGCGGCGGTCGCGACGCCCTCGGCCGACCCGTTCACGATGACGCTGATGGCGGTGCCCATGGTGCTGCTCTTCTTCGCCTCCGAGGCGATCGCCCGGGTCAACGACCGTCGGCGCGCGCGCAGGTCACCCAACAGCGGTCTGGCACCCGACGAGCTCTCCTCGATCTGACAGGTCCGAGGCGGCTCTGACAGGCTGGACCCCATGCAGGCCGTGATCACCGACGTCGATCCGTTCGACCTGCCCGAGTGGCTCGGCACGCTGGACGTGGTCTGGCGCGCCGACGTCGGCCTGCGCACCGGCCACCTGGTCCGGGGGCGGCTGACCGCCTCGGGGGAGGACGGGGCGGCCCAGGAGATCGCCTGCGACCTGCTGGCGGTCGACGAGGCCTACCCCGTTCCGGTGGTCGACGACGCGACCCGGCTGCGCGTGCACCAGGCCTGGCGCCACGGCCAGGTCGTGATCGGGGAGATCGACTCGCGGACGGTGCTGGCGGTGCCCGGGACCGGGTTCGGGCCCGACCTCGTGCTGGACGCGCTGGGCCGGCTGGCCCGGGCCGTGGGCGCACACGCCGAGCGCTATGCCGCGTTGCTGCGCCTGAGCGCCTAGAGCGGAGGGATAGGGTCGCGCACATGCACGACCCGTCTGCGCCCGAGCTGTCCGTGGGGGGCCGAGAGATCGCGCTGCTGACCAACCCCACCTCGGGCAAGGGCAAGGGTGCCCGCCACCGTGACGCTGCGCTCACCCGGCTCCGGGAGAGCGGCTTCGTCGTGCGCAATCTCCAGGGGCGCGACGCCGACGAGGCCTACGACCTCGCGCGCGGCTGCGTCGCCGACGGGGTCGAGGCCCTCGTGGTGTGCGGCGGTGACGGGCTGGTGCACCTGGGTGTGCAGGCGGTCGCCGGCACCGGCGTACCCCTGGGCCTGATCCCCAGCGGCACCGGCAACGACGTGGCCCGCTACCTCGGCCTGCCGCGCACCGATCCCGTCGCCGCGGCGGACCGGATCATCGCGTCGCGGCACCGCACGATCGACCTCGCCCGCAGCGGCGACCGCTACTTCGTCACCGTGCTCGCCGCGGGCTTCGACGCGATCGTCAACGAGCGCGCCAACGCGATGACCTGGCCGAGGGGGCAGATGCGCTACAACCTGGCCACGCTGGCCGAGCTGCGCACGTTCCGTCCGCTTCCCTACGTCCTCCAGCTCGACGGTGGTTCCGGGCCGGAGACCCTCGAGTGCGAGGCGATGCTCGTGGCGGTCGGCAACGGCCCGTCCTTCGGCGGCGGCCTGCGCATCACCGAGGGCGCGCTGCTCGACGACGGGCTGCTCGACGTCGTGGTCATCACCCGGATGAGCAAGTCCAAGCTGGTGCGCTCCTACCCACGGCTGTTCACCGGCAGGATCGACCGGGTGGCCGAGTACGTCCACCGGCGGGTGACGTCGGTGACCGTGGCCGCGCCCGGCATCGTGTCGTACGCCGACGGCGAGCGCTTCGGACCGCTGCCCCTCACCATCGAGTGCGTGCCCGGTGCCCTGGAGGTGATCGCATGACCACCCCCGACCACGAGGAGTCTCCGGCGGAGCGCTATGCGGCCTTCCGGCGCGACAAGCCCTTCCCGATGCTCAAGGACTTCGCCGGGCTCTACGGCTTCGAGCTCGACGACTTCCAGGTCCGTGCCTGCCAGGAGATCGAGAGCGGTCGCGGGGTGCTCGTCGCGGCGCCGACCGGGTCGGGCAAGACGGTGGTCGGCGAGTTCGCGATCCACCTGGCGCTGCAGACGGGTCGCAAGGCGTTCTACACGACCCCGATCAAGGCCCTGTCGAACCAGAAGTACAACGACCTGGTCAAGCGCTACGGCGCGGACAACGTCGGCCTGCTGACCGGCGACAACGTCGTCAACGGCGAGGCGCCGGTGGTCGTGATGACCACCGAGGTGCTGCGCAACATGCTCTACGCCGGCTCGCGCACGCTGCTCGGCCTGGGCTACGTCGTGATGGACGAGGTGCACTACCTCGCCGACCGCATGCGGGGCGCGGTCTGGGAGGAGGTCATCATCCACCTGCCCGAGTCGGTGACGCTCGTGTCGCTGTCGGCCACGGTCTCCAACGCCGAGGAGTTCGGCGAGTGGCTCGCCACCGTGCGCGGCGAGACGACGACCGTCGTCGAGGAGCGCCGTCCTGTGCCGCTGTTCCAGCACGTGATGGTGGGCCGCCGCCTGCTCGACCTGTTCGCCTCCTCCGACGTCGATGCGAGTGCGGGCTTCGTCAAGGAGGGCGCCCCGGTCAACGACGAGCTGACCCGCATCGCCCGCGACGACTGGGCCAGCTCCCGGCTGATGCGCGACCGACGCTCGCCGCGCAAGGGCAAGCCGGGCTCCTCGAAGAACCCGCGATCGGTCGGCAACGGTCGGCGGGTGTGGATCCCCAGCCGGGTCGAGGTGGTCGAGCGGCTGGACCGCGAAGGACTGCTGCCGGCCATCGTGTTCATCTTCAGCCGGGCCGGCTGCGACGCGGCGGTGACCCAGCTGGTGCAGGCCAACACCCGCCTCACCACGGCCGCCGAGCGCGACGAGATCTTCGCGCGGGTCGAGGAGGCGTCGCGGACGCTGCCGGAGGAGGACCTGCACGTCCTCGGCTACCACGAGTTCCTCGACGGCCTCACCCGTGGCGTCGCGGCCCACCACGCCGGGCTGCTGCCGGCCTTCAAGCAGGTGGTCGAGGAGCTGTTCCAAGAGGGCCTGGTGAAGGTCGTCTTCGCGACCGAGACGCTCGCGCTCGGGATCAACATGCCGGCGCGCACCGTGGTCATCGAGAAGCTGTCCAAGTGGAACGGAGAGAGCCACGCCGAGCTGACGCCGGGGGAGTACACCCAGCTCACCGGACGGGCCGGACGCCGCGGCCTCGACATCGAGGGCCACGGCGTGGTGCTCTACCAGCCCGGCATGAACCCGCGCGAGGTCGCCGGCCTCGCCTCGACGCGCACCTACCCGTTGCGCTCGTCGTTCCGGCCGTCCTACAACATGGCCGTCAACCTGGTGCACCAGTTCGGTCGGGCCCGCTCGCGCGAGCTGCTCGAGCAGTCCTTCGCGCAGTTCCAGGCCGACAAGGCCGTGGTCGGGCTGGCCCGTCAGGTGCACAAGGCGGAGGAGGCCCTGGCGGGCTACCGCGAGGCAGCCACGTGCCACGTCGGTGACTTCATGGAGTACGCCGCCATGCGTCGCAAGATCTCCGACCTGGAGAAGGGGGCCGCCCGCGAGCGGCGGCAGGACCGTCGTACGGAGGCGCTGGCGTCGCTCGGCAGGCTGCGCCCCGGTGACGTGATCAACGTGCCGGCGGGCAAGTTCAGCGGGCTCGCCGTGGTGATCGACCCCGGGCACTCTGGCGACGAGCCGCGTCCCTACGTCGTGACCGCCGACCGGCAGGCGCGACGACTGGCGCCGATGGACTTCCCGGTCCCCGTCGAGGCGATCGGGCGCCTCCGCATCCCCAAGTCCTTCAACGGCCGCAACCCCGCGATGCGGCGCGACCTCGCGACCGCGCTGCGCGCCCGCGCCCGCGACCTCGATGCGCCGGGCCCGCGGCGCACGAACCAGCAGGAGTCCTTCAGCGACACCCCGACCGACCGCGAGATCGGCAGGCTGCGGGCCGACCTCAAGGCGCACCCGTGCCACCAGTGCCCCGAGCGGGAGGACCACGCCCGGTGGGCCGAGCGATACTTCAAGCTGCAGCGTGACACCGAGACGCTCAAGCGTCGCGTGGAGAACCGCACCAACACGGTGGCCCGGACCTTCGACCGCGTCTGCGACGTGCTCACGGCGCTGGGCTACCTGGACGGCGACAAGGTGACCGAGCGGGGATCACACCTGCGGCGGATCTACACCGACATGGACCTCGTCGCCGCGGAGGCCATCCGCGCCGGGCTCTTCGACGACCTCCCGCCCTCGGAGCTGGCGGCCGTCCTGGCGGCGTTGGTGTTCGAGGCCAGGCGAGCCGACGACGCGTCGTCGCCGAAGATCCCCGGCGGGCAGGTGCGGCCCGTGCTCGCGGAGGTGGTGAAGCTGTGGGGACAGCTCGACGCCCTGGAGCGCGACCACAAGCTCGACTTCCTGCGCGAGCCCGACATCGGCTTCGCGTGGGCCGCCTGGCGATGGGCCGAGGGCGACGACCTCGACGACGTGCTGCGGGTCACCGGGCTGTCGGCGGGCGACTTCGTGCGCTGGATGAAGCAGCTGCTCGACCTCTGCGGCCAGGTCGCCGACGCGGCCGGGGACTCGGCCCTCCGCAGCACCGCGCGGGCGACCGCGAAGGCGTTGAAGCGCGGCGTGATCGCCTACTCGGTCCTCGCGGACTGAGGCTTCGGGCGTGTGGAAGGCTTCCGGCATGCCCACTGGTGAGCGCCTCCTGCTCCTCGACACCGCGTCCCTCTACTTCCGGGCGTTCTTCGGCGTGCCCGACTCGATCAAGGCGCCGGACGGCACGCCGGTCAACGCCGTGCGCGGGTTGATGGACTTCATCAGCCGCCTGGTGGGGGAGTACGACCCGACCCACCTCGCCTGCTGCTGGGACGACGACTGGCGCCCGCAGTGGCGCGTCGACCTGATCCCGTCCTACAAGGCACACCGCGTGGTGCGCGAGGTGCCCGGCCCCCGGCCCGACGTGGAGGAGGTGCCCGACCCGCTCGAGGCGCAGATCCCGATCATCGAGTCGGTGCTCGAGGCCTACGGCATCGCCAAGGTCGGGCACGCCGAGATGGAGGCCGACGACGTGATCGGCACCCTCGCCACCGGCGCGGGCATGCCCGTCGACATCGTCACCGGCGACCGTGACCTCTTCCAGCTCGTCGACGACGACGAGGCCGTGCGGGTGCTCTACGTCGCCCGCGGCGTGAGCAAGCACGAGCGGGTCGACAACGCCTGGGTTCGCGGCAGGTACGGCGTCGACGCCCACCAGTACGCCGACCTGGCCACGCTCCGCGGCGACGCCTCCGACGGGCTCCCTGGCGTGGCGGGCGTCGGGGACAAGACCGCGGCCACGCTGCTCAACCGCTTCGGCACGGTCGGGGCGATCGTCGAGGCCGCGCACGACCCCGACTCCGACATGGGCCCCGGTCCGCGCGGGAAGATCAAGGCGGCCGCCGACTACTTGGCCGTCGCGCCCCAGGTGGTCGCCGTACGCCGTGACCTCGACCTCGGCTCGCCCGACCTCACCCGGCCGCGCACGCCCGCCGATCACGACGCTGTGGTGGCGCTGGACGCGCAGTGGGGGCTCGGCTCGTCTGCCGTGCGCCTGGTGGAGGCACTGTCCGGCTCGCACTAGGGTGAGCGACGTGAGCTCTCCTGAGGTCGAGTCCAAGGACCGGCAGATCCTGTCCCTGCTGGCCACCGACGGACGGATGTCCTTCACCGACCTCGGCAAGGCGACCGACCTGTCGACCTCGGCGGTCCACCAGCGGGTCAAGCGTCTGGAGCAGCGTGGCCTCATCAAGGGCTACGGCGCCACGGTCGACCACGACCAGCTCGGCCGGCCGCTGACCGCCTTCATCTCGATCACCCCGATCGACCCCTCGCAGCCCGACGACTACCCCGAGCGGCTGGTGGACATCCCGGAGATCGAGTCGTGCTGGTCGGTCGCGGGGGAGGAGTCCTACATCCTCAAGATCCGGGTGGCCACGCCGCTGGCCCTCGAGGAGCTGCTGGCCCGCATCCGCGGCGCCGCCAGCGTGTCGACCCGCACCACCATCGTGCTCTCCACGCCCTACGAGAACCGTCCGATCGACTGAGCGTCCTACGGGCCGGGACGTCACTATGGCTGTAGTGTGCGGACGTGGCTGACCGTCGTACCGTCCTGCTCGACGCCGCGCTCGAGCTCGTCGGCACGCAGGGGATGCGCGGGCTGACCCACCGGGCGGTGGACGCGGCCGCCGGCGTGCCGCCGGGCTCGACGTCGAACCACTTCCGCACCCGCGAGGCCCTGATCCTGGGGATCGTCGAGCGCTTCATCGCGCGCGAGCGGGCCATGGCGACCGAGCCCTACGACGAGGTCGACGCGTCGCCGGACGGCGTGGCCGCCGCACTGGGGAGGTTCGTCGAGCGCGCCCTGGGGCCCGACCGGGCGGTGACTCTCGCGCGCTACGCGATCCTCGTGGAGACCGCCCAGAACCCCGACCTCCTGCGGGAGGGGATGGCTCCCGGTGCCGGCCAGGTCGACGCATGGGCCCTCGACCTCATCACGCGCGCGGGTTCGCAGGATCCCGCGCGCGACCTCGGCGTCCTGGCCAACTACGTGACGGGACTCGTGCTCCACGAGCTCGCCCTTCCGACGCCGGACCTCGACGCCACGGCCCGGATCCGCGGAGTGGTCGACTCCCTCCGCTGGACCCGCGGGCTTGACGCGAATGCACTACAGATGTAGTTTTTCGTCATGGGTGACCTCCGCGCTCGCCTTCTCGACACCGGCATCGAGCTGATCGCCGACCGGGGTCTCGGCGGGCTGACCCACGACGCGGTGGACGCCTGCGCCCAGGTCCCGGTCGGATCCACGCGGGAGCTCTTCCCCACGCGCGACGCACTCGTCGAGGGCGTGACGGAGCGGTGCATCGATCGCGAGCTGGAGATGGCCGCCGGGCCGAGTCCTGCCGGCGAGCCGTCCGCCGAGGTGATCGCCGGCATGTTCGATCGCTTCGCCGACCGTGCGTTGGGGGAGGACCGCGCGGTGACGCTGGCGCGCTACGCCCTCCATGCCGAGGCCGCGCGCACGCCTGCGCTCCGCGCCTTCTACGCGGTCGGCGCCGACCAGGTCGACACCTGGGCCGTCGACCTCGTACGCCGTGCCGGGTCGGCACACCCGGAGCGCGACTTCGGCATCGTGGCCAACTACGTGACCGGCCTGGTGTTCCACGAGCTCGCCCTTCCCACGCCCGACCTCGACGTCGCAGACCGGGTGCGGACCCTCATCGACGCCCTCGGCTGGAGCGCCCCATGACGACCACCCAGACGCTCTCCGACCTCGTGCGCGACGAGCGCACGGCCTTCATCGACACGCTCGAGCAGCTCGACGCGGAGCAGTGGCTCGCGCGCTCCCTGTGCACGCAGTGGCGGGTCGTCGACGTCGCTGCCCACCTCGCCTGGGCGCCCGTGCTCGGGCCCGTCGCCGGAGCGGCGGCGATGCTGCGCCACGGCTTCTCGATGAACCGGATGATCGCGGACTCGGCCGTCCAGTGGTCCCGCAGGGGGCGGGTCGCCATCCTCGACCAGCTGCGACGCAACCGGGACACCGAGGCGACGCCGATCGGGATGCCCCTCGTGTCGGCCCTCTCGGACGCCGTCGTGCACGGTCTCGACGTACGCCGCCCGCTCGGGCTCACCCGCCCGATCCCCGCGGCGGTCCTGGCACCCGTCGCCGACTTCAGCCTCCGCACGCCGTGGCCGATGAACACGGTGGTCGGCGGCAGCGCCAAGCGGCGGCTGCAGGGCGTACACCTGGTGGCGAGCGACGTCGACTGGTCCTACGGCGACGGCGCCGAGGTCCACGCGCCGGCCGAGGCGATCGCGCTCCTGCTCCACGGGCGCTTGCCGGGCGCCGACGAGCTCTCCGGCCCCGGCTCGGCCCTCCTCCTCGCCCGGCTGTAGGCCCGGCCTTCCTCTTGGTTTCCCCGCCTATGCGGGGAATCCCCAACTTCACGCGGCGTGCACGCCACCAGAAGTTCGCAACACGCTCGGGGAGTCAGGCGCCGACAGGGCCCACACGACTCTCCAGAACCTTCCGGATCCGTGCGGCAGTGGCGACGGGTTTCTCCAGGTCGGCCCACCCGATGCGGAGACACACCCACCCCGTCAGCTGACAGATGCGTACCTCGCGCTCCTTCTCACGCATGAGGTAGGCGTCGAGGGTCTCACCGTCGCGACGGAACCGCTCGTACTTGATCTTGCCGTCGAACTCGAGGAAGACCCCGTACGCCGGCCACGCGAAGTCCACGCGTGCGAAGGTGTCGCCGCGCTCGTCCCGGATCTCGACCTGGGGCTCCGGTCGCGGCAGCCCCTGCTGGCGGCACAGGTAGTAGGTACGCGTCTCCGCGGGTGACTCCAGCCTGTCGTCGGCCAGCGCCACGACGAGGTGAGCCGCCAAGGTGTGCGGCCAGTGCTTCATCGCCTTGACCGAGGCGAGCAGCTCCGACCTGGTGAGGTCAGCAGCGTGCAGCATCCCGTTGATCACGATCAGTGCCGCCTCCGGAGTGGTGGTGGCGATGATCTCCACAGCGCAACGCGGTGCGGGGCTGACGCGGACGCCGTTGACGACCTCGACCTCATCCTCGTCGAGGACGCCGACATGGTGCACGACGCCAGCCTCCCGGCGGGCGCCCTTCCCGTCCGTACGAGTGGTGTGCACCTCGTGCAGCGGGATGTTCCACACCGGGGCGCCTCGCTCGACAGCCGACGAGACATGCGTCAGTGCCGTCAGCGGATGGGCGGTCCGGAGCACAGCGCGGCACAGAACGCGGTGGCGGTCGGCGTCGGACAGCCGGTCCCACAGCACCCGGTCGACGTACGCCCCGTGGCGCACGCGGTGCAGCACACCGGCGGCCACGAGGCGGTTCAGCTGGTAATCGGTGTAACCGTCCTCGATGAACTCACGTCGCAGGCGTACGACGTTCTCGAGGTCCGGTTGCTGGGGCTTCTGCATGGCCAAGAGGCTGCCCGCGTCTCGGACCCCCGGAAACCGCACGTGCGCTTCCTGTGGACAAGTGGGCGCGACGGCCCAGCACCACCTCGTGAGTGAGTCGCGGACCTCTCGGGGTTTGCACGCCCGTCGAAGTTGGGGTTTCCCCGCCTATGCGGGGAAACCCCAAGGTCACACGAACCTCACCAGGCCTGGAGGGCGGCGGTGCGGCGCGAGGCCTCGGCCATCTCGGCGGCCTTGAGCGAGGCCTCGTCGAGACGACCGTGCTCCTCCCACCACTGCTGGCCGGACTCGGGCAGCGTGTGGATCGGGTCGTAGTACTCGTAGTGGCGCGACAGCGCCTCGGCGTCGTCGGCCTCGATCGAGGTGCGGTAGTTCTTGGTCCAGTAGGAGATGCCGTGCTCGACGTCGTAGTCGGCGTTCTGGTGCACCCAGCGCTTCCCGACGAACGGCACGTCGCACACGATGCGCGGCGTCGCGAAGCCCGGCAGGTAGCCCATGATGTGGTGCTGCAGGCGCTGGGCGTCGGCCAGCGAGACCCGCCAGTGCTCCGAGAACGGGATCATGTCGCACATGTAGAAGTAGTAGGGCATGATCTGCGCCCCGTCGAGCAGGCGGAAGCACAGGTCGAGCAGCGCGTGCGGGTCGGCGTTGACGCCGTTGAGCAGCACGCCCTGGTTGCGTACGTCGCGCAGGCCGGCGTCGAGCATCGCCCGGGTCGCCTCGGCGACGATCGGCGTCACGGAGTTCGCGTGGTTGGCGTGGGTGTGCATCGCCAGCGAGACGCCGCGCGAGCGGGCGAGCTGGGCGACCCGGCCGACGCCCTCGACCACGTCGGGCTGCAGCCAGTGCTGGGGCAGGCCGATGAGCGCCTTGGTCGCGAGTCGGATGTCGCGGATGTTCTCGACCGCGAGCACCTCGGTGAGGAACGCCTCGAGGCGGGGCCACGGCATGTTGGCCACGTCGCCGCCGGAGACGACCACGTCGCGCACGGACGGCGTACGACGCAGGTAGTCGAGCATGTCGCCGAGCCGGTCGTTGGGCTTGCCGGCGAACTTCAGCTTGTCGATGACGACGGTCGAGTTGCCGACGAGGTCCATGCGGGTGCAGTGCCCGCAGTACTGCGGGCATGTGGGCAGCAGCTCGGCGAGCACCTTGGTCGGGTAGCGGTGCGTGAGGCCCTCGGTGGCCCACATGTCGTGCTCGTGCAGGGAGTCGCGGGCAGCGTGCGGGTGCGAGGGCCAGTCGGTGCGACGGTCGCTGAACACCGGGATCATGTAGTGGCGGACCGGGTCGGCGTAGAACGCCTCGGTGAGGGAGCCCGGGCCCGCCGGCGACAGGGTCGGCACCATCGTGTTCATCATCTGCGGCGGCACGAGCATCGACATCGTGGCCCGCTCGGCCTGGTCGCGCTCGAGGTCGGCGTAGAACCGCTCGTCGAGCAGGTCGCCCATGAGCTCGCGCAGCTGCTTCACGTTCTTGATGCAGTGGGCACGCTGCCACTGGACCGAGGCCCAGTCCTCGGCGGTGACGCCGGCCCACCCCGGGAACCGCGTCCAGTCGGGCTCGACGAGCTCGACGCGCCGGTAGGGGTAGGGCTGGCCGGTGGCGAGGGCCTGGCCCAGCGGGCTGGCGGTCTCGATGCTCATGAGGTCTCCTTGCGATGGCCCCGGGTCGTCGCTGACCGGCGGGGGCAGGGCTGACGGCGCGCCGGTTGTGTGGGCGGCGCCACATCTGGAACGATATGTGGAGAACCTGCGGCGAGTCCAATGCCACGCCGCAAGATTTGCGGCATTGCCGCGTTCAAGTAGAAGGATGACCTGCATGACACCCCCCTCGGACATCCGCACGGAGCACTCCGTGGACCTGGGCACCGGCGATCCCACCGGCCTGCACCGGGTCCTCGACGATCGCGTCGTGCTGCCCCAGGCCGCCGAACGGCTCGACGCCCGCGCCGAGCTGTGGCCCGACGAGGTGCGCGTGCGCGTGGAGCGTCTCAACCTCGACGCCGCGTCGTTCCGCCAGCTCGAGCGCAAGCACACGACGTACGGCGAGACCGACGGCGCCGCGGTCCGTGCGGAGGTCCTCGACATCGTCGCCACCCGCGGCAAGATGCAGAACCCCGTCACCGGCTCCGGCGGCATGCTCGTCGGCACCGTCGAGGAGGTCGGGCCCGAGTCGCCGCTTGGCCTCGCGGTCGGCGACCGCGTCGCGACCCTGGTCAGCCTGACCCTCACCCCGCTCGTGATCGAGGACGGCCTCGCCGGCTGGGACGGTCGCAGCGAGCAGGTCCCGTGCGACGGCTACGCCGTGCTCTTCGGCCGCTCCATCGCTGCGGTCATCCCCGACGACCTCGACCCGGCCCTGTCGCTGAGCGTGATGGACGTCTGCGGTGCCCCCGCCCTCACCGCTCGGGTGGTGGAGGAGTACGTCGCCCGCGGCGGCGACCAGGCCGGGCCGACCGTCGCCGTCATCGGCGGAGCCGGCAAGTCCGGCTCGCTCAGCCTCGCGGCCGCCCGGGCCGCCGGCGCGACGCGCACCATCGGTGTCGTGCCGCACCAGGACGAGCACGACCTGCTCGCGGGTGCCGGCCTCGCCGACGTCGTCACGATCGCCGACGCCCGTGACCCCATCGCCCTGCGCGACGCCGTCACCGCCGCGGGCGGACCGGCCGACGTCACCGTCGTGTGCGTCGACGTCCCCGGCTGCGAGGGGGGTGCGATCCTCGCCACCGCCGACGGCGGCACCGTCATCTTCTTCTCCATGGCCACCAGCTTCAGCGCCGCCGCGCTGGGCGCCGAGGGCCTCGCCGCCGACGTCCGGATGCTCGTCGGCAACGGCTACGTCCCCGGCCACGCGGCCTACGCCATGGAGCTGCTGCGTGCGGACGCCGGCGTCCGCGGACTCTTCGAGCGGAGGCTCTGATGGCCACGACCCGCAAGCCCGCCAGTCGACTGGGCCTCGACCGTGCCGACGTACGCCGTGCGCGCACGCTCGCCCGCCAGGTCGGCAAGCCGATCGTCGACCTCGCCCAGCGCCACACCACCGTCTCGGTCGAGCGCGCGACGCTGCGCCTGGCCGGGCTCGGCGGTGCCGACCCCGACGGCACGCCGTGGGTCAACCGGCTCGCCGACGTCGTACGCGCCGACACCGGCCTCGAGCACGGCGTCAGCCTGCCGGTGTGGGACGCCCTGCGTCGCGGCGAGGCCGAGGACCTGCTCACGCTCGCCCAGAAGGCGGCCGCGGGCTCGGTGACCTTCCGCCTGCCCGAGGGCAAGGATGCCACCCGCGCCCGGGCGGCGTCGCGCAAGGCCGTCGCGGCCGGCATCACGCAGATCGACCGCCAGCGTGTGGCCCGCGAGAAGATGATCGCCAAGGTCGGCGACGCGCCCAGCAAGCCGTGGATCTACCTCATCGTCGCGACGGGAGACATCCACGAGGACATCCCGCAGGCGCAGGCCGCGGCCCGCGAGGGCGCCGACGTGATCGCGGTGATCCGCTCCACCGGCCAGTCCCTGCTGGACTTCGTCCCCGAGGGCGCCACCCGCGAGGGCTTCGCCGGCACGTATGCCACCCAGGAGAACTTCCGCCTGATGCGGGCGGCCCTCGACGAGACGTCGAAGGAGCTCGGGCGCTACGTCCGCCTCACCAACTACGCCTCCGGCCTCTGCATGCCCGAGATCGCGACCCTGGCCGGCCTCGAGCGCCTCGACATGATGCTCAACGACTCGATGTACGGCATCCTCTTCCGCGACATCAACCCGATCCGCACCTTCGTCGACCAGCGCTTCAGCCGCCAGATCCACGCCCGGGCGGGGATCATCATCAACACCGGCGAGGACAACTACCTCACCACGGCCGACGCCGTCGAGGCGGCGCACACGGTCACCACCAGCCAGCTGCTCAACGAGTACTTCGCCAAGGAGGCCGGGCTCGAGGACTGGCAGCTGGGCCTGGGCCACGCCTTCGAGATCGACCCCGAGGTGCCCGACTCGTTCCGCCTCGAGCTGGCGCACGCCATGCTGGCGCGCGAGCTGTTCCCCGACGCCCCGCTGAAGTGGATGCCACCGACGCGGCACATGACGGGCGACATCTTCAAGGGCTACCTCCTCGACGGCTTCTTCAACCTCGTGGGGGCGCTCACCGGCCAGGGCATCCTGCTCGTCGGCATGATGACCGAGGCCGTCGTGACGCCGTGGATCTCGGACCGCGACCTGGCCCTGCAGAACGTCCGCTACGTGATGAACGCCGCGGGCAAGCTGCACGAGGACTTCAACCCGGCGCCCGACGGGTTCATCGCCCAGCGGGCGCGTGAGGTCCTCGGCGAGGCGGTCGACCTGCTCGAGGAGATCAAGGCGGACAGGAGCACCCCGGGCGAGCCTCCACTGCTCTCCGCGATCGCCGACGGCACCTTCGGCCTGATGAAGCGTCCCGCCGACAAGGGCAAGGGACTCGACGGCGTGGCCAGGAAGGCCCCCGACTACTACAACCCGGCCACCGAGGTCCTCGAGGGGGAGAAGTGAGTCTGATCCGTCCCTACGGCGACACCACCGGCGACGGCATGGTGCAGCTGTCGTTCACCCTGCCCATCGAGCACTCCAAGGTCGCCGAGGGCGCCGCGGTGCAGCTCGCCAACAAGATGGGCATGGACCCCGCCCTCGTCGTGCACGCGAAGCCGATGGGGGAGGGCTTCACCTTCTTCGTCGTCTACGGCCGGGTCAACCACCTGGTCGACCCGAGCACCGTCGAGGTCGTCGAGCGCGACTACCCGCTGCTGACCCCCAAGGAGGCCAACGCCGCGATCAAGCGGGCGATGCGGCGCCGTCTCGTCGTCGTCGGTGGCTGCATCGGCACCGACGCACACACGGTCGGCATCGACGCGATCCTCAACATCAAGGGCTTCGCGGGGGAGAAGGGCCTGGAGTACTACCGCGAGCTCAAGGTCGTGAACCTCGGCGCCCAGGTGTCCGTGCCGCAGCTCGTCGAGGCCGCGCGCGCGGAGAAGGCCGACGCCGTCCTCGTCTCCCAGGTCGTCACCCAGCGCGACGCCCACCTGCTCAACACCCGCGAGATGTCCGCGGCCTTCCGCGAGGCCTACCCGGCCGCGAAGCGTCCGCTCCTGGTCGTGGGCGGACCCCGCTTCGACGAGACGATGGCCGACGAGCTCGGCGTCGACCGCGTCTTCAGCAGGGGTACGACGCCGGGCGAGGTGGCCTCGTTCATCGTCCACCGACTCACGCGACCCACCGGATCGAGCACGGAGAAGGCCTCATGAGCACCAACCAGACGACGGAGGGCCGCGTCGGGACCACCGTCACGCACCGCCGTTACGTCCCCTACTCGCACGCCCACTACGCGGGCAACCTGGTCGACGGCGCCTACAGCCTCGGGCTGTTCGGCGACGTGGCCACCGAGATGTGCATCGTCCTCGACGGTGACGAGGGCCTGTTCGCCTCCTACTCCGACGTCCAGTTCAAGGCTCCCGTGCGTGCCGGCGACGTCCTCGTGATCACCGCGACGCTGGTCCGCGAGGGCACCCGCAGCCGGGTGATGGACTTCGCGGTCCACGTGGTCGGGCGGGGCGCGCCGACCGAGGCCGCACCGGGGGCCGCGGAGGTGCTCGAGCCGCCCGTCGTGGCGACGACGGCGACCGGCACCGTCGTCGTACCTCCTGCGTCGCGCTGACGCGCGATTGTGCCTCGGCGTGTCCCGCCGCGACACGCCGAAATAGGTGAAATTTCTGCAGCGGATTTCCGCGCCCGACAGGGCCGTGACCTGCGGTTTCGCGCGTTCTGGCAGGTCAGCGCCAGGTTGACACTCCGTGCGCCGGGAGGGAGGGTTCCCGGGTCCGCCTGTGCAGCTCGCGGGTGGCGCCCTTGACATGAGGAGGTCCGGCGTGGGGTACGCGGTGCCAGCGATGCCCCTCGTCCGACGTCTCGTCGAGCGCGCCCCGCGGGGGCCGGATGCGGGAGGGGCCCCGAGGCCTTAGACAACTTCGCGCGATCGTCAGCCAGTCGGTCGCGCGTTGGTCCGAAGCCCCGGCGTTCCTCCCGCACCCTGCAGGCGCTCCGATCGGGCGACCCGCCGTCGGATACGGTCTGGGACGTGCCGCTGCGCTGCCTCCTCGCCCTCGTCGGCGGCCTCGTCCTGGCGGCCGCGTTCGCGCCGGTGGGTCTCGCGTGGCTGATGCCGCCCGCGATCGCGGCGCTCGTGTTCTCCGTCCGCGGCCTGGCGCCGCGACGGGCGTGGATCCCCAGCCTGCTGTTCGGCGTCGTCTTCGTCTTCACCGTCATGGTGTGGATGCGCGCCGTCGGCACCGACGCCTGGATCGCCATGTGCGCCCTGGAGGCTGCGTTCTTCGTGCCGCTGGGCCTGGGGCTGTCCTGGAGCCTGCGCACCCCCGCGTGGCCCCTCTGGACCGCCCTGTGGTGGGTGGGGATCGAGACCTGGCGCAGCGGGTTCCCCTTCAGTGGCATGCCGTTCGGGCGGCTCGTCTACGCCACCGCCGACACCCCGTGGGCCGACGCTCTGCCCTGGATCGGGATGACCGGGGTCAGCCTCCTGGTCGCCCTCACCGGTACGACGCTCGCCTGGCTGCTGCTGCACCTGCGCGACATCGGCCGCAGGGCGTACGCCGTGCCGGCGGCGCTCGCGGTCGTCACCGTCGCGCCCGTGCTGGTGCCCTTCCACGTCGACGAGAGCGGCACCACCACGGTCGCCGCCGTCCAGGGTGACGTGCCCGGCACGGGCCTCGACGTCGTCGCGGTGCACCGGGACGTGACGGCCAACCACGTGCGGCTGACCCAGGAGCTCGCGGAGGCGGTCGCCGCCGGTGACCGACCCCGGCCCGACTTCGTGGTGTGGCCCGAGAACTCCACGGCCGTCGACCCGTTCACCGACACCGAGGTGCATGCCGACATCGTCGCGGCGTCCGACGCGATCGGCGTCCCGGTGCTCGTGGGCGCCATGGCCAACGACCCGCTCGACGACACCCAGGTGCTCAACCAGGGCGTCGTCTACCAGCCCGGGCTCGGCAGCGGCGACCGCTACACCAAGCGCCACCCGGTGCCCTACGGCGAGTACATCCCCTTCCGCGGGAGCCTGATCCCGTCGACCTACGGCAAGCTGCGGATGGTGCCGCGCGACATGGCCCGCGGCACCAGCCTCGAGCCCCTGCGCGTCGCCGACGTGCTCGTGGCCGACGCGATCTGCTTCGACGTGGCCTACGACGAGGGCATCGGCGGGCAGGTCGCCAGGGGAGCGCAGCTGGTCACCGTGCAGACCAGCAACGCGATGTTCAGCCGGACCGGGCAGCTCGCCCAGCAGTTCGAGATCAGCCGGCTGCGGGCGCAGGAGACCGGACGGTGGGTGGTGGTGGCCGCGATCAACGGCATCTCCGGCGTCGTACGTCCCGACGGCGAGGTCGTCGCCTCCGTCCCCGCGCGCGGCCAGGAGGTGATGGTGGAGACGATCGGGCTCAGCGACACGCTCACCCCGGCCGTCCGACTGGGTGTCTGGCCGGCGCGACTCGCCCTCGTGTTCCTGGTGTGCCACACGATCACGGTGCTCGTCGCCTATCGTCGTCGCCGACGCCGCGACCGCGCCGTCGAAGCGACAGTGGAACAGGGTGGTCCCGCGTGAGTGTCGAAGGCCTCGGCCGTTGTGTGATGGTCATCCCGACCTACGACGAGTCCGAGAACATCGAGTGGATCGTCAAGCGGCTCCGCGCGGCGCAGCCGGGCGTCGACGTGATGATCGTCGACGACAACAGCCCCGACGGCACCGGCGAGATCGCCGACCGGTTGGCGTCCGAGGACGACGCCATCTCGGTGGTGCACCGCACGGACAAGGCAGGGCTGGGCGCGGCCTACCTCCACGGCTTCGACGTGGCGCTGCGGGCCGGCTACGACGTGATCGGTGAGATGGACGCCGACGGCTCCCACCAGCCCGAGCAGCTCGAGCGCCTCATCGAGGCGCTGCGGACCGCCGACCTCGTGATCGGCTCCCGCTACGTGCCCGGCGGCTCGGTGGTCAACTGGCCGCTGCGGCGCCTGCTGCTCTCACGCGGAGGCAACTTCTACGTGCGCCTGCTGCTGGGCATCAAGGTGAAGGACGCCACGGCCGGTTACCGGCTGTTCCGGCGTACGACGTTGGAGGCGATCGACCTTGGATCGGTGAGGTCTACTGGATACGTGTTCCAGACCGACCTCGCCTACCGCACCGTGACGCGCGGGCTGCGGCTCGCCGAGGTGCCCATCGAGTTCATCGAGCGTGAGCGCGGCGACTCCAAGATGAGCGGTCAGGTGGCCGGCGAGTCGCTGAAGCTGATCACACTCTGGGGACTGTCCGAGCGCCGCGACCAGGTGCGCCGTGCGAGGAGCCGGGCGTGACACCACGCAGGCGCCGCGCGTGGGTGCGCCCGGCGCTGGCCGCGGCCTTCGTCCTGGTGCCGCTGGTCGAGATCTGGGCGATCCTCCAGGTCGGACAGCTCGTCGGCCCCTGGTGGACGATCGTGCTGCTCGTGCTCGACAGCCTGGTCGGCGCGTGGCTGATCAAGCGGGAGGGCGGGCGCGCGTGGCAGGCCCTGCGCCAGGCCCTCCAGAACGGCCGCATGCCCGCGCGGGAGCTCGCGGACGGGGCGCTGATCCTCATCGGCGGGACGCTCATGCTCAGCCCGGGCTTCGTGCTCGACGTGGCCGGCATCCTGCTGATCCTGCCGTTCACCCGACCGGTCGCACGACGGCTCCTGACCTCGGTCGTGGAGCGGCGCCTCCTGGTGGTGCCCGGAGCCGGTTGGGGCCAGGACGCAGATCGCCCCGGACCCGGGCCCGAGGGCCCGGTGGTCCGGGGCGACGTCGTCGACTGAGTCGACGTAGGTCAGCTGACCCGCTTCTTCCTGTTCGCGCGGTGCAGGTGCGCCGGGCCGATCTCGCCGCCGCGCAACAGCTCGAGACGCTCCTTGAGGATGTCCTCGAGCTCCTTCTCCGAGCGACGCTCCAGGAGCATGTCCCAGTGCGTGCGAGCCGGCTTCTCGACCTTCTCCTCGGGCAGGATGCCCGCCGTGCTGAGTGCCTCGGCGCCGCAGCGGGGGCACTCCCACACCGCCGGGATGTCGGCCTCGACCGACATGGTCACCTCGAACTCGTGACCCTGCTTGCACCGATAGCCGACCTGCTGCCGAGCGGCGAACTCGATGCCGCGCTCGTCCTCGAAACTCTGGCCGCCGAGCCTCGCGCCACGCAGTGTGCGCTCCGCCACCGTGCCCACCTCCGTTGGGGGTTTGCTGACCCCGTTGTGTTGTGTACCGGGTAAAGGTGAGACGAGCAGGACACCGGTCCATGACGCCGCTCGTGACGGCGCGGCTCGCCTCCTGTGATCCTTCAACGGTAGCGGGGCAGCCCACATTCCGTGGATTCGTGGTGGTGGTGGCCACGCTCACGCGCGGCGAACTTCACCCCCAGGGGTGGAGTGCGCCGCGCGTGCCGGCAGGGGTGGGACTCAGATGACGGCTGGTATGTCGTTGCCGGCGTCGCGGATTCCGCGTGCGGTGTCGACGCGCATCAGCAGCGCACCGCCGATCACGAAGAAGGCGATCAACGCGAAGATCGCCGGGCGGTAGGAGTCGGTCAGCTGGTAGACCACGCCGAAGACGAGCGTGCCGAACCACGACGTGCCGCGGTCCATCGCGTGGTAGAAGCTGAAGTACTCGGCTTCCTTGCCGCGGGGGATGAGCAGCGAGTAGTAGGAGCGGGCCAGCGCCTGAGTGCCGCCGAGCACGATGCCGATCGCTGCGCCGAGGAGCAGGAACGGCACGAGCGACTTCTCGGGCAGGAACAGCGCGGTGGTGACGATGACCATCCAGACCACCAGGCCACCGAGGATGGTGTGCTTGGCGCCGTAGCGGTTGGCCAGGCGGCCGAAGGCGAGCGCACCACCGAAGGCGACGAACTGGACCAGCAGGATCGTGGCGATCAACACCGACTGCCCGAAGCCGAGCTCCTCCGAGCCGTAGGTCGACGACGATGCGATGACCGTCTGGATGCCGTCGTTGAAGAACAGGTAGGCGAGGAGGAAGGTCAGCGCCATCGGGTAGTTCTTCATCTCGCGCAGCGTGACGGCGAGCTGGCCGAAGCTGCGGGCCACGACGTTGCCCTCGACCTCCTCGACGTCCGCCGGCGGGTGGTCGCTGAGGCGCAGGTAGGGGATGAAGGTGAAGGCGGCCCACCACACGCAGGCCGACAGCATGCTGATCCGGGTCGCCTCGCCCTCGGTCAGCCCGAAGGGCAGCATCGTGAACAGGGCGAGGTTGACCACCAGCAGCAGGCCACCACCGAGGTAGCCCCACGCCCAGCCGCGCGAGGAGACCCGGTCGCGGTCCTCCTCGTCGGAGATGATCGGGAGGATCGAGTCGTTGACCACCATCGAGGCGGCCAGGCAGAGGTTCGCGCCGATGATCGCGACGGCGCCGACCTGCCAGTTGCCGTCGCGGCAGAACCACAGCAGCGAGCCGAAGGCCGCACCCGTCCACGCGAATCCGCCCAGCCACCTGCGCTTCTTGGCCGTACGGTCCATCAGCGCACCCAGAGGCGGCAGCAGCAGGGCGGACAGGATCGTCGCGAAGGTGACCAGGTAGGACGGCAGCGACCCGGGGGCGACCGCGATGCCGAGCAGCGAGACGCGGTTGTCGACGGCGGCGTCCTTGGCGACGGCGATGATGTAGGGCGCGAACATCACCGTGCTGACCGTGGTGACGAAGGCGCTGTTCGCCCAGTCGTACCAGTACCAGGCCTTCTGCTCCCGCGCCTGGGCCAACGGCCGCAGGTTGGCGATCTCGCCGGTCACGTCGCTCATGCCTCACCCTTCACGTCGGCCCCGGTCGGGCCGTTCCACTGTCCGCGGGCGCGGAGCACGTCCCTGAGTATGTCCGTGCGATCGGTCATGATGCCGTCGACACCACGATCGAGGAGGGTGTTCATCTCGATCGGGTCGTCGATCGTCCAGACGTGCACCTGGACGCCGGCGGCACGAGCACGTCGTAAGAGACCGCGCGAGGCCACCACGAACCGCCCGCGCCGGTGGGGGACCTGCAGCGCGACCGGACGCCCGCGCGTCAGCAGCCGCGCGAGCCGGGCGCTGGGGGAGAGCAGGAAGGCGATCACCTCGACGGGGTGCGCCGAGGTCGCGACCCGTCCCTGCGTGCGTCGGCGGAACGCCTGCATCCGCCGGCCGCTGAACGACCCCACGAGCACCCGGTCCCACGCCCCGCGCTCCTCGATGAACGCGGCCAGCGCCTCCACGGCCCCCTCGGACTTGAGGTCGATGTTGAAGCGGGCGTGCGGGAAGGCGTCGAAGAGCTGCGCCAGGGTCGGCACCCGCTCCGAGCCGCCGATGAGCGCCTGCTGCACCTCGGCGTAGGTCGAGTCCGCGACCGTGCCGGTGCGGTCGGTCACCCGGTCGAGGACAGTGTCGTGGAAGGCCAGCAGCACGCCGTCGCTGGTGACGTGCACGTCGGTCTCGAGGTAGGTGTAGCCGAGCTCGACGGCGTGCCGGAAGGCAGCCATCGTGTTCTCCAGGCCCTCGATCTCAGGGTGGTAGGCGCCGCCGCGGTGGGCGAATGCGAGCGGTCGGGGCGAGTCCAGGTAGGTCGGCGCGGTCACGGCAGAAGTATGGGGGCGAGGAGTACCGTCAGGGGATGGAGAGCATGAGCTGCCCGCGGTGCGGGGTCGAGATGGACGAGCGCACCCTCGGCGAGGCCACCGTGAGCGCGTGCCCCGAGGGACACGGCGTGTTCCTCGCGAGGGCCGACCTCGGCATCCTGATCGAGGCGGAGAACGACTGGCACCGCAACGCCGGTCAGCACACCGCCCCGATGCCGCGCATCACCGCCGACATGACCGCCCCGCCCTCGATGGGCAAGCAGTCGCGGGCCTGGGTCGAGACCCTCTTCGGGTGACCCGCCGGCGCACGCCGGTGCGTCGACCAGCAGGTGCGATGGTGGAGACTGCGCCCCGAACAGTCCTTGACCCATACGCTCGGGGGGAACCCGCCTTGACGAACTCATGGCGCTCGTTGAACCGTCTGCACGTCGTGGTGGCGGTGCTGGCCCTGGTCTCCCTGGTGTCGCACTGGGCGTTGGTCTGGAACCATCCGGTCCCTGACTTCGACACCGACACGATCGTCGCGCGGGCTGCGGAGGTCTGCGGCCAGCCCTGGATCTTCAAGGGGATGGGCGACTCGGCCCACCCCTTGGGCAATGCCGTCATCCAGCAGTACATGTGCCTCTGGGAGGGTTCTTCCCTCCTCACCACCTTCCACGGGTGGGCCTTGCTGCTGATCGCGACCATCGCGGTGTGCGCAGTACTCCTGCTGGTCGCCGCCAGGACCACGGGAGGCCTCGTCGGCGTCGCGGCCGCTCTGGCCTACCTGGGCATGTCGCCCGCTCTGCGCACCCTCTCGGCCCGGGCGGAGGAGGACTGGATCGGCCTCACGATGTTCCTGCTGGTGACCGTGCTGGTCCTGGGCTACGAGCGCGCAGACGGCGGGCTGCGGCTCCGGCTGGCCCTCATCGCGATCGCTACGACGGTCCTGGCGGTGTGGCACCTGCAGTACCTGATGGTGCTCGCCTTCGGCCTCACTCCCTGGGCGCTGCTCGCACTGCTGCGGCCCGGCCTGGTGTCGACCACGCGCCGCAAGGTCGTCGGTCTGGCCCTAGCGATGGCGGTGCCGTCCGGCACCGGTTTGGGCCTGCTGTTCGGCACCGGCTACGCCACACGGGTGCCCTACCAGGACATGTTCTTCAGCATCGTGAACCCCGACTACTGGAACGGCATCGTCGACTGGTGCCGCGACTACGTCGCGTACTCGTCGCGATGGCTCACCGGATGGCTCGCCAACGACGGTCAGCAGGAGCTGCTCTTCGGACCTCCGACCTCATGGGCGTTCGTCGTCCTCGGCGCCGTCGCGCTCTCCCTCGTGGTCCTGCTGGTCGTCTCGACCCGGGACTCGGCGCTGATCGCGATCACCTTCGGGTGCCTGCTCCTGCCGTTCCTGTTCGAGCCGCACAACGCGGAGCGATGGGACCCCACCGCCATCATCGTCGCGCTCGCGCTGGCGCACGGAGGATGGGTACGCCTGGGCGGGCCGCAGGAGTCCACGGCGAGGTCCGAGGAGGAGTCCACCGCGGCCCCTGTGGGGGCGGAGCGCCCGCGCATGGTGGCCGGGCGGCCCTGACGCCGGGGGCCGAACAGGGTCAGATCTCGGTCGACGCTGCGCGTCTAGATGTCGCGGAAGGTCTCGATGTTGGCGCCGAGCTCGTTGAGACGCTCGGCGAGGTCCTCGTAGCCACGGTGGATGACGTAGGTCGAGCGCAGCACGCTGCGGCCCTTCGAGGCGAGCATCGCGATCAGCAGGACGACGGCGGGCCGCAGCGCCGGCGGGCACACGATCTCCGCGCCGGAGAAGTGCGTCGGGCCCTCCACGAGCACCCGGTGCGGGTCGAGCAGCTTGACCTGCGCGCCGAGCTTGTTGAGCTCGGTGAGGTAGATGGCCCGGTTCTCGTAGACCCAGTCGTGCAGCAGGGTCTGGCCCTCGGCGACGGCCGCGATGACGGCGAAGAACGGCAGGTTGTCGATGTTGAGGCCGGGGAACGGCATCGGGTGGATCTTGTCCAGCGGCGCGCGCAGCTCGGACGGGTGCGTGGTGAGGTCGACCAGGCGCGTCTCGCCGTTGAGGGCGACGTACTCGGGGGAGCGGTCGTAGCGGAAGCCCATCTCCTCCAGCGTCGCGAGCTCGATCTCGAGGAACTCGATGGGCACCCGGCGGATGGTGATCGACGACTTCGTGACGATCGCGGCCGCGAGCAGCGACATCGCCTCGATCGGGTCCTCGGCGGGGGAGTAGTCGACGTCCACGTCGATCGTCTGCTTGCCGGTGACGCGCAGCGTGGTGGTGCCGATGCCCTCGACGCCCACACCGAGGCGCTGGAGGTAGAAGCAGAGGTCCTGGACCATGTAGTTGGACGAGGCGTTGCGGATCACCGTGGTGCCCGGGTGGAGCGCCGCCGCCATCAGTGCGTTCTCGGTGACGGTGTCGCCGCGCTCGGTGAGCACGATCGGCCGCGTGGGCTCGATCGTGCGGTTGACGCTGGCGTGGTAGCTCCCGTCGGTCGCCTTGACCTCGAGGCCGAAGGGACGCAGGGCCGACATGTGCGGCTCGACCGTGCGCTCGCCGAGGTTGCAGCCGCCGGCGTAGGGCAGGTTGAACTCGTCGTAGCGGTGCAGCAGCGGGCCGAGGAACATGATCACCGAGCGGGTACGCCGCGCGGCAGTCTCGTCGATCGCGGCGAGGTTGAGGTCGGCAGGCGGGATGATCTCGAGGTCGTTGTCGTCGTTGAGCCAGCGGGTGGCCACGCCGAGGGAGTTGAGCACCTCGAGCAGGCGGTTGACCTCCTCGATGCGCGCGACCTTGCGCAGCGTCGTACGTCCCTTGTTGAGCAGGGAGGCGCACAGGAGCGCGACACCGGCGTTCTTCGAGGTCTTCACGTCGATCGAGCCGGACAGCGTCGTCGGACCGTCGACGCGCAGGTGTGTCGGGCCGGCGCCCAGGGCGACGATCTCGGAGTCGAGGGCCGCGCCGATGCGGGCGAGCATCTCCAGAGAGAGGTTCTGGTGGCCCTTCTCGATGCGGTTGATCGCGCTCTGGCTGGTGCCGAGCAGCTCGGCCAGCTGGTGCTGGGTCAGACCCCGGTGCTTGCGGGCGTCGCGGATGAGGTTGCCGATGCGGCCCTTGTAGTCAGCCATGCGTCCACGGTATCTCAAATATGAGATAACGCCATTCGGGCTCGCGGCGAAGCGGCGCCGACACTGTGCGTGGCAGGATCGCGACCATGCGAGCAACCACGATCCACGCCCCGGGCGACATCCGCTTCGAGGAGGTCCCCGACCCAGTCATCGAGGAGCCCACCGACGCGATCGTGAAGGTCGTCGCCGGCTGCATCTGCGGCTCCGACCTCTGGCCCTACCGCGGCGCCAACGACGTGGACGCGGGAGCGACCATCGGCCACGAGTGCGTGGGTGTGGTCGAGGAGGTCGGCCCCGACGTCACGGACGTCAAGCCCGGTGACTTCGTCATCGTGCCCTTCTGCCACTGCGACAACACGTGCGCGCACTGCCGGGCCGGCGTCCAGTCGGCCTGCGACAACCTCGGCTTCACCGCCAGCGGGCAGGGGGAGTACGCCCGGGTGACCCAGGCCGACGGCAGCCTGGTCAAGACCGACGGGATGCCCGACGCGGCGCTGATCCCGTCGCTGCTCACGCTGTCCGACGTGATGGCCACCGGTTGGCACGCCGCCGTGGCGGCCGGCGTGAAGCAGGGTGGGACGGCGGTCGTGATCGGCGACGGGGCCGTGGGCCTGTGCGGCGTCCTCGCTGCCGCCCAGCTCGGGGCGGAGCGAGTCATCGCGATGTCGCGCCACGAGTCGCGCCAGGAGATCGCCCGCGCCTTCGGTGCGACCGACATCGTCGCCGAGCGCGGGAAGGAGGGCGGCGCCCGGATCGCCGACCTCACCGACGGCATCGGCGCGGACGCGGTGCTGGAGTGCGTCGGCACCGACGAGGCCATGAAGACGGCCTTTGCGATCGCCCGTCCGGGCTCGACCGTCGGCTTCGTCGGCGTGCCGCACGGCGTCGAGCTGCCGGTGCGACGGATGTTCCAGAAGAACGTCGGGCTCGCCGGCGGCATGGCGCCCGTGCGTCGCTACCTGCCCGACCTGCTCGACCGGGTGCTGTCCGGTGCGATCGACCCGGGTCGCGTCTTCGACCTCACGCTGCCCATGTCGGAGTCGCCGGAGGGCTACCGGGCCATGGACGAGCGCCGCGCGATCAAGGTGCTCCTCCAGCCGTGAGCGGCTCCGACGACCAGTCCGGCCTCCTGGTGCTGGGGCCGCTGCTGCGCTACGTGGACGAGACCTCCGCCTCCGTCTGGGTCGAGACGCGCGATCCGGCGACCGTCACGGTGCAACGGGGCACCGACTCGGCCAGCGCTCGTACGTTCGCCGTCCACGGCCACCACTACGCCCTCGTCGAGCTCGACGGCCTCCAGCCCGGGACCACCCAGGCCTACACCGTCGCCGTCGACGGGGCGACCGTGTGGCCCGAGGTGGCCTCGCCCTTCCCGGCTCCCGTGATCGCCACCCTCGAGCGCGGTCGCGCCCTCCGCCTCGCGTTCGGCTCCTGCCGCACCTCGGTGTCGCACGACAAGCGGGGCAACGAGACCCACGGCGTCGACGCCATGCGGGCCTGGGCACTGGAGATGGCGGGGCAGGTGCAGCCGGCCGACCCGGACGACCCGGACCTCGACCCGAGCCGCGTCCCGGACCTCGTGCTGTTCCTCGGCGACCAGGTCTACGCCGACGAGACGACCGACGCGATGCGCGCCTTCATCGAGTCACGCCGCGACATCGACCAGGCCCCGTGGACCGAGCTGAAGGACTACGAGGAGTACGCCCACCTCTACGCTCTCGCGTGGTCCGACCCGGCCAACCGGTGGCTGCTGTCGACCGTGCCGAGCGCGATGATCTTCGACGACCACGACATCCGCGACGACTGGAACACCTCGCAGGACTGGCGCCGGAAGATGGAGGCCACGTCGTGGTGGCACGGACGCATCGTCGCCGGCCTGGCGTCGTACTGGGTCTACCAGCACCTCGGCAACATGTCGCCGAGCCAGCGTGCGCAGGACGAGCTGTACGCCCAGGTGCTGGCGCACGAGGGCGACGACGAGCTCGACTTCGGTGACCTCATCGACGCCTTCGCCGACCGGGTCGACCAGCAGCCGCAGACCTATCGCTGGAGCTACACCCGCGACTTCGACACCCAGGCGCGCCTCGTCGTCGTCGACTCCCGCGCCGCCCGCCAGCTCGACCCCGACGACCGGGCGATGCTGGACCGTGACGAGGCGGCCTGGCTCGACGAGCAGCTTCGCGGCGACGTCGACCACCTCCTCGTCGGCACGTCGCTGCCGTTCCTGCTCGCGCGCGGCCTGCACCACCTCGAGGCCTTCAGCGAGGCGCTCGCGCAGGGGGCGTGGGGCGATCGTGGCGCCCGGATGGGGGAGAAGCTGCGGCAGACCGTGGACCTGGAGCACTGGGGCGCCTTCCAGAACAGCTTCCAGCAGCTGGCCCACCAGACGATCGACGTGGCGGCGGGCAGGCGTGGCCGAGCCCCGTCGACTGTGACCTTCCTGTCCGGCGACGTCCACCACAGCTATGTCAGCGAGGCCTGGCCCGTCGAGCCGGGACGGCACGTGGAGTCCACGATCCTGCAGGCCGTCTGCTCGCCGATCCGCAACCCGCTGTCGCGCAACATGCGGTTCGCGACGGCCGTGCTGTCCTACGGCATCGCCGGCCCGGTGGGACGACTGGCCTCACGGTCGACGCGGGTGCCCGACCCGCCGCTCGACTGGCACTACGCCGAGGGTCCGTGGTTCGACAACAACCTCGCGTGCCTGCAGCTCGACGGCCCTAGCCTGCGGATGTGGTGGGTCACCGGCGAGGTGCACGACGGCGACCACGAGCGTCCGCGCCTGGCCAAGGTCGCCAGCTATGCGCTCGACGCGGACGGCAACCCGCCGCCGCGCGAGGGCACCGTGAGCAAGCTCCGGCGGCGGCTCAGACCGCGTTGAGCACGCGGTCGCGCCCGTAGGCGCAGCTGCACGTGTCGGAGCACGGCAGGTAGCTGTGCGGCCCGTGGCCGCATGCCGCGCACGGGATGTCGTGCGAAAGATGTACCCGGCTTGTCTCGACTGTGTCCCACATGGTCCTGCTCCCACCTGCAGTGCTGCGACCGGACGTTCCGTCCGTTTCCCCTGAGACGTCGAGGTTCGCACCGGATGACGGGCAGATGGGGGAAATGTGGCCGGACATGCCCGATCTGGGGCACGAATGACCCGTTCGGACCATGCGTGGATGACCCGGTCGGCCACCTAGGATCGCCGCATGGGTGCGGACCACGAGCTGACGTCGGCTCAGGCGCGCCGGATCGCCGTACGCGCGCAGCTGCTGGCCGCGGACCGACCGACCGACGTCCTCGCCGTGGTGCGCCACCTCGGCTTCCTGCAGGTCGACCTCACCCAGGTCGTCGCCCAGCACGCCGACCTCGCGCTCTGGTCGAGGATGGGCAGCGCCTACGAGGTGGAGGACCTCGAGGAGCTCGTCGGCGACGGTGCCGTGGTCGAGCTGCAGGGGATGCTCAGGCCGAGCGAGGACCTCGCGCTCTTCCGTGCCGACATGAACGCCTGGCCCGGGGAGCCGCCGCTGGCGGAGTGGCAGGAGGACGTCCGCGACTGGGTGGACGCCAACGACGCCTGTCGGCGCGAGATCCTGGCGCTGCTGCGGTCCGAGGGCCCCACCGCGGCACGCGACCTGCCTGACAGCTGCGAGGTCCCGTGGCGCTCGACGGGCTGGACCAACAACAAGAACGTGATGAAGCTGCTCGAGTGCATGGAGGCCCGTGGCGAGGTCGCCGTCGCCACCCGCGAGGGCCGCGAGCGCCGGTGGGACCTGGCCGAGCGGATCCACCCCGGTGACCCGCCGGTGCCGGCGGAGCAGGCACACCGCACGCTCGCCGAACGACGGCTGCAGGCCCTGGGCATCGCGCGACCGCGCGCCCTCGAGGCGTGGCACGAGCCGTACGCCGTGCGCGACGTCGGCGAGCCGGCGCGCGTCGAGGGCGTGCGCGGGTCGTGGCGGGTCGACCCCTCGCTGCTCGACGACGGGTTCGAGGGGCGCACCGCGGTCCTGTCGCCGCTCGACCGCCTGGTCTTCGACCGCAAGCGGATGGAGGAGCTCTTCGCGTTCGCCTACCAGCTCGAGATGTACAAGCCGGCGGCCAAGCGGCAGTGGGGCTACTGGGCGATGCCGGTGCTCGACGGCGACGAGCTGGTGGGCAAGGTGGACGCGACCGCCGACCGTGACGCGGGAGTGCTGGTCGTCGACGCGGTGCACGAGGACGGCGACTGGTCGGCCCGTCGGCGTGTCCGGGTCGACGCCGAGATCGACGCGCTGGGGGAGTGGCTGGGGCTCGAGGTCTCCCGACCCTGACGCGTGCTCAGCCCCGGCGCAGGACCGCGAGGACGGTCGTGTCGCCCGTGTCGCCGACCGTCCCGCTCAGGTGCGGGCCCTCGCCCAGCGGCGTACCGACGACGCGGGCCACGTCGAGCTCGAGCGAGCCGCAGCGGACGGTCGTCACGGGACCCTCGTCGGCCACCGCGTCGACCGGTCCGACCTCCGGCGCCGACTCCTCCTCGCCGCTCCCGCGCACCTGCATGCGGGGAGGTACGTCGACGCGCTGGCCGTCCTGCTCGATGAACATCTGTGCCTGCCGACCGCCCGTCGCGATCGCGGTGGCGAGGGCGGTGGCCCACACCGGGTCGCCGCACCCGTCGTACACCCAGCGCTCGCCCAGCACCGAGTGGTCGGTGGTGCCGACGAGGTGGTCCTCGGCTCCGGCCAGCGGTTCGGCGCGGTAGGTCAGCGGTGTCTGGAGCACCGTGCCGTCCTCGGTCAGCCACAGGATCGTCTCGATCCCGACCTCGCCCGCCGGGTCGTCGAAGCGGTACTCCGCGACCTTCCCGGTCACGTGGCGACCCTGCGCCCACGACCTCGTGGGAAGCCAGGACTCGACGAGCTCCTGCTTGGTGGGCGACATGGTGGCGGTGTGGTGGACGATCCCCATGCAGCGAGCCTAGCCGCGGGCGTCCTGCGGCGGACGGGTAGCGTCGAGGGGTGGAGACGGGACCGGTGCTGGTCGACCATCGCGAACGGGGCAGCGCGATTCCGGAGGCGCTCGTCGCCGCCGGACTGGACGTGGAGCTGACGGACCTGCCCGTCGGCGACTACGTGCTCGGCCCGGGCCTCGCCGTCGAGCGCAAGGGGCCCTCCGACCTCGGCGCCTCCATCCGGGACGGGAGGATCTTCGACCAGGCAGAGCGGCTGCAGTCGGCCTTCCACCAGGCCGTGCTCCTGATCGAGGGCGAGCCGCGCTACATCGCCGAGGACGCGTGGCGCGGTGCGGTGTGCCGGCTCGTGGAGGACGGGTTCACCGTGCTGCACAGCCTCGACGCCGAGGACAGCGCCGCGTGGCTGGTGCGGCTCGCGAAGCGGGCGCGCCGGGCCGCCCCGACCGTGCGCAGCGAGGGCCCGCGCCGCGCCCCGCGCCATCCGTCGGCACAGGCCGAGGTGATGCTGTCGATCGTGCCCGGCATCAGCCCGACCATGGCGCGCAGCCTCCTCGCCGAGTACGGCAGCCTCGCTGCGCTCGCGGAAGCCGCCCCGCACGGCCTCCGTGGCCACCCGGGCATCGGCCGGGTGCGGGCCACCCGGCTGGCCGAGGCTCTTCACGGCGACTACGTCGCGCCAGCCGATCGTGAGGCCGAGCCGGATCGGCCTGCCCGCGGGACGCGGCCGCTCCGACGTTGGGTGCTCAGCACGCCCGATGACGCCGTCGACCCCGAGTCGTTCAGCCGTCGCGCCATCGCCCTGCGCGCCCTCCGCGGCGCACCGGCGGGCAGCCAGCTGGTCGACAGTCTGACCGGTGAGGTCGTCGCGGAGCCCTCCTAGGTTCTCGAAGCCCCTACGCTCGTGTCCATGAGGATCTTCCGTCGACGATCAGGCGGGACCGGCGCTGCGACCGACATCGGGACCGCCGTCGGGACCGGCAAGGAGGCTGCCCTGGCAGAGGCGCGGAAGGCCACTGCGAGCCTGCGCCGGAGGAACGCGGAGGCCGAGCGCTACCGAGCCGGCAAGCAGGCCGATCCTGCCAACGAGATCACCGCTGCCGGGCTGGACTGAGCTTCTGGCCCGAGCCCCGGGTGGACCTGTGGCGGACCCTCATGGACGTTCGCCTCTGTCGGCGGCCGGTGGGACGCGCGAGGGTGGAGTCATGAAGGGAACGTCACCATCGGTCTCGCACCACGGCGCCGCCGCGACAGGTGAGGGCGCACGTCGGCTGGCCGTGCTCTCGCTGGTCGTCCTGGTCCTCGGAGCCGCCCTGTTCGCGGGCGCGTGGGCGATCGGAGGCGACGATGCAGTCTCCGACAACTGGGTCGGCATGACCGTGGCCGTTGCGCTGTTCGCGGGGCTGATCGGGACATTCGCCGCCCTCCTCTTGGCTTTGTACGAAGGCCGGCGCAGCCGAGCGTGGTCGCGACTCTGGCTCCCTCTGACGGCATTCCCTGCCGTTGTGCTCGTCGTCGGGCTGCTCGAGGCGTTCGTCTTCGAGTGACGACCTCGCCCCCTAGGTGAAGTAGAGATCCACGCCGGGTGGTGCGTCGTAGATCTGTTGGGCCTGGTCGGGGTGGATGGGGTGGGTGCCGAGGTGGTCGACGAGGAAGGCGAGGCCGTGGGGGGTGAGCCAGACGTAGCGTCCGTCGCCGCACTGGCGGGATCTGTGACCGGCGTGGGTCTTCCAGCGGTGGTGTCGTCGGCCGAGGGGGCCGGAGTTGTGGGACCCGGTCTGGGGGTGCTGGGGGTCGGGTGGGCCGGTGTCGTCGTAGGGGGTGGGGTGGTCGTAGTCGACGCGGCGGCTGGTGGAGGTGGCGTAGGGCCAGTAGTCGCCGGCGGTGCGGAGGTAGGTCTGTTCCTTGAGGGCTTCGGGGTGCTCGTAGGCGGTCGACCTGACGCGTGAGGAGAGGTCGCGCACCGGGCGGACGGTGAGCCGGGTGCGCCCGAGGAGCCCGCACAGGCCGGAGAGCGGGACGGGGCCGAGGTCCTCGGCGCGGGCGACGGCATCCGCGCCGGTGAGGGCGGCCTCGTGGAGGTGGACGTAGAGCACGGCCTGGGGTGCCAGCGGCGTGAGGTCGACGGACCGCAGGGCGTCGAGGAGGTCGGCGGGGAAGGCGGTCGCCCGGCTCGCGACCTCGGCCTCCTCCTCGTCAACCGCTGCCTCCTCGGCAGGCAGGTCGAGGTCGAGGTCGGGATCGCCCGGCTCGGGGTGCTCGGTGTGTTCGAGGAGGAGCTGGAGGAGCTCGGCGGGGCGGGCGAGGTAGCCGAACGCGATCGCTCGGAGCGCGTCGGGTCCGGTGTCGGGGTGGGTGGGGGCGAGGATCTCCGCGACCCGGGTGATGGTGGCCTCGACCCAGACCGCGTCGCCGGCCTCGACGCGGGCGATGACGGTGCGCAGGCCGAACTCGTCGGTGCGGCTGGAGGTGACGTAGCGCCGTGCCTTCTCGGCCTCGACGCG
>Ga0209909_100358_pt1 | contig 36687 bp, 33 predicted proteins | sample FECB22metaG_FD_188302 | JGI IMG/M metagenome (GOLD analysis project Ga0209909, IMG submission 188302) | Cyanobacterial communities from the Joint Genome Institute, California, USA - FECB-22 (SPAdes) (version 3) | ecosystem: Environmental > Aquatic > Thermal springs > Hot (42-90C) > Microbial mats... | reverse complement strand
CTCGTTGCCGGACTTGAGGCTGGCGGTGCCGCTCACGCTGTTGCTGCCGCTCTTGCGCGACCATTCGACCTCGGCAGGCGTCATGGGCGTGGAGAGCGCGCTGCCTTGTGGGGCAAGACCGAGCTGGGCGCAGCCGGAGATCGCCAGGATCAGGCCGAGAAGCAGAGGGGCGCGTTTCATTTCTGTTGGTGTTTATTGCTTTAGTCTCGACAGCCTAGGTCGATTGCAAGGCACCGCCCTGTGTCCCCTTGGTGTCTTTGCCGGGAGCGCGGCACTGAGCGCGGCACTCCAGTGCCGCTCATACGGTCTTGAAACAGAACATGATGCGCCACTGGAGTGGCGCGCTCCCGGCAAAGACGCCCTGCGACACATTGCGTCGACTTCCGGCGCCCGCGCCGTGCGAGGCTTAAGTCCCATCAACTTTGAAAGGAGGTGATCCTGTGACGTCCACCAATGCGACACCGACGAGCTTCGCAGCCATCGCCACCGGGATCGTTCCTGCGCTGGCGGCTCGCTGCCTGTAAGATCGACGGTCGTCGGCGCAAAGCCGCCTTCGGGCGGCTTTGTTGTTTTTCGGGGCCGTTCAGCTCTCGGGAGTGCAGCTCGCGCAGGAGAGCTTCTTCGCCGTCGTGCGGCCGTCCTTGCGCGGACGGGATTCGGCGTGGCCGCAGACCGAGCAGCCGTCGATCTCGAAATGCACCCAGTGGGTGGGCTCGCCGCAGGCCTCGCAGGGGAGCCCACGGCGGTTGCCGATGCGGCCGAAGCCCGGCGTGTGGCAGCTCGGGCAAAGCCGCTCAAGGCGCTTGGCCAGTTGCCAGGACAGCGCGCGCAGGACGCGCATGCGCGTCGGATTGCGATGGGCGCGCATGTCGGCGATCAGCACGGCCATGCCATCCTCGGAGCGCCTTGCTTCCTGGTTCATCGCCGAGACGACGTTGTCCAGCGTGTCCAAACCGCTCTTGATCGGGTGCGCCATGTCACTGCTGCACAGCACGAACACGCCATAGCGCGGGAAGCCCATCGCCTTCACTGCGACGGGAATGTTGGGATCGCCCGCCTTGAAGCGCAGCAGGCGCCAGTTGGTGCGATGCGTCGGCAGGGTCTCGATGATCCTGATGCCGCGCTTGCGGTCGAGGAAGGCCATGATCTCGACGCCGCTCGGCACCAGGGGCACGGCGTCGATCGGCCCGTAGCTGCCCTCGTTGGCGATGGCGCAGTCGACGTCGAGCGCGCGGAAGGCGAGCTCGGCCTTGAGGGCGCAGGTCTCGACCAGGGCGTCGGGCCGCGGCACCTCGCCGGAGAAGGTGCCGAGCTCGTCGGTGTCGAGCTGCGGCGCCACCACGACCTCCGCCCCCAGCACGCGGCGGAACGGCGGCGCCACGGCCAGCTCCTTGGCGTGCATGGTGGCGAGCGCGATGCGCTGGCCGGTGTAAGGATGATGTCCTGTCAGTGCCACAGCACCACGGTCGACGACCGAATCGATGGGACTTACTCCGCGGGCGTTACTCGGCGGCCTGGGGCATGGCCTGGCGGGCGAGCTGCTGCTCGACCAGGGTCGCCCAGTAGGAGGCGCCGATCGGCAGGATCTCGTCGTTGAAGTCATAGCCCGGGTTGTGGACCATGCAGCTGCCGTGGCCGTCGCCATTGCCGATCCAGATGTAGCAGCCGGGCTTCTTCAGCAGCATCCAGGCGAAGTCCTCGCTGCCCATGGCCGGCGTCGGATTGCGGTTGACGTTCTCCAGCCCGACCAGCGCCGAGGCGGCCTTGGCGGCGAACTCGGTCTCCTGCTCGCTGTTCACGGTGGCGGGATAGCGCCGCTCGTAGCGCCACTTGGTGACCTCGGCGCCGAAGCCCGCGGCGACGTTGCGCGCGACCTGCTCGATGCGGCGCTCGATCATGTCCTGCACCGGCTTCTTGAAGGTGCGGACCGTGCCGCGCAGGGTGCATTCCTGCGGGATGACGTTCCAGGTGTCGCCGGCATGGATCTGGGTGGTCGACACGACGGCGGTGTCCATCGGATCGATATTGCGCGCCACGATCGACTGAAGCGCCGTCACGATGTGCGAACCGACCACCACCGGATCGATGCCGTGATGGGGCATGGCGCCGTGGGCGCCGACGCCCTTCACTACCACCTCGAAGATGTCGTAGGCCGCCATCATCGGGCCGGGGCGGACGGCGAAGCGCCCGACCGGGATGCCCGGGATGTTGTGCATGCCGTAGACGCCCTCGCAGGGGAACTTGTCGAACAGCCCCTCCTCCACCATGACGCGGCCGCCGCCCTCGTTCTCCTCGGCCGGCTGGAAGATGAAATAGACGGTGCCGTCGAAGTTCCTGGTCTCGGCGAGGTACTTGGCGGCGCCCAGCAGCATCACGGTGTGGCCGTCATGGCCACAGGCATGCATCTTGCCGGGGATCGTCGACTTGTGGGCGAAGTCGTTGGTCTCGTGGACGTCGAGGGCATCCATGTCGGCGCGCAAGCCGATTGCCCGCTTGGAATTGCCCGAGCGCAGCACGCCCACCACGCCGGTCTTGGCGAGGCCGCGATGGACCTCGATGCCGAAGGACTTCAGCCTTTCTGCGACGATGTCGGCGGTCCGTACTTCCTCGAACGCCGTCTCGGGATGACTGTGGATGTCGTGGCGCCAGCCGGTCATGTCCTTGTGAAACGAGGCAATACGATTGATGACCGGCATTCGGTGCAAACTCCCAAAATATGGGTGCGGATGGTACGGGAGCGCCGCAACGGGTCAAGCGCGGTGAGCATGCGCTCATGCACATCAGGGATCGTGCAGGTTGTTGGTGCTGCGCCGATGTTTACTGCAGACTTTTGCGCGACGTCCTACGACTGAGGCCACGACGTCTGGTCCTTCGGCAGTCTGCCACTCGGATCATGGACCTCGACACGATGGGGAAGATCGGGTCCCCATTTCCACAGAACAAGATTGGCCATGTCCGGCTTCGCTCCGACCGCAAACGACGGCACGAGCACACCGGCATTCCCCTCCTCGATAAGCCGGTCGGCAATGCTCCATGACGCAGGATACTGTCCGCTGGCAACATCGTCCGCCCAGGCACAAGCCAAGGCATTGAGGGCGATACCGTTGGCCTTGCGGCCGGCATCGTCCCTGAGATCGACGACGTCATCGACTTCGACCTGGTAGGAGCCGATGGTCAGGGGATCGAGTCGATGGGCAAAGCCATGCGTCATCTCGACGATCATGCCGTCGATCGTCAGAGCCAAGTAGAGAGCCGGCACGCCTTTGCGATTGAAGCGGCCGCCATATGTCCTGGCGCCATCACCGCAGAGCGGCGAGAAGGCCCACCTGGGATCGTGCGCCCGATAGCACGTGCCTTGAAACCGCAAGAGGTTCGGCCTCAGGCAAATCCGCCCAGCACCACGTGATCGAGATAGTCGCGAACGGCTGTCGCCTTGCCGTCCTTTACCAGCGATTCGGCTGTGCGGCCGCCGAATGCGGGAAGCGGCTCAGCGCGATACCAGGCCATGGCCTGATCCTTGCCGCCCGCCCAGTCGGCGACACGGGCGACGATTTCCAGCATCTCCTTCAGGCGCACTTGGGTCTTCGGCGCCTTCAGCCGGTTGGGGCGGTAGAGTGTCTCGACGCTGAGGCCGGCTGTCTCGGCGAGCTGGGCCTTGGAAAAGCCGAACGACTTGATGACCCGATCGATCGCAACTGTGCCCTTGGGCCCGATGAGTTCCAGCCTGAGGCGCTGCGCCGAAGAGCCTTCGCGCTTCTTTTTGGCTTTCGTGCTCATTTGCCATCTCCAGAACACGTAAAATATGGCAAACAATATGGCATCTTGGCGCGCATTTGCCATCCCCCGCAAAGTGACTCGCTGAGCGAAATTTCGTTGCTCGGACGTCCGGCCGTCCCTAGCATTCCTCACAAGGTCTGAAAGACCGGCGCGTCGCGGACAACGCGAGCATCAACAGAGGAGGAACGCACATGACTTGGAGGACAGTCAGTCGGCGTCGCTTCGTCAAAAACACAGTCGCTCTCTCGTCGGCCCTGGTGGCTGCACCGTTCGTCCGCGGCGCCCATGCCGCGGGCAAGCTCGCGATCGGTCTGTGGGACCATTGGGTGCCGGGCGCCAACGCCGGCGCCGAGGCCGTCGCCCGGGCGTGGGCGGAAAAGGAGAAGGTCGAACTCACGATCGACTTCATCACCTCTCAGGGCAACAAGCTGATCCTGACCGCGGCCGCCGAGGCGCAGGCGCGGTCGGGCCACGACATCCTGGCGCTCGGCAGCTGGGATTGCGCGCGCTACTCCGAGCAGCTCGTGCCGGTGGACGACATCATGGCGCAACTGGTCAAGCAGAACGGCAAGGCCAGCTCGATCACGACCTACCTCGGCGTGATCGACGGCAAGTGGCTCGGCGTGCCGGGGACGCCGGGCGCCCAGTTCAAGGGACCGGCATCGCGCATCGATCTCCTGAAACAGCATGCGGGCATCGACGTCCAGGCGATGTATCCGGCCGGCGCGCCGCCCAAGGCCGACGACTGGACGCTCGACGCCTTCCTCAAGGCGGCGGCGGCCTGCCACAAGGCGGGGTTCCCGTTCGGCATCGGGCTCGGCACGACCGCCGATTCGGTCGACACCTGCGGCGGCATCTTCCAGAGCTTCGACGCCGAGCTGGTGAACGCCAAGGGCGACATCACGGCCAAGAGCGACAATGTCCGCAAGGCGCTGGAGTACATGAAGCAGCTCACGGCCTACCTGCCGCCGGACGCACCGTCGTGGGACGACGCCAGCAACAACAAGATGTTCGTCGCCGGCAAGACCGCCCTGATCATGAACCCGCCCAGCGCCTGGGCGGTGGCGCGGCGCGACCGGCCGGAAGTGGCCGAGCAGACCTGGCACCACGGCATGGCGGCCGGTCCCGCCGGACGCTACGGGCCGTTCACCACGCCGTTCTGGGGAATCTGGAACTTCAGCAAGAACCAGAGCGCGGCCAAGAGCCTGCTCAGCGCGCTGTCGCAGGCCGAGGCCATCGAGGCGATGGTGAAGGCGAGCGCCGGCTACGACATCCCGGCGTTTGCCAATCTCACGACCCTGAAGGTGTGGGCGGAGGAAGGGCCGCCCAAGGGCACGCTCTATCACTACGCCAATCCGTACAACCACCAGATCCTGTCGATCGCCGCGGCGCCGGCGCCGCACAGGATCGCCGTCCAGATCTACCGGCACGGGCTGCAGACCCAGATGGTGGTGCGCTACGCCATCAAGAACGAGCCGATGGAGAAGGTGCTCGACTTCGCAGTCAACGAGCTCGAGGGGTATATGAGAGTCTGAGCGCTCATTGCCTCCCCACGCTCTGCGTGGGGAGGTGTCGGCGTCTTACGCCGACGGAGGGGTCATGAGCATCATCACGGTTGCTCATGACCCCTCCGCCCGCTGCGCGGGCACCTCCCCTTCGCGGGCTCCGCGAAGGGGAGGAACGCTTCAGCTCCCCGCGTACGTCCGGTCCTCGATGCCGAGGCGACCTTCCTCGATGGCGTGGCAGGCCACGGTGCCGCCTTCGATGGGCAGCGCCTTGGGCCGCTCGACTTTGCAGCGGTCGTTGGCAAAAGGGCAGCGCGGATGGAAGGTGCAGCCCGAGGGGGGGTTGATGGGGCTCGGCACCTCGCCCGCCACCGGAGCGCGCTGCCGGCCGGTCATGTCGAGGTCGGGAATCGTGTCGAGCAGCATGCGCGTGTAGGGGTGCTTGGGCCGCTTGAACAGCGTATCGGTCGGCGCCACCTCGACCAGCCGGCCGAGGTACATCACGCCAACGCGCGTCGAGATGTGATAGACGACCGCGAGATTGTGGCTGATGAAGAGATAAGTGAGCTGCAGGCGGCGCTGCAGGTCGACCATCAGGTTCAGGATCTGCGCCTGCACCGAGACGTCGAGCGCCGAGGTCGGCTCGTCGCACACCAGGAACTCCGGCCGGCTCGCCAGCGCGCGGGCGATCGAGATACGCTGGCGCTGGCCGCCGGAGAATTCGTGCGGGTACTTGCGGCCGTCCGCCGGCGTCAGCCGGACTTGGCGCAGCAGGTCGCCGACCTGTTTCTCGAGGTCGGCCTTATCCTTGGCAAGCCCAAAGGCGCGGATGGGTTCGGCGACAATGTCGAACACGCGCCAGCGCGGATTGAGGCTGGCATACGGGTCCTGGAAGATCATCTGCATGCGCCGCCGCAGCGCCGCCATCTCGGCACGGCTGCGCGAGCCCGCCATGTCGTTGCCGTCGAACGCGATCGAGCCCGCGGTCGGCGGATAGAGGCCGACCACCAGGCGAGCCACCGTCGACTTGCCGCAGCCCGATTCGCCCACCAGGGAGAAGGTTTCACCCTTGGCGATCTCGATGTCGATGCCGTCGACCGCCTGCACGATCTGGCGCGGCCGGCCTTCCAGCGCCCGCACCAGCCACGGCGCGGAGACGTCGAAGTAGCGCTTCAGGCTTTCGATCTTGACGAACTGAGTCATCGAACCGTCAGGCATCGGCCATCACCTTGGCAACCGGGCCGCCGACGCCGGCGCGATCATGCAGCCAGCAGGCGGCGCGACTCGCCCCCGCCGACATCAGCTCCGGTCGCTCGACAAGGCAGCGCGTGCCGACGAAGGTGCAGCGCGGATTGAAGGCGCAGCCCGGCGGGATCTCGGTCAGTCGTGGCATGGCGCCGTCGATCTGGGTCAGCTTGTCGTGGCGCACGCCGAGGCTCGGGATCGAGCCCATCAGGCCCTTGGTGTAGGGGTGCTTGGCGTGCTTCACCACGTCGCGCACCGGACCGATCTCGGCGATGCGCCCGGCATACATGACGGCGACGCGATCGGCGGTCTCGGCGATTACACCCATGTCGTGGGTGACCAGCATCACCGCGGTCTGGTGCTCGCGGCAGAGACGCTTCAGCAGGGCGATGATCTGGGCCTGGATCGAGACGTCGAGGGCGGTGGTGGGCTCGTCGGCCACGATCAGCCGCGGATCGGCGCAGAGGGCGAGTGCGATCACGACGCGCTGGCGCATGCCGCCGGAGAACTGGTGCGGATAGTGGTCGATGCGGTTCTCGGCGCCCGGGATGCCGACCTCCTTCAGGAGCGCCAGCGCGCGGGCGCGCGCCGCCGACGCCGATATCGACTTGTGGGTCTGGATGGTCTCGACCAGCTGGCGGCCGACCGAATAGAGCGGGTTCAGGCTGGTCAGCGGGTCCTGGAAGATGGCTCCGATGCGCGCCCCACGGACCTTGCGCATCTCCTCGTAAGGCAGGTTGTCGATGCGCCGGCCTTCGAGACGGATCTCGCCGCCGGCGATGCGGCCGGGCGGCTCTAGGAGGCCAATGATGGCGTTGCCGGTCAGCGACTTGCCGGCGCCCGATTCGCCCACGAAGCCCAGGACTTCGCCAGGGGCGATGTCGAAGGAGACCTCGTCGACCGCCAGCAAGGTGCCGCGCCGCGTCGGGAACTCGACCCGCAGGTTCTTCACTTCAAGGAGCGGCGGATTGTTGGAGACAGCCATCAGCGGAGCTTCGGGTTGAGGGCGTCGCGCAGCCAGTCGCCCAGAAGGTTCACGGCCAGCACCAGGGCGGCGAGCGTGATGCCGGGGAAGACGGTGATCCACCAGTCCCCCGACTGCAGGACCTCGTTGCCGAGGCGGATCAGCGTGCCGAGCGACGGCTGGGTCGACGGCAGGCCGACGCCGAGGAAGGAGAGCGTCGCCTCGGTGATGATGGCCAGCCCGAGATTGATGGTGGCGATCACCAGCACCGGTCCGGTGACGTTGGGCAGGACGTGACGGACCATGATGAGGACGGGAGACAGGCCGATCACCCGGGCGGCCTGGACGTACTCCTTGTTCTTCTCGACCAGCACCGAGCCGCGCACGGTGCGCGCGTACTGCACCCAGAAGCTGAGCCCGATGGCGCCGACGATGACGAAGATCGCGATCTCGTCATGGCGCTGCACCGAGATGATGCCGCGCACGACGCCGTCGATCAGCAGCGCCACCAGGATCGCGGGGAAGGTGAGCTGCACGTCGGCGATGCGCATGATCACGGCATCGACCGCGCCGCCGAAATAGCCGCTGACCAGGCCGAGCGCGATGCCTATCACCATGGCGACGATCACCGAGGCGAAGCCCACGATCAGCGACAGGCGCGTGCCGTACATGATGGAGCTCAGCACGTCCCTGCCCTGGTCGTCGGTGCCGAGCGGGAACGTCCAGTCGCCGTCGTCGGAGAACAGCACGGGCGGCTTCAGGCCGTCGCTGAGGCTGAGCGTCGCCGGATCGAAGGGCGTGTGCGGCGCCAGAAGCGGTGCCGCGAAGGCGATGACGAAGATGAAGAGCGTGGCCGCCGCCGCGATCACCGTGGTCGGCGAGGACTTGAAGCTCCACCAGATGTCGCTGTCGGTCAGGCGATGCAGCCAGCTGGTGGCGGCGGGTTGCTGCATCGACATTGTCAGTGGCCTGCGACTCGGGCCGCACCGCCCTGGGAGCGCAGGCGCGGATCGACGACGAAGTACAGGAGATCGACGACCAGGTTGATCACCACGAACAGCAGCGCGATCAGCAGCAGGTAGGCCGCCATCACCGGGATGTCGGAGAACTGCACCGACTGCAGGAACAGCTGGCCGACGCCCGGCCAGGCGAACACCGTCTCGGTGACGATGGCGAAGGCGATCAGCGTGCCGAGCTGCAGGCCCATCACGGTGATCACCGGCACCAGGGTGTTCTTGAGCGCATGGCCGAAATTGATGGCGCGGTTGGTGAGGCCCCTCGCGCGGCCGAACTTGATGTAGTCGGTGCGCATCACCTCCAGCATCTCCGAGCGCACCAGCCGCATGATCAAGGTCAGCTGGAAGAGGCCGAGCGTGATCGAGGGCAGGATCAGCGCCTTCAGGCCGGAGATGGTGAGGAAGTTGGTGGTCCACCAGCCGATTTGCACGGTCTCGCCGCGGCCGAACGACGGCAGCCAGTGCAGCGACACGGCGAAGACCAGGATCAGCAGGATGCCCAGCAGGAACGGCGGCAGCGAGACGCCGAGCAGCGATACGGTCTGCAGCAGCCGGCTCGACCAGTGTTTGGGATAGAGGCCGGTATAGACGCCCATCGGCACGCCGACGAACAGCACGAAGATCGCCGCACAGAAGGCGAGCTCGATGGTGGCCGGCACGCGCTCGAAGATCATGCGGCTGACCGGCTCGGAGGTACGGTAGGAGAGCCCGAAATTGCCGCGCGCCGCATTGGAGATGAAGCGCAGGAACTGCACGGGCGGCGAATCATTCAACCCCAGCTTTTCGCGCAAGGCCGCCCGGTCCTCCATCGAGGTGTCCTGGCCGACCATGGCGTTGATGGGGTCGCCGACGTAGCGGAACAGCGAGAAGGCGACCAAGCCCACCGCCACCAGAACGGCGATGGATTGCAGCATTCGTCGCAGGATGAAGGCAATCATGATGGATCGGTCGGCCCGGGCGCAGGCCTAGCAGGAAAGACGCCAAAACGGAATGTGCGTTTGGCGCTCTTTCTTCCTCCCTGCGCGCAGCGCGGGGAGGTGGCCGAAGGCCGGAGGGGTCATGGGCAACAGCAAGACTGGTGCCCATGACCCCTCCGCCCCTTCGGGGCACCTCCCCACGCGGAGCGTGGGGAGGCAAGCCTCGCTACTTCACGTTCACAAAGCGCAGCGGGAAGGAATTGTCAGCCGGCTGTACCAGGTCGATGTTCTTGCGCGCCGCCCAGACCAGCGCCTGCTGGTGCAGCGGGATGTAGGCGAAGTCGTCGACATAGAGCTTGGTCGCCTCGGCGATCATGGCGTCGCGCTTGGCCTTGTCGGTCTCCTGCTCCATCTTGTCGGCGAGCGCGTCGATCTTGGGATTGGAGTAGCCGCCGGCGTTGAACTGGCCCTTCTTGGTGGTCTTGTTCGGCGTCTGGATCAGCGCCTCGAAGACGTTGTGCACGTCGTAGGTCTGGGCCGGCGACCAGCCCAGCATGTAGAAGCTGGTCTCGCCCGGCGACAGGTCGTTCTTGCGCAGGATCTTGGCGAAGTAGAGGTTGCGGGTCTGCGCCTTGAGATTCACCTTCACGCCGATCTTGGCGAGCATCGCCACGACCGCCTGGCAGATCTTCTCGTCGTTGACGTAACGGTCGTTGGGGCAGTCCATGCCGACCTCGAAGCCGTTGGGGTAGCCGGCATCGGCCAGCATCTTCTTGGCCTCGTCCGGCTTCAGGAGCGGCGGCCGCTTGTCGAGGTCCTTCATGTAGCCGTTGATGCCCGGCGCCACCATCAGGTCGGTCGGATAGGACTGGCCGCGCATCACGGTGCGCTTGATCGCCTCGACGTCGATCGAGCGATGGATGGCCTCGCGGACCTTCTTGTCCTTGAACGGGTTCTTGCCCTTGACGTTGGACTCGAGCAGCTCGGGCCGCTCCTGGTCCATGCCGAGATAGACGACACGGGTCTCGGGACCTTCCATCACCTTGATGTTGGCGTCCTTCTTCAGCGTCTCGGTGTCGGCCGGCGGCACCTCGTAGGTCATGTCGATGTCGCCTGCCTTCAGCGCGGCGACGCGGGTCGAGGGATTGGCGACCGGCGTGAAGATCACCTCGGTGAGGTTATGCTGCGGCTTGTCCCACCAGTTGGGATTGTTGACCAGCACCGTGCGCTCGCCCGCCTTGCGCTCCTTCAGCATGAAGGGGCCGGTGCCCATGGCGTTGCGGGTGGCGAAGTTCTCCTCGTTCTTGGTCATGTCCGCCGAGTTGACGGCGTTGTTCTTCTCGGCCCAGGCCTTGGACATGATGACGATGGCGGCCCATTTGTCGGCCAGCAGCGGGTCGGGATACTTGGTGGTGACGACGACGCGCATGTCGCCGTCCTTCTTGATCTCCTTCACCGACACGAAGTTGCTCTGCAGGTTCGAGCCCGGGCCGTTGGCGCGGTTCAGCGAGAAGACGACGTCGTCGGCAGTCAGCGGCGAGCCGTCATGGAACTTCACGTCGGGTCGGATATCGAAGAACCAGGTCGTCGGGTCGAGCTGGCCCCACTTGGTGGCGAGCGCCGGCTCGAGCTTGAGGTCCTTGTCGCGCCGGATCAGCGGATCGTAGATGTTCTGGGTGAAGGTCAGCAGAAAGGTCTCCTGCCGCGCGTAGGGATCCATCGAGCTGACGTCGCCCGAGTTGGCCCATTTGAAGGTCTTGGCCTCAGCCATCGACGTCATGCCGAGATTGGCGCCAAAACCGGCGCAAGCGAGGGCCGCCAGCGCAACCGTATGCCGGAACCTGAAAGTCATCGTCTAAAAACCCCTTTTGGGCGCTACCCACAGCGCCGACCGGATCTCCCCGGATTTCCCTGAAGCTATGCGCAAGCGCATACCTACTCCACGTTGCACCTGGAGTGCTTTGGCGTCAATTGCCCAAATTTTTTGCATGGGTACATACGTTGGACATGCACAGTGCAGCGCCGCTATCGTGCCGCTCCATCTATTTTTTCTCAGGGTGCGGTCATGAACGACGTTTCACGCAGCTTCCGCGGCAACTCCAACGCGGCACGGGATATTGCGCACCACCTGCACCCCTACACCAACTTCAAGAAGCACGAGGAGACCGGTCCGCTCACCATCGTGCGCGGCCGCGGCATCTACGTCACCGACGACGACGGCAAGGAATACATCGAGGGCATGGCCGGCCTTTGGTCGGCGGCGCTGGGCTTCAGCAACGAGCGGCTGGCGACGGTCGCCTACGAGCAGATGAAGCAGCTGCCGTTCTATCACGCCTTCAACCAGCGCTCCCATGAGCCCGCCATCAACCTCGCCGAGAAGCTGAAGCAGATGGCGCCGGTCGAGATGTCGAAGGTGTTCTTCGCCAACTCGGGCTCGGAGGCCAACGACACCGTCGTGAAGATGGTGTGGTACATGAACAATGCGCTGGACCGGCCCAACAAGAAGAAGATCGTGTCGCGGCTCAAGGGCTACCACGGCATCACTGTGGCCTCGGGCAGCCTGACCGGCCTGCCGCACAACCACCGTTCGTTCGACCTGCCGATCGCGGGCGTCGTCCACACCGGCACGCCGCACTACTATCGCGGCGCCAAGGACGGCGAGACCGAGGACCAGTTCACGACGCGGCTTGCCCAGGAGCTCGAGGAGCTGATCGTCAAGGAAGGCGGCGCCGACCATGTCGCCGCCATGATCAGCGAGCCGGTGATGGGCGCGGGCGGCGTAATTGTGCCGCCCAAGGGCTACTACGAGAAGATCCAGGCGGTGTGCCGCAAGTACGACATGCTGTTCATCGCCGACGAGGTGATCTGCGGCTTCGGGCGCACCGGCAATGTCTGGGGCAGCCAGACGATGAACATCAAGCCCGACATCCTGACCTGCGCCAAGGCGCTGTCGGCGTCGTTCCTGCCGATCTCGGCGGTGATGGTGAGCGACAAGGTCTACCAGGCGCTGGCGAGCGAGAGCAGCAAGATCGGCACCTGGGGCCACGGCTTCACCTACTCCGGCCATCCGGTCGCGGCGGCCGTCGCGCTCGAGGCGCAGAAGATCTACGACGAGATCGACCTGTTCGGTCACGCCAAGCGCATGAGCCCGATCTTCCAGAAGCACATCCAGTCGTTCGCCGACCATCCGCTGGTCGGCGAGGCGATGGGCGTCGGCATGATGGGCGCGCTGGAGGTCGTCGCCGACAAGAAGACCAAGACGCCGTTCGACCTGGCGACGGTCGGCGCGGGCAACCGCGTCTACAACCACGCCGTGGCGCGCGGGCTCTTCATCCGCAACATGGGTGACCGCGTCGCGATCTGCCCGCCGCTGATCATCAACGAGACCGAGCTCGCCGACCTGTTCGGCCGCCTGCGCCAGGCGATGGATGCGGCGCTGGCCGAGCTGAAGTCGGAAGGCCACTTCAAGGGCTGATCCTTGGCCGGCGCGGCCCCCTTCGGGACTCCCCCGTTTGGGACCGCCCAGCGCATCAGAAATCGAGCGATCTGGGCGGTGGCCTTCTTCACCGCCTTCCTGCCGCCCGCCTTCGTGGCGGCAGGAGTCGGCGGCATTGCCGAAGACAAGGTCAACGTCGCCCTGCCGCTGGCCCTGGGCTTCTGGTTGCTGGGCTTCGTGTGCGCGCTATGGGCCGCCTATCCGACCTTGCGCTATTGGGACGGCCTGCCGCCGACGACGCGCTGGCTGGGCGCCCTGCCGTTGTTGTCGGTGTCGCTGTTCCTCACCGTCGGATTGATCGCGGCCTTGTTCGTGTGACTCACTTTCCGGACTGCTGGCGCAGGTAGGCGATGATATCGGCGCGATCCCCGGCGGCGGCGACGCGGAAATTCATGCGTTGCCCCGGGATCAGCGCCTGCGGGTTGGTGAGCCAGGCATCGAGCGTCTTCTCCTCCCACACCACGGTCGAGCTCTTCACCGCCGTCGAGTAGTTGAAGTTCGGCGCCGAGCCCGCCTTGCGGCCATAGACGCCGCGATGCGCCGGGCCGATGCGATTGGCATCGAGTGAATGGCAGCCGCCGCAGCGCGATTCGTAGAGCTCCTGGCCGTGCTGGGCGTCGGCCGCGGCGGCGGTATCGACCGCCGCGGCCAGCGCCAGCATTGCCGCGAGCGACAATGCCGAACGCACCCTCACGCCCCGAAGCTCAGCGCCTTGGCCGGCAACGGATCCTGCAGCGCCCCGCCGAGCGCGGTCCAATGCATGACCTCGTCGGCCGCGAGCCGCGCCGAGATCTGGGCGAGGTTGCGGTCACCGAAGGACGGGATGACGCCGATATAGGCGTTGGCCGCGCCCTTCTCGAGGCGCTGCGCCAGGCGCAGCACGTCGGTCTGGGTCTTGAGCGCCGACGCGTTCAGCGCTTTCGCCACCTCGGCATCGCTCTTGGCCGCCACCGGCGTGCCGCCGAGCTTGCGGATGGTGGCGATCAGCGCGTCGCGATGCTCCTTGTGATGGCTCTGGAACAGGACAGCCACCTCGAGCACCGGCTTCTGCAGGAGCCCGCTCTGGGCGCCGAGCTGATAGGCGCTGATCGCCTCGTTCTCGAGCGCCAGCGCAGTGTTGAGAATGCCGACGTCGTTGGCGCTGGCTGCGCCGTTGCCTTGGGCAAAGGCCATCTTCTCGTAACCGGCCATCAGCGCCACGGCCGAGGCCGACAGCAGCACGCCGCGGCGGCGAAGATCGATCATCTGGGTCACGTGAGGTCTCCTTGTGTTGTCCGCGAAGGAGCGCTTGCTCCGTTCGTGCCCCACCTACGCGTGCGCCGGCGCTGATGGATCGATCACCGTGCGTCACGCCTCGGTGAGACAGGCGCGATCACTATTCGCGATTGCGATGCATTCGCAATAGACGCCTCACACGGTTGTGTTTGATCTCTCTCAACGACGCGAATGCAGGCCCGCGACCAAAATGCTTCTCATGACGCACTTAAAGCCGATTAAACTCCCGCTGCGGGAGAACCCAGGACCAATGGATTACGAGGCATTCTTCGCCGGTCATTTGCGTCGGCTGCACGACGAGGGGCGCTATCGCGTCTTCGCCGAGCTCGAGCGCATTGCCGGCGCGTTTCCGCGGGCGCGCTTCCACCAGGACGGCACGGTGCGCGACGTCACGGTGTGGTGCTCCAACGATTACCTTGCCATGGGCCAGCATCCGGTGGTCATCGAGGCCATGCAGGCCGCGATCGGCGCACAGGGCTCGGGCGCCGGCGGCACGCGCAACATCTCGGGCACCAATACGCTGCATGTGGCGCTGGAGCGCGAGCTTGCGACCTTGCACGCCAAGGAAGCGGCGCTGGTCTTCACCTCGGGCTACGTCGCCAACGAGACGACGCTGCAGACGCTGGGCGCCATGCTGCCGGGCTGCGAGCTCTATTCAGACGCCTTCAACCACGCCTCGATGATCGCGGGCATCCGCCATTCCGGCGCGGTGCGGCGCATCTTCCGCCACAACGACCTCGCCCATCTCGAGGAGCTCCTGAAGGCATCCGATCCCTCGACGCCGAAGATCGTGGCGTTCGAATCGGTCTACTCGATGGACGGCGACGTCTCGCCGATCGATGAGCTCTGCGACCTCGCACATCGTTACGGCGCGCTCGCCTATCTCGACGAGGTCCATGCGGTCGGCATGTACGGCGCGCGCGGCGCCGGCGTGGCCGAGCGCGACGGGGCGCTCGACAAGGTCGACATCGTCCAGGGCACGCTCGCCAAGGCGTTCGGCGTGGTCGGCGGCTACATCGCCTCGACCGCGGCCACCGTCGACTTCGTGCGCTCCTGCGGCTCGGGCTTCATCTTCTCGACCTCGATGCCGCCCGCCATTGCCGGCGCGGCGCTGGCCAGCATCCGCTACGTCACCGCGCATCCCGAGCTCAGGGTGCGTCACCAGGAGCGCGCGGCGACGCTGAAGCGCCACTTGGCGGCGGCCGGCCTGCCGGTGATGCCGTCGGTCACGCACATCGTGCCAGTGTTCGTGGGCGACGCTGCGCTCGCCAAGCAGGCGACCGACCTCCTGATGGACCGCCATTCGATCTACGTTCAGCCGATCAACTACCCGACCGTGCCGCGCGGCACCGAGCGGCTGCGCCTCACGCCGACGCCGCTGCATGGCGACGACGACATGGCGCGGCTGGTGTCCGCGCTGCAGGACGTCTGGCAGACGCTCGGCCTCGGCCTTCGAGCCGCCGCCGAGTAGCTCTTGCCGGACCGCGGGCCTCCAGGCCCGCTCATGATTGATGAGAAGAGCGGGCCTGGAGGCCCGCGGTCCGGCAAGATTACTCCACCGTGCGCATCGTCCAGATGCGCGAGAAGGCCAGGACCATGGCGATCATTACGGCCATGGCGATCGCCGGCAGGACCATGGCGAGCTTCAGCCCCAGCACGGCCGCCAGCGAGCCCGCAATGAAGGCGCCGATCGGACCGCCACCGCCGATCCCGAGCTGGAACAGCGCCATCAGACGCGCGCGATGCGTGGCCGGCGCCACGATCTGCAGGATGGTGCGCCCTTGGGTCAGCGTGATGCCCGCCCCCAGGCCCCAGATGAAGCAAAGGGCGTTGAACGCCAGGAACGGCGGATGCAGCGCCATGGCGAACAGGATCACGGCGCCGACCGACACTGCCGAGAGCACCAGCCGGCCGCGCCGTAACAGCCGGCGCGCCAGCCCGGCAAAGGCGAAGGCTGCGACGATGGTGCCGGCCCAGAAGGCCAGGTTGATGTAGGCGATCTCGGCCGCGCCGCCGTGATAGACGTCGCGCACGACCAGCGGCAGGACGGCCATGAACGGGCCGACATAGAACACGCCGATGCCGAAGTTGAGCAGCAGCACCGGCCACATCTGCTCCGAGCGCGCCGCCTCGACGATGCCGTCGCCGATGCTGCGCCAGAAGCTCGGATGCTGGGCGGGCGGATGCGGCGGCGGGTCGGGCAATCGCCACACCGCGACGGAGCCCACGATCACCAGGATCGCCTGCGCCAGAAGCAGCGGTATCGCGCCGGTGCGATCGGCCTGGGACGCCGCGGCGATGCCGATCAGCTGGCCGAAGAACTGCAGTGCCGTCGCCAGCGCCACGGCGCGCGGCAGGTTGGCGCCGGCCACCGCGGGCAGCAGCGCATCGCGCGTCGGGACGGCGAAGGCGCCGATCGAGCCGGCCGCCAGCCCGTAGGCGATCAGCAGCGGATAGGAGAGCCCTCCCATCGCCAGCACGGCCGCCAGGACGAGCGGCGGCACGCCATAGAGGAAGTGGTAGCGCAACAGCAGGCGCCGGGCATTGCCGCGATCGGCGACCAGCCCGCCCAGCGGCAGGAACAGGATGCCGGGCGCCATCAGGGCCACCTGGGCGATGCCGACGGCAAAGGCATCCATGTGCAGGACGATCGCCGCCAGCCAGGCGAACAGCACTTGCTGGATGCCCAGCGGCACGAACCAGCTGCCCAGACCCGTCAGGTAAAGGGCAAAAGCGGAAGAGCGGGAGGGCACGGTCGCAATCTTGCCTAGATCGTAGTTCAACTATATCTTGTAACGGTTTAGTGCCGCTTGCTCATCCAATAGTCAAAGAAAGCTGCGCCTCCCCGGCCCCTCCGGAAGCGCGGCGGTGGAGCGGAAGGACATGTCGACATTCAACCGCACCACGCTGGTGAAGGTGCTGGAAATCCTCGACAGCAGCAACGCCGGTGAGGCGCTGGCCGCGGCCAAGCTCGCCTCGACCATGGTGCGCGAGGCCGGTCTCACCTGGGACGAAGTGCTGGCGCCGGAGATACGCGGCCAGGCAGCGGTTGCCACCCGCGCCGTCAGTTCCGGTCCGTTCGGCTATCGCCGCGACCGTGAGCTGTCGCCGCACGAGCAGTTCTTCATGGTGCTGCTGAGCCCGCGCACGCCGCTCGAGATCAAGCGCAAGCTCAGGACCTGGGAAGCCCGCGTGCTCGACGGCGAGATCACGCCGCAGGAGACCCAGGACCTGCGCTTCATGTATCAGAGCTTCGTCGTCGGCTAGCGACGACCTAGGCGGCCGCCACCAGCACGTTGTTCTCGCGCTCCAGGACCCGCCGCACCGCCGGCCGGGCCAGCATGCGGTCCTTCCAGGCGGTGTAGTTCTTGAGCTCCTCGACCGGCAGGCCGATGCGCTTGCCCCAGCCGTAGAAGACGAGCGCGTAGCCGTCGACCACACTGAACTCGTCGCCCAGGATCCATTGCTTGGTGCCGATGATCCCGTCGATCTCCTTCAGGCAATTGTGGAAGTTGCTGCGGCCGACTTCCTTCAGGTGATCGAATACCTTGGTGTCGGTGGCGAAGCGCTCGGGCCGCGAGATGTGGGTGAAGGACGGGTGAACGTTGTTGGAGAACCAGGCCATCAGCGAGATCGCCCGCGCCCGCCGTACGGGATCCTTGGGCATCAGCTGCGGGGCATATTTCGACGCGATGAAATCGAGGATGGCGGTGTTCTCCACGATCGTGCCCTCGTCGATCACCAGCGCCGGCACGCGGCCGCGCGGGTTGATCTTGAGATAGTCCGGCGTCTTCTGCTCGTTCTTGGCGAAGGCCAGCGGCTGCGAATCATACTTGGCACCGCTTTCCTCCAGGCCGATATGAGACGCGGTCGAGCACGCGCCGGGGGCGTAATAAAGCTTCAGCATGATTTCCTCCTCAACGGTCTTCCTTTCGGCCCGAGTCGGGCCGGCGCCGGCGCAGCGTTCGCAGGATGGCGATGAATAGCAAGGCGGCGACCGGCCAGTGGAACCAGACGCTGCGCAGGCCGGTGAAAACATTGATCAGGACCAGAAAGGCGGCAATCACCAGCAACGTCGTGACGTCGCGCGGCAGGTTCGAGAACCATTGCAAGACCGCGCCCATCGGCGTCGATGGCGGCGGGCTGATATCGCCCCTGGAGGCGTGACTTTCGCCCCCGGCGACGGCGCGCCGCTCGACAGGATCGCCGCCAATGGCGACCCGATAGGTGGTCACGGGAGCGACGTTCTTCATCTGCTGCTGACCGAGAGGGTCGAAGCCGACGGACAATTTGTTGTGCACTTGGTCGTAGACGGGACCCGAGACCAGGATGCCGCCGGGCTCGGCAAGCTCTTGCAGGCGCGCCGCGATGTTGACCCCATCGCCGTAGATATCGTCCCCCTCGACCATCACGTCGCCGAGGTTGATGCCGATGCGAAAACGCATGTGGGGCGCCGGGGTGGCGCCCGGGTCCTGGCTCGACACTTCCTGCTGGATCTCGACCGCGCACTGCACGGCCTCGACGACGCTCGCGAACTCGGCGATGACGGCATCGCCCCAGGTGTTCACGACCCGCCCGTCGTGGCGTTCGATCAACCCCGCCATGGCGGTGCGGTGGCGGCGCAGCGTCGCCAGCGTTCCCGACTCGTCCGCCTCCATGAGGCGGGAATATCCGTGCACATCGGCGCACAGGACCGTGGTCAACCGACGTTTCACCCTGTCGTCGGCCATCGGCGGGCTACAGCGGCGTGGCGGCGCCGTTCGGCTTGCCGCGATGTAGGAATTCGCGTCCGATCTTCACCCGCCTCTCGCCATCGTACTCGACGATGTCGGCGGTGGCATAGGTCTCCGTCCAATTCGACGGCAGGAACGAGCCCGAGCCGACCACGTCGATCGGCGCCTTGGCCTCGGCCATCACCCGGCACTTGGCCGGGCCGAAGCCCGAGGAGGCCACGATCTTCACCTTGTCGAAGCCGGCACGGTCGAGTTCGGCGCGCAGATGGAAGATCGCCGCCGCCGACACGCCGGTACCGACGAGGAAGCGGAGCTCCTCCTCGCTGCGATAGCCACGGATCGATTCGGGCGAGAAGCGCTCCAGAACCGCATAGGACGACGCCGGATCGAGCCCTTCGACATAGCGGCCGCCGGTGGTGTCGAGGCGGAACGAGAGCAGTCCCTTGGCGGCGAGGTCGGGGAAACGTCGGCAGACTTCGAGGGAATCGGAGATCTCGCGAGCGAAGTAGTCGACCAGCACGGTCATCGGTTCGCCCGGGAAGGTCTCGTGATACATCTCGGCCGCGCGCAACGTCGAGCCGGCATAACCGATCAGGGCGTGCGGCATGGTGCCGAGCCCCTGGTCGCGACCGAAGAAATGCGCCGTGGCATGCGTGGCGTTGCCGATGAAGCCCACCGCGCCCACCTTGCGCTTGGCCCGCGCCGAGCCGACCGACGCGGCATAGGCCATCATCTCGGCCATCTCCTGGCCTGCGCAGTGCCGCGCATCCATGGCGAGGAAGGCCGACTTCGGCATGTCGGCGCACATCGTCCAGGCGTTGTAGGCGGCGACGCAGGCCGGCCCGAGCTTCTGCAGGAAGATGGTCTCGAGATCGACCAGATGGAAGAAGGAGCCGGTGATGTACATCATCGGCTCGCCGGCGCCGACCCACTTGCCCTCGCCGTAGCGCAGGTCGACATCGACCGAGGTGTTGCGCGAGCGGCCGAGCTCCTCCAGCCACTGCAGCGCCAGCCGCGGCGCGAAGACCACCGGCCGGCGCATGAAGATCGCGTAGGTCACGCGGGCATCGCCGAAGCGGCCGATCACCTGCTTCGAGCGATTGAAGTAGTGATCGGTATACCGCTCGATCTCGCGGTCGGTCGGATGCGTCGTCATCGGTCCTCCCCTGGCCCGACCATGCCGCGGCTAGACGGCTGGTCGCGCCCGGGCGACTGACAGGCGCTCGGACTTCAACTGCTCGGCGAGCAGGAAGGCGAGCTCCAGCGCCTGGCTGGCGTTGAGGCGCGGATCGCACTGCGTCTCGTAGCGCTCGTTGAGATTGTCGACCGTGATGTCGGTGGCGCCGCCGATGCACTCGGTGACCTCCTGGCCGGTCATCTCGAAATGCACGCCGCCGGGATGGGTGCCCTCGGCGCGGTGCACGGCGAAGAAGTCCTTCACCTCGCTCAGGATGGCGTCGAAGTGGCGGGTCTTCTTGCCGTTGGCCGCCGTCACGGTGTTGCCGTGCATGGGATCGCACGTCCAGACCACCGAGCAGCCTTCTTTCTTGGCCGCGCGCAGGAGCGCCGGCAGCTTGTCGCCGACCTTGCCCGCGCCCATGCGGCTGATGACGACGATGCGCCCGGGCTCATTGGCCGGGTTCAGGCTCTCGTTTAGACGCAGGAAGTCGTCGACCGACAGCGAGGGTCCGGCCTTGAAGCCCAGAGGATTGCGCACGCCGCGGAAGAATTCGACATGCGCACCGTCGGGCTGGCGCGTGCGATCGCCGATCCATAGAAGATGAGCCGAGCAGTCGTACCAGTCGCCCGAGGTCGAATCGACGCGGGTCAGCGCCTCCTCGTACTGCAGCAGCAGCCCCTCGTGGCAGGTGAAGAAATCCGTCTCGGCGATCTGCGGCGTGGTCATCGAGTTCAGGCCACAGGCCGCCATGAAGTTCAGCGTCTCGTCGAGGCGCGCGGCGAGGTCGTGATAGCGATCCGACGCCGGCGAGTTCCTGACGAAGTCGAGGTTCCAGCGATTGACCTCGTGCAGGTCGGCATAGCCGCCCTGGGCGAAGGCGCGCAGCAGATTGAGCGTCGCGGCCGACTGGTTGTAGGCCTGCACCATGCGCTCCGGATCGGGCTGCCGCGCCTCCGGCGTGAACTCGAATCCGTTGACGTTGTCGCCGCGGTAGGACGGCAGCTGGACGTCGCCGATCTTCTCGACGTCCGACGAGCGCGGCTTGGCGAACTGGCCGGCCATGCGGCCCACCTTCACCACGGGCACGCCGGCGCCATAGGTCAGCACGACGGCCATCTGCAGCAGCACGCGGAACGTGTCGCGGATGTTGTTGGCGCTGAAATCGACGAAGCTCTCGGCGCAGTCGCCGCCCTGCAGCAGGAAGGCGTCGCCCGCGGCCACCTTGGCCAGCGCCGCCTTGAGCTTGCGCGCCTCGCCGGCAAAGACCAGCGGCGGATAGCGGCGCAGGCGCGCCTCGGCGCCCGCCAGCACCGTGGCATCGGGATAGACCGGCATCTGCTGGGCCGGCCGGCTGCGCCAGCTGGTCAGCGACCAGTCGGCGGCACTCGAACTGCGGGACTGCGCTTTCGCGGCCGTCTTCGACGGGCCCTGAATCGCGGTCATTTTCCTTCCTCCTGCACCCGGCCGGCGGCGGGCCACCGGGGTCGGTGAACCTATACGCGCCGTGGATAAAAGCCAACGGCTGGCCGGCAGCCTACTCCGCCGCCTTGCGGCTGGGGGCCGGCTCGACACGGGCTGTGCGCATGGTGACGAACTCCTCGCCGGCCGTGGGATGGATGCCCACGGTGGCATCGAACGTGGCCTTGGTGGCACCCGCCTTCACGGCGACGGCGAGCCCCTGGATCAGCTCGGCGGCATCGTCGCCCACCATGTGCACGCCCACGACCTTGTCGGTCGCCGCGTCGACGATCAGCTTCATGAAGGTGCGCTGCTGGCGACCCGACAAGGTGTACTTCATCGGCCGGAAGGCCGAGGTGAAGACCCGCACCTCGCCCAGGCGCATCTTGGCCTCCTCCTCCGTCAGCCCGACATTGGCGAGCTCGGGCTGGCAGAAGACCGCCGACGGCACGTCGCGATGGTCGGGCTTGCGCGGCTTCCTCCCGAACTCGGTGTCGGAGAAGCAGTGGCCCTCCATGATCGCGACCGGAGTCAGGTTGATGCGGTCGGTCACGTCGCCCACCGCCCAGATGTTGTCGGCGGTGGTCTTGGACCATTCATCGACGGCGATCGCGCCCGCCTTGTCGAGCTGCACGCCCGCCTTCTCCAGCCCGATGCCCTTGGTATTGGGCGCGCGGCCCGTCGCATACATCACCAGATCGGTCTCGAACATGCCGCCCAACTGCGTGTGCACGGTGAACGGCGCTTTGCCATTGGTGGCCTCGATGCGCGCGATCTGCATCTCGGTGCGGATCTTGATGCCGCTCTCCTTCAGCGCGTCGTGCACGGCGGTGCGGCATTCCTCGTCGAAGCCGCGCAGCACGCGATCGCGCCGCAGCACCAGATCGACCTCGCTGCCCAAGCCGTTGAAGATGCCGGCGAACTCGACCGCGATGTAGCCGCCGCCGACGATGGTGATGCGCTTGGGCAGCTCCGGCAGGTGGAACGCCTCGTTGGAGGTGATGGCGAACTCGCGGCCGGGGATCTCGGGCACCACGGGCGCGCCGCCGGTCGCCACCAGGATCTTGTCAGCGGTGACCGTCTTGCCGGCGATCTCAATGGTATGACGATCCATCAGCCGGCCGCGCCCCATGTGCAGCTTCACGCCCGCGCTCTCGAGCAGGCGGATGTAAACGCCGTTCAGCCGATCGACCTCCTTGGCGACGTTGTCGCGCAGGGTCGCCCACGAATGGCTGGGTTCGGCGAGCGTCCAGCCGTAGGCCGCCGCATCCTCGAATTCGTGCGCGAACTTAGAACCGTAGACCAGGAGCTTCTTGGGGACACAGCCGCGGATCACGCAGGTGCCGCCGACGCGGAAATCCTCGCAGATGCCGACGCGCGCGCCGTGGCCCGCGGCGATGCGCGAGGCCCGCACGCCGCCCGAGCCGGCGCCAATCACGAACAGATCATAGTCATAGGCCATGGGAGTACCTTGAGAACAAAACCACAACACCGCCCAAATTCGGTCGTGGGTCGGACTATATCGGCGCTTAAACGGCGCGGTAAGGGCAATGGAGCGTGTGTAACCATTGTCTGATACAACCTAAAGGATATGCCCCATGCTGAAGTTCCTGGTCATCCCGCTTGCTGCCCTGGCCGTTGCCAGCCCCGTCCTGGCCGCCCCCGGCGATCCGCCGGCGCCGGCCCCCGCCGCCGGTCCCGAGAAGCCCAGCCGCACCAACAGCGGCATCATGCGCTACGACACCAACAAGGACGGTGTGGTCGATCTCGCCGAATGGCGGGCGGGCCAAGAGGCGCGCTTCAAGCAGCTCGACACCAACCGCGACGGCAAGCTCTCCCAGGAGGAGCTGTTCGCGCGCACGCCCGCCATCGGCAACAGCGTGCTGCCGAGCGACCGCCAGGCCGGCCGCCAGTCGTCCTATTTCCAGCGCATGGATACCGACAAGGACGGCTTCATCAGCCTCGCCGAGTTCATGGCCCAGGCCGATCGCAACTTCGCGCGCTGCGACGTCAACAAGGATGGCAAGACCGACACCGCGGAGTGCCGCCAGGCGCTGCAGCGCAATCGCCCGGCGCAAGCCGCGCAGTAAGGTCGCGTCAGCCCGGTCGGAGTCGCCAGTGCGCGACTCCGACCGGAGGACGGCGTCAGCTGCTCTCTGCGTGCATGACCTCGCCGAACAGTTCCCAAGTCTCGCCCTTGAAGCGCGAGAGCTGGACGGCCTGGATCGGGTAGAAGTCGGTCGGGCTGGTCGAGACGTTGATGCCCGGCAGCAGCAAGGGGATGCGGAAGTTCTGGAAGTTGGCGGCCTGCCGCATGACGTTCTCGCGCGTCAGGTTGTCGCCGCACTTCTTCAGGGTCTCGCGCATCATGGTGGCGACGGCGTAGGCGAAGATGTAGTTGGCATCGGCCTGGTTGGCCTGCGGCATGAACTTGGTCATGTACTCGCGCCACATCTTCATCTCGTCGTCGTTGTCCCACTGGTGATCGGTGGGATCCTTCAGGTAGGCGGCGGTCAGGATGCCTTGTCCGTTGTCGAAGCCCGCCGGCTTCATGACCGAGGCGACCGAGGCCGAGACGTTGTTGAGGTACTGCACCGGCTTCCAGCCGATCTCGGCCGCCTTGCGGATCGACTGCGCGGCGAACTTCGGCGTCGAGATGTTGAAGAACACGTTGGCGCCGGAATCCTTCATCTGGATGACCTGGCTGTCGACCGTCGGGTCGGTCACCTCGTAGGTCACGTGCTTCACGATGCGGCCGGCTTCCTTGCCGAGGCCGTCCTTGAAGCCCTCAAAGTAGTCCTTGCCGTAGTCGTCGTTCTGCATCAGCACCGCGACCTTGGCGTCGGGCGTGTTCTTCAGTGCGTGCTTGGCGTAGATCACGCCCTCGGTGTGGTAGTCGGGCTGGAAGCCCATCGTCCACGGGAACTCCTTGGGCTTGCCCCACTTCGAGGCGCCGGTCGAGACGAAGAGGTGCGGCACCTTCTTCTGGTTGACGTACTTGTGGATCGCCGTGTTGGTCGGCGTGCCGAGCGTGTTGAACAGGCAAAGCACCTTGTCCTGCTCGACCAGCTGGCGCGTCACCTCGACCGACTTCGGCGGCGAGTAGCCGTCGTCGAGGGTGACGAACACGACCTTGCGGCCGTTGATGCCGCCAGTGTCGTTCACCATCTTCCAGAACACCTGGTGCGCCTGGCCGATCACGCCATAGGCCGAGGCCGGCCCGCTGTAGGGACAGAAGTGACCGATCTTGATCTCCTTGTCGGTCGCTCCGTCGTCATACTTCTTCTGGGCGAATGCCGACCGCGATGCGCTGAGCAAGGCGGCGGCGGAAACACCACTCACGAAACCACGCCTACTGGTAATCAACGCTCCCTCCTTCGTATGGATTTCTCCGTCGAGGGTCCCTTGAAATTCCGCGTCTGAAAACGAAAAAGGCCGCCTCGCGGGCGGCCTTTTCCACCATGTGAAAAAGCAATCAGGTGCTTTCGGCGTGCATGACGTCGCCGAACAGCTCCCAGGTCTCGCCCTTGAAGCGCTGCAGCTGGACCGCCTGGATCGGGTAGTAGTCGGTCGGGCTGGTGCTCACCGTAATGCCGGGCAGCGCCATCGGCAGTTTCCACTTCTGGAAGTTCGCCGCCTGGCGCATGAGGTTCTCGCGCGTGAGGTCGTTGCCGCACTTCTTCAGCGTCTCGTGCATCAGGCTGACCACCGAATAGGCAAAGACGTTGGATGCATCCGACAGGCTGGCACCGGCATTGTACTTGCCCATCCACTCCTTCCACATCTTCATGTCGGCATTGTCGTCCCATTGCTTGTCGGTGGGATCCATCAGGTACGCAGCGGTCAGCACGCCCTGCACGTTCTCGAAGCCCGCAGGCTTCATGACCGTGGCGACGCTGGCCGAGACGTTGTTCAGGTACTGCGCCGGCTTCCAGCCGATGTCGGCCGCCTTGCGCATCGCCTGGGCGGCGAACTTCGGCGTCGAGATGTTGAAGAACACGTTGGCGCCCGAGTCCTTCAGCTGGATGACCTGGCTATCGACCGTCGGATCCGTCACCTCGTAGGTGACGTGCTTGACGACACGGCCGACTTCCTTGCCGAGGCCCTCGCGCATGCCTTCCCAGTAGTCCTTGCCGTAGTCGTCGTTCTGCATCAGCACGCCGATCTTGGGATCCTTGACGTTGGCCAGGATGTGCTTGGCGTAGATCACCGCCTCGGTGTGGTAGTCGGGCTGGAAGCCCATCGTCCAAGGGAACTCCTTGGGCTTGCCCCACTTCGAGGCGCCGGTCGCCACGAACAGCATCGGCACCTTCTTCTGATTCATGTATTTGTGGATCGCCGTGTTGGTCGGCGTGCCGAGCGTATTGAAGGTGCACAGCACCTTGTCCTGCTCGACCAGCTGACGGACCAGCTCGACGGTCTTGGACGGCGTGTAGCCGTCGTCGTAACTGATGAAGTTGATCTTGCGGCCATTCACGCCGCCCTGGGTCTCGTTGACGTATTTCCAGTAGGCCTGGAGCGTCTTGCCGATCACGCCATAAGCCGAGGCCGGTCCGCTGTAGGGATTGGTGTGGCCGATCTTGATCTCGGTGTCGCTGGCGCCATCCGAGTACTTCTTGTCACCCTGTGCGAACGAAACGCCCGACGCTGACAAGACGGCAGCGGTCGAAACACCGCCGAGAAACGTACGCCTGTTGGTCCTCAACGCGTCCTCCTGTGTTTTGTTGTTTGCTTGGCGAGAATCGCCCGAATTATGTGCGCGGAAAAGGAGAAAGCTCGCGCAGCAATATACAGTTTTTCAATGTTGCAACGCGAAAGCCGCAAAAGAAAAGGCCGCCGGAAGCCGGCGGCCTTCACTTCTCTGGGAGGGGGCGCCTGATCAGGTGCTTTCCGCGTGCATGACCTCGCCGAACAGCTCCCAGGTCTCGCCCTTGAAGCGCTGCAGCTGGACCGCCTGGATCGGATAGTAGTCGGTCGGGCTGGTGTTGATGGTGATGCCCGGCAGAAGGAGCGGCAGGCGGTACTTCTGGAAGCTCGCCGCCTGCTTCATGAGGTTGGCGCGCGTCAGCTCATTGCCGCAACGCTTGAGCGTCTCGGTCATCAGGACGGCAACGGCATAGCCGTAGATGTGGTTGGCGTCGGCCTTGTTGGCGCCGGGCATGTTCTTGTCCATCCAGGCGCGCCATTCCTTCATCTCGGCGTTGTCGTCCCACGCCTTGTCGGTGGCATCCATGATGTACGCGGCGGTGATGATGCCTTGGGCGTTGTCGAAGCCCGCGGGCTTCATGACCGCCGCAACCGAGGCCGAGACGTTGTTGAGGTAGTGTGCGGGCTTCCAGTCGATATCGGCCGCCTTGCGGATGCCCTGGGCTGCCGCCTTCGGCCCCGAGACGTTGAAGAAGACGTTGGCGCCAGAGTCCTTGAGCTGGATGATCTGCGAATCGACCGTGGGATCCGTCGCCTCGAAAGTCACGATCTTTACGATGCGGCTCGCCTCGTTGCCGAGGCCCTCCTTGAAGCCGCCGAGATAGTCGCGGCCGTAGTCGTCATTCTGATGCAGCACCCCGATCTTGGCGTCCTTGATGTTGGCCAGGATGTGCTTGGCATAGATCACCGCCTCGGTGTGGTAGTCGGGCTGGAAGCCCATGGTCCAAGGGAAGTTCTTGGGATCGCCCCACTTCGACGCGCCGGTAGCGACGTAGAGCTGCGGCACCTTCTTCTGGTTCATGTATTTGTGGATCGCCGTGTTGCACGGCGTGCCGAGCGACTGGAAGAGCGCGAAGATCTTGTCCTGCTCGACCAGCTGGCGGACCATCTCCACCGTCTTCGGCGGGCTGTAGCCGTCGTCGAGCGAGATGAACTTGATCTTGCGGCCGTTGACGCCGCCGGCGTCGTTGACGCTCTTGAAATAGGCGTCGATCGTCTTGGCGATCTGGGCATACGCCGAGGCCGGGCCGCTATAGGGATTGGTGTTGCCGATCTTGATCTCGGTGTCGCTCGCGCCATCGTCGTACTTCTTCTGCGCGAAGGCCGAAGTCGAGCCCGACGCCAGGGCCAGCGCCGATGCGCCCGCCACGAAACCCCGCCTGCTTGTATGCACTTATTGTTCCTCCCAAATTTGGCGCGCGAGCTTCGTCCAAAAGCTGTCAAAAAAGAAGGCCGCCCAACGGCGGCCTCCTGACCAAGATGTCGCAGCTCATGTGCTTTCCGCGTGCATGAGGTCGCCGAACAGCTCCCAGGACTCGCCCTTGAAGCGCTGCAATTGCACAGCCTGCACCGGGTAAAAATCCGTCGGGCTGGTCGAGACGGTGATGCCCGGCAGCAGGCCCGGCACCCGGAGCTTCTGGTGGTTGGCGGCCTGGCGCATCAGGTTCTCGCGCGTCAGGTTATCGCCGCACTTCTTCAGGGTCTGCTCCATCAGGTACGACACCGAATAGGCATAGACGAAGTTGACGTCGCCCAGGTTGGCGCTCGGCATGTACTTGGCCATCCAGTCGCGCCACGCCTTCATCTCGGCGTCGTCGTCCCACTGCTTGTCGGTGGGATCCTTCAGCCAGGCCGCCGTGATGACGCCCTGCACGTTCTCGAAGCCGGCGGGCTTCATGGTCGTGGTCACCTGCCCGGCGACGTTGTTCAGGTACTGCGCCGGTCGCCAGCCGATCTCCGCCGCCTTACGCATGGATTGCGCGGCGAACTTGGGGATCGAGATGTTGAAGAAGACGTTGGCGCCGGAATCCTTGAGCTGGATGGTCTGCGAATCGACCGTCGGGTCGGTGACCTCGTAGGTCACGTGCTTCACCACCCGGTCGGCCTCCTTGCCCAGGCCTTCCTTGAAGCCTTCCCAATAATCCTTGCCGTAGTCGTCGTTCTGCATCAGCACGCCGATCTTCGCATCCTTGACGTTGGCGAGGATGTGCTTGGCGTAGATCACCGCCTCGGTGTGGTAGTCGGGCTGATAGCCCATCGTCCAAGGGAACTCCTTGGGCTTGCCCCACTTCGAGGCGCCGGTCGCCACGAACAGCATCGGCACCTTCTTCTGATTCATGTACTTGTGAATCGCCGTGTTGGTCGGCGTGCCCAGCGTATTGCAGGTGCACAGCACCTTGTCCTGCTCGACCAGCTGGCGCACGCATTCAACGGTCTTGGCGGGATTGTAGCCGTCATCGAGCGTGATGAACTTGATCATGCGGCCATTGATGCCGCCCCTGTCATTGACGCTCTTCCAGTAGGCCTCTTCACACTTTCCGATGACACCGTAAGAAGACGCCGGCCCACTATACGGGTTGGTATGACCGATCTTGATCTCCTTGTCGGTCGCCCCGTCATCGTACTTCTTCTGCGCGAACGCTACTCGGGAACCCGAAAGCATTGTCGTGGCGGCAAGGCCGCCCACGAAGGTACGCCTATTGGTCTTCATGGTGCTGCTCCCTGTTGGGTTTACGCCATCAACTACTCCTCGCTGTTGAAACGGTTGATTCGCCGGCCGGCCTTACCGGGTCGCGTGTTGCTTCTGCGTCGCCGCCTGCTGCTGCGCCTGCGGGCCGCGCATGCTGCTGCGCATGCTCTGCACCAGGTAATAAACACCGCCGACGATGCCCATCGGCATCAGGTACATCAGCACGATCAGCAGGATGCCGAACACCGTATAGGCCGACAGGTCGAACTGCAGACCGAGGTCGTTCTTCGCGAAAGTCGAGAGCGCCTGGGCGGAGTTGTCGACCAGCACATAGAAGATGCCGCCCACGACCGAGCCGGCCAGCGAGCCGATGCCGCCCACGACCAGGCCGATCAGGAACTTGATCGACAGGAAGATGTTGAAGCTGTCGGGCGCCACGAAGGCGATCGCCGAGGCCGACAGCGCGCCGGCGATGCCGGTATAGGCGGCGCTGATGCCGAAGGTGACCGTCTTGTAGAGCGCGGTGTCGATGCCCATCGTGTCGGCGGCGATGGCGTAGTCGCGGATCGCCTTCATGGCCCGTCCGCTGCGGCTGTTCAGCATGTTGGCGGCGCCCCAGTAGAGCAGCACCATCACGATCAGGATGTAGTAGTAGAGCCACTGGTCTTCGCTCAGCGGCAGGCCGAACGGCACCTCGGGCTTGTTGAGCACGATGCCCTGCACGCCGCCGGTCAGGCCTTCGAGCCATTTGTATTTCAGGATCTGCGGCACGGCGAGCGCCAGCGCGAAGGTGGCGAGCGCAAGGTAGTGCCCCTCGAGCTTCAGCGCCGGCAGGCCGAACAGGTAACCGACGATGAAGCAGACGATCGCCGCCGCCGGGATGGTTGCCCAGTAGGGCCAGTTGGCCTGGTCCATCAGGACCGCGGCGGTGTAGGCGCCGACCGCATAGAACGCGCCGTGGCCCAGCGAGATCTGGCCATTGAAGCCGGTCAGGAGGTTTAATCCCAGCACGGCGATGGCCGCGATCATCATCGTGCTGACCAGGAACAGCCGGTAGTCGGAGACGATGTCGGGCAGCACCGGCCGCAGCAGCGGCACCAGGAAGGCCGCCGCCAGCAGCCCCCACAGCCATTTCTTGGACGATGCGGCCATGGTCAGACCCTCTTCACGACGACGCGGCCGAAGATGCCGGCCGGTCGCACGGTGAGCACGAAGATCACGATGATCAGCGCGACGGTGAGCTTCTCGCCGTTGCCGATGATGTAGACGCCGGTCGCCTTCTCGAGCTGGTTGCCGGCGAAAGCCACCATGTTCTCGAGCACGCCGACAATGAAGCCGCCCAGCACCGCCCCGCCCGGATTGCCGATGCCGCCCACCAGGGCGCCGGCGAAGGCGTAGAGCAGGATGCCCGCCATCATGTTGGGATCGAGATAGACGATATGCGCCACCATGATGCCCGCAACCGCTCCGACCGCCGCCGCCAGCCCCCAGCCCAGCGCCAGCATCCAGTCGACGCGCACGCCGACCAGGCGGGCCATCTGCGGGTTCTGCGCGGCGGCGCGCATGGCAAGCCCCAGCGGCGTGTAGCGGAAGAAGGCGAACAGCAATCCCAGCACGATCAGGGTCACCAGCACCACGCCGAGTTGATGCGGGCCGATGACGCCCGCGATGCCGAAGCTGCTCTTGGGGAAGGGCGACGGATATTCCTTGATCAGGTAGCTCCAGATCGCGCCCGCCACCGAGTTGAAGATCGCCAGCAGGCCGATGAAGACCACGACGATCGACAATACCGGCGCGTTGTGCAGCGGTCGCAGGATCACTCGCTCGATCACCACGCCCATCACGAACGACAGCAGCACAGCCAGCACGAAGGCGATCCAGAAGCTCACGCCCCAGCTCATCAGCTGCCAGCTGATGTAGGTCGAGAACATCGCCATCTCGCCCTGGGCGAAATTGATGTGGTCGGTCGACACGTAGATCATGACCAGCGCCAGGGCGACGCAGGCATAGATCGCGCCGTTGGCCAGGCCCGATGCGATCTGCTGGAGGAACTGTTCCATCTTCTGCCTCAGTACCCGAGGTAGGATTTGCGGATGTTCTCGTCGTTCTTCACGACAGTCGAGGGGCCGGACATCACGACGCGCCCGGTCTCCAGCACATAGGCGTGATCGGCGAGGTCGAGGGCGAGCGCCGCATTCTGCTCGACCAGCAGGATGCTCACCTTCTCCTCCTCGTTGATGCGCCGCAGGATGCGGAAGATCTCGACCACGATCAGCGGGGCGAGGCCGAACGACGGCTCATCGAGCAGCATCAGGCGCGGTCCCAGCATCAGGGCGCGGGCGATCGCCAGCATCTGCTGCTCGCCGCCCGACAGCGTGCCGGCCTGCTGCTGGATGCGCTCCTTCAGCCGCGGAAAATAGGCGAAGACGCGCTCGAGCTCGCGATTGACCGCCTGCTTGTCCTTGCGCGTATAGGCCGCGATGCGCAGGTTCTCATCCACGGTGAGCGTGGTGAAAGTGCCGCGGCCCTCGGGCACGTGGGCAATGCGCAGCCGCACCACTTCCTCGGTCGGAAGGTTCTTGATGTCCTTGCCGTCGAAGCGCACCAGGCCCTCACGGCGGACCATGTTGCAAATGGCGCGCAGCGTCGTCGTCTTGCCGGCGCCGTTGGCGCCCAGCAGGGTGGTGATGCCGCCCGTCTCGATGTCGAAGCCCACGTCGTAAAGCGATTGGGTCTGGCCGTAAAACGCCTTCAGTCCCTTCACTTCCAGCAACGCGGCCATTTACGACGTCCCCAGATAGGCGCGGATCACCTCGGGATCGCGCTGCACTTCCGCCGGCGTGCCATCGGCGATCTTCTTGCCGAAGTCGATGGCGACCACCTTGTCCGAGACCGACATCACCAGGCTCATGTGATGCTCGACCAGCAACACGGTGACGTGCTGCGTGTCGCGCACGCGGCGGATCTGGCCCTTCAGCACCTCGATCTCGTCGTGGTTCAGGCCGGCCGCCGGCTCGTCGAGCAGCAGCAGCTTGGGGCTCGAAGCCAGCGCACGGGCGAGCTCGACGCGCTTGCGGATCGGGAACGGCAGGCCGCCGGCCACGGCGTTGGTGAAGGGCACGAGATCCATGAAGGCGATCAGCTCGTGCGCCCGCTCGGCGACATGCGCCTCTTCCGGCGCGACCTTGGGCAGGCGCAAGGCGTTGTCGAGGAAGCTCGTGGTGCTGACGCTGTGACAGCCGACCTTGACGTTGTCGAGCACCGACATGCGGTCGAACAGCGCCACGTTCTGGAAGGTGCGGCCGATGCCGATGCGCGGGATGTCGTGGCGCGGGCGGTTCAGGATCGTCACGCCCTCGAACTGGATGTCGCCGCCGTTGGGTGTGTAGAGGCGGCTGAGGCAGTTGAAGAGCGTGGTCTTGCCGGCGCCGTTGGGACCGATCAATCCAGCGATCTGGCCGGGAAAGACATCGAAGGTCACGCCATCGAGCGCCACGATTCCACCGAAGCGGACCGAGACGTCGCGCACGCTAAGCAGCGGCGAGCCGCTGGATGAGGACGGTCCTGCCATGTTCACGCTGGTTTCGAAGGCCGGCTCATTCAATGCTCCGGCGCCGCGAAATTACCCTTGCCTCCCAAACACTTGCGACCCTTCTGCGGAATCGTCTGGCGAACGACGATGGCCTATTGCGCTGGGGGACGCAACTCAAATGCCGCCCACGCCATCCTTTGGGCGCGATTGCGCCGCAGGATCGATCCGCAGCGCGGACATTGACACGCTGCGCGTTGCCGCCGATACGACCTCTACCCCTCTCCACGCGGGTTCACCGCCGATGAAACGCCTCTTCAGTTCGCTCTTCGTCACTGCCGCCGCAATCGCGTTGCCAGCCGTCGCCCAGACGCCGCCGACGCAAGGCTGGCCGGCCAACCGTCCGCCCGAAGCGGCGCCGCCGGCCAAGCCGCCGCAAGCGGCCGCACCACCCGCCGCAGCGACGCCCGCTCCCGCGCCCGCTCCGGGCGGCCAGGCGCAGCAGGCCGGTCAGCCCGCGCCGGCGATTCCCCTGCCGCAATGGTTCGTCGAGATCGACACCGAGAAGAAAGGCGAGGTCTCGCGCGCCGACTTTCTGAAATACCGCATGAAGTCGTTCGAGGAGCTCGACGCCAACAAGGACGGCAAGCTGTCGCTCGAGGAATTCCTCAGGGTTGCCGAGCCGCCCTTCTCGCAGGACGTGCCGGGCGCCCCCAACGTCGAGGAACGCCGCAACCGCGCCAAGGCCGAGTTCCAGAATCTCGATACCAACCGCGACGGCTTCATCGAGCGCGCCGAGGCCGAAGCGCTGGTCCATGCCGAGTTCAACCAGTACGACACGGACCGCGACAACAAGGTGACCGAGCCCGAGGTGCGCCTGATCGTGCAGCGCTCGCTGCAGCGCGAGGCAGCCGCGCGCAGTGAGGTCGAGCAGCGCCGCCGCCAGGGCATGGCCGCGATCAACGACTTCATCGACATGCAGCTGCGCGAAGCCGACAAGCTCGACAAGAACGGCGACGGCAAGATCAGCCAGCAGGAATATCTCGTCCTCACCGGCCCGGCGGACGGCCCGCAGGCCAAGGGCCTGCTGCCCTACGACATCCGCAAGCAGCTGGTGCTGCGCAAGTTCGCCGAGATCGACACCAACAAGGACGGCCAGCTCGATCGCGTCGAGCTGACCGGCTCGGCGGTCCGCCAGTTCCTGGAGATCGACGACAACAAGGACCGCTTCCTCACCGAGGACGAGTTCAAGAAGGCCCAGGAGAACGAGACCAAGAAGATGCGGGCGGTGATCCAGGCGATGCAGCCGGCCCAGGCGCCGCAGCCGCCGCGTCCCGCCCCGGCGCAACCACGCGCCGCCCAGCCGCAACAGGCCGCACCGCCGCAGCCGCAGGGCCTGGCGCCAGGCCTGCCGCAGGGGACGCGGTAAGGGAGCGCGGGCCTCGCGCACAATCGACCGTCGGTCGATTGTGCGCGAGGCCCGCGCTCCCTTATTCCACCGTCACGCTCTTGGCCAGGTTGCGTGGCTGGTCGACGTCAGTGCCCTTGGCGACCGCTGTATAGTAGGCCAGCAGCTGGACCGGCACGGTGTAGAGGATCGGCGCCACCATCGGATCGACCTTGGGCAGGGTGACGGCGGCCGCGGCCTGGCTGCCCAGCCGGGCGACGCCGGCCGAATCGCTCAACAATACCAGCTTGCCGCCGCGCGCCTTCACCTGCTCGAAGTTCGACGCGATCTTGTCGAAGATGGCGTCGGTCGGCGCCACGACGACGACCGGCACGGCCTCGTCGATCAGCGCGATCGGCCCGTGCTTCATTTCGCCGCCGGCATAGCCCTCGGCATGGATGTAGGAGATCTCCTTCAGCTTCAGCGCGCCCTCGAGCGCGATCGGGAAGGAAAGACCGCGGCCGATGTAGAGAACGTCGCGCGCCTCGGCGAGGATGTTCTCGGCAATGCGCTTGTACTCGTCCTCCCGATTCAGGGCCGCATTGATGAGCGCCGGCAGCTCGATCAGCGCATTGGCGAGCCGCGCCTCTTCCGCGGCTGACAGCACGCCGCGCGCTCGCCCGGCATCGATCGCGGCCGTCAGCAGCACGGTGAGCTGCGTGGTGAAGGCCTTGGTCGAGGCGACGCCGATTTCCGGCCCGGCCAGCGTCGGCAGAACGACGTCCGATTCGCGGGCGATGGCGCTCTCCGGAACGTTCACCACCGACAGGATGGTCTGCTTCTGCGTCTTGGCGTAGCGCAGTGCCTCCAGCGTGTCGATCGTCTCGCCGGACTGGGAGATCGCGATGCACACACCGCCTTCCGGCAGAGGCGGCTCGCGATAGCGGAACTCGGAGGCGACCTCGACCTCGACCGGCAGGCGCGCCAGCTTCTCGAACCAGTACTTGGCCACCATGCCGGCAAAGCAGGCCGTACCGCAGGCGGTGATGGTGAGCCGCGAGACCTTGTTCCAGTCGAACGGCAGCGCCGGCAGGCTGACCGAGCGTGTGGCCGGATCGAGATAGGTCTGCAGCGTGTCGCCGACCACCGCGGGCTGCTCGTAGATCTCCTTGACCATGAAGTGGCGATGGTTGCCCTTGCCCATCATGGCGCCGGAGATGCCGCTCTGCTTGATCTCGCGCTTGACCTCCTTCTGACCCTGGAAGATGCGGGCGCCCTCAGCGTTGATGACGACCCAATCGTTGTCCTCCAGGTAGGTCACGCGCTTGGTGAAAGGTGCCAGCGCCAGAGCGTCGGTGCCGAGATACATTTCGCCCTCGCCGTAGCCGACCGCGAGAGAGCTGCCGCGGCGGGCGCCGATCAGCAGGTCGTGACGGCCGCTGAACAGCGCGACCAGCGCAAAGGCGCCGCGCAAGCGGTCCATCGCCTTGGCCATCGCCTGCTCGGGGGAGAGCTGATTCTCGAGATGGTGCGTGAGAAGCTGCGCCACAACCTCGGTGTCGGTGTCGCTCTCGAAGCGGCGGCCTTCAGCCACAAGCTCGTCCTTGAGCTCCTGAAAGTTCTCGATGATGCCGTTGTGCACCACCGCCACGCGGCTGGTCGCGATGGGATGGGCGTTGCGCTCGCTGGGCTTGCCGTGCGTCGCCCAACGGGTGTGGCCGATGCCGATCGTGCCCGGCAAGGGCTCGGCGCCGAGCCGCGCCTCGAGATTCACCAGCTTGCCCTCGGCACGGCGGCGCTCGATGTGGCCGTTGACCAGGGTCGCGACGCCCGCGGAGTCGTAGCCGCGGTATTCGAGGCGCTTCAGCGCGTCGACCAGCAAAGGTGTGACTGGAACCTTGCCGATGATTCCAATGATGCCGCACATGGAAGGGTCGTCCGAAGAGGGGGAGGCTCAGGATTTCTTGGCGCGCTTGGCTGCCGCGGCGCGCGCCTTCAGTTTGGCACGAAGCGCTGCCGCCCGCCCCTTCTTTGTGACCTGGCGGGCCCGCCCAAAGGCGATGGCCCCGGCCGGCACGTCGTCGGTGATGACGCTGCCGGCCGTGACGTTGGCGCCGGCCCCGACGCGGACTGGCGCGATCAGGGAGCTGTTGGAGCCGACGAAGGCGTCGGCGCCGATCACCGTGCGCCACTTGCCGTAGCCGTCGTAGTTCACGGCGATGGTGCCGGCGCCGATGTTGCTTGCCGCGCCGATGTCGGAATCCCCCAGATAGGCCAGATGGTTGGCCTTGGCGCCACGGCCCATGCGGGTGGCCTTGAGCTCGACGAAGTTCCCGATATGGACCCGGTCGGCGACGTCCGAACCCGGCCGGATGCGGGCAAACGGCCCGATGATGGCATCCCGGCCGATGCGCACGCCCTCGATATCGCAGAAGGCTTTGATCTCGGTGCCGGCGCCCACGCTGACACCGGTGCCGAAGCGCACGTTGGGGCCGATGGTGACGTCGGCGGCGAACTTCGTGTCGGCCGCCAACCAGACAGTGTCTGGATCGGCCATGCCGACGCCCGCTTCGAGGGCAGCAGCGCGCAGGCGCTGCTGCATGGCCTTCTCCGCCACCGCGAGCTCGGCGCGCGAATTGATGCCCTGGAATTCGGCCTCGTCGCCCTCGACGGCGATGGCGGCATGACCGGCAGCGCGCGCAATGGCGGCAGCATCGGTCAGGTAGAACTCTTTCTTGACGTTGTTGTTCCTGATCGCGCCCAGCAGCGAGGCGATCAAGGCGCCATCCAGGCACATGACGCCGGAATT
>Ga0209909_100354_pt1 | contig 37356 bp, 33 predicted proteins | sample FECB22metaG_FD_188302 | JGI IMG/M metagenome (GOLD analysis project Ga0209909, IMG submission 188302) | Cyanobacterial communities from the Joint Genome Institute, California, USA - FECB-22 (SPAdes) (version 3) | ecosystem: Environmental > Aquatic > Thermal springs > Hot (42-90C) > Microbial mats... | reverse complement strand
GCCCCGGCATGCCTGCCGGCTCGGCCTCAAGGGCGCCAAGGAGATCTACGGCGTAGCTGATCGTCTTGGACAGGCAAGTTCAGGGACTTGGGCGCAAGCTCGCTTTAAGGGATTGGCCGCGCAGGTCACGCCTAGCGATATGCGCTGCAGGCGCCGAGACTTGATTACGTATCTGAGGGTCTCAACAAACAAGCGGCTGGTCATCGCATTGCCACACCAGCTCGGGGGGAAGCTACATCGTTCAGCTATGCAATTGGCCGTCGCGCGCTCGTAAGACTGGTCTAGCGCTTTAGGCGAAACACCTTCACGGTTGCCGCGCGGCGAATATCCAGGTCAGAGAAGAGGAGCTCCAGTCGCCCGTGCCATGGGCCGCCGATTAGGGCGTCCTGCATTTCGCTCGTGACGAGGATGTTCGCCTCGTTTCCTCCCAGTCGCCTGATCGTCGCTGGAAGAACCGAGCCAGGGATCGCGAGCCCGTCACCGTAAAGAAAGGATCGAAAGGCGTGGAAGGTGCCGCGGTGCAGACAAATGTTGATCGCGATATTGAATCCATGCTCGTGGCTGGAGATAGCCCAGTCCCGGCCAAGCCTTTCCGCCGCTGACATCGCGGAGGAAGCATCCGGGAATGTGAGTATATGGCTGTCTCCATTTGCAACCCGGATCGTGCCCGCGAATTCCCGTATCGCGGCCGCCACCAGTGCGTCGAGCGTGTCCAGTACATGCTCGATGGCACTGATCGCATTGTTCTCACAGAACGGGCTGAAGCCGCGCAGATCGCTGATCAAGATCCACGCATCGGAATAGACGTGCGTGCGATGACGCTGCTCGACGCGATAGACGGCCGTCGGCCCATCGAAGCCCTTGAGCTCGAAGCTGTCGACGATATTGGTCCGGATCTCGGATTGCGTGAGGGCGAGGGCGGCGGCCGTCGTGAGATAGATCTCGTTCGGCGGCGTGATCTCCTCGAGGCGGGCCATGAGCGCCAGCACATCGCCGGTGAAGTCACCGTCCTGGGTCGCGGTGTCGCCGAGCCCGATCACGACCCGCATGGATAACCGGTGGAGCCCCTTGGTTGGTGGTGCCAGGCGAAGCGCCTCCTGCATCGCGATTGCCGACCTTGCCGCGTTGGTGGCGCTCGGAAATTCAAGCCAGTAGCCATCGCCGCCTGCCTTGAAGATGCGGCCATGCTCGTCAGCTGCCAGTCGCTCGATCAGGACGCGATGGGCTGACACGACGGCCTGAAGATCTGACGCCAGCAACGCCCGGAAGTGGGGCGTGGACCCCGCGATGTCCGTTTTCATCAGGACAGTGGTTCGCAGCTGCGTCATCGGCGTAGGAGTATGTGCAGTTCTAGGTCGCGGGTCGAGCGACGGCGGCGCGGCGCGCAGATGAGAGGGAAGCCTCGCGGTGCAGTGATCGCGACTGTTTGGATGGAGCGGATGACAGCATTGCTGGCGCAGCGCCATCGCCGGCTCGATCTCTGCGCCCTCTCTACGGTGCGAAAAAACTCGCGAGAACGAAATTGGCCGAATCAACGTTAGTTATTGACATTAATGAGCACATGGGTTATGTTGAAGGGTCGCCCCACTCTTGGGCGTCCGTTCTATGCATCGTTCATCCGATTTCCATCGCCCGCGGCCGGCACCGCGCGACGAGGCCGGCCGCCGGTCCGCCGAAAACCGGTTGCGTTATTTGCGATAATTGCGGGAATTCGACGATGGCCCAAGCGATAGGGGGTCAGCTTCTCCAGACTCACAAGAGAGTCGGGCGGAAACGGCGGGAACGGCCGGAAACTCCCTGCAGCGGTGACGGCAGTGCAGGCACAAGCTGCGGGCAAGGCATCATTCCTTCAAGTTCACCTTCTTGCCGACCTCGATCCACTGGCTGACCAGCGAATTGGTCTGGGCTTGGTGTTCCTCAGGCGCGTTGGCGATCGTCTGGTAGCCGCGTTCAGCAAGCTGCTTGGCGACTTCGGGATCGCGCATCACCGCGGCGACAGCGTCGCGGATGGTGCGACGGATCTCGATGGGCGTGCCCGGCGGCGCGTGCAGGCCCCAGACGCTCGAGACATCGACGCCCGGCAAGCCGCTTTCCGTGAAGGTCGGCACGTCGGGCACGGCGGGATCGCGCTTCTCGCCGGTGATGGCGATGGGCCGTACCTTGCCGTCCTTGATGTAGGGCGGCGCCGAGGCGAGGCCGCCGTACTGCATCGAGACATGGCCGCCCAGCAGGGCGATCAGCGCTTGGCCCGACGACTTGAAGGGCACGTGGGTGATGTCGATGCCGGCCTTGAGGTTCACCATCACGCCCATGAGATGCGTCGAGGAGCCGACGCCGCCTGAGGCGAAGGTGAGCCTGGTCTTCTTCGCCAGCTCGATCAGCTCGCTGAGGGTCTTGGCCGGCAGGTCGGGATAGACGATCAACAACACCGGCGCCTGCGCCAGCATCGTGATGGCGGTGAAGCCGCCCAGCGTGTCGTAAGGCAGCGAGTCGAGGACCGCCGGGTTCTGGTAGAACGAGTTGTCGGTCAGCAGCAGCGTGTAGCCGTCGGGCTTGGCCTTGGTGACGATGGCCGCCCCCATCACCGCCGCCGCATCGGGCCGGTTGTCGACGATGACGGTCTGGCCGAGCTTCTTCTCCAGGGCAGGCTGGATCAGGCGCGCCAGGATGTCCGATCCGCCGCCCGGCGCGCGCGGCACGACGAGCTTGACGGGCTCGGACGGATACTTCGGCTGGGCCTGCGCGCTGCCCGCCACCAAGAGCCCCGCCGCCGCGGCGAGAAGCACGCGTTTGGTGATCATGATGCCCCCTCACTCATCTTGCCGGACCGCGGGCCTCCAACGCCGCATCGACCGTAGGTCGATGCGGCTCTCCGCGCTCATGACTCATGATGCGGGCCTGGAGGCCCGCGGTCCGGCAAGACACTAGAACACCTTCCGCCGCCGCCACTTGGCCGGCCGTTCGCCGGGGAAGGCGAGCCCGCTGGCGTCGACGCCGAGATCGACCAGCATCTTCGCCACCTCGATGGCGGCGCGCGCGCCTTCCAGCACCGGCACGTCCCAGCCGATCTCGAGCAGGCGCTTCTGCAGCAGCGGCTGTAGCCAGAACGCCGCCGAGCAGCCGAGCATGATGGTGTCGGCTCCGTCCTCCTCGATGGCGGCGACCGACTCCTTCACCGCCGCCTCCAGCATGTCCGAGGTGCCGCTTTGCAGGGCGCGGTTGCGCTCGACCTCGATCGGCCGGTCGTTGGGATGGTTGGGCGTGGGCAGCGGGAAGTTGACGTTGCGGATCGAGGCGCAGCGCTCGGTCATGCGGTACTGCACCACCAGATGGTGCATCTGCATGTTGTGGGATTCGGAGATGTCGACGATCGAGAACTTGTTGCCCAGCAGACCGGCGATGTGCATCTGCGCATGCGCCGAGCTGGTGACCGGGATGCGGTACTGCCGGCTGATCTCGCGGGATTCCATGTAGCCGGGGTCGCCGCCGCCCAGCAGCACGATGGCGTTGTACTTGCCGCTGGCGCAGGCTTCACGCACCAGCGGCAGTCGGTTGTGACCGACCGACATGAAGGCTTCCTTGGTCGTCACCGGGAAGTTGCCGTGCGTGGCGCGCGCGCCGGGATGAAGGTCCCAGTCGATGTCGGCCAGGAAGGGCTTCAGGTCCTCGTAGTTGTAGACCTGCGTCTCCTTGGGTCCGGTGTAGGAGCGCATGGCGAAGTCGTTGCCGGGCGCCAGGCTGAAGGCGTTGATCAGCAGGAATTTGTATTTGCTCATGACGCGCTCAGCTCAGGCTGCCGGGATAGTCGCGCCAGATCGACGGTTCGAGCTTGAGATGCGTGGCGGCAGGGAAGGTCGCGAGCCAGTGCCGCGCGCACTCCTCGCTGGTCGCGTACCACAGCTCGGGCAGGCCGGCGGCGTGGTCGAGGAACTGCTCCAGCACATGCAGGCGGTTGGGCCAGCCGATGGCATGCGGATGTAGCACCATGGAGAACTGCCGGCCGCGCTTGTACTGCGCGTCGAGCTCGGCCTTCCAGTTGCGGAAGAGAGAGTCCGGGTTCTCGAGGCCGGTGCCCTTCTTGGGGAACAGCAGGAAGAACTGGTCGTCGTAGTGATAGTAGTAGGGCAGCGTCAGGATGCTGCGCTTGGCTGCGAAGTCGCACACCCAGTAGTGCGGGATGTCATCGGCCAGCCCGTTGCCGAAATACTCGTAACCGCCCTCGATCAGCAGATCGACGGTGTTGGGGCTGACCGCGCCGCCCGCGAACTTGTCGCTCTGGCGCGGCAGGGAAAACCAGCCCGACGGCCGCTTGCCTGCGACCTTGGCGATGATCTCCGTGGTGCGCTCCAGCCGGGCCCGCTCGTCCTCGCGGCTGAGCGTGCTCACGTCCTCGTGCTTGAAGCCGTGAGCGGCGATCTCGTGGCCCCCGTCGCGCAGCCGGCGGATCGTGTCGGCGTGAATCTCGGCCATCACCGCGGGCACGGCAAAAGTGGCCTTGAGCGCGCGCCGCTCCAGGACGGCGCAGAGATCGCGCAGGCCGCCATGCATGCCGAAATAGGCGTCGGATGTCGCGAGGTCCTGAGGCTTGATGCCGTCGGGACCGCTCGCCGGCGCGAGGTCGACGACGATCCGGAAGCAGCACCGCTTGCCATCGGGCCAGCGCACGTCCGCATCGAGGAGCGTGCGCTCGTCGCTGATCGTGTAGCGCTCTTTCCAGGGCATGGCAGCCTCCCTAGTGCGCGGGATGGGTGGCAAGCAGGTGGCGCGCGACCTGCTCGCAGGTCGGGAACCACACGCCGGGCAGCGCCTTCATGCGCCCGATCAGCCGCTCGAGCATGGCGATGCGCAGCGCCCGACCGGAGACGAAGGGATGCATGCAGATGTTGAGGTAGCCGCCCTGCTGGTATTGCTGCAGGAAGGCCGCCCACCAGATCTCCTCGACATGATCGGGATCCATCATGCGCTGCGCGTCATTCTCGGTATTGAGCCAGGCGAAGCTGAAGAACATCGCGTCGTCGATGGCGTAGTGGAACGGCAGGTTCAGCAGGGGCTTGGAGCCGTCGGGGGCGCTGACGTAATGCGGCAGCTGGTCGATTGTGTCGTGCGAGTTGTAGATAAAGCCTTCCTCGAGCAGCAGCTCGCGCGTGTGCCAGCTGCGCGTGCCCATCGGCCGCTTGCCGGTCAGCTTCTCGATCGCATCCTTGGCCTTGCGCAGGTGATCGCGCTCGAGCTCGGGGTCTTTCGGGACTTGATGCTCCCACATGTGATCGGCGATCTCATGCCCGCTGTCGGACGCGGCCTTCACCGCGCGCGGATAGAGCTCGCAGATGCGGCCCGGCGTGAAGATCGTGGCCTTGATGCCGTTGCTGTCGAACAGGTCGATCAGGCGCCAGATACCGACGCGTCCGCCGAACTCGCCCTTGGCGAGCTGCATCGGCGGCTCGTTGAACAGGCGGCGCAGCAGCATGGCATCGAAGTCGGCGGTGAAGTTCACCGCCATGCGCACGCCCTTGGGCCAGCTCACCCTGTCGATGAGCTGATGGCGGGCGTCGAAGTCGTTGGCCTTGGCCTTGAGGGCGGAGATGTCGCGATCGAGCCCGTTGGCGATTTCGCTCGAGGTGTCCATGGCCTAGCGTCCTCCCGCGACGGCGAGCGTCGTGCCCGTGATGTAGTTCGCCTCGTCGGAGGCAAGATAGAGCACGGCATTGGCGATGTCCGCCGGCACGCCGATGCGGCGCAACGGCGTGGCGCGCACCGGCCCGTATTCCAGCGTCTCGAGCTTGCGGAAACTGGGCGCCGTCTTCTCGGTCTCGATCGGCCCGGGCGCCACGGCATTCACGGTGACGCCGTATTCCGCGAGCTCGAGCGCGACGCCGCGGGTAAAGCCGTGGATGCCGGCCTTGGCGGCGGAGTAGGCGGAATTGCCGATGTAGTAGGCGGTCCACGGCGTGCCCTCGCGGGCGCCGGAGCTGAGATTGATGATCCGCCCGTAGCGGCGTTCGCGCATGTGCGCCGCGGCCTCGCGCGTGCACAGGAAGGCCGAGCGCAGGTTGAGACGAAGGATGTAATCCCAATCTTCGAGCTTGGCTTCCCAGATGTGACCCGACGTGCCGCCACCGACATCGTTGACCAGGATGTCGAGGTGCCCGTACGCCTTGAAGGTCTCCACGAACAACGTCTTGACCGGCGCTTCTTCGGTGACATCGGCGACGAACGTCATCACCGGGCGTCCCGTGGCCCTGATCTGACGCTCTGTCTCGGCGAGCCCGACCGAATCGAGATCAGCGAGCACGACCGAGGCGCCTTCCTCGCTGAGGCGCAGCGCGATGGCGCGTCCAAGTCCCGCCGCTGCACCGGTCACAAGCGCGATCTTGCCGGCCACTCTGTCGCCCACGATGTCCTCCCGTGCTCCGCCCCAGTCCACAGTCGTGTGGCAGGTTAGGCCCGCCTGTCGTATGGCTTCAATCGCTGAGGACGAAAACGGATCGGTGGATCGCATGGTGGAAGCAAAAGCGGCGATCGTCACGGGTGGCGCCGGCGGCATCGGCAAGTCGACCGTGCGGCGCCTGCTCGACAGCGGTCACGCGGTGTTCGTGATCGATGCCAACCAGGGCGCGCTCGACGCGCTGACATCGGAGTTCGCCGCTTCCGCCGATCGGCTGGAGGTCTGTCGTGCCAACGTGACCGACGAGCGCGACGTGATCGAGGCGGTGGAGCGTGCCGATAATCGGTTCGGCGGCGTCTACGCCCTGGTGCACATCGCCGGCGGCGCCGGCCCCAAGCGGGCGCGCGACATCCAGGAGTTCGAGCTCAAGGACTGGACCCACGTCATCGACCTCAACCTGACCAGCGCCTTCCTGGCGGCGCGCGCGGCTGTGCCGTTGATGCGAAAGCAGCGTCGCGGCCGCATCGTTTTGTTTTCCTCGATCATTGCCGACGGCGAGAAGGGGCCTCTCACCACCGTCACCGGCCGACTGCCGTATGCCACGGCAAAGGCCGCCCTGCTCGGCTTCACCTCGCAGCTCGCCAAGGATCTCGCCGAGTGGGGCGTCACCGTGAACGCGCTGATGCCGGGCCTGATCCTGGGTGAGCAGGGCACACGCATCCGCGACCGTTTCGACCGGCTGGAACCCGCCGAACGGGCGGCGCTTCTCGGCGGCTATCCGGCCGGCAAACCCGGCAGCGGCGACGATGTCGCGGCAGTGGTCGAGTTCTTGCTTTCGGAGTCGGCAGGCTTCATCTCGGGCGTCGCCTTGCCGGTCGACGGCGCCTATCGTTAGCGCGAAATCGCATCGCAATCGATCGGTAGGCATCGACGTTGACTTCAAGTCGACGCCTCCTAAGCTCGACGGCGTGGTTGGGGACGAAGGGGAATTGATCATGGCGCTGCACAACAAGAAGGCAACTCGTCGTCAGGTGATGTCGAGTCTTGGTGCCGCCGCGCTCGCCGCTCCGGCCCTTCGATCGGCCCACGCCCAGGCCAAGACCCTGGTGTTCGGCGGCTCTGTTCCGCTTACCGGTGCAGCGGCCGAGACCGGCCTCAACGTCAACAACGGCTACATCACCGCCGTCAGCTACTTCAACGAGGTGCTGGGCGGCGTCGAGATCGCCGGCGAGAAGTACAAGCTCGAGCTGAAGCTGTTCGACGATGCCAGCGACCCGGCCCGCGCCACCACTCTGATCCAGCGCCAGATCGACGAGGGCACCAATTTCTTCCTGGGCTCGTTCGGCTCCAACATCGTGCTGCCGACCGCGGCCATCACCGAGCGCGCCAAGAAGCCGATGGTGCAGACCGGCGGCGGCTCCGACGCGATCTTCACCAAGGGCTTCAAGTATGTCTTCGGCATGTATCCGCGCGCCACGCGGCAGTTCGCCTCGACCGCGGCGCTATTCAAGACGCTGACGCCGACGCCGCAGACCTACTCGGTGATCTGGACCAACGACGCCTTCTCCAAGACCGCCGGCCAGGGCGTCAAGCTCTCCTGCGATGCCGCGGGCTTCAAGAAGCTCGATGAGTTCGAGCTGCCGGCCAAGCCGACCGACGTGTCGAGCGTGCTGGGTTCGGTGCGCGCCAACACGCCCGACCTGCTGGTCTGCGTCATGCACGACCAGGATTCGCTCTTGATCGCGCGCCAGATGGTGGCCAGCAACACCAACGTGAAGGGCCTGTTCCAGGGGCTCGGTCCGCAGCTCGCGTCGTTCCGCGAGGCGCTGGGCAAGTACTCCGAGTACCTGATGTGCTCGACCTACTGGGACGAATCGGTGCCCTACAAGGACAAGTTCTTCGGCGATTCGCGGAAGTTCGTCGAGTACTACAAGAAGAAGTTCACGCGCCCCATTGCCTATCACACGGCGGGCGCCGCGGCCTGCATCGAGACCTACATCCTCGCCATGCAGGCGGCCAAGAGCACCGACCCCGAAGCGGTGCGCGACGCCCTGTCGAAGGCCGACTACGAGACCTTCTATAGCCGCATCAAGTTCACGCCCGAGGGCGACGGCGACGCCATCATCATGGGCAGCATGATCGGTCAGGTGCAGAAGGCCAAGCTCGAGATCGTGTTCCCGCAGGAGGCCTCCTCGGCCAAGGCGCTCTACCCGCAGCCGGCGTGGGACAAAAAGGCGTGACATCCATCGCGTTCCTCCCCTTCGCGGAGTCCGCGAAGGGGAGGTGTCCGCGCAGCGGACGGAGGGGTCAAGAGCCCCAGTCGTTGCGCAAGCCCATGACCCCTCCGTCGCCGTATGACGGCGACACCTCCCCAACTTCGTTGGGGAGGAGAGTGCGTTCATGAGTCTGGTCCTACAGACTCTGGCCGACGGCCTCGTGCTGGGCGGCATCTATGCGCTCGCGGCCGTGGGCTTCTCGCTGATCTTCGGCGTGCTGCACGTCATCAATCTCAGCCACGGCATCCTGGTGCTGCTGGGCGCCTATCTGGCGCTGATCCTGTCAGCCACGCTCCGGATCGACCCATTGCTCACTATGCCGATGGTCATGGCCGTGCTGTTCGTGGTCGGCTACGCCTACCAGCGCCTGCTGATCCAGCGTGCCGTCGACCGCTCGCCGCTCGGCTCCATGCTGCTCACCTTCGGCGTGGCGCTGATGCTGCAGAACACCATGATCTGGGTGTTCTCGCCCGACATGAAGAACATCACGCCGGGCTATGCCTTCGCCTCGTTCAAGCTGGGGCCGATCTCGTTCGACGCGGTACGTGTCAGCTGTCTGTTGGCGAGCCTGGTGCTGCTCTCCTGCCTGGCGGCCTTGCTCAAGTTCTCGCCGCTGGGCCGCGTCATCCGTGCCACCGCCCAGCAGACACTGGCCGCGCGCCTCTGCGGCGTGAACGTGCGCCACGTCTATGCGCTCACCTTCGCCGTGTCGGCCGCCTTTGCCGGCGCCTCGGGCATCGTCATCGGCATCATCCTGCCCTTCTCGCCGGCCGACGAGGGGACGTGGACGCTGAACGCCTTCGTCGTCGTCGTGTTGGGCGGCGTCGGCAGCCCGGCCGGCGCGCTGATCGGCGGCCTGCTGCTCGGAGTAGTGAGCACGCTCACCGCGCAATACATCGGCCCGTCCTTCCCGAACGTCACCATGTTCCTGCTGCTCGTGCTGCTGCTGCTGGTGCGGCCGCAGGGCCTGCTTGGCAACGCCTTCGCGCCATCTCGATGACTGAGAAGCCCGCCGCCTTCATCGCCGTTGTCGTGGGCTGCGCCATTGTGCTGGCGCTGGCGCCGCTGGTGCTGCCGCCGTTCTATGTGCGCGTCGGCCAGCTCATGCTCTATTCGGCGGGCCTCGCCGTCGCCTGGACGATCCTGGGCGGCTTTGCCGGCTATGCGAGCTTCGGGCACGCCGCCTTCATCGGCGTCGGCGCCTTCGCCGCCGGTCTGGCCGATGAACGCATGACCGGCCTTCCGCCGGCGTTGCTGCTGCCGGCCGGCATGCTGGTGGGCGGCATTGCCTGCGCCATCCTGTCGGCGGCGGTCGCCTATCCCATCCTGCGGTTGCGCGGCACCTTCTTCGCCATCGCCATGCTGGGCGTCTGCCATGTCTGCGCCGAGCTCAACAACAACATCGATGCGCTGCAGGGCTCGCTCGGTCTGAACTTCCCGGTCATCGCGCCGCCGAGCTGGGATCCCGCGACCTTCTTCTACGAACTCTATCTCGCGGCGGGCGTCGTCGTGTTCCTGATCGCCTGGCAGATCCAGCGCAGCCGCTTTGGCGCCGGCCTACTGAGCATCCGCGAGGACGAGGATACGGCGCGCATGCTGGGTGTGCCCACCGAGCACTACAAGCGCATCGCCTTCGTGGCCAGCGCCGTGCTGACCGGGCTGCTCGGCGTCATCTATGCCCATTCGCTGGGCTACATCACCACCGATTCGGTCTATCGGGACGACACCAACTTGAGCCTGATCGTTTACTCCCTGTTGGGCGGCATGGGCACGCTGTTCGGCCCGATCATCGGCGCCTTCATGCTGGTCTTCATCACCCAGGTGATCCTGGCGCGCCTGCTCGACTTCCACCTGTTCGCGACCGGCCTGCTGCTGGTGCTGCTGGTGCTGAGCGCGCCGGGCGGCGTGCTGGGCCTGGTGACGAGCTGGAAGCTGCGCCGCCGCGCGGCCGCAACGGTGCCTGCCGAATGAGTGCCGCGCCGATCCTGGGTGTCGAGGCGCTCAGCAAGCGCTTTCGTGGCTTGCAGGCGATCGCCGACGTCTCGTTCACCGTCGAGCCGGGCTCGATCACCAGCGTCATCGGACCCAACGGCGCCGGCAAGTCGACCTTGTTCAACCTGGTGACGGGCTATCTGCCGCCGACGGCAGGGACCGTGCTGTTCAAGGGGCAGCCGATCACCGGCATGGCGACCAATCGCATCGCCGAGCTCGGCATCGCCCGTGCCTTTCAGATCGCCCGCCCGTTCCGTGATCTCAGCGTCGGCGAGAACGTCCGCATCGGCGCCCTGTTCGGCAAGGCTGGCGCGCGCGACGTCGCCGCCACCACCGCGAACGCCCTGCAGCTTGCCGGCATCGCCCATCTTGCCAACGAACCGGCGAGCGTGCTGACGGTGGGCCAGCTGCGCCATCTCGAGGTGGCGCGCGCCATCGCCACGCGCGCCGACCTACTCCTGGCCGACGAGCCCTGCGCGGGCCTCAATCCGACCGAGACCGCAGCCATGATCGAGGTCCTGCGTCGCGTGCGCGCCAGCGGCGTCACTGTCGTACTGGTCGAGCACGATATGCCCTCGGTGATGGAAGTCTCCGACCGCGTCCTGGTCCTCGAGTCCGGCCGCCTGATCGCCGACGGCACTCCAGCAGAGGTCTCGCAGAACCACCAGGTGATCGCGGCCTATCTCGGGACGCCGGACTGACAATGAAACGGCGCGCCTTCATCGCACTGGCAAGCGTCGCGGCGCCGGTGGTGGCGCGAGCGCAGAAGGCGCCGCCGACTGTTGGCTTCATGTACAGCGGCGCCGCCGGTTCGCCAGCCGCCACGCGGGTGATTGGCCTGATCAAGCAAGGCCTGACCGAGAACGGCCTGACCGAAGGCCGCGATTACCGGCTCGAGATCCGCTTCGCCGATGGCGACTATCAACGGTTTCCAGCGATGGCCCGCGAGCTTGCGCAGGCCGGCGCCCGTGTGATCCTGGCCAGCACCGTTCCATCGGTTCGGGCGGCGCAGGCCCTCGATCCGCCGGTGCCAGTCGTGATCACTCTCGTGCTCGATCCCTTGGGCAACGGCTTGATCGACAGCCTCGCCCGTCCCGGCCGCAATACCACCGGCGTGGCGCTCCTGAATGCGGACCTGTCGCTGAAGCTGCTTGAGCTCCAGCGCACGGTGCTGCCGAAGGCGCAGGTCGTAGCCGCCTTGTACAATCCAGCCTCGCCCGCGAACGCCGTGGCGCTTGGCAAGCTGCAATCCCAGGCGGGCACTGTGGGACTGACCGTATTGCCGGCTGCTTTGAAATCGCCGGACGAGCTCGACAGCGTGTTCTCGATGTTGGCGGAGCGCACGCCCGACACGCTTCAGATCGTCCAGGATGCCGGCACGCTCGACATGGCCGGCCGCATAACCGCGCTGGCCCTGAAGCACAGGCTTCCGACATTTGCGGAAACGAGCCTGATTCCCAGGAACGGCGGCTTGCTGAGCTATGGTCCGCAGACCCAGGCCCTGTTGTTGAGGACGGGCTACTACGTCGCACGGATCCTTGGTGGCACAAAGCCGGCGGACCTGCCGGTGGAGCAACCGAGCCTCTTCGAGCTGGTCATCAATCTCCGGACGGCAAAGGTCCTCGGTCTCGACATTCCGCCGACGCTTCTGGCGCAGGCCGATACGGTGATCGAATAGCGACGCTTGCGGGGGTCAGCGACCCAGAAACGCCTTCTGCACGTAGGCGTCGGCCAGAAGCTCCTGGCCGGTGCCGGACAGCACGACCGAACCCTTTTCCAGCACGTAGCCGCGGTGGGCGATCCGCAGCGACTGGTGCAGGTTCTGCTCGACCAGCAGCACGCCGATGCCGCTCTTGTTCACCGCCTCGATCAGCTTGAAGACCTCCTGCACGACGATGGGCATCAGTCCGAGCGACGGCTCGTCGAGGATGATCAATCGCGGCTCGGCCATCAGTCCGCGGGCGATGGCCAGCATCTGCTGCTCGCCGCCGCTCATCGAACCTGCGAGCTGGCCGCGCCGCTCGGCGAGGCGCGGGAAGAGGGCGAAGGCCTTGTCGACCAGGGCCGCGATCTCGCCGCGCTGCTTGATGTGAGCGCCGAGCTGCAGGTTCTCCATCACCGTCATCTGCGGGAACACCAGCCGGCCCTCGGGCACCAGCGTGATGCCGCGGCGCACCACGACGTGACTGGGCGAGCCGGTCAGGACTTCGCCGGCGAAGCGGATGTCGCCCTTCTGCGGCGCCAGCACGCCCGCGATCATGCGCACGGTGGTCGACTTGCCGGCGCCGTTGGCGCCCAGCAGCGCCACGATCTCGCCGGGCTCGACCGACAGCGACACATCGCGCACGGCCGCCGCGCCGTCGTAGGCGAAGGCGAGGCCGGAGACGTCGAGCAGGCTCTGGCTCATGCCACCGGCTCGGGCTGCTGGCGGTAGGCGTAGTTCTTGTCCAGCCGCTCCAGCAGATAGTCGCCGTAGCGCACCGGCGGCCACTTGGCCGGATGGCCGTGGTCGTGACAGGTCGGCAGCACTTCGACGGTGCTGTCCATCGACATGTCGAAGAAGTAGGGGCAGGAGTAGCGGTCGCCGCCCGACAGGTTCTTCACGCGATGCGGCGTCGACTGCCAGCGCCCGTTGGTCCAGCGCGACAGCATGTCGGCGACATTGACCACCCAGGTGCCGGGGATGGGCGGCGTGGCAAGCCACGTGCCGTCGCTGCGCCGCACTTCCAGACCGCCGCTGGTGTCCTGGCAGAGGATGGTGATGAAGCCGTAGTCGGTGTGCGGCGCGGAGCCGAAGGCATCGTCGGCCGCATCCGCGGGCTGTGGCGGATAATGCAGCAGCCGCAGGAAGGTCGTCGGCTGCTGGAAGAACGGCAGGAACCAGTCGCGCGGCAGGTCGAGCGCCAAAGCGAGCGGCCGCAGTAAGCGCAGGCAGAAAGCGTGCATGGCCTTTTCGTAAGCCGTGACCGCGTCGCGGAACCCCGGCAGGTCGGGCCACAGGTTGGGGCCATCGAGCGGGCGGCCGTAGCGCGGATCGTCCGGCGTCACCTCGTGCATCAGCATGAACGACTCAGAGTCGTTGGGCTTGGTCACCTTGGCGACCGACGAGGTCTGGATGATCGAGGTCTTGGGCGCCATGTAGCCGCGATGGAAGCGATTCATGGCGATCGCGTCCTTGGCCGCGCGCGGCTGGGCGTGGAACCGCCGGGAGGCCTCGAACACGCCCTCGACCAGGGCCGGGGCGACGCCGATCTCGCTGAAATAGCAGAAGCCAATGTCCGAGAAGGCCTGGTCGAGCTCTCGCGCCAAAACATCGTCGCTGCGGCCCTCGAAGGCGATGACCGGCAGGGTCTCGCGGCCCATCAGTTCGTGCTCCTTCCCTAGTTGCGGTGCCCACCATAGCGGATCGAAAGCCCCACGCCATGGCGGCTTATCGCAGGACGGGATGGCATAGGACTTGCGTCGATCCTAGACTGGCCGCATCCCATATCGGAGATCGACGCGTGTCCTCAACGCAGTCAAAACGGATGATCCATCTCGGTGCCTTCGTGCACGAGACTGGCCAGCACGTTGCCGCCTGGCGGCATCCACAGGCCCACACGCAATCGGGCACAAGTTTCGCCGAGATGTTCGAGACGGCTCAGCTTGCCGAGCGCGGCAAGTTCGACCTGCTGTTCCTTGCCGACAGCGCGGCCGTGAACCTGATCGGTAGCGCCGACGCGCGCCGACGCATGGGCAAGGTCGTGAAGTTCGAACCCGTGACCATCCTGTCGGCGCTGGCGGCAGTGACGAAGAATCTCGGGCTCGTGGCGACCTCGACCACCACCTACAACGAGCCTTATACGCTGGCCCGTCAGTTCGCCTCGCTCGACCAGATCAGCGGCGGCCGCTCCGGCTGGAACCTCGTCACCTCGAACAATGAGCAGGACGCGCTGAACTACAGCCGCGACGAGCATCTCAGCCACGCCGACCGCTACGAGCGCGCCATCGAGTTCGCCGACGTGGTCACCGGCTTGTGGGACAGCTGGGACGAAGACGCCTTCATCCGCGACAAGGAATCGGGCGTGGCGTTCGATCTCGCCAAGATGCACGTGCTGAACCACAAGGGTAAGCACTTCCAGGTGCGGGGGCCGCTCAACGTCGCCTGCTCACCGCAAGGTCGCCCGGTGCTGGTCCAGGCCGGCGCTTCAGGCACCGGCCGCGACGTCGCGGCGCGCCTTGCCGAGCTCGTCTTCACGGCAGCCACGACCTTCGAGCAGGCCAAGGAGTTCTACGCCGACGTACGCGCGCGCGTGCCGCGCTTCGGCCGCAGCCAGGACCAGGTCCTGGTGATGCCGGGCTTCTATCCCGTCGTGGCGCCGACGGCGTCGGAGGCGCAGGAGAAATACGACTACCTGCAATCGCTGATCCAGAAGCCGGTCGGCATCTCGATCCTCGAGCATACGATCGGCGTGCACGACCTCGACAAGATCCCGCTCGACGGACCGGTGCCGGAGATGGCCGACACCAATGGGCCGCTCAGCCGCCAGCGCCTGCTGCTCGAGCAGGCGCGGCGCGACAAGCTCACCTTCTGGGAGCTGTGCCTCGCCAACGCCGGCCCGCGCGGCCACGCGCTGTCGATCGGCACGCCCACGCAAGTGGCCGACGAGATGGAGCACTGGTTCAAGGACGGTGCCGCCGACGGCTTCAACGTCATGCCGGCCTGGCTACCCGGATCGCTCAAGGATTTCGTCGACCTCGTCATCCCCGAGCTGCAGCGGCGCGGCCTGTTCCGCACGGAATACGAGGCCACGACCTTGCGCGCCAATCTCGGCCTGCCCAAGCCGATCAACCGTCATCATCTTGCCCGCATGAGGGGAGCCGCCCAATGAGCAACAAGACCGGTCGTGGTCCTATCCTCCGCCGCCGTCAGGTCGGCGGGCTCGCGATGGGGGCGCTCGCCGCCGGCACGCTGCCCGGGATCGCTGCGGCCGCCGATGCCTCGACCTTCCTCAACGGCAACGCGCTGCCAGGCAACCTCGATCCGCATCAGGTCTACGACGTCCCCATGCAGGGGCTGATGCTGAACGCCTACGACAATCTCTATCGTTACCAGAACGACCCGCCGCAGATCGTGCCATGGCTGGCCGAGAGCCACACCGTTACCGAGGACGGTCTGACCTGGGAATTCAAGTTGCGGCCCAACATCAAGTTCCACGACGGCAGCGCCATGACGGCCGACGACGTGGTCTATTCCTTCCGCCGCGTGCTGGCGCTGGCGCTGGCACCGTCGAGCGCTTTCCTCAAGATCCTGAAGCCCGAGAACGTCACGGCCGTCGATCCGCTGACGGTGCGCTTCAAGCTCGAGACCTCCTATGCGCCGTTCTTCGCGGCCATCCCGTCGATCAGCATCGTCAACCCGCGGGTCATCAAGCCCAACGAGAAGGATGGCGACTGGGGCAAGGCCTGGCTCGCCTCGAACGGCGCGGGCTCGGGCGCCTACAAAATCATCCCGGCGGGCTACCGGCCGCTGGAATATCTCGACATGGAGATCTTCGACGACCACTTCCTCGGCTGGAAGGACAACCCCAAGCCGATCAAGAAGGTGGCTTTCCGGCCGACCAAGGAGACCTCGACCCGCATCCTGGCGCTGCTGAACGGCACGCTCGACTGCACCGACACCAACCTGCCGGCCGATCAGGTGGCCGAGATCGAGAAGTCGAAGATCGCCTATGTCCAGAAGGACGTGGTGATGCGGACCTTCGTCATCCGCATGAACAATACCAAGCCGCCGTTCGACAACATCAACGCGCGCAAGGCCTTTGCCCACGCCTTCAACTACATGGGCTTCATCAACGACATCCTGGGTGGCTACGCCACACGCGATCCCTATCCCATGCCCGACAACCTCTGGGGCATCCCCAAGGATGCCAAGGGCTATGACTACGATCTCAAGAAGGCCAAGGAGTACGTTGCCAAGGCGATCGCCGAAGGCGCGCCGATGAAGCGCCAGTTCGAGCTGCACGTGCAGTCGGAGAACGAGCAGAGCGTGCAGGGCGCCCAGGTCTTCCAGAGCGACCTGGCGCAGATCGGCATCAACCTCAAGGTCGTGGGCAACATCTGGTCGAACCTGACGACCCAGGCGTCCAAGCCCGACACCACGCCCGATCTGTGGGTGCATTGGGTGTCGACCTACTTCGTCGATCCCGAGAACTGGGTCGGCCAGATGTACGACAGCCAGTTCCACGGCACCTGGAAAGCCTCGGCCTACTACAAGAACCCCGAGGTCGATGCGCTGCTGCGCAAGGCGCGCGCCGAGGTCAAGCAGGAGGTGCGGGCGCCGCTCTATGAGGAGGCCATCCGCAAGATCATGGCCGACAGCCCCGACATCTGGATCTACAACTCCATGCAGCTGCAGGGCCTGAACAAGCGGCTGAAGGGTCGTCGCTTCTGCACCGTCGGCCAGGGCTCTGAAGTGCGCTGGATGACGCTCGAAAGCTGACATGCTGCGCTTCGTCCTGCGACGCAGCGCACTTGTCCTGCCTTCGCTTCTGGGGCTGCTGGTCGTCACGTTCCTGCTGATCCATGCGGTGCCGTCGGATCCGGCCGTCGCCATGGCGGGCGAATCGGCGACGCCGGAGCAGATCGAGCGCCTGCGTAAGCAGTACGGACTCGACCTGCCGATCTGGCAGCAGTTCGGCATCTACCTCGAGAAGGTGGCGCGGCTCGATTTCGGTGAAAGCGCCTTCTCCAAGCGGCCGGTGACGGTCGACATCATCCAGCGCCTGCCGGCGACGCTCACGCTGATCTTCTTCTCGCTGGCGATCTCGGTCCTGGTCGGGGTCCCGCTGGGAGTCGTGGCGGCGCTCAACCATAACAGCTGGCCGGATTACCTGTTGCGCGTCTTCTCGGTGCTGGGCATCGCCGTGGCGGCCTTCTGGTTCGCCATCATGCTGCAGCTCTTGTTCGCCATGGACCTGAAGTGGCTGCCATTGCGTGGCGAGCTCGCGGCGACCATGGCGCGGCCCGAGCGCGTCACGGGCTTCCTGCTGATCGACAGCCTGATCGCCGGCCGCTGGGATACGTTCCTCGATGCGCTGCGACATCTGGTGCTGCCGGCGGTGACGCTGTCGCTGGGCGGCCTTGCCACCATCGTGCGCTTCACGCGGGCCGGCGTGCTCGACACGCTGCAGCAGGACTTCGTGTTCTACGAGCGCGCCATGGGCTACCGCTGGCTGCGGCTGGTCTGGCTATTCGTGCTGCGCAACTCGGTCACCGCGACGGTGACCCAGATCGGCCTGTTGTTCGGCGGCCTGATCGCGGGCGGCGTCGTGGTCGAGGCGATCTTCGACTGGCCGGGCATCGGCAGCTACACGGTGCAGGCGATCCTGACTGGCGACCGCCAGGTGATGCTGGCCGTGACCTTGCTGGTGGGCGTGATCTATGCCGTCGTCAACATTCTGGTCGACCTGGTGCACGGCCTGCTCGATCCGCGCCTGATGGAAGGCGGATGAGGGCCATTCTCGTCAAGCTGGCGCGTGACGTTCCGGCAATGCTGGGCCTCGCCATCGTCGTCTTCGTCCTGCTGCTGGCGGTGTTCGGTCCCTGGCTGGCGCCCTATCCGGAGGATGCCTCGGCTTCGCACCTGCTGCGCCGCCTGAAGCCGCCCAGCGCCGAATATCCGTTCGGCACCGACAATCTCGGCCGAGATATCTTCTCGCGCGTGATCCTGGGCGCGCGCGGCGCACTCGGCATTGCGCTCGCCGTGGTGACGACGGCGATGCTGATCGGCGTGCCGCTCGGCCTGATCGCGGGCTATCGCAGCGGCTGGCTCAGCGAGACCATCATGCGCGTCACCGACGTGGTGCTGGCGATCCCGCAGCTGATCCTGGCGCTGGCGCTGGCGCAGCTGATGTCGCCGTCGCTGGAAAGCGCCATGCTGGCGCTGTCGCTGACCTATTGGCCATTCTTCACCCGCATCGTCTATGGCGAGACGCGACGCATCACGTCGTCGCTGTTCGTCGACGCCCTGCGCGGCGTCGGCGCCGGCACCGCGCGCATCGTGTTCCTGCACATCCTGCCCAATTCGCTGTCGCCGGTGATCGTGCGCGCCACCATCGGGCTCGGCTTCACCATCCTGGTCGCCGCGGTCCTCGGCTTCCTGGGCATGGGCGCGACGCCGCCCGCGCCCGACTGGGGCCTCGCCATCGCCGAGAGCCGGGTCTACCTGCCGCGCGCCTGGTGGTATGTCACGTTCCCCGGGCTCGCCATCCTGCTCACGGTCATGGGCTTCAACCTCCTGGGCGATGGCCTGCGCGACATCGTCGATCCCCGCATCCGGCGGTCCAGGTGAGGCATCGGCGATGATTCCGCTGCTCGATGTCCGCGGGCTCAAGGTCTCGATCAAGACCGACGAGGGCCTGGCCAACGTGCTCGACGACGTCAGCGTGACCCTGGACAAGGGCCGCATCCTGGGCGTCGTGGGCGAATCGGGCTGCGGCAAGTCCACGCTGATCCGCGCCATCATGGGTATCCTGCCGCGCGGCGCCTCGGTCGATCGCGGCGAGATCTGGTTCGAGGGCGAGAACCTGCTCGCCTTCTCCGAGGACGAGCTCAATCGCACGGTGCGGTCGAGCCGCATCGGCTTCATCCCGCAGGACCCGTTGCTCGCCCTCAATCCGGTGTTCAAGGTCGGCACCCAGCTCCTCGAAGTCATGCGCTGGCACGCGCCGGATGACGGCACCCGCGGGGCCGAGCGCCGGCGGCGGCACGTGGCGCGACTGGTCGACCTGTTGCGCCGCATGCAGGTGCCCGATCCCGACGGCGCGCTCGAACGCTATCCGCACCAGTTCTCGGGCGGCCAGCGCCAGCGCCTGCTGATCGCCGCGGCCCTGGCTTGCGCGCCCAGGCTGGTCATCGCCGACGAGCCGACCACGGCGCTCGACGTCACGACCCAGCACCAGATCCTGCTCTTGCTGCGCGAGCTGGTGGAGGAATTCGGCATCTCGCTCCTGTTCGTCACCCACGACTTCGGGGTCGTCGCCGAGCTCTGCGACGATCTCTGTGTCATCTATGCCGGCCAGACGGTGGAAGCGGGCAGCGTGAGCGCGATCCTGGAAGCGCCGTCGCATCCCTATACGCGTGCGCTGCTCGCCTGCCACCCCGATCGCGCGACGTCGTTCGTCGGCATTCCGGGCCTGGTGCCCTCGCCATTGTCGCGGCCGGCGGGATGCCTGTTCGCGCCGCGCTGCCGCGACGTGCGTCCGGCCTGCCGCGAGGCGCCGCCGCCGCAGGGCCGCTCGACATCGGGCGCCAAAGTGCGCTGCGTGCAATTCGCATGACTCCGTTGCTCAGCGTTCGCGACGTCTCGGTGCTGCTGGGCGGCCGCGCGGGGTTCCTGCGCAAGACCGTGCCGCCGGTGCGCGCCGTCACCGATGTCAGCCTCGACCTGCGCGAAGGCGAGATTCTGTCCCTGGTGGGCGAATCGGGCTGCGGCAAGACCACGCTCGGCCGCACCATCGTCGGCCTGCAGCGTGAGACCGCGGGCGAGATCCTGCTCGACGGCGCGCGCGTCGATGGCCTGACGGTCGAAGCCGCGCGTCGCGCCCGCAAGGCCGTTCAATACGTCCACCAGGATGCCGGCGCCGCCCTCGACCCGTGGTGGAGCATCGGCCGCACCCTGGCGGAGGGCCTGCTGATCCACGGCGTGCGCAATGCCGGCGAGCGGCGCGACCGCGTCGCCGAGATGCTGTCGGCCGTCGGCCTCGATCCCGCCTCGGGCCGGCGCTATCCCCACGAATTCTCCGGCGGCCAGCTGCGCCGCGTGGCACTGGCCCGCATCCTTCTCCTGAAGCCGCGCGTGCTGGTGCTCGACGAGCCGACCTCGGGCCTCGACATGTCCGTGCAGGCGACAGTGCTCAATTTACTGCTGGAGTTGCGGGAACGATTCTCCCTCACCTATCTGTTTATTTCCCACGACCTGTCCGTCGTCGAGCGCCTCTCCGATCGCGTCGCCATCATGTATCTCGGCCGCATCGTCGAAACGGCGCCCGCCCGGGCGCTTTTCACACAACCGACGCACCCATATACGCGCATCCTGTTGGCCGCCGCGCCGCGCCTGAACGGCCGCCGCGCCGACGACCACGTCATGGTGCGCGGCGATCCGCCGAGCGCTGCCGTCATCCACGCCGGCTGTGCCTTCGCGGACCGTTGCCCCATGGTCGAGCCGGTCTGCCGCGGCGAGGTGCCGAGGCTCGAGAGCACCGCGCCTGCCCACGACGTTGCCTGCCACATGGCCACCTTGGCGCCCGTGGGTGCACTGCGGCGCGCGTCCTAGTCCAGATTCGCCCCGATTTTCCTGTGCATTCCTCGTGGCATGGGAGTTGCTGCTCTGCAGCAACAACACAGCAACCGCGTACGAGGTGCACGATGGAGATCGGCGTCTTCATTCCCATCGGGAACAATGGCTGGCTGATCTCGTCGACCTCGCCGCAATACACGCCGAGCTTCGATCTCAATCGTGAAGTGGTGCTGCGCGCCGAGAAGTACGGCTTCGACTTCGCCTTGTCGATGATCAAGCTGCGCGGCTTCGGCGGCAAGTCGCGCTACTGGGACGACAATCTCGAATCCTTCACCCTGATGGCGGGTCTGGCCTCGATCACCAGCCGCATCGAGCTCTACGCCACCGTCGCGGTGCTCACCATGCCGCCGCCGCTCACCGCGCGCATGGCCATGACCATCGATTCGATCAGCCACGGCCGCTTCGGCGTGAACCTGGTCACCGGCTGGCAGAAGGCCGAATACGACCAGATGGGCATCTGGCCGGGCGACGATCATTTCAAGCACCGCTACGAGCTGTTGGACGAATACGCCACGGTGATGTCGGACCTGTGGACCAAGGGCCAGTCGGATCTCAAGGGCAGCTACTACACCATGAACGACTGCCGGCTGGGACCGCTGCCGTCGCGGTCGATCCCGATGATCTGCGCCGGCACCAGCGACGCCGGCATGAAGTTCGCGGCGAAACACTGCGCCTACAATTTCTGCAGCGGCAACGGCGAGATGAACAATCCGCGCGACTGCGCCGATTCGGTGGCGCGGCTCCGGGCCTGCACCACGGAGGCCGGCACCAACACCAAGGCGCTCGCTCTCACCTTGATCATCGCCGACGAGACCGACGAGGCGGCGATGGCCAAGTGGGAGCACTACAAGGCCGGCACCGACCTCGATGCCCTGGCCTGGAGCCGCGCCCAGGCCGGCGCCGACAAGCATGCCGCCGACAATTCCACGGCCGGCCGCATTCGCCGCCGCGAGCCCTTGCCCAACAGCGGCTCGCGCCTGATCGGCTCCTACGCCACGGTGGCGCGCCTGCTCGACGAGATGGCGGAAATCGAAGGGCTGGCCGGCGTCATGCTGACCTTCGACGACTTCGTGATCGGCGTCGAGCAATTCGGCCAGCGCATCCAGCCCCTGATGAAGAGCCGCGCCAAACTTCTAGCTAAGGCGGCCTGATGATGGACAGCCTCGCCGCTCCCCTGGAGGTGATGGCGAGGCCGCAGCTCGACCTCGAGCTGCGCGGCATCCGCAAGCGCTACGGCGACTTCACCGCGGTCGACGGCGTCTCGCTCCAGGTCGCCAAGGGCCAGTTCGTCTGCCTGCTGGGGCCGTCGGGCTGCGGCAAGACCACGACCTTGCGCTGCGTGGCCGGGCTCGAGGAGCCCGACGACGGTGGCATTCTGATCGGTGGCAAGGAGGTCACCAAGGATCCGCCGTGGCAGCGCGACATCGCCATGATGTTCCAGGACTTCGCGCTGTTCCCGCACATGACCGTGGCCAAGCAGGTCGGTTTCGGTCTGGAAATGCTGAAGAAGCCCAAGGCCGAGATCGCGAGACGCGTGCAGGAGGTGCTGAAGGCCTTCGAGATTTCGGCGCTCGCCGATCGCAAGCCCGCGAGCCTGTCGGGCGGCCAGCGGCAGCGCGTGGCATTGGCGCGGGCGATGATCACCGAGCCACGCATCCTGCTGCTCGACGAGCCGATCGGCGCCCTCGACTATTCCCTGCGCGAGACGGTGATGCTGGAGCTGAAGATGCTGCAGCAGCGCACCGGCATCTCCTTCATCTGGGTGACGCACGACCAGAACGAGGCCTTCTCGCTGGGCGACCTGGTCGTCGTGATGAACCACGCCAGGATTGAGCAGCAGGGCACGGCCGAGGAGATCCTGCAGCGGCCGGCAACCGCGTTCGTGGCGAGCTTCGTGCAGGGCAACAACGTTTTCCGCGGCCGTATCTCGGGCCTGTCGCCCGACGTGCTGATCATCGAGACCGCGGCCGGCCGCTTCTGCGCCCCGCGTCCGTCATTTGGCGGTCCGATGATGGGCGACGAGGTTTCCTTCTCGGTGCGTGCCGAGCAGCTCACCGACCAGCTGACCGAGCGCCACGCCAACCGCCTGTCGGCGCGCTGTACGGCCGTGGAGTATTTCGGCGCGGTGCGCCGGCATGTCCTCGAGCGGTGCGACGGCGAAGTGTTGAAGTACGACCAGTTCGGCGCCCATGCCGCCCGCATCGTGCCGGGCCAGACCGTGCAGCTCGGCTGGGCGTTGGAGGAGACGGTGCTGCATCGAGGGACGGCGGCATGAGCACCATCCGCGTCCGCTCGCCCGCCAGCTACTGGCTCGCGGTGCCCGCGGCGGCGTGGATGCTGGGCGTCGTCGTGGTGCCGATCGTGCTGCTGGTCTGGGTGTCGTTCTGGGGTGGCCGCACCTTCTCGCCGGCGAGCCCGCTCACCTTCGACAACTACGCGCGCTTCTTCGCCAACCAGACCTACATCAAGCTCGCCGGCACGACGGTGCTGCACACCGTGACCCTGATGGCCGTCACCGGCGTGCTGGGGTACTGCATCGCCTACTTCCTGGTGATGAAGGTCAAAAGTCCGGGCTGGCGGCTGGCGCTGTTCATGGCCTTCATCATCCCGTTCTGGACCTCGACCCTGATCCGCGCCATCGCCTGGGTTCCGTTCCTGGGGGTGAACGGCGTCATCAATCAGCTGCTGATCTTCACCGGCGCCACGCGCTCGCCGATCGAGGCGTTCCTCTATTCCCACACCGGCATCACCATGGCGCAGGTGTCGCTCTACACCATGATGGCGGCGGGGCCGGTGGTCTACATGCTGAACAGCGTGGCGCCCCAGCTGCGCGAGGCCGCGATGACGCTCAAGGCCACGCCCTTCACCGTGTTCCGCCGCATCACCTTTCCGCTCACCCTGCCGGGCGTCGTGATCGGCCAGGTGCTCGTGTTCCTGAACGTGATGTCCGATTTCGCCACCGTGGCCACGATCGGCGGCAACAAGCACGCGCTGCTCTCCAATCTGGTGCTGCTGTTCTACGAAAGCTCGCAGATCCGCGCCGCCTCGGTGGTGGCCGTCCTGCTGATGATCTGCATGCTGGTCGGCGTCGTGATCGCGCTGCGCGTCGTCGACGTGCGCCGCCTGGGGGTCGAGCGATGACCGGCTGGCCGAGAATCGGCTGGAAAGGCCGCTCAAGCCTGACCGGCTGGGTGCTCGGCACCCTGACGATCGTCTTCCTGGCCTATCAATGGCTGCCGATCTTCACCCTCGGCCTTTTGTCCTTCAGCGGCCCGACCGGCGGCACGACCTTCCCGATGAACGGCACGTCGCTGCACTGGTACGAGGAGCTGTGGCGCGCTTCGGTCATGAACGACTTCAAGCCGCCCCTGATGCGCTCGGTGCTGCTGGCGCTCGCCTGCTCGGCCACCACCATCGTGCTGTCGGTCATGGCGGCGCAGGCCATGCGCGGCCAGTTCCGCGGCAGTGGCTGGTTCTTCTACCTGATGCTGCTCGGCATCATGGCGCCCGGCATCCTGGTGGGCTTCGGCTTCGCCATCCTGATGCGCCTGATGGGTGTCGAACTCTCGTGGGACAGCACGACTTTCCTGGTGCAGGTATCGTGGACCCTGCCGTTCGGCTTCCTGACCATGCTCGCCGTGTTCAACCGCTTCGACAAGCGCGTCGAGGAGGCGGCCCTTACCCTTGGCGCCTCGCGGCTCGCCACCTTCCGCCGCATCACCCTGCCGCTGGTGCTGCCCGGCGTGATCGGCGCGGGTCTGTTCGGCTTCTCGCTGAGCTACGACGAATACGCCCGCTCGATGTTCACGACCGGGCCGGACGCCACGCTGCCGCTCGCCGTCATGGCCCAGCTCGACCGTCAGCTCACGCCCGAGATCTACGCCGTCGGCACCACGACGACCCTCTTTTCCCTGATCGCCGTCACGCTCTGCACGTTGGGGTTCTGGGCGATGCGGCGATCGACAACGCTCAGAAGAACATGACGGAGGCCTTACCATGCTGATCAAACGGCGTACCCTGCTGGCGGCGGCCGGCGCCTCGACCTTGGCGGCACCGGCAATCGCCCCTGCTTACGCACAAGCCAAGCAGCTCCAGCTCGCCGGCGCGAGCTACGACATGCGCGAGGCGATCCTGGGTGAATTCCAGAAGCGCACCAGCATCGCGCCGCGCCCGTTCGTGAACCCGTCGACCCAGGTCCGCATCGACCGCCTGCGCACGGCGCCGGTCGACGTGGTGCTGACTGACGCGCCGTTCGCGGCCTATGCCCAGAGCGAGAAGCTGATCCAGCCGATCGATATCTCCAAGCTGCCCAACTGGTCCAAGCTGCATCCGCTGCTGAAGGACGGCCGCGCCACGCCGACGGCGCCGCTCGGCTTCGGCGCCAATCCCGGCCGCATGATGTATCTCGACGAGGCGCGCACCAAGGTCTCGTTCGCGCCGATGTTCTTCCAGATGGATTCGATCGGCTACAACGCCTCGAAGATCCCCGCCGTGAACAACGAGCTGTCGTGGGGTGAGCTGTTCAATCCCAAATGGCGCGGCAAGGTCGCCATGTTCGGCATCGACTGGCTTGGCATGTTGAATGCCGCCATGGGCATGCGGGCGCTCGGCCTCTTGAACCCGGTCGACATCAGCAGCATGAGCGAGAAGGAGGTCGACACTGTGGTCGCCTTCCTCAAGGAGAAGAAGAAGGAGGGCCATTTCCGCGCTATGTGGAAGGCCTATGGCGAGCTGGTGAACCTGATGGCCTCGGAGGAGGTCTGGATCGCCGATGCCTGGTGGCCGGTGGTGGTCGAGGTCGCGAGCAAGGGCATTCCCGTGCACTACGCCGTCGCCAAGGAAGGCTACCGCGCCTGGTGCAATGGCTACGCCATCTCGGCCGCCAGCAAGAACCTCGACGCCTGTTACGAATGGCTGAACTATTGGATGGAAGGCTATCCCGGCGCCCGCCAGTCGGAGATCGGCTACTTCTCGACGGTCGACAACTACGAGAAGTATCTCGATCCCAAGCTGGTGAAGGAGGTCTATGGCGGCGAGGGCCGCGACGGTGGCTCGCTTGCCGACCGCGCCCAGCGCGTCTTCGTCTGGAACACGCGGCCCAAGAACCTCGAGTACTACACCGAGAAGTGGAACGAGTTCCTGGCGGCTTAGGTCTTGCCGGACCGCCGGCCTCCAACGTCGCGGTAAACCGTGACGCCCCCGCTCATTGCCGGGGGCGCGGCACTCCAGTGCCGCTCATTTGATGCTGAAACAGTACATGATGCGCCACTGGAGTGGCGCGCTCCCGGCAAAAACCAAGAGCATGAGCGGGTGCGTCGCGGTTTACCGCGACGTTGGAGGCCCGCGGTCCGGCAAGAGACTAGCACGTAAGCAAAATCGCACCCGACGGATGGACCTCGGCTGACCATCCGGGCCGCACCAATGTCGTGGCGTCGAGCTGGGTGACGACGGCGGGACCCTCGAAGGGGTCGCCGGCGCCGAGCAGGGCGCGGTCGTACATCGGCACCTGGGTCTCGCCGGTCGCAAAGTGGACCAGCGCGCGACCCTGCGACCGGGCACCCGAGCCCGCTGCGAGAGCGGAACGCGGCGGCGCCGGCATCCGGCCGGTTGCCTCGACGCGCAGGGTCACCAGCTCGATCGGCGTGTCGAGAACGAAGCCATAGAGGGAGCGATGGGCCTCGGCGAACGCCGCTTCGATGCCCTCGACACTGTCGACCCAGCCGACCGCGAGCTCGCCGCCCTGGCCGTGGTAGCGCATCAGGGCAATGCGCGACTGGTGACGGTCGGCCGGCGCCACGCGCTCCCGGACGAGCCAGTCGTCGGCCTGTTGCGCCAGCTCGGCATAGATCTGCCGCGAGACATCGAGGTCGACCTTGCCGGTGCGCGGCAGGGTGCGGCTGAAGTCGGCCTTGAGGTCGGCGGCCAGAAGCCCGTCGGCGCACAGCACCCCGGGCGCAGTCGGCACCAGCACGCGACGGATGCCCAGAAGCTCGGCGAGGGCGCAGCCGTGCAATGGGCCGGCGCCGCCGAACGGCACCAGCGTGAAATCCCGCGGGTCGTGGCCGCGCTCGACCGAGACGATGCGCAGCGCCCCCATCATGTTGTTGTCGAGGATGGCGAGCATGCCGCGTGCCGCCTCCTCGCGCGTGAGGCCGAGCGGGCGGGCGACACGGCTTTCGACCGCGCGCCCTGCCGCCGTGACATCGAGCGCCATGCGCCCGCCCAGCAGTTTGGCCGGCAGATGACCCAGCACGACATGCGCGTCGGTCACCGTCGCTTCGGTGCCGCCGCGGCCATAGGCGGCCGGGCCGGGATCGGCGCCGGCGCTCTGCGGCCCCACGGTCAGCGTTCCGTCGTCGACCTTGGCGATCGAGCCGCCGCCCGCGCCGATGGTCACCATGTCGACCATCGGCAATGGCAGGGGCCAGTCGCCGACATGGCCGCTCTGGGTGAGGGCGATGCGGCCGTCCTTGATCAGGCAGATGTCGGCCGAGGTGCCGCCGATGTCGACGGTGATGATGTCCTTGATGCCGCAGGCGTCGGCGACGTCGCGCGCCCCCACCACGCCGGCCGCCGGACCCGACAGCGCCGTCAGCGCCGGTGCGCGGCGGATGGTGGCGCCGCCCGCGACGCCGCCGTTGGACTGCATGTAGAGCAGCGGGGCGGTGACCTTCTCGTCGGCCAGGCGATCCTCGAGCCGCGACACGTAGGTCGCCACGCCCGGCATCACCAGGGCGTTCAACACCGTCGCCAGCGAACGCTCGTACTCCCGCACGACCGGCAGGACGTCCGACGAGGCCGTCACCGCGACGCCCGGCAGCGCCGCGCGTAAAAGCTCGGCGACGCGCCGCTCGTGCATGGGGTTGGCGAAGGAATGCAGCAAGCAGACGGCCACCGCCTCGACCTTCTGGGCGCGACAGGCCTCTGCGGCATCGTGCACGCTCGCCTCGTCGAGCGCCTCGATCACGGTGCCGCCGGCGCCGATGCGCTCGCGCACCTCGAAGACACGCGAGGCCGGCACGGGGCGCGGCGGCTTCACCCAGGCGAGGTAGTTGGCGCGCCGCGGGATGTCCTGTCGGCCGATCGCCAGCACATGGCGGAAGCCCGCCGTCGTGACCAGGGCGGTGCGTGCGCCCTTGTCCTCCAGGATCATGTTGGTGGCGACCGTCGTGCCGTGCAGCACGCGACCCAGCGTCGGCGCCGCGCGGCCGGCATCGTCGAGGGCCAGCCGCACGCCAGCCAGGAAGGCCTGGCTGGGATCGGCCGGGACGCTCGGCGTCTTGGCACGCCAGACGCGGCCGCTCTTGGCGTCGTACAGGGCGATGTCGGTGAAGGTGCCGCCGATGTCGACGGCGACCGCGAGCGATGTGTCAGCCAAGGCTGTCGACATAGCTGTGGCGGTGGAACGCCTTGGTCGCGGGCCGCTCGGCGCGCAGCTTGGCGGTCGCGGCCTTGTCGACGGCGCCGTCAGCCAAGGCAACGCCATAGAGACGCTTTGCGGCTTCGGCAGTGACGAAGCCGCCGGCCACGTCCTCGGCCACTGCTTCGGGCGGCCGGTCGAACGGATGGCCGTGACCGCCGCCGCCGCCGGTCTCGATGCGCAACACGTCGCCGTGCTTCAGCACATTGCCGTCCGACAGCGGCGCCAGCACGCGCTCGTGGTTGGTGCCGGGATTGACCACGACGCGACCGGTGCCGCCCGCCATGCCACCGTCGATGCCCCAGGGCGGATTCTTGACGCTGTCGATGCGCACCGCGAGCACGGCTTCCTCGGCCAGGATGTCGTACTCGCGCACGATGCCGCAGCCGCCGCGATAACGCCCGGCGCCGCAGGAGTCCTTGAGGATGCCGTAGGTGCGCAGCCGCACCGGGTAGCCGGTCTCGAGGAACTCGACGGGATAGTTCTCCTGGGCGACGAAATAGACCGCGTCGGTGCCGTCGGCATAGGGCCGGGCACCCCAGCCGACGCCGATGCCGTCGGACATCAGGAACGGCTCGAGCTCGCCCTTGTCGTTGCGGAAGGTGCCGCGCAGGAAGGAGATGACGTAGGCGGAGTGCGCGGCAGGCGCCTTGCCGCCCGCGACGTTGATCAGCCCGTTCACCGCCGCGAGGAAGCGCATCAGCGTCAGGCCACGCATGCCGAGCGGCGCGGGGAATTTCGGCCACAGCAGCGAGCCCTCGCGCAACCGCACCTCGTCGAGCGCCTGCGGGCCGCCAGCGTTGCAGACCTGCGCCGGATCGCCACCCAGGTAGAACATGGAGAGCGCCGTGCCGGGCACGTCGGGGTTCAGCAGCAGGTTGACCGGGCCCGGCGACTGGTCGTCGGTCTCGGTGGCGTCGAAGATGAAGCGGTCGCCGTCCGGCGTCTTCTCGCGCGTCAGCGCCAGGCGCAGATGGAAGGGCCCGTTGCCGTGGCCGTCGGAATCGATGGCATCGGTGAAGCGATGCGTGCCGTAGTCGAAGGTCTCGGCAAGCCTGGTGCGCACCAAGGTGCGCGTGCGCGCGAGCAGCTGGCGCAGCGCATCGGCTAGCACGTCGGTGCCGAAGCGCTGGGCGATCTCCTCGATCCGCTTCACGCCCAGCGTCGCGCTCGCCATCAGCGCCCGCATGTCGCCCACGTTCTGCTCGGGGAAGCGCGAATTGCGGAAGAATATCTTCAGCGCCATCTCGTTGGTGACGCCGGCGTCGATCAGCCTGGTCGGCGGGACGATGATGCCTTCCTGGAAGATGTCCGTGGTGTCCGGGCTGATCGAGCCCGCCCGCAGGCCGCCGATGTCGGAGAAATGCGCCCAGCCCATGACGAAGCCGCAGCGCCGCCCGTCATGGAACACCGGCGCCAGCAGCACCTGGTCGTTGGAGTGCGAGATGGCGCCGCGCGAGCCGTAGCAGTCATTGTACCAATAGAGGTCGCCCGGCCGCATGCTGTCGGGCGGGAAGTCACGGAACACCGGCCCGCAGATGTCGCCGAACACCGGCAGGTTCGAGCCCACGGCCATGATGCCGTCGGCGTCGAACAGGGCGGTATAGAAGTCCTTCTTCTCGCGGATGAAGGCGGAGATGGCGGTGCGCTCGATCAGCGCCTCCATCTCGGCCTGCGCCGCGCGCACCGCGCCGCGCACGATCTCGAGCGTGACCGGATCGCAGGCTGTCGGGGCGTTCTTCAGAGTGGCGTCGGGCATCTGCTGGATCACCTCGTGATGCTCCTCTCCTCCACCAGGGGGAGAGGAATATGCAAGCGGCTCAGGGTGAGGTTGGGGTGTCGAGATGGCAAGCCACTTGATGGCCTCCAGCAACGGGTTTGAGCGCCGGTGTCTCCGTGGCGCAGCGTGGCATCGCATGTGGACAGCGGTCGCGGAAGCTGCAGCCGCTGGGCGGCTCGCGCGCGTCGGGCACGTTGCCTTTGATGGGCAGCGGCGCGCGGCTCTGGTCGGGATCGGGGACGGGCACGGCGGCGACCAACGCCTGGGTGTAGGGATGGCGCGGCCGGCGCACGATCTCCTCGGTCGGCGCGTCCTCGACGACGCGGCCGAGATACATCACCAGGGTGCGCTCGCAGAGGTAACGGACCAACGCGAGGTCGTGCGAGATGTAGACGGCCGTCAGGCCCATGGTCTCACGCACCTCGCGCAGCAGGGCAAGGATTCCGGCGCGCACGCTGACATCGAGCATCGACACCGGCTCGTCGGCCACCAGGAAGCGCGGTCCCAGCACCAGGGCGCGGGCCATCACCACGCGCTGCAGCTGGCCGCCGCTCAGCTGATGTGGATAGCGGTCGTAGTAACGGTCGAAATCGGCGAGATGGACGCGTCGGAAGGCCGAGGCGACGCGGTCGGCATGCTCGGCCTTGTCGATGCCGGCATTGATCAGCGGCTCGACGACGGCGCGGTAGATGGTGAAGCGCGGGTTGAGCGCGTCGAACGGGTTCTGGAACACAAGCTGTGCCTGGCGGCGGAACGCACGCAGCTTCTCGCCGGCGATCTCCGCCATCGGTGCGCCAGCGAAGCTGATCGCCCCGCCGGTCGGCTCGACCAGCTTCAGCATCAGGCGGCCGAGCGTGGTCTTGCCGCAGCCCGATTCGCCGACAATGGCCACGGCATCGCCATCGCCGACGTCGAAGGTGACGCCGTCGAGGGCGCGCACGGCAGGGTGCGCGCCGCGGACGAGCTCGCTGAGCGAGCGCGTCACCGGGAAATGCTTCACGACATCGCGAAGCTCGACGAGCGCTGCCATGTCCTGGGATCCAATGCGGCGGTACGAAGGGTGTCGGCCTCGGCGTCGCGGCGGCAGGCCGAGCGATGGCCGTCGCTGCCGGTGACGACGCTATCGATGCTGCAGGCAGGCTGGGCGAACGGGCAGCGCGGCACGAAGCGGCAGCCCGACAGCGGCTCGCTGAGATCGGGCGGGCTGCCGGCGATCGGCACCAGCTCCAGCGCATCCGACAGCAGGTCGGGGAAGGCGTTGCGCAGGCCCATCGTATAGGGGTGACGCGGGCGCGCCAAAACCTCGCGCACCGGGCCGCTTTCGACGACCTGGCCGGCATACATGACCACGACCTCGTCGCAGAGGTAGGCGACCACGCTGATGTCGTGCGTCACCAGCACCATGGAGAGGTGCAGTCGCTGCTGCAGGGACCGCAGCACGTCGAGGATCTGGCGCTGGACGATGACGTCGAGCGCGGTCACCGGCTCGTCGGCCAGCAGCAGGCTGGGCTCGAGGGCCAACGCCATGGCGATGGCGGCGCGCTGGCGCATGCCGCCGGAGAATTGGTGTGGATAGTCGGCTAGCCGCCTTTCGCTGAGGCCGACCAGGTCGAACAGCTCGGCCGAGCGGGCACGGGCCGAGGCGCGCGAATGAGTGCCGCGCTTGGTCAATACCTCGACGAGCTGCGAGCCCACGGTATAGACCGGGTCGAGCGAGCTCATGGCGCTCTGCGGCACATAGGCGATGTCGCGCCAGCGCAGGCGGCGGGTCGTCGCCTCGTCCATGGTCTGGCCCTTGAAGACGACCCGGCCGCCGGCCTGCCGGCCGTTCTCGGCCAGCACGCCCATGATGGCGCGCACCGCCGTAGTCTTGCCGCAGCCCGATTCGCCGACCAGCCCGACGATGCGGCCTTCGGGCACGACGAAGCTGGCGCCGTCGACGGCACGCGCAACGCCGCTGCGCGTGCTGTAGTGGATCTGCAGCTTGTCGACTTCGAGGATCATCTTCCACGCAGTCTCGGCATGAAGACCTCCTCGTAACCGCGACTGATGAAGAAGCCCGCGACCACGACCAGCACGATGCAGATGCCGGGCGGCACGAACCAGGCGTACTGGCCGCGCGACAGGGCCTGCGAGGCGAAGGCGTCCTGCAGCATCATGCCCCACGACACGCTGGTCGAATCGCCGAAGCCCAGGAAGCTGACGCTGGCCTCGGTGATGATCGCCCAGCCGATGGCGATGGCGGCGTAGACGAAGGAAAGCGGCAGGATGTTGGGCGCGATGTGCACGAACAGGATGCGCCAGGCGCTGGCGCCGGTGACGCGGGCCGCCTCGACATAGGCGCGCTCGCGCAAGGTCAGGACCTGGCTCCGGATGACACGGGCCGAGTTGGGCCACAGCAGCAGGGCGACGGCCAGCACGATATTGGAGGTGCTAGCGCCCAAGAAGCCCGTCAGGACGATGACGAAGGGCAGGAAGGGGAGGCTTAACGCCATGTCGGCAATGCGCATCAGCACGGCATCGGCCGTGCCGCCGAAGTAGCCCGCCACCAGGCCCACGATGGTGCCCACCGTGGCGACGATGATGGCGGCCGACAGCCCGACCGCGAGCGCGCTTCGCGTGCCGTGGACCAATTGGGCATAGATGTCGCGGCCGAGATTGGTCGTGCCCAGCGGGAACTCGACACCGGGCGGCACATTGGCCGCGAGCTTGCCCGCCTTGGTGAACAGGATCTCCAGCGGATCGACCGGCGCCAGCTGATCGGCGAATACCGCGACCAGGACGAACAGGAGGTAGATCACCAGGCCGGCGAAGGCGAACGGGTCCTTGAGCGGCATCGCCGCCATGCGCTTGAGCACCGGCAGCAGGGGCCAGCTCGCCCGCGCGGGCACGGGTTCAGCCCTTTCGGCCATGACTCACCCGCGGGTCGAGGACCATATAGAGGAGGTCGGCGACGAAGTTCATCACCGCCAGCACCAGCGCGATCATCAGGAAAGCGCCCTGCGCCACCGGATAGTCGTGGGCGGAGACCGCCTGCACCAGCAGCCGGCCGATGCCCGGCCAGCTGAACACGGTCTCGATCACCACGTTGCCGCCCATCGACAGGCCGACGCCCAGCGCAAAGGCGGTGACCACCGGCAGCAGCGCGTTGCGCGCGGCGTGGCCAATGACGATGCGCCATTCGCTCAAGCCCTTCATGCGCGCCATGGTGACGAACTCCTCGTGCATCACCTCCAGCATGTTGGAGCGCATCAGCAGCAACGGCAGGCCCTGCAGGTAGAGCGCCAGCGTCAGCACCGGCAGGGCGAGATGGTGGACGTAGTCGAGGGAGAAGATGCGCTGCCAGTTGTTGTTGTAGGCCAGGCCGGGGCTCGAGGCGCCGCCCGACGGGAACCAGCCGGCGTTGAAGGAGAGCAGGGCCAGCAGGACCATGCCGATCCAGAACTCGGGCGCGGCGCGGGTCGCCAACACGGCGGGGACGGCGACGCGCTCGATCCAGCTGCCGCGCTTCCAGGCGAGCCAGGCGCCGGCCAGCACGCCGAAGGCATAGGCGATGATCAGCGAGGTGAGGGTGAGGATCACCGAGTTTGGCAGCACCTCAAGCAGGATGGTGGTGACGGGCCGGCGCTGGAAGAAGGAGAGCCCCATCTCGCCGCGCAGCAGATTGCCGAGATAGATGAAGTATTGCTGCCACATCGGCTTATCGAGGCCGAACTGCTCCAGCATCGCCTGCTGCTGGTCGGCGTTCAGGTTCTCGTTGATGAAGGCGGCGAGCGGCGTGCCCGGCATCAGCCGGAACATGAAGAACAGGATGGTCGTGACGGCGAGCAACGCCAGCGCGTTGTGCGTGAAGCGCTCGACGACGAGCCTCATGATTCTTCCGGACCGCGGGCCTCTGGCCCGCTCATGAGCTTGAGCGAGCTGGAAGCTCGCGGTCCGGAAGACAAAGAGTTCATCACTCCGTCGCCAGCTTCTCTTGCTTGCCGACCGGGTAGTAGAGCTTGCCGCCGACCACGCGGTAGCCCGCGTCCTGCAGGATCTTCTTGGCGTCGACCACGCCCGTCTTGAAGCTGTCGACGGCGGGGTCGTGCCAGAAGCTCAGCACCGGCGAGACGTGGCTGTTGGCCGGGATCGCATAGTCGCTCCAGGCGGCCGACACCATCAGGCGACGGTCGATGGCGACCGACAGCGCCCGGCGGAAGGCCGTGTCGTCGAACGGTGGTCGGCGGTTGTTGAAGGCCACGTACTCGAAGCCGATATCGACCTCGCTCTTGACCGCGATGTCTGGATTGTCCTTGGCGAACTTCACCAGCACCTCGGGATCGCCGCCGAACATGCCGATGAAGTTGAGCTCGCCGCGCTTCATCATGCCGAGCGTCGCCTCGGCATTGGGCACGATGCGCATGATCCAGCGATCGATCTTGGGCGCAGCCCAGTGATCGGCGTTCTTCTCGAGCAGGATCTCCTCGGTCGGCGCCCAGCGCACCAGCTTGAAGGGCCCCGAGCCGATCTTGCTCACCTCCTTGAGCTGCTCGGCCGTCTCGGGCTTGCCCGCCAGGTCCTTCAGCACCGGCTCCCAGATGTGCTTGGGGATCAGGTTGATCTTGGCGAGCGTCGCAGTGAGGAACGTCGTGTTGGGGCTCTTGAGCTTGAAGCGCAGGCTCATGTCGCCGGTCTGCTCGATCGCGACGATGTCGGTGACGAACGGCTTGTACATCGGCGCCTTGTCGCCGGCCGGCGCCTGGAAGGAGAAGATGACGTCGTCCACCGTCACCGGCTTGCCGTCATGCCACTTCATGCCGGCGCGCAGCTTGACGTCGACGGTCGTGTCGTCGGCCCAGTTGACGCTTTCGGCGGCCCACGGTTGCGGCATGCCGTCGGGGCCGATGCGCATGATGCGGTCCCAGATAAGGTCGGTGACCCAGCTGTCGACCGCGCCGCCGATATAGAGCGGATTGGTGGCGTTGATGGTCTCGTTGCTGTTGATGATCAGGTCCTTCTGCGCGCCCAGCGGCTCGATCTTGAGGAACGTCCAGATGTTGCGGATGCCGATGCCGCTCTGGTTGACGACCGAGTCCTCCTTGAAGATGGCCTTGTTTATGGCCATCAGCGACTTCGGATGGACCAGGAAGGCCTGCGGCTGGTCGCGGTTGATGATCTCCTGCAGGGCGAAGGCGGTCTTGCGCCGCTCCTCGCGGTCGAGCTGGGTGCGCTGCTTCTCGGCGAGCTTGTCGTATTCGGGATTGATGTAGCCGATGAAGTTGTAGCCCTTCTCGGCATAGCTGGAATGGTAGAGGCTGTAGAGGAATTCGTCGGGGTCCGAGCGCTCGGGCCGGCCGACCATGCGCCACATGGTGACGTCCCACTTGTCGCGGCTGAACCAGATCAGCTGGGTCTGCTGCTGGCGCTGCAGCGGCTTGACCTCGACCTCCAGCCCGAGTTGCCGCCATTGCTGGGCGATCAGCTGGGCCGCCTGGTAGCTCTGCGGGAACGCCGCCTGCGGCCAGGAATAGAGGTTGAGCTTGCGGACCTTCTCGGTCGGGCCTTGTGCCAAGGCGGCGCTTGCCATCGATAAGGCGGCGAGTCCGGCGGCTGCAGCCGCCAGTCTTCTCATTGCTGGGAGCGCGCCACTCCGTGGCGCATCTTCCTTCGCGTTTCGGCATTCCTTGAGCGCCACGGAGTGGCGCGCTCCCAGCAATGACTTCATGACGCCTCCCTTGCCAGTGCCTCCCGAGCCTGGCGTGTGTATCGGTTCTCCGGAACGCGTAAGCCCAAATTCTCGCGCAGGGTCTTACCCTCGTACTCCGTGCGGAAGATGCCGCGCCGCTGCAGCTCGGGCACGACCTGTCGGCAGAAATCCTCGAACGGCTTGGGATAGTGATTGCAGACGACGTTGAAGCCGTCGGCCGCCTCTTCCTTGAGCCATTTTTCCATCTCGTCGGCCATGTACTCGGCCGTGCCGACCAGCACGCGATGGCCCGTGCCGGCCGCGGTGTGGCGCGCGATCTGCCGCAAGGTCATGTTGTTCTCGCGCGCCGTCTTCACCACCAGCGCCTGGCGTGCCTTGGCGGCGTTGCTGGGCGGCAGCTCGGGCAGGGGGCCATCGAGCGGATACTTGGAGAGGTCGAGCCCGCCGGAGATGTGCGACAGCGACTGCAGTGCCACGTCGTCGGGCATCAGCGACTGCAGGTAGTCGTAGTTCGCCTTGGCCTCTTCCATGGTGAGGCCGAGCACCGGCGTGAGGCCGGGCATGATCTTGATGTCGTCGGGCCCGCGGCCGTAGCGCGCCGCGCGGCTCTTGATGTCGGCGTAGAAGGCTTTCGCCTCGTCGATCTTGGTCTGCGCCGTGAACACCACGTCGGCGGTGCGGGCGGCGAGCTCGCGCCCGGCTTCGGACGATCCCGCCTGCGCCACCACCGGCCAGCCCTGCGGCGAGCGGGTGATGTTGAGCGGCCCCTTGACCTTGAAGTGCTTGCCGACATGATCGAGGAAATGGACCTTGTCGCGGTCCATGTAGATGCCGCTCTTCTTGTCGCGCAGCAGTCCGCCGTCTTCCCAGCTGTCCCATAGGCCGATCACGACCTCGTAGAACTCGGCGGCGCGCTCGTAGCGGTCGGCGTGGGCGAGATGCTCGTCGAAGCCGAAATTCTCGGATTCGTCCTCGATCTGCGAGGTCACGAGGTTCCAGCCGGCGCGGCCGCCGCTGATATGGTCGATCGACGCGAAGCGGCGGGCGATGTTGTAGGGCTCGTTGTAGGTCGTGGTTGCCGTCGCCACGAGACCGATGCGCTCGGTCACCATGGCGAGAGCGGCCAGCGTCGCCGTCGGTTCGAGCTTGACGGTGCGCGAGAGCTTGGCCCGCGTGCGCTCACCGCGTGCGAGCGCGCGGCTGCCAGCCACGCCCACCGTGTCCTGGAAGAAGATGGTGTCGAACTTGGCAGCTTCCGCGACTTGCGTGATGTGGGCGTAGCCCTGGAAGTCCATGTCGTAAGTCGGCACGGCATCGGGATGACGCCAGCCCGCGAGATGGTTGCCTGGGACGCTGAAGAACCCGCCCAGCCGGAGTTTTTTGCTAGCGGTCATGGGCATGCCGCCGGGCAGGCGTCATGGGAGCGCGGACCTCCAGGTCCGCTCATTGCCGGGAGCGCGGCACTCCAGTGCCGC
>Ga0209909_100352_pt1 | contig 37370 bp, 35 predicted proteins | sample FECB22metaG_FD_188302 | JGI IMG/M metagenome (GOLD analysis project Ga0209909, IMG submission 188302) | Cyanobacterial communities from the Joint Genome Institute, California, USA - FECB-22 (SPAdes) (version 3) | ecosystem: Environmental > Aquatic > Thermal springs > Hot (42-90C) > Microbial mats... | reverse complement strand
TCGGCCGCCGATGTCTGCGGCCCGGTTTTCTGTCTCATCTTCGCTTCCTTTGATAGAGCTACGATGAGCCGAAAATCCTCTCTTCTCAATTAAACCAATTCTGTCTCAAGGGCGCTGATGTCGGACAAGCTGGATCATCAGAAATGCGCTCAGCCCAATGGGAAGATTGATAAGAAAAATCAGGCGCCAGGTTCCGAGTTCCATCAAGGCCGCACCAAGCGTCGCTCCACCCAGTGAGGCGCAAACCCAGACGATCGAGATAAATATCTGATATCGCCCCCGTTCTCGAGGAGCGATCACGTCGGCTAAAATTGCGTTCGGAATGGAGAATATGCCGGCGGCACCAACTCCCTGCAGTGCCCGACATCCAATCAATTGAAGCGTGCTTGCGGAAAATCCGCAGCCGAGCGATGCAACCACGAAGATAAGGATGGCGGACTTCAAAATGGGCTTTCGCCCGTAGAGATCACCCAGATTGCCGAAGAGGGGTGCGAAAATCGCCAGCGCCATCAAGTATATGGTGACAACCCATGAAGTGTTTGTGCTCTCTCCAAGATCGCCCCGGATCGAGGGGAGGGCATTCGAAAGCGCCGTTTGGTCGATCGCTGCAAGCAAATTGACGAGCATGATCCCAGACATGAGAAGGAGGATCCGCGGCTCGTATGTCCTCAGCACAACTTTGATAGGCATTGAGTTTCCGGGGCTGTCTAGGGCACGATGGGCGCAGGCAAATTCCCGGAGACCGTTGCGAGAATATCGTGCCATGCATCTGGCGGTTCGTTCGCGCGCCAAGCGACGTGATGATCTGGCCTGACAAGGAGATAGGCTGCTCCATACAGTTCCGCAAAACGAGGCTCGACCGAGATGGCTTTCAACGGGATGCCACTCCGTCCGGCGGCTTCGAGTGCTCGTTGAACGTTCGCGTTGGGCTCTTCCGCGAAGAACAGCAGGTTGATTCCCTCGGTAATTTTGCGGAAAATCGGCGTCCCTTCGTGATCAACCGAATGTGGAAGACGGTTGCCCGGACGTGCCGAAGGACTATAATTTATTGTGCTCGGAGGTACGAACGGCGTCCCATCTGGAACGATGATCGGCGAGGTTTCATAACTCGTCCCTAGGACGAGGCCGGGACTATAAAACTCGTCTTCCTTCTCGGCGATAATCCTATTTTTGATACGGGCGCGAATGGCGTCGCCCTCCGGGCCTTCAAGATCGATTCCGGGCACATAATAGTCTCCGGGAGATCCAGACTTGTAGTTGTGATTGGCCTGGCGAACGACACGCAGGGCAGTCGAACGGCGCTCCGCCTCATAACTGTCAAGCAATGCCGTACCGCCCCACCCCTGGACGACAGCGGCAATTTTCCATCCAAGATCCGCGACGTCTCCGATCCCTGTATTCAAACCCAGCCCACCGGTCGGCGGGTGCAAATGTGCCGCGTCGCCCGCCAGAAAGACACGACCGCTTCGCCAGCGGTCGGCAACGAGATTGTGTGTCTTCCATACATCGACGGATATTACCTCCAGCGGAATCTCGAAGCCGATACCGGCCGTGATATATGCCTCCGGATTTTCGCGGATCTTCCTTTCCAGATCTTCGTTCGTCTTCCAGATCGTCATCGAGATCCAGTCGTTGTCCTGATAGCCTCGGCCCCAGGCAAACGATGCGTTGACCTTGTCGGATGCTATCCAGAACTGCTGCCCGATTGGAATGGTTGCTTTGAGATACAGGGACGGTGCCGAAAAGAGAATACGTGTATTGCTGGCCAGTCCACCTTCGCCGACGAGCTCCGAGCCGATTTCTTTCCTTACAAGGCTCGTGCCACCGTCGCATCCAATTACGTATGCACACTCGATTTCACGGACTTCACCCGATACTGTGTCCATAACCTCGAGCACGGCGTATTCGTCATGCTGGGAGACATGTTTCACCGACGTATTGTCCAGGAACGTGACGGAGGGCAGTCTCTTCTCAATTTTCCTTCTGATAACCCGCTGCAAAGTCCGCTGGGGAACCATCTGGGTCATTTCGGCCGAAAACTCGGTATGAGCCCAGCCGAGAGCATTTCGAAAGCGCTGGAGCTCGTAACCGGAAAAGCCGGTCGCAAAGACGATGTCGAGGTTATGCCCGGGCATGATAGGGAATGCCTCCGCCACATCCTCCGCCAGGCCGAAGCGTCTGAGATGCTCCATGGTGCGGATGTTGCACGACCCCGCTTTTCTTTGCAGGGTTGGCTTGGCATCATCGATAACGATACAGTCCAGCCCGCGGCGCCCAAGATCATACGCAAGGCATATGCCGACAGGTCCACCCCCGACAATGACAATATTTCCACGTTGACGCTGCATATCCTTACTCACGGTTCTCTTGCTGTTTGCGCTGACAGGGCCGCGAGACACCGATGCTCCAGCTTGCGCCGGCCACTGCCGCTGGCGCAAATAGAGCTGGCGCGTCGCATCGCGACCTGACCACATCTCCGTATCTTTAGAGGATGTTCACAGTGTCCTAAATCACCATTGGCTGTGACGACCTAAATGGATCATTGATCCTCGACAAACCCTTGGGCGGTTGGACGTTTATCGGGAGCCCGGCGTCACAATTGGCTGTGATTGAGATTATTTCACCGCCATCGATATTGAACCTCCATCATGCGCGCCGAGTACAAGTGGGTAGGGCCCGAGTTCTCTCAATCTGCGCATATTGGTTACACATGCTGGCGAGCGAAAGCCTGGCATGGCGAGCCATAATGAAAGGTTTGGAATGGCGGACTCGACAAGGAAAACTGCCATAATCACCGGTGCAAACAAGGGTCTGGGTTGCGCCATTGCGATCCATCTATCTACACAAGGATATGACATTGTGTCCGTGTTTGCGCGTGACGGTGCGGCCGCAGCGGAAAGCGCGAGCGCTATTCGTGCCAATGGTGCCCGATGCGAGTTGATCCAGACAGACATTCGTGATCCGGCTCAAGTGAGCGAGATGGTTGCGAAGACGAAGATCGAATTTGGAGGGGTGGACGCACTCGTGAATTGTGCGGGGCTGCGGGCAGCCGGCCCATTGATCGATCTGAAATGCGAGGATTGGGACTCGGTCGTTGCCGTCAATTTGAAGGCCCCGTTTCTGCTAAGCCAGGCCGTCGCTCGCGTCATGCTGACACAGGCCAGAGGGGCGATTGTCAATATCGGTGCTGCCTCAGGGCATCGTCCTCGTGCCGGTGGCGGCGCCTATTCCGCCGCAAAAGCCGCATTGAAGGCGCTCACCGAGCAAATGGCCGTCGAATGGGGACCGTACGGCATCCGCGTGAATGCAGTCAGTCCCGGCGCCATCGAGGTGCCAGGTAGTTGGGCGCAAAATCAGGCGGGTTACGATCAGCATGCGCAACGATTGCCGCTGCGCAAAAAGGGTACGCCGGCTGACGTTGCCGAAGCCGTCGGGTTCCTACTCTCAGATCGAGCTGCATTTATCACCGGGCAATCACTGGTCATTGACGGCGGAGGCATCCACACTTGGTATTTGAATGCGCAGTAGGGGCCGATTGTCCCATCTCTTATGGGGAGCAGCGGTAGAATGCGCACTGGACCGGGGATGATAACTATCAAACGTGGGAGCAAGGACGTTCTCAATATTTCTTTGTAGTCGCATCGACGACAATTTGAAACATCGCGCCGCTAAGACTTAAGAGGCACAAGTAACGGTTCGCCGAGTGAGGGTGGGGAAATACGTGAGCCGAAAGCGAATCGGGTTTTAAGGGAAGAACCGGATACATTCGGCAGCAGGTTAGAACAGTGCTGTGGCATTGGTGACAGCAGCACGGTGTCGGTTACGACACATGCACCGCGCCAGCCGCGTGCAAATGCATCTATGACATAATGTTCTTAGCGCTGCCACCATCCCAATTATCCAGCGCCCACACTGGGGTAGGTCTACAGATCAAAAGCAGGTTGCGTGATGCCGGGTGGGAACAGCAAAGGTTTTAAAGCGACGAGAGCGTCGCCAATCGAAAAGCAATATGCAGCGCTATGCTTTAGGCATATTGCCGGTTCGGAAGAACCTGTCCAACTATTGCTGATCACTAGCTGTGACAATGGGCGTTGGGTCATTCCAAAGGGTTGGGGCGACGCCAAGACGAAGCCCCATGAGACGGCCCAACGCGAAGCCTGGGTAAAGGCAGGGGTTGTTGGCCGGATTCGCAAAAAGCCCTTTGGCTACTATACCTTTATGAAGAAACTACCGGATGAATCGAGTGTGATGGTCGTGGTTCAGGTGCATCTGATTCATGTTTTTGATATTGCTGACGATTTTCCGGAGAAGGGACAGCGGGTGCTGCGATGGTTTTCGCCAGCGGCGGCAGCGACCGCTTTGCCAGAAGTAGACTTGAAACACCTAGTTCTTGGGCTTCGCGACATCGCTATGCAGCTATTAAACCTCATGCCAAGTGTCTGGTAGCCATTGCCGGAGATGCGCTAGTTAACAAGCGATCTGCGCTGCTTCCCTCACTATCTCAGCGATGTTTCAATCCTTGCAGGTCGGCATACCCGTTGTGATGACTGTCTGGAAACGGCGTAACCTTTAAATGGACTACGCTGCAATAGGTGGCAAGATTTCAATTTGAGCAAAAGACCCGGCAGGAAAAGCCGGGTCTTTCGCCTTTGACTGGAAAACAATCAATCAAAGAAAGAAGCCGGACGAATTGGAGCATCCGGCTTCTTTCATTCACGTCTCGTAGCCTCAGAAGCTGCGTTGGAAGCGAAGAATGCCCGCCCACCGATCCTGATTCACTGAATCGAAGTTCATGTAGGTAACTTCCGGCAACACCAGAAGGCTTTTGACCGGGTTCCAACGAACATTGGCGGTAACTTCCAAGATCTTCGAATCGGTGTAGGCAAACTGAGCATTTGCCGACAGCCTCTCGTTGATTGGAACGGTAAAGCCGGTCCATAGAGCCCAGTCGCCCCAGCCGCAAAGATCGCCGCGGCCAACAGGGCAGGCAGATGCGTTCAGGTACGAGCCGGCATACTGGTTAAGCTTATTGCCATTGGTGTTCCAGCCGCCCATCAAGAAGGCCTTGAAGACGCCGAAGTCGGCATCGATGCGCGCCTTCACAGCACCTTCTTCGACGATCGAGTCATAACCGCCGACGACACGGAACTGCCAGGCTCCCCCCTTGTATCCCGCGCCCGCAACGACGTTCGGAGCATAATGGTCTGCCTTGGACTGAACCCAGGCGCCACCGAAGGAAGACGTATCGGCGCCGGAGTTGGAATCCTCCAAGGAAACCACGGCCGTAAAACCGTTGCCTGCATCGTAATTGTAGGTCAACTGGTTCAACTCGTACGGACCATCATAGATCACGTCGTCGTAGGCAACATTACCTGCGTAGCCGGTGAACAGATTGTACTGCGAGTCCTTCTTGCCAACGGTAAAACCGCCGAGGCTGATGTTGGCCCAGAGCAACTTGGTCGTCGTTGCGTTGCCATCGTTCCAGTCCCACCTATAGATGGTGTTGGTTTTCAACGGACCATACTCTGTGTCGCTTGCCGTCTCGACACTCAACTGAGCGCGAGTGTGCCAATATGTGCCGCGATTGCCGCCGGAACCTGGATTATAGGCATTGTGCCAGCCGCCTTCAGTGCGAACCATGCCACCGATCTTGAGGCAGGTTTCAGTACCTGGAATGAAAAAATAGCCCGCACCGTATGCGTCGCAGATGCGGACGTATTCCATCGGCTCCGGCTCGACTGCGACAATTGCATCGGCGGCATGTGCGGCAGAGACAGTGCCGAAAACAGCAACTGAACTTAGCAATAACTTTGTTAGCTTCACGTGAAGTGACCCCCTGAAAATACGGAAGTGAATCTGCCAATTCGGCAGATTGACGAAACTTGAATAGTTTCAAGCGGATGGATGTTCACAAAAGCTTCATCTGCGTGCAAACAACAAAATTGTTTCAATCGTTTCAGATATTTTTTTGCTTCCGGCTAATTGCAGCTGATGCACATCGCCGCTTAGGAATCGGCAGAAATGCAACACGTGTTGGCCAACATGTACTTCAATGTAACACCTGGCTTTGTTATTAGAACTCCATTCCGATGGTATCCGGCATGGCTATACAATCATGATGCTACAAGGCACCGGAAGTGGATTCGATATCTGTATTAGTCGACAGTTCCTTCCAGATATTCCAAAGGTTACTAGGGAGATTGCGATTGTCGATCGATTAGATTGGCTGGGAACCCGTTCGACGATCTAAGTGCAGCTGCGACCTCAGCCTTGGTCAAGGTAATCTTGTCCCGACTTCTGTCCGACTTCGAGTTCGCACCCGCAGCGTTGGACGCTGCATGCTCATCAGTAGCGGCGCGTTGATGGAATGAGCGAACTCGGCAGGCGTCCCATCCGAATCGGAATTGGATCGGTAATCGTTGTAATTGCTTTGCCAGTTTAAAGATGACGATCAGGCTCGGACCAGTGGCAAGAAGTGCGCTGCATTGAAGAATTCGCGTCGCTGCGAGGCCACCTCGATTTTGCGCTTGTCGGGGACGAATGGCTTCAGATGGGCCCACCGATCATCTCAAAGGGACTCCATGCATTGCCGACCGCCAATTGTCGGCGTTGCATCTGGTTTACTCTCAAATGGGAACCAGAATCCCCGGCTTGCTACCGCAGTCTAGTTCACATAAGCACTCCGCCAGTCGCTCGTGGCGCCGATGGCGGATCCATGCTCGTCGAAGAGGTGAACGAAGGTCTCGCGGATGGAGGCGGCGATCCAGTCGCCGCTTCGCGACTGACTAATGCCTCGCTGCGCGATCGTGAAGGGCAGGCCGTTCGCCGTCTCGGCATGAATGATCGTTTCCGATCCGAGAACTTCTGTGCTGCTTACAGCGACCTTGAAGGCGCTTTCACCGACTTCCGCATGTTCCGGGCGGATTCCGAGCGTCACCGGTGCTCCGTGGGGCAGGGCGATCAATCGCTCGCGGGCGAGCGGCACATGCAAACCGCCGTCGAGGTCGACGCCAATCTGCTCGCCGCTGCGTGCCAGTTTTCCCTGCAACAGGTTCATCGGCGGTGCGCCGAGGAAGCGCGCGACAAAGAGATTTTTCGGACGCGCATAGAGCTCCATCGGCGGCCCAACCTGCTCGATCCGTCCTTCGTTCAGGACGACGATCTGGTCAGCCATGGTCATCGCCTCCACCTGGTCGTGCGTGACATAGATCATGGTGGAGCCGAGCCGCCGGTGCAGGGCGGTGAGTTCGCCACGCATCTTGACCCGCAATTCGGCGTCGAGATTGCTGAGGGGTTCGTCGAAGAGAAATGCTTTCGGTTCCTTGACGATTGCGCGACCGATGGCAACGCGCTGGCTCTGCCCGCCGGAAAGCTGGCTTGGGCGTCTCGAAAGCAGATGTTCGATCTGCAGAATTTCCGCCGCTTTGGCGACGCGTGCGCCAATTTCAGATTTCGGCAATCTTTGGTTCTCCAGGCCGAACCGCAGGTTCTGCTCCACGCTCATATGCGGATAAAGCGCGTATGACTGGAACACCATTGCCATGCCGCGGGCCGAGGGAAGCAGATGATCGCATCGCGCGCCATCGATGCGGACTTCCCCCGAGGTGACCTCCTCCAGGCCTGCCATCATCCGCAGCAGCGTCGACTTCCCGCAACCGGAGGGACCGACGAATACGGTGAAGGAGCCATCTGCGATAGCCAGATCGATCCCATGGATGACCTCAAGGCTTTGAAAAGCCTTGCGGACCGATTTCAGTTCGATGCCTGCCATTATCCCATCGCTCCGATTTCGATCGATTGGCCCGCTGCAAGGCGCTGGCGGTCGCCGAGTTGCCGGACACGGCCATCGACCGCGATTTCTCCGATGTCGAGGCTGCCGCCGAGCACGGTCAAAGTGACTATCCCGTTGCTGCGCGTCAACCTGCCGAAACCGGTCCCGGCCGACCAGAACAGGCGATAGTCGCCATCGATCTTCGGCCTGAAGCTCAATCGGCCTGACACCATGTCGGCCTGGAGGCCGGAAAACGCGTTGACCAGCTGCCAGGCCGACATCGAACGCGCGTAGTAGGAGCCGCATTCAATGTCGTTCCAGGGGTTGCGTCGACGACCATCGTGGCGATCACGCGCACCGCGCACGATGTCCATTCCCGCCTCGATCAGCCCATGCATGATCATGTGAGAGGCGGACATGTATTCGATGCCTGTCCAGACCTCTTCGGCATAGGGTGCGGCCACCATCGGTTGGCGAATGCCCTCGGGATAGGTCGCGATGAGCAGACCCGCTTCGTCCTCGAAGGCGTAATTGCGGCAGGGGTTGAAGTGTTCCTCCAGCGTGGGACGGAAATTATTGGCGTGGACGGATGCGAGTGCGGTCTGGACCTTGCCGGCATCGAGAAAGCCGCCGATCCCGGCAACTTCCGCGTGCCATTGCCCAAGGATCTGATCCGAGATGCAGCCTTCGCCCATCTGATACTTGAGCTCGGAAAACTCCTCCGACCAATAGGTTTCCATGAAGCCGTCGGCGAGTACCCCGGCAGCACGGCCAACATCGAAGGGCGTCAGTACGTCCTTGTCGGAGAGATCGATCTTCTGGATGAACCAGCGGCCGTTGAAAAGTGCGTCGTCGATATAGGCTGCACCCGCTTTGCCCATGCGCGCCGTCTTTTCTGACAATGCGGCGTCACCGAGAACAGCGGCCATCTCGGACGTAGCGAGAAGGGCGGCGACATACATGGAGCCGAGCCAGGAGTTCGGCCCGAACAGTTCCATATCTAGCGTCTGGTGCTGTCGGCCCGACAGGATGCCTGTCGCATCCGGATCCCATCGGTCCGGATTGGCCGGCGACCAGGCATATTCGATGGCGCGTTTGACGTTCGGCCAGTAGCGGCGCAGCCAGTCCGTATCACCGGAGAGCTTCCAGTCGCGATAGGTCTTGATGATCGCGCCGAAATGACCGTCGGCGCAGGGGCCGATAATGTCGAAACCGGAGCCGAGCGGCAGTTTTTGGCGGAAGGTGAGGCCGCCCGTTGGTAGCTGATTATAGGCAAATTCCGTTTCCCTGAGCGTGCGCTCGATTGCGGGAAAGAGATGGGCCAGCGCCTGCTGGTAGTTCCAGACATGCGTGCAGGAACCCTCACAGGAACCGTCATTTATATGCTGCCCTTCCCAGGCCCAAAGCTCACCATTTTCGAGGCGAATGCAGGTGGCGGTGCGCAAGAGCGCAAGCGTCGCGCTTGCGGCATCCTTCACTTCCGCCGGCAACGTGGTGTCGAAAAGGCCATCTCGAAAGGAGATGGTTGCCGCCGCTAATGCATTCCAGCGCTTGAGCGCATCGCTGGCGCTGGCGGTCGAGTCCGGCCATTGCGTCGCGTAGTAGTTTTTCCAGCTCGGCGTCTGCCGTTCGGGAATGGCGCCGTCCGGCTTGTCGCGATAGGCCCAGTAGATATCCCCTTCCGGAAAGCTCCAGGAAATGACAAATCGAACCATTTTGCGGGCGCCCGGCGCGACGGTCACGCGAGCGCCGAGCGTGCCGTGTTCGGGTTGCTGGCTCATATGCTTGGATGTTCTTGGCTCGTCGTAATGTCGTTTCGGCAGGCGGCCGGGGCGGGCGAACTCTTTCCAGTAGACCGCGAGATCGTCGAACCACTGGCCGCGATAATGATGATCGGTGTGATCGACATCGTCGGCGTCCGTCGCGATCGTCAGGTCGCCGCGCTGCGTTGGCGGGAGGTCCTTGTCGGAAGATGTCAGATGCAGGCTGCTAACACCGTCCTGCTGCCGGAAACTATGCGTGCCGCTATTGGCGCCGTAATTACCGAGCGTGCCGGCAAGCGTGTACGTAAGCGTGTCGGCGGTGTCGTTGACGATCTCGAATTCGAACATCGCGACCGGCATCGAGGAATCGCGGTCATTATGCGGGATGAACGGACTGAAAGCCGTCATCCGCACGCCGCCCGGGAAACGCTCGTCGCTGAAGACGAGATCAGCCATAGGAAAGCGGCCGTAGAAATCGACCTTGCTGAAATGCGGGACGCCAACCAGCGTCTGACGATTGGCCCCGTGGCCGAAGCCGTCGAACATCTTGCGGATGCCAGGCGCGCCGGAGGGGTTGAGGTCATAGGGTCCGTTCAGCACCCGTGCGTCGACGAGCGCGCCGTCCCTCTCGGCCTTGATCGCAAAATGCGAATAGCCGTTATAGCCTTGCAGAGCCGGCCGGTTGCGGATCGACCAGTCGATCAGCCGGCCGCTGCCGGAAATGGAAAATCCACCGGAGCCGATGCCGCCGAGCGGAAAGGCGATGTGGCGCGTGCGCTCGCCCCGATAGGCAAAACGCGGTTCTATAGAAGCAAGGTCGTCCCACATCATAAGCAAATCCCTCGATGTTAGTTCTTGATGCCGCTCATCGTGATGCCTTCGATCACGAATTTCTGGGCGATGAGGAAGAGAAGCACGACGGGCAGGACCGACATGCTCATGGCCGCCATGACGACCGAAAGATTGCCCGAGCCCATGTAGCCGCGAAGGACATCCATCGCGACCGGCAGGGTCAGGGATTCATTGGAGCTCAGCAGTACCTTCGCCTGGAAATAATAGTTCCAGGTCTGGGTGAAGGTGATGATGCCAAGGGCCGAGAGCGCCGGCCGCAACTGTGGCAGCGAGATGCGCCAGAAGATCTTGAGATAGCCGGCGCCGTCCATAAGCGCCGCCTCCTCCAGCGCCTTGGGCTGGCTGAGCATGAACTGGCGAACGAGAAAGACGCCGAAGCTGGAGGTCAGATACATCAGCGCCAGGCCGATCGGACGATCGAGCAGGCCGAGCTGCGCATAGCCAATGTAGATCGGCAGGATGGTGACCTGTGCCGGAAACATCAGCCCGCAAAGCAGGATGAAGAACAGCGTATCCCGCCCGCGAAATCGCAGCCGGGCAAAGGCGAAGGCGGCGAGCGTGCAGGTAATGAGTTGGCCGACGGTGACGATGACGGCGATCATGACCGAATTGAAATAGATCTCCAGGAACGGCACGCGAGACGCAAGCACTGCGCGGTAATTGGTGAGGTCGAAGCCGGGCGGCAGGAAGCTCGGCGGGAGCTTGTAGGCTTCGCCGACCGGGCGAAACGACATGGAGAATAGCCACAGGAAGGGGAGCAGCATGCCGAGCGCAAGGGCCAGCATGACAGCGATGATCGCCCAATCGATCCAGCGCTTTGCAGCGCGCGTTTCCATCGCCCCCATCATTGCTGCACCCATCTGCGCGAGACGATCTGCTGGATGGCGGTGATGATGAGGATGATGACGGTCATGACAACGGAGATCGAGGCCGCATAACCGATCTGGAAACTGCCGAAACCCTCCTCGACGATCAGGATGGACAGCGAGCGGGTGGAGTCTCCCGGGCCGCCCTGGGTCAGGATCACGATGGATTCGAAGACCTGCAGCGCGCCGATCGAGGCATAGACGATGCAGAAGAAGACGACGGGCGATATGTAGGGCAGGGTGATGCGGAAGAACTGCCGCCATGCCGGCGTACCGTCCATGACTGCCGCTTCGATGATGTTCTTCGGTACGCCCTGAAGAGCGGCGATGAAGATGATCATGAAGAAGCCGGTGTTCTTCCAGACATCCATGATGATGATCGAGGTCATCGCATGACGGGCATCCGTCAGCCAGCGCACGCCCGGCAGGCCTATCAGCCGCAAATAGTAGTTTATCACCCCGAGATCATCGCCATAGAAATAGCTCCAGACGATCGACACGAACGCGGCGGCGATGATGACCGGCAGGAAGAAGGCAAGCCGGAAAAAATAGCGCAGCCAGCTCGGCATCGATCTGTTGAGCGCAAGCGCGAGAATAAGGCCGACCGAGACGTTGAAGGTCACGGCAAAGAAAGCGAAGCGCAGCGTGTTCCAGAGGATTTGAAGCGATCTCTGGTCGGTGAAGAAGCGCGTGAAATTGTCGAGGCCGACCCATTGCGAGCCGAGCATCGGATCGTAATAGGCGAAGGCGAGGATGACGGTCACGACGACAGGCGCGATGACGAAGGTCAGATAGAGCACGGTCGTCGGCAAGACGAAGAGATAGGCGGCGCGCGCCTGGGCGCGGCTTAGGTCGGAAGGGCGGCGTCTTTCTGCGATCACACTCATAAGGACGTTGCTCGAAAGAGTTGAGGAGACTGTTTGGCGCGCATCGGAAATCCAGCGGGCGCCGATCCCCGGCGCCGCGCATTCGGTGGTTCGAAACAGCGATGCTCGACGGCTGAGAGCCTCAGCCGCCCATCCTTTTCTTCAACCGCGCGAAGGAAGCGTTGAGTTCGGCATCGGCTTGCTTGACGCCATCGGCAATCGAGGTCTCGCCCGCCATCATCGCCGTGTAGTAGCGGATGAAGATCTTCTCGACTTCCTGGAAGTTGGCCGGCGAGGGCACCGCCTTGGTGTCGGGCAGCGTCTGGTAGTAGAGGGCAGCGCTTGGCGGGAAACTCAGGAAGGCTTGTGTTTCCGCAGCCGACTTACGTCCCGGCACGCCGCCGCCCTTTTCTCCCTCTTCCTTCTGTGTCGCTTCGCTCGTAAGCTCGAGGATCAGAGCCTTGGCAAGATCGGCTTGCTTCGTCGTCTTTGCGATCGCATAGCCGCCGAAGCCGATCACTGTGGTATCGCTGACTTTTCGCGGTGGAATGGCGACGTCCATGTTCAGCTTGTTCGTCTTGGCGCTCTGGACGATCCAATGGCCGCGACTGATCATGGCGACCTGGCCGGCCATGAACTGGTTGTCCATCGTATCCTTGCCGGGGATCGGCGAGACGCCGTCGACATGGATCAGATCGTAGAGGAACTGAAGGCTTTCCGAGACTTTCGGATCGAGCATGTTGGAAGCCGTCCAGTCGTCGTTGATGACGCCGGTTCCGTTCGAGAAGAACCAGGGCTGGATGAAGAAATTCTGGTTGGGCACCTCATAGCCGAACTGCTTGACGTTGCCCGATGCGTCCTTGACCGTGAGCTTTTTCGCAACGTCGCGAAACTCGTCCCAGGTCCACTTGCCGTCCTTCGGATAGGCAATGCCGGCCTTGTCGAACAGATCACGATTGTAGTTGATCATGATGTTGTTCCAGCCGATCGGAATGTAGTTGATGTTGCCCTTGTAGGTCGACTGCTTGAAGAGGCTCGGGGCAAAGTCGGAAAAGTCCGGATTGGCAGCGACGAAGTCGTTGAGCGGCAGGAACAGGCCGCGCGAGGAGAAACTCTGGAAGGTCTCGATGGCCGTGCCGTAGACATCCGCCTGCTGGCCGGAATTGAACTGGCCGAAGACCTTGGTCACATAATCGCCCCAGCCCGTGGAAATCGGGTCGACCGACAGCTCGACCTTGACGTTCGGATATTTCTTGTTGAAGCGCGCGATGGCGTTGGTCATCGCCGCGAGTTCCGCATCGCCGCCGAAACCCTGCACCTTGAGGGTTGCCGTGACATCCGATTGCGCAAAGGCGCGTCCGACGCCTGCGCCGAGCGCCAGAGCTGCAGACGAAATCAGCAGCGAGCGCCGCGAAAGTTCATGCATGTGATCCTCCCTTGCGCTTCCTTGAGCGCGTTCCCTCTTGTCTGATCGTGGCGGTCGAAACGTTTCGTTTCTGAATTCAAAAATACCGCGAACCTTGATCCTCCCAGGTTCTGCAGCACCGTATTTGCCAAGTCGAAACGTTTCGTATAACAGCATCTTGGAGCCTCCTTGGCAAGAGGGTCTGAGAAAATGCGAGCGGAGGAAGCATGGCCACCATCAAGGATGTGGCGAAAAGGGCAGGGGTTGCAATCTCGACGGCTTCGGCTGCGATCAATCGGTCGGCACCCGTCAGCGACGAGGTCATCGCCAAAGTCGAGGCGGCCGTTCGTGACATCGGCTATGTGCCGCATGAAGGAGCCCGCAGCTTGCGAATGGGGCGTTCACGGCTCATCGGGCTGATACTGCCTGACATCACCAATCCGCATTTTGCCAAGGTCGCCAAGGTGGTCGAATCTGCCTGCCTCACTGCAGGCTATATGGTCGCCGTCTATTCGACAGGCGAGGATCATGCTCGCGAGCAGCAGATATTGACGATGATGCGGATGCAACGGGTCGAGGGGCTCATCATCATCCCGACGCGCTCCGACGCCGCGCATGGCGCGCGCATCGTGGATCAGATCCATGTTCCGACAATCCTGCTCGATAGTTTCGTCGAGGGGTTGCCTTATGATGTGGTGAAGCTCGACAACATTGCCGCGGGCCGTATCGCCACCGAGCATCTGATTGGGCTCGGCCATCGGCGGATTGCCGTCACTGTCGGTCGCGACAATATCGTGACCGGCGAGCATCGCCTGGAGGGTTACAGACAGGCGCTTGCGGCGCATGGCCTGTCGGTTGAGCGAGATCTGCTGCTGGACGGCCGCTTCGACCAGTCCGTCGCTCATGACAGCGTGCTTGCCCGAATGCAGGAACACGACCCGCCGACCGCCATCTTCGCGCTGTCCAACATGATGACGCTCGGCACCTTGAACGCGCTGCACGAGCTGAGACTGTCCGTCCCGCACGACGTATCCGTCATCAGCATCGACGATTTCGACTTTGCCAACATCATGAACCCGCCGCCAACGGTCGTTGCTGCCCCGGTCATGGAAATGGCGCAAGCCGCCATTTCCGCGCTGCTGGACGAGATCGACCGCAAGCATGTGCCGAGCGGCTTGCAGACAGTCTTCGAACCGCGGCTGATCGTTCGAAAATCATGCGCATCGCGACTTACGGCGGCAACTTCTTTGTAGTATCGGAGAAAGGAGCGAATTTAGACCTAAGAAACCCACATAGCATCTGCACAAGAGGCGAATTGCGCTGTTTGGGTAACATTTCTCCAATCGATTGCGTATCGTACACCTAGCATGCTCTCGCTGGCGCGCCATCGCGTTCAAGAGCCAGCCGCGCCGATACCTTTCGGGCCGTCGAGCCGAGCTACGTCGTCATCCAGGGTGCGCACCGCGGCCGTTAAGGTTGCCAACGCCGACATCATGAGGGCGTGGTCTTGGCCTTCCTGCGATGGCGACTGCGAGAGAGCAAGAGCCCGATCCTGAAGTTGTTGGCTGATTGCATCGAGCCGATCGATAGTGGCCTGGTTCATAACCATCTCCTTTGCAGACGAGTTAGGCAGAGTGCCGTATCTTGAAGAATGGTTGGTCGGCATATTTGTTCCGGGCGAAAGTAGGTCCGCAATCAACCCGTTTTGGAATTCGAACACCGGGAGACCGGGCGCGGCAATTAGTGACCGAGACATTGGCTGGCAGATTAATGCCGACAATATTCCTTATTCGCATCTCTCAAATGCAGTCTCTGCGGCAACTTGACGAATCGGTGCTAACAAAACAATCTCGCTTTTGGCGTGACCTACGCCCAACCTCCCAGGACCTTCCCCAGCATGGTCTTCAACGGAGGCAAAGGGACTTTCGTCTCGGGTCGTTGTCTTGGTCCTATCGTTTGGGCGTTGTTGCTGGGGAGCTTTCGTTCGAACGGGAAGGTCTGACAATGACACAGAATGGAAATCTCAAACGTCGTGTTCGTGCTCGCTCGACCAAAACAGGCGAGTCTTATACCACCGCTCTTATGCATGTCCGCCGATCTGTGTCGGACATTGCTCCCGCAAAATCAATGTGTTTGGCCGTGTCTCAAACCACGCTGTTTAATGACCCTCGCGACATTCAAGGGCTTCGCGCCAGCGGTTTGGAATTGCGACAGTTGATGCGGGAGGCGAGGGCAGGAGGTGCGCAGCTCGTTCATTTTTCCGAAGGCACCACTTGCTCACCGCACAAGCGCATCATGTCCGAAGTCGGCCCAAGGGAAATCGGTCCGTCCGACTGGAGCCGTTTCGAATGGGGTGTCCTCCAGGAAGAAATGCACGAGACGGTCGAACTCGCGAAGCATCTCAAGCTTTGGGTGGTACTCGGTTCGGTTCATCGACTGACGCCTCCGCACCGACCCCATAACAGCCTGTATGTCATTTCCGACCGTGGGGAAATCGTCACCCGGTACGATGAACGGCTGCTCTCGAATACCAAGATTTCCTTCATGTATTCGCCAGGAAAACTCCCGATCACCTTCGATGTCGACGGCTTTCGCTTTGGCTGCGCCATGGGAATGGAATCCCACTACCCAGAGATTTTCATCGAATACGAACGGCTTGGTGTCGATTGCGTCCTGTTCTCGACGACAGGGGAACTCCCGGAAGCCGCTTCCGCCTTCGCAGCAGAGGTGTTAGGACATGCTGCCAGCAATGCGTATTGGGTGAGCTATGCAGCGCACGCGCCGCAAAGCGTTGCAATACCTTCCGGAATTGCCGGTCCGAATGGCCGCTGGGCCGCCCAATGCCCAACGAATGGAGGCTCTGGTATTGCTCTTGCGGATATTAGAACCGATCCGGAGAATCTCGCCCGACCTTGGAGGCGCAAAGCTCGATCCGACCTCTACATTCCCCATCAGGTGAACGACGATCCCCGAAGCGACGGTCGTAATCTCTTCTAAGGAAGCATGATGTTCAGTGGGGCGATTTCGCCCCACTGACACAGGGTTCACGCTACGGAGCTGATCGATATTTCGATTGATTCGGCGTCTTCGGCGGAGTTCGAGACGATCGATCGCCGGTTATCCGCCGATCGCAGCCTTGCGCACTTCGATAACAGCCTTGTAGTTATCCTCCGTTACCGGGACATAGCCCTTGAAGTCGCCGCCTGCGATAGCATCGAAGCACTTCGGGTCGTCTTTCGGGAGAGCGAGGAAAAAGTCCGTGAGTTTCTTGCGCCATTCATCGCCAAGCCCGTTTCGAACGACAAGAGGACCGTTCGGAATCAATGGCGAGCGCCATACTTCCACGAGCCTGGCGGGATCGACTTCCCCCTTGGCGACCATTTTGTGGAACGTATCCGAGCTGTAGCCGTCTCTGAAATCGCCAATGCCGGACGAGCCGTCGACCGAGACGTCAATCTTACCATCATACATCGCGAGAATATTGTTTTCATGGCCGCCGGTGAACTGCGTCGATGCGAAGAACTTGTCGTTCGGCATCCCCGTTACCTTCGGTATCTGAGTAAAGGGAACCAGATAGCCCGAGGTAGAGTCCGGGTCGGCATAGCCCAGTTTCTTGCCCTTCGCATCTGTGATCGTTTTGATGCCGGAATCCTTGCGGGCAAGGCCGATCGAATAATAACCCGTCGATCCATCCGTTTGCTGTTCGGTCAGGATCGGAGTGACCGCGTTCTTGTCCTTCAGGTAGAGTGCTGCGTAACCGGAAGCTCCGAGCTCGGCGTAGTCGAGCGTGCCGCCCAATAGCCCCTGAATGACGCCATCGTAGTCGGCGGCGGGGAACAGCAGCACCTTGTCAAAGCCGAAATGCTCCTTGAGATGGTCGGCGAGGCAGGCAAAGTTGCGCATGCGGTCGGCTTCGTTCTCGCCGCCAAGGATACCGATGCGGAATTCCTTCAGATCGGCCGCGTGTAGACTGGAGGTCGCCAAGGCGATAACCGCCGCAGTGACCGCAAAGAATTTTTTCGACATAGTGGTTCCTTGAATGATTTTGCCAGATGGCAGCGACGGTTGTTCAGGTTTGCGGCATCGTTGAAACATGTCAGGATTCATCGAGCTCCCGATCGCTGCGGCATCAAAGGCGCAGTCAGGTAGCCATCGGCATCCGACCTATGGAGTCGGCCAGCGGCAATCGGCATTGATCTCTTGATCCGTCAGGTTTCTGCCGGGAACCTGCGGCGCGCCCATGAAAATTGGGCAACAACGACATGAAGAAAAACTGACAGAATGTGGTGAACTTTTGAGTTTCGATGGGTTTCGGCAATTCACGCGATTGCAATTGATGCGTCGCTGCGACCATAATCCGCGACCGCAAATGTGAATCTAACGGTATTTTGCCAGATGGCTTCGACGTCACCATCCCACCGACCCTCGCGGTCCGGCAGCAGGTTTCTTTGGCAACTCGTCATGGATGACCTGTTGAAGGACATTCGCGACGGGGCTCTGCTGCCAGGCCAGAAACTGCCGACAGAAACCGCCCTCGCTGCCCGCTTCGAGGTAAACGTCAACACCGTCAGGCGCGCGCTGTCCCACCTACAGGAGAAAGGTATTGTCCGCGGCGAGCGGGGGAGCGGTACATTTGTGAAGGACGATACCATCCGATATCCCGTCTCCATTCGGCAGGAGCAAGGTAAGGAGTTGGCAAGGCTCCAGAGGTCCAACCTGCGGCAAGTTCTGGCCGCAAAAACCTTGCGAGCGTCAGATGAAGTCGCGGCGGCTCTGCAGATCGATGCCGGCAGTTATGTCAGAAGGGTCGAGACGCTGAGCTGGGCCGATACCAGGCCGTTTTCCGTCTCCACCTATTTTTATCCGCTGCCACGCTATTCCGGCATCGATGCCAAGATCTCCGAATATGGCTCGATAACCAGGGCGCTCCGGGACTACGGCATCGAAGACTACAGACGAGCACAATCGCTGATCAGGTCCAAGAAGCTATCAGTTCGCGAGGCGAAGCTTCTTCAGCAATCGAGGACAAAGCCTTCGATTATGGCCGCTCATATCAATATCGAGCCGAATGGAACGCCGATCCAGATCAGCGTTAGTGTCGAAGCCGCATGGGTGGAATTGCTCTTCCGTTTCGATGGCGATGCCCCCGACAGAGCCGCCGACTTGAAATTCCCGCTGTCGAACTGATCTTGCGATCGTCGCGGAAAGCAGCTCATCGAAATGCATTGTGAAGATCGGACAAAATCATCGGCGGGTCGTAAATGCCACGGATGATAGCGGAGACGGCAAGGTATACTGCGCGGAACGTATCGCTGGTTTTGTGTCCGACGACAACTAGTTGATCCGGCGATGACGAAGCGACTGATGCACGACCGTTGACCGCGTAAAGCGGCCCTCTCAGGTTCGGCCGCCTTCGGCCTACCGTTCTAGCACCGCCGGTATGGCTCATCAGCTGTTCATTTGTGTCGAGATCTTACCCAACTTTGCATTTCATCGCGACACTACCTGGATGCCGATATCGCAAATTCATCAATGGGTTCTCAGCCGCTGAATGGATCAGCCGCAAATGCAAATCTGGGTCAAGGCGTTGTGAAACTGAACAGCCAAGAGTTTCGAAGTCCTGCTGCGTCGCGGGGTCGTGGAACGCACCTTCACATGGCTTGGCAGGTGCCGACGTTTGGCATAGGATTCGAAGAAATCAGTCGCTTCAGCCGAAGACTGGATCGTCATCGCTCACATCCGCATACTGACCCGACGTCTCGCAAGATATTATTTTTATTAAACTATTTTGAATCAGACAAGGACCATGTCCCGTATCGGAAAATCCTCTACCAATAATTCGCAAACGCGGACTTTACTGTGCGACAATTTCAAGGTTCTACTTAAAAACCCAAAGGAGGTTGATCAGGAAATTGAAAATGAAGGCGATGCCTATGCCTAAGAATTTTGCCCAAAAGGGTTGGATCTCGAAGTTTCTCACAAGCAATACCGTCATGCAGACATTGATCGACAGCCCCAACAGCGCACCAACCAAAAACAATGAAGCGCGCTTGTGGCTGACAGCCTGCTTGAAGACATAACGGCTGGTGAGGCCGTAATTGACGGCGGCGGCGATCAACCAGCTCGAGGTCGCCGAAAAGCCGAGCGGTACGCTTATAAACAAGAGACCGCGAAAAACCCCGAGATCGACAACGGAAGCCAAGCCTCCCGTAAACACATAGCGGATTGCCTTCGACAATATCATTCGAACACTTTCTCCCTCAGCAATGGTGCAAACAGCCGATCTGAGTAGTTCGAAAAAATGCGCCAACCGTCGCGCGGTTTTTGGGAGCGAATGAACGGGAGGACGCCAGCGCGCCGGGCGGCAAGACCGTCCCGATCGGGCCTGTCGCCGATCAGAACGGTTTGTTCCGGACTTACGCCAGCACGCTGCATCAGGATCCGCAACCCACGCGGGTTCGGCTTCAAGACACCAACACCGACATCTTCTGCGGATAATATATAATCGGCGGACAATTTCATCCTTTGCAGCTTCTCCTCGGCAGGATAGTCGGAATAGATTCCGATTGCCTTGTTTCCTCTCCGCAGTCCCGCAAACAATTCGACCAGTCCGTTGTACCGACAAGACTCGATATAGGCGAGTGGACGACGTTGGATCCATTCGGCAACGATTGCCTCTATTCGTTCCGCCGAAACACCGGTTCGCGCGACGGTTTGCGCCATTAGGCACTCCTGAAAACCGTCAATCTCCTGCTCGCCGATTATTTCACGCACCGATCGGTACGCCCGCAAGACTCGTAGATTGGTCAACCCGCGCGTTGCTACTGCATCGGCAATCATCTCGCCCGCCATGCGAAGACGCAGCTTGCGTTGATTATAGAGCGTACCGTCAACATCAAAGACGACGAAGTGGATCCTGTCCCAGTCGAAATGCTCCGTGATCATCTGATGGTAATGTAGTGCTGCTCGGTCAGGGTCACTAGCAACGGGATATCCACACATGTTGTGAAGATGAATGCTGCCACCAATGCCATGACGATGGCGAGGAGACCCGGTTCGCGGAACAACTTTTCCGGCTTCTGCGCCGTAGATCCCGGCTTCGTCGCCATCACAAAATAAGTAGTGAACAGCGCAACAACAAATGGCAGCACGAGAATGTATTCGATTCGATATTTGACGAGAAATACAGACAGGAAGGCAATCGAGAACAAGGAATAGGCGATACAGGACGCAGTCAACGATACCTGCGTATACTGAGCGAAACTCACGCGGTATCGCGAGAGCAACTCCTTGCCGTGCGAAGCGACGATTTCATCATATTCCGAAAGACGTTTTGCCGCCATCAGGAAGGCGCCTCCGAACCAGTAGGCCAGGATAATAGATCCTGGTGGTAAGGTGGTAGGGTCGATCATCGACCAGCCGATTACCAGCCGGATCGGGTTATTAATCGATTCCGAGATAACGTCGAGATAGGCCTTGTCCTTGCTCCTGATCGGGTCGAGATTGTAGACGATCCCCTGCATCGCAAACAGACAGGCGACGAAGAAGAGAAGCTTGCTCGACAGGATGGCGCAGCCGAGTCCGACAAAGAGCAGCAGAGCCCATTCGAGCTGCACCAGCCTGCCGTTCATGACGCTTTGTACAGCAGAGCGTTTTGATTTCGCTGGATGATGTCGGTCGAACTCACGATCGAACCACTCGTTGATGCAGTAGTTCGCGGATGCGATACAAATGGCGGTCAAGAACCCGAGTAAAATTGAGGAAAGTATGTCATCGTTTCTGACTCCGCGGAGAAGAAACGCGAGGACAATGCCAGGAACGATGAAGATGTGCTTCGTACTATGATCTAGCCGGGCGATGGCAATGTAATCGCGAACGCCTGCCCGCCCCGACGCAGGCAACATGCTTTTACCCAAGCTTGTGTTCACGCCGAACGCCTCCCTTATCCTCGGGCAATCTATTTCCGATCATCGCCCAATAAATACACATCATAAGTTTCAAAATAATTCGCAGGTCCGAATTCCGCGAGTAGCGTGGTCTTGGATAGAAAGTCGTTGATCTGCTGTTGCGATGCATGAAAGGTCCAGTTGTAGCCCTCGGCGTAGATCTGACCGGGGATCATGTTCTTCAATTTGTGCTGCATTAAAATCACCACCGGAGACCCGGTTTTGTCTTGCAGATCCTCGCTGACTTTCAAGGTCTCTCCGAGATCCGTGTCGAGTTGACCCTGTTTCGTAAAGTGGACATAGTTCCCGAATTTGTGTTCCCGGATCAGGTAGATCGGGTTGGAGATATAGAATGGGAGCGCCTCAGCCAAATATTCCGGTTCAGCAACAATGATTGCCTTCGCCAGCTCCGGCCGAGATCGAATCAAACGGCTAAGATCGGCACTCCGGCTCTCGACTCTCCCTTGAGCGATGGCCAATCCTGCCATCTTGAGCCCGAAGGCTAGCTGCAGGCACGCCATAATCACGAACATTCCACAGCCGAACCGGAAAATGACGTTCCAACGCAGCTTTCGTCTGCCCGAAAAGCAGTCCGTTATTCGATCCCAGCTTATCCAGTAGAGGGCAAGGCAGAAGCAAAGCCAGACCAGAGCATGCCGTTCGCTACCCCCCGATGCCAGACTGGAAAAGAGCGAGAAAACGAGAAGCGAGACAAGGGCCGCAGCGAAGGCCGCCGGTCTGGCCAAAAGACCAAGGGTTGTGCCAAACAGCACGAATGATCCGAGCAGGCTCGGGACAGTCGGGAGCAAGGTGCCTGGCGTCGTGCTTGCTGGATTAAATATCGCGCTCAATGCAAGCATTGTCGGCGATTGCATGGAGAGGTCGATGACCGCGGCATCGTTGAAAGTTGGAAGAATCGTGACGCCACAGACGGCCAATCCTGCCGCCGCGATGAGCGCATTGACAAAGAAGTTCGTGAGTGTCGGGGTCCAGCGCATTCCGCTTTCCTCAAGCAGATCGAAGAACCAGAAGAGCAGGAATCCCCCCGTCATGATCGCCGCGATGACGTTGGTGTTGGCGAGAAGGAAGAGGAGGCAGCCCATCAGATACCCGCGCTGCCGCCAGGCCGGATAGCTTGCGGCGACGATGAACATTAGGAGCGCCGATATGCCGTAATTCCTGGCCATGACTGAATATTCATAAAGGAAGCCGTTGCTTCCCATGAACAGGACGACCAGGATAAGGGGAAACGGTGACCGGAAGAGGAGTAGGCCTACCGCAACGATGGCAATTAGGAGAGCAAGACCGGGCAGCACCTGCACACTTCCGAACACCGCATAAGCGAGACGCAGTAGCAGATACCAGATCGCCGGATGGCCTTCGCCATGGATCGTCCCCAGCATCGCCCATACGTTCTCGCCGGAAAGAGCCAGTGACAGAGCTCGGACTTCATCCCGAAACATCACGTGGTGGTGAACCTGGATGCTGATCGCGGCAAGCCAGATCACGAAAACGACAAATTCGACAGGCCGGCGAGACTCGGTTCTCGACCGGGAGAAAAGCTTGAGCGGATCAGCCGATCTGTGTGCGGTTAGAGTATGCATCATTCTCGAGCTGCCACGTAAACGAGCAAATGCCCTGTAAAAAAATATCCCACTGCCAGCTATTGCCGCGCAGTTGTTCTTCAGGACATCCTCACGAGAATTCCCGAGCCACACTCGTGTTCTTAGCAACTGAAACCTAAGATAAGCTTTAGACATCCGCTCTGAGTTTTGTGAGAATACTATCGAATCTAGGTGGAGTAACGGTTCGCCCACGTGATACGCTCTTTGAGCAGGCGGTCCGGCGAGGACAACCATCATATCGATCTTCTCCCGAAAACGTGGGGAAGCGGTAAGACCTATGGCTATCAAACTGGCAGAGGACTATTTTCTGGTGAAGTCAGATATCATGAACTCTCAGTTGACGCCCGAGATTGGATCAGAGGCCAATGCCGAAAGACTGCGCGTTTGCCGCGGGAGTTCATTACGGGCAAGGCAGCTTGCGCAGGAAAAACAACAGCCACAGGATTGCAGTAGTTCCATAATTAAGCTTATCTGCTTTTTGATTGTAGCGGGGTACATTCTATTTTCAATTGCTTACGCTTATAGATTCTCTTATGCATAGCTGTTATCAGCAACTGACCCTCGCCGACCGACAACGCCTACATCCGTTGGCTACGGCAAAGGTTTCCGTTAACGAAATGGCGCGCCTGCTCGGTCGCCACCGTTCGACCAATCACCGCGAGATCAAGCGCAATATCATTCCTGATGCACGTTCTGGGGGTGTCAGGATGAGGTCAAAATCTACGAGGGGCAATTGTGGCAGGTCAGCTCTGGTTCTATTCCTTTCCCGGTGATCTTTGGCTCAAACGTTTATAGCTCGACCGAGCGACTTCATATGTCAGTAGGCTACGTTGTTTAATTGTGCAGTATAAATTGCACGCGAAAGAAGCATCTCTCCTGCGAAGGACTACTTCGCAGCAGCTCCCCGTCGTCGTTCGGCAGCCTGCAGCATCTCGATGAACCGCTTCACCTTGGCAGGACGGAAGCGAGCGATCGGGAGCACGGCATGGATCCCACCGACGGGCAGCGTCCACTCCGGAACCAGTCGCTGCAGGCGGCCTGCTGCAATGTCGTCGACAACCATATAGTCGGGAAAGACGGAGACGCCCATGCCGGCCTTCACGCAGGCATAGGCCGACGGTGTCTTGTCCGTCCGCACTGTAGAATGCATTTCGACGATTTCGGATTGATGACCTTCGCGCGAAAACATCCAGCGCAAGGGCTGACGTAGCACAGCGTTCTCTATCCAGGGCAGCTTCGACACATCGGACGGCGCCACAGCCTCCGGAAAGCTTGCTGCGAGCTTGGGTGTTGCCACGAGATATTGTTGAAACGTGCCCAGGCGTCGAGCTTTGTTGCTCATGTCGGCCAACCAGCCCGCCCTGATCGCCAGATCGAGCTGTCCGTTGGCGAGATCGATGACACTGTCGTCGAATATGAGGTCGACAAGCATCTGCGGATACCGCTCCCGATAGGCGGCGACGACAGCGACAACCACGGCCGTACCGTAGTCCAAAGGTGCTGTCAGCGTCAGCGTCCCGTTTGGCTCGCTCGAATGAAGTGCCATTTCCCCATAGGCGGCTTCCGCCTCCCGGAGGATGATCGCGCAGCGGTCGTAGAACACCCGCCCCTCTTCCGTCGCATGCAATCGCCGCGTCGTCCGTATCAGTAACGAGACGCCGAGCTCTTCCTCGAGTCGCGCCACCTGATGGCTGACCACGGCCTTGGCGACGCCAAGACGTTCGGCTGCGGCGGTGAAGGATCCGGTTTCGATGACGGAAGTGAAGAAGATCAGCCGGTTAAGATTGAGAAGGTCGCTCATGCCATTGTCTGATTAATTCATACAGTCAGTATCATTGATCGATGTTTATCTCGAAGGCAACAACTGGAATGGTCTGTCCGTGCCAACGGAGGCCCAAGCCGTGCAGAAATTCTCAGCCACCTATCTCTTCGACCCGCTCTGTGGTTGGTGCTACGGCGCAAGCCCGATGATCGAGCGTCTTCGTCTCGCAGGTATCGACGTCCGCCTTCTCCCAACGGGTCTGTTCTCGGGATCCGGCGCACGCGAAATGGACGCGTCGTTCGCAGCCTATGCCTGGTCGAACGATCAACGGATCGAGCGGTTAAGCGGTCAGCAATTCTCCGAGAACTATCGCTCGGAGGTTTTGAACAAGCCAGGCTCGCTGTTCGATTCGAGTGCAGCGACACTGGCGGTCACGGCGGCCGGCCTTGCGGATCATCGCAAGCGCTTCGATGCGCTGCGCCATATCCAACATGCGCGATACGTGACGGGACTAGACATCACCAACGTGGCGCTTCTGGCAGATTTGCTCTCGTCCGAGGGATTTGCCGACGCCGCCCGCAGCTTGTCTGAGGGCTCGACTGAATTGCTCGACGCCAACAGGCAGCTCGTCTCCCAGGGTCAGGATCTCTTTCGACGCCATGGGGCCAACGGAGTTCCAGCACTGGTGATCGAAAGAAACGGACACCAGCGCCTCCTGGACGCAAGTGCCCTCTTCAGCAGCTATGAGAACCTCATGGCGCATCTCCAGGCAGCATGACCTCACAAACAACAAAGGAACCAGCATGTTCACCAGACGCGAAGCATTGAAACTTTCGCTCGGCGCCGGCGCCGTCTCAATCGTTCCCCTCGCCGCCTCACAGGCTGCAGGTTCGAAGCTCAAGTGGCGGTATTTCCAGGCCGGTGAGACCGGCTTTCGCCGCACGCCGGTGCTGTTGACCGGCAAAACCGAGGCGATCCTCATCGACGGCGGCTTCACCCTTTCGGATGGCCGGGCGGTCGCGGACGCCATCAAGAACACCGGCAAGCATCTCAGCACCATCTATGTGAGCTGCAACGATCCCGACTACTATTTCAGTCTGCGGCCGATCGTCGAATCCTTCCCCGATGCAAAGGTTATCGCCAAGCCGGCCACGGTTGCGGCCATCCACGCCAATGTCGAGGGCAAGCTTGCCACCTGGGGACCGCAACTGAAGGACAACGGTCCGCAGAAGCTGGCGGACGTCGTCCTCCCGGCAGCCTCAGACTTGAAGGCGCTCGAACTCGACGGCGAGAAGATCGAGATCGTCGAAGTTCCCGACATGCGTGATCGTCGATATCTCTGGGTCCCGTCGCTCAGGGCTGTTTTCGGGGGCGTATTGGTCTCCTCCGGGATTCACGTCTGGGTCGCGGACGAAGCGACGCCGGAGAAGCGGCAGGCATGGATAAAGGCACTCGATGAACTGGCGGCTCGCAAGCCGGAAATCGTGATCCCAGCCCACCAGACCGAAGGCGCGCCGCAGGGTCTCGGAGCCGTCAGGTTCACCCGCGACTATCTCCTCGCCTTCCATGAGGAGGAAGTGAAGGCCAAGGACAGCGCCGCTTTGATCGCAGCAATGACCAAGAGATATCCCGACCTCGCCGACGTCGGCTCCCTCGAACTTGGCGCCAAGGTCGCTAAGGGCGAGATGAAGTGGGGTTGAATCCTCAAACGGATCGGCTGATACCCTCAGCCGATCCGCCTATGCCCAATCCCGGTTCGCTCGCTAATCGTGGTGAATCTTGGATGCGCACTACTGCTGCTGGAGAAATATTTGAGGCAGGTACTGAGGCGTAATAAGGCCATCGCTCTTGATCTTTGAGCCAGATCCGCCCGGCCTGTCGGCTTCGGCGCGAGCTTAGCACCCGTCAATTCGGCGATAATGGGCCGATAGGATGCCCATCGCCCCCTCGACCAGTCCAACCGCACTGCCGATATTCGCCGCAATGGCGATCAACGCCCGCTCGCGCCGGATCGGCACGAAGGCGACAGACACGACGATCTTGCAAAGCCTCATGGCGAACGAAGATACAAGCCTCGCTTGGTCCTTCAGCCGGCCCCTGCGGACGAAGCTTGTTTGCCGGGCGTGGTCGCGGCTTCTGCGGTAACAATAGTAGAGGCTCATCCGCGAGGCTGGAACGTCTTCGTGGACAATGGCGTAAGGCGTCCACCCCGTTTTGGCACCGAGGTTTTTCGCCTCTTGCCAGAACTTCCAGTCCTCACCCCCACCGAGTGCCAGATCCGCATCAAAGCGCAGACCGCTTGCGCGTAAAAAGCTCAACCTTGCCAACCAGCTTCCGGTCGCAATCTTGATGGAGCCGGATCGTCCACGCTCACGCAGCTTGATGCAGCGCCTCTCGGCGCTCTCATTGTTCTTCTTCATCCCGCGAAGCAGAAGCAATTGCCAAGTGGAGCTTGGCGGGTCGAAAGCTTCGATGCGCACCGGTGATCCAACGAGATCAAGGCCTTTGCTCCTTTGCTCCCTCAGGAGCTCAACAAGCCAGCTTGCACTGACACGCTCATCATCATCCGCAAAAGCTAAAAAATGATATCCCCTGGCGATCGCATGTTCCAAGGCGCCATTGCGCGCCGAAGCAATTCCTATTCTGCGCTCAAGGATATAGTCGCATTGCAATGTCTCGACCTCGTGTCGGAACCTCTCAACCACATGCTCGAGCGTCTTTTCATGATTATTCTCAACAACCAGAAAATCGAGATAAACGCCGTGTGGCCTAATAAGATTTGCATATGACATCAGCAACGCCTCGAGCATCTTCGGTCGATCTCTCGTGACTGTTGCGACGCAAATCCTGATCTGATGGTTCGACGCGTCGAAGTCTTCCCTCGAAGACACCTCAATGCACGTTGCAGCCATATGAAGGCTCTCTTGTCCCACCGGAGGCGCGGTGCAGTCGTGCCCGGCCCTATCGTTGGTCTCGCTGCGTGTCGGGATCATCCGATCATCGGACAGAAGAATCTTCCGGATCTCACCCTTTAGCATCCACGTGACCTCTCGATGATTGGGGTTATCCCCATTGCCACCGATTAGCGGAGAAATGTGCACGAATGCTGGATCTATTGTGGATGTTGTGTGGAGATGAACGGTGTTTAAACGGATAATTGCATCGGAATACCGGATGCGAGACCATCAGTAAAAAATGCTAGAGACCTAATGAGCGCTGTTCTTTTCGACGGACGTGATAAATCATCACGTCGCCATCAGCTTATATATATGATTGCTATGGAACTATGTTTTGACGTGCTTGACTGCAGGTTTGTCGACACTACATCCTGGCATCAGCTGAATCTTGACGGTCATCAGCCCGTCATGAAATGCGCCAAAGCATTGGGCTTGAGGCGGGATATCAGCTCGACGGGGTTTACCTGAATGCGTTTTACCTGGTTTCATGCGACAATTATCGCCACTATTACCGTGACCCATATTGTCATGCCGGCTAGCGTCCAGGGTGCTCAGTCCGTCTTGTTGCCCCCGGTCAAGGGTCAGTTTGACTACCAACTCGGCGGTGACTACCAGCCGACGAAAAGCGCTGCAATTGTTGTTCGGGATCGAGAGGTAAAACCAGTCAAGGACAAGTACAACATATGCTACGTAAATGCGTTTCAGACTCAGCCGGACGATGGCGCCTGGTGGACATCCAAACATCCAGACCTGCTCGTTCGCAAGAATGACCAATTCGTTATCGACAAAAAATGGAACGAGTATCTGTTTGATACGTCGACAGATGTGAAGCGAACGGCACTTATGAGGATCGTTGGCCCGTGGTTCGACAAATGCGCGACGGATGGTTTCAAGGGCATCGACGCCGATAATCTTGATTCATGGACACGGTCCGAGGGTGTCCTGTCCGAGAAAAGTAATGTGGAATTTGCCAAGCTGCTAGTGAAGCGCGCCCATGCCGTAAACCTCGCAATCGCGCAGAAGAACGCCGGGAGCCTCGCATCGATCGGGCATTCCAAGATCGGCTTCGATTTCGCAATTGTGGAGGAATGCCAGGTTTGGTCGGAATGCAACTCGTTCACGGACGCCTACCCAGGTGAGGTCTACGAGATCGAGTATAACGACAACAACAAGGACGCTGACGGCAATCCCGTTGATCCGATCAGCTTCTTTAACGCTGCGTGCGCGGCGCACGGCAAGCAGATTTCGGTGATTTATCGTGACCGCGACCTGGTTCCGTTCGGGTCTCCCGGATACGAGTATAAAGTGTGCAAATAAAATCCAGGAAATGCACCCTGCAAGCCTGGGACCTTGTTGACCCTTCGTCCCGAAGCGCGAGCGCGTGGAGGCACATGTGTCTTCGGCGACCTCATGTTTCAAGCGACAGCTGTCCATGCGGCGCAACGAGCGGCGTGGAGATGCGGCCGCTTGTCGAGTTTCACGACACCTTAATCCCTATTTTAATTTGATGGTCATCCCTTCGATCATCGGGAACCAATTGATGAATCTGGTATATCGCTTTCGAAGCAGACAACGACGAAATGTATAGTTGGAGGTCCGTTGGCCGAGATTTTTTCGGTATTCGATGGAGTTGAGAGAGCCAAGGGAGATCTTGATCCGCTTTCCGTCGTACCATTGGATGTGGCATCAACCTCCCTGACGAGCTATTCGATAGTGATGTCCTTCCAATCACGCGGGTAGAAGATATTCGTTTTAACCGCGCCGAAGAATCCTTCGGCACGCGGCGTTGCATGAGACCTATGCCGAGTGTGAACCAACGGCGACGCGCCGAGCTCGCCAAGAACGCACCGTTCGCCGCAAACATCAGACGAGACATTCGGCATAATCCGCTGATGCACGGAGATTGGTGATCCCCTACCCTGTAAAACCGACATGATGCACTTGGGGCAGGAAGTCCAATGTCAAACTCGCAATCCCCGGATCATGGCGCTCCGTGAACAACACACCCCTCGCCATTTCCGAAGCAGACGACAGTGCCGTTGAAGCGCAGGTCGACGATATAAGGGCGGCCGCCCTGATCATTCCTCTTGCCACTGACAAAGGTGGGTCCCGCCTGCTCCTGAACCGGCAGCAGAGGCGTGGTATCGGGTGCATAGGAACGGGGTATGCCGACGCTGGCGAGTTGCGCGCTCGGGATCGTCGGCGCCGCCGTCACCGTCAGCACGCCGTCGATAAAGCTCATGTCGTAGTTGCCGGACGCGGCAAGCGAGCCTCGGGTGATGGCATAGCTGCCCGGTGAGGAGAAGGACGTGGCCGCGCTTGCGAGCTGACCGAACAGCCTGTCGCCATTGACAAGACCCGCACCACCGATGGTGTGGGTGAAGAATTGAAAACCAAAGCGATTCGGCAGGCGTGCCGGGCCAGCCGATCAATCGGTTCATGCAAGTGAAGGGGACGCTAGGTGGATTCTAACCCACTGTCGCCGTCCATTTCTGATCAATGACCACCGGACCGCGGCGCCGTGCGGTGTTTTGGTTCAGCTTCATTCAAGGTGGAACGAGAACACAAGCTTATCGCCGGAAGTTCGAAGCGCCCTCGCGCCTGCAATGGCACTGTCGACGATCAGCAGCTTGTGCGCCTGCGCTCTGGTATGGACGTCTATCGGTCACGCCGAGGACAATGCGTGAGATTGTGAAGTGCTCAATGGTACATCCGCCATGCCGGCAACTGTCTGGCAGTTCAGCACTACCACTGGCGACGCCGATTCACGGCACTTATCTTGGCGAAGGCAGGCTGCTCCCCGCCAGGGTGTCTTTCATGAAGTCGACGAAAAAGCGCACTTTGGACGATATGTGCTTACGGCTTGGGTATACAGCATAGACGTTTCGTTCCGGGGAAGGAAATTCGGACATGACTTCGATCAACCTTCCATCTTTGAGATCTTCGGCCACAAGGAAGTGCGGTTCAAGCACCAGAGCTTGGTGACCAAGTGCAATCGATCGTGAAATGTGGCCACTCGATGCCTTTACACGTGGACGAATCTCGAAGTTCCTGGGAGATCCGTCGACCAAAAATTCCCAGCTGTAGCTTTCCTGATCTCTTGCGACCGCTGCAACGACGAATTTCTTAAGCTCATTGGGGTGCACAGGCATACCGTGTCGACGAATAAACTCAGGCGAGGCGCACAAGACCATTTTCATAGTCGAGACGCGCCTCCTGACGAGGTCTGCGGAGTGCGCCTCGCCAATCCGTAAGGCGACATCAAACCCATCCCCGATCAGGTCAACGGGACGGTCACTGAGATCTATATCGAGGCTCAGGCGCGGAGCCTTTGTAAGAAGCTCGGGCCAGGCATTCATCAGATAATGAAGCCCGAATGAGGATGGGATCGATACCCGCAACACGCCGACTGCAGACCCCGCGTTTCCGAGAAGGTTCTGTTCCGCATCTTCAATGATTTCAAGGGCCTCCACACAACGAGTGAAGAAAGCTCTTCCTTCCTCTGTTAATGCAACATGCCGTGTCGAGCGTTGCAGGAGGCGAGTGCCGAGCCGGGATTCCAGCGCTGCTATGTGTCGAGACATAGCCGGCCGAGAAGTTCCAAGTGTCTCGGCGGCCTTCGTAAAGCTTTTGAGTGTCGCCACGGCATGGAATGCCGTCATTTCATTGAAGCGATCCATTGTTTCAATTTTCGTACCAAGCTTGTTCGAAAAAGCAGTCTACAACGGGCTTGATGAAATAATCTACTCTAAAACATGTGAGCTTCAGAAGAGACGCTCGCAGGGCTCAAACAAGCGGTGCACGGCGACATAGCGGCACTGCAAGGAACAATCGTGAGGATAAGCGCATGGCAAACATCGTATGGGCCGCTCTCGCCGCAACGGCGGCCTTGAGTGTAACGTCGGTAGCAAGAGCAGAAGTGATCGAGGTCGTGACGTTCAACCTAAAACCTGGCGTAACCGCCAAGGAGTTCGAGCCACTCGACAAGGCCGTTGGTGCCAGTCATGTTGCGAAGCAGCCCGGCTTCATTTCACGAGAATCAGCCGCCGGTCGGAACGGAACATGGCTAGTCGTAGTCCATTGGAAGTCCGTTAACGATGCCGAGGCATCGATGAACAGCTTCATGGCCGCGCCCGCAGCCAAATCATTTATGGACAAGCTTCAGGCGGATACCATGAAAATGGTACGTTACGATAAACAGTAACGTTGTAAAGCGCATTAATTTAGCTTTCCAAAGCTTGTCGGTGGATCGACCCTTACCACCGGCAAGTCAGCTTGGCATCGGCCGTTGGGCCAGAACGCCGCGAAGTTGCTTTTGCAACAGCTTACAGAGAAAAATGCCGACAAGCGTTGGAACTTCGTTAGGCGCGGTGCACCGACCATCTATGAAATATGGCCCCATGATGCCACCGGACAGGTTGTACGCTTCATGCGTCGAGACAAGCTCCGCAACGATGATAGAACGATATCTGAAACGACGTCATTGTCGAAGTTCATCGCCACCACACCATCCTTGTTCATTTGCGTCGCGATTTCCCCCAGTTGCATCCGAACATGACCTTTCTGCGATGGCGATGTAGCAAACTTGTCAACGAGTTCTCGTCGTTTGAGTGGATCAGCGTCAGATGAAAATGCGGATCAGAGCGAGGTGCAACTGAACACTATGCTGCTGGAAGAAGGCATGGCACGGGTCAGGGCGCGCATCGCCAAGGGCGAAAGCGGCGAATGAAATACTACACAATGCGGCTGTCGTCGGAGGCGGAGACAGACCTTGCGCGGATCTACAACCGTATCGCCGGCAAGTCAGGTTCCGCCATTACGGCTGAAGCTATTTTCAACCTCCTGGCTCAGGTGCTCGCTGGCCCACCGCATCGGCGCCTCGATCTCTCGTCGAAGCCACGGGTAGAAGCCGTTGAGGAAGCGGGTAGCTGCAGGAATGTAGTAGCCGCCATGATGCATATGCGGATCGAGCGTTGTGGCGATCAGCCGACCTCGAAAGCCGCGCCGGTCATCGAAGAGGATATCGCCAATCCGTTCCTCACTATGCGGTCGGCATAGTTCGACAATCGTGTCCGCTGTCCCGGCTTTCAGATAATGACCATGTCTGTGCCATTGCAGGTCCTTCAGGCCGATATAGCGATGCAGGCTGTGGCCTGCGTTGCCCATGCGATGACCGCTATCGGGATTTTCCTGCATGAACCAGGTAAAATTGGTGCCCGTAGGCACGAAGGTCATCCGCGGATCGACGATATCGGCGCGCACCCCCCCCATCAGGACCAAGAAGCCCCCTCCATCGAGGAAAGCACGCAAAAGCGCCGCGTGACGTTTGAGTTGGTCGTTGTCGGAGCGGCATGCAATCACCACGGCTCGACTGCGCGCAAGATCCTCCTCGGTCAATTCGGGGAAATAGACGATGCGGTCGATCATCCTGGCATAGTCGCGCAGAAAATTGAGATGCTGGGGAAGCCCGTTATGAATGACTGTCAAACTCATGAGCGCGGCTCCACAAGCCAATTGATCAGATCATGGGTCAGATTCGGTGTATCGTGTGGCCCGCTATGGAAGGCGGAAATGTCGGGGCCGCCATGGCAAAAGAAGATGCCACCCGCCTCGTTCTCGATATACCAGTCGATCGCGTAGGCCCCGCGCCCGATGGTGTTTACCACCTTAGCCCCGGGCGGCGGAGGATTGTGGCCGACACCGTAGACGCCCGCCATTCCCTCCAACAGATGAAACCGATCGAAGGGCAGCCTGTCGAATGCAGGATGAGGGCTGTGACGCTCGACCGAATAGTCGCCGAGACCGGGAAGCGGAATGGGTTCGAAGGGCCGCAGGAACGGCATATAGGGAAGAGCAACGATATCGTTGGCAAGGATGGACGCCCCCTGCTCCCAGGCGCCCTGCAGCCATTCCCGCTTGCGCGATAACATGATCTCATCGCTTTGCATGGGTATGATGATCAGCCGGTGGCGAAGCGGCGCCGGCGTATCGGGCAGATCGCGCACATGGACGATGTCCAGCGTCAGCGGCGCGGTCCGATAAGCCTCCGCGGGCGGTTCGTCCTCATTGCGGCTGCGAATGTAAAGAGCATTGACCATCGTTCGTACCTGCTACCTGCCCATGCGACAAAGGCCCGCCAAGGCGGGCCTTTGTGTTGTGCTATTTGCCGGCGAAGCGTTCGTAGCCTTTGGCCCCGGCATTCATGTCCATGCGCAGGATGGCGTCGATCTGCTTGTCCGTCGGGGTTTGCCCGTAGAGCTTCGGATACCAGTCCTTGATTTCGGCGCGCAGGTCGAAATTGAACAGGTCGGGCTGCAGGATATCGGCAAGCCACATCCAGCCGAGCGGCGATTCCGCACTGCCGGGATCCCAGCGATAGCCGCCCATCGGCATCTGGTAGACCCGCTTGTTCTTTGCCGCGTCGGTCAGGCCGAGCACCGGATCATCATAGAAGCGCTTGACGCTCGCCTTGTCCTCGAACGTGCTGATGAAGATCACCTCCGGATTCCAGGCCGCAACCTGCTCGACACTCACCTGCTTCCACTTGTCGATGTCGGCAGCGGCATTGCGGCCGCCGGTAAGACCGATCTGCCAGCCGTCATGATAGTTGTTGCCGACGGTCCACAGCTTGTCGACGGAGTAGAAGAAATAGGCGACCTTCGGCTTCTTGTCCTCCGCGACGCCCTTCAGGCCCGCCTGCAGCTTGCCGATGACATCGTTGTGCCAGTCGTTGATCATTTTGGCGCGTTCCGGCTTGCCGATCGCCTGCCCGAGCATCGTCAGGCTCTGCTGCACATAGGTGTCGTCATCGCCGCTGACGACAATGGCGGTGTTGAGACCGGCATTGACCAGCGGTGCGATATTGTCTTCGCCCGCATGCGCCCATTGCAGCACGAGATCGGGCCGAAGAGCGGCGATCGCCTCGACATTCGGCTTGCTGCCCTGGGCCGCGCCACCGGCGAGAATTCCGGTTCCAAGCGCCTTGGCCTTGGGAAAGAATTCGCCGAGAATTCCCTGGGCGATCGCCGAATAGGCCTCCGGATGGGCGGCGATCAGGCGGTCGGCGCCTTGGTCCAGCGCGATCACCATCGACGCCATGGGCACCGGAAAGGCGATGATCCGCTCGGCCGGCTTTTCAAGGGTAATGATCTTGCCGGTGAGATCGGTTATCTTGATCTCCTCGGCATGCGCGCTCGCGCCGGCGAACAGCGCCAGGGCGGCCAACAATCCGGCAAAGCCTTGTTTTTTCATGGTCGTCTCGACTTTCCTTATGGGTGTTTTGGCAGCGTCATGGGTGTTCCACACCCGGTCAGGAGAGCAGTCGCACGGCATAGATTTCCGTTGCCGGCAATGGCCGCAAGCGGGCCGCCATCTCGGCCTTCAGTTCTTCGAGACGCGCGTCTTCCTGAGGCGTCCGGCTCGGATTGGCCCCGAGCGTGACGAACTCCTCGCGCACGTGGCCGGGCTTGATGACGGCCTCCGCAGTTCTGTCGCGATAGGTAAAACGGAAGACATAGGGACCCGGCGGATCGCTGATCACGTCCTTGCCGCCAATCGAACGGTCGATAGTGAGCCGGCCATCCGTCAATGCGCGCGTCACCATCTCGATCGCATCGCGGGCGCCCGGACCGGAGAAGGCCGTCAGGATGGAAATCTCCCGTCGTTCGGGCGGTGTCTCGGAAAGCAGGGCAAAGGCCGCCTGCATGGCCTTCAGGCCATGCGCGACGCCGCCCGGAAAGCCGCCGCCGTGAAAGACGTTGATATCGTCGAAGGAGAAAACAAGATCCTTGCCGTTTTCACGGACAGTGATGGTGTCATGCATGGAGATAGGCCTTCAGGTTGGGGACGAAACGGTCCAGGAAGCGCGTGGTGGCAGGCATGAAGTGCGAGCCGTGATGAAACATCGGGTCGAGCGTGGAGAGGATCATTCGCCCCGGTGTCGAGACGTCGTCGACATAGAGAATGGCGCGACCCTCGGCGTCGGTCAAAAGCACCTCTGCACCCTCGGGCGGTTGGAACCAGCCATGCAGGTGCCAGGTGACATCCTCCTTGACCATGCCCCGCATCAACGGGTGATCGGGCGCGACGATCGAGACGCCGAGATCGGCCTTGGGATCTCGCCACCACCACCAGTTGGTCGGCGTTTCGGTAAAATCGATGAAGGGAAGCCAGAGATCGGAGCGGCTTTCACCCAGCGCCACCACCGTGCCACCCGCCTCAAGATGATCGGCGACAACCTGGCGCTGCGGCATCATACGCTGGGCCGGCGTACGGCATGGAACCCAGAGGATATCGTCCGGCCCGAGCGCGCACTCAAGCTCTTCCGGCGCAACGATCTTGTCGAAAGCGTTGGAGTAACGCGGTCCCTCAAGGCTCCGAATGGCCTAGTAGGAGCCGGCCGATGGAGCCACGATGCGCCGGGATTTGGCGGTCGCCGACTTGCTGCCGCCAAAATCTTCCGGTGCTTCGAGTTCCCGGCCGCCGGCGGGGTCCGCGAAACCTACGCGCGCCGGATCAAGACAGGGGGCGCCGCCAGCCCAATCGAGAATTCGTTGCGTGAGTTCGGGTGCAAGCCCCCAATCCTGACCCATGGCGCCGAGATCGTTGCCCGCATGCGAAAATACGCGCCCGCCGCCCGGCCTTGCCCAGACCCAGTCGACCGGCACCTGAGCTTCACCGAGGCCGTTGACGGCGACGGCACCCTCCGGCAACGGATTGCAGCCGCGGCCATAGAAGCCCGCGACACCCTTGTTGGTTTCGATCTGGGCCAGGTCGATCCCGGCGAAGATCGAGTGCGGATTGATCGATGTCAGAACAAAATCGGCCCTTCTGGGCGTATCGATCGGGCGGTACTGCGCCATGCCGTCGAGAAGCGGGCGTACGATGTGTCCGTTGAAGAACCAACGGCCTCCGCCGTCAAGAAAGGCGGCAAGCGCCTCCCTCATGCCGAGCATGGCATTCTGGTCCAATTGGTTGCCCGTGACCAATCCGCGACTGGCGAGCAGCCGCTCGCCAGTCAAATCGGTCTGTTCTACGATTACGATCAGGCCCTCGGCCGCGGCCTTCGCTACCGTCTCCGAGGGAGCGTCGTAGGCGGATTTCAGATAGATGACGCTCACGCCGCCGCCTCGATCCCCGCAAACGCCGGCAGGATGGCCTTGCGCGCCTTGCCATCGGCGCCAGCTATATCGACCCAGGACATCGGCACGCCGTAGAGTTCCGAAAGCTTTTCCGGCTCGATCATGTCCGCGACCGAGCCGCTGATTTCGCGGCCGGCCGGCATCATCAACAACACATCGTCTGCAGCCGCCAGGGCATGGTTGGGGTCGTGCGTGGTGAACAGCACGGCCTTGTCGCGCCGGTGTCTCAACGCGTTCAGAAGATCGAGCGTCCGCGACTGGTTGCCGAGGTCGAGAGCGGATGTCGGTTCTGTCCGTCGTCGAATGATTTGAGACTTTTTGGGCTCTGGAAGAATGGAGTTTCCGGCTCAGTTTGCGGGTTGATTTAAGCCGCTTTGGCCTGGTGGTTCAAGCGGCGCTGTCGGATAGTGTCTCGTT
>Ga0209909_100350_pt1 | contig 38132 bp, 38 predicted proteins | sample FECB22metaG_FD_188302 | JGI IMG/M metagenome (GOLD analysis project Ga0209909, IMG submission 188302) | Cyanobacterial communities from the Joint Genome Institute, California, USA - FECB-22 (SPAdes) (version 3) | ecosystem: Environmental > Aquatic > Thermal springs > Hot (42-90C) > Microbial mats... | reverse complement strand
ATCGTCGCCGTCATGCGAAAACTGATCGAGGCCGCCAACCTCGTCCTCAAGCGCGATCAGCCTTGGCTGAAAGCAACAAACTGACATGGTTGCTCCCCACGCGCCTTCGCGCGCGGAGAGGTGAATTCCGGGGCGCCTTGGCCGCCTCGGGCACCGAGCCTCAGACCACCAGGGTCCACCCCAGCGGCCGCAGCACCTCCATCGGCCGGAACCCGGCCTTGTAGTCCATCTTGGGCGACCCCTCGACCCAATAGCCCAGATAGACATAGGGCAGTTTCACCGCCGTCGCCTGGCGCAGGTGATCCAGGATGGCGAACACGCCCAGCGACCGCTTTTCCAGCGCCGGATCGAAGAAACTGTAGACCATCGACAGCCCGTCGCTTAGCAGGTCGGTCAGGGTCACCGCCACCAGATCGCCCGGCCCCCCGTCGACCGACGGCATCCGGTATTCGATCAGATGCGTCCGCACCGCCGTGTCCTCGACCATGGCGACATAGTCGGCCCAGCTCATGTCCGTCATGCCGCCGCCGGGATGGCGCGTGGCCAGATAGCGTTTCAGCAGCTGGAACTGTTCGGCGGTCGCTTCCGCTTCGACCAGGTCGCGCGACAGGTCGTCGTTCTTGCGCAGCACCCGCCGCTGGGTTCGCGTCAGGATCACGTCGGCCACCGGCAACCGCATGGACACACAGGCGTCGCACCCGTCGCAGGCCGGGCGATAGGCGATGTTCTGGCTGCGGCGGAAGCCGGCCTGGGTCAGCTGGTCGTTGACATGGGCCCCGTCGGAGAACGGCAGGTTGGCGAACACCTTTCGCTCCGTCATGCCCTTCAGATACGGACACGGGGCGATGGCCGTCATGAAGAAGCGCAGCTGGCGATGCGGGACGTGCTGGGTCACGCGGTCACGTCCGCTTTCGATGGGGCCGGGTGTGGGGCCGACGCAGCGTCATGTGCCGATTTGGACCGCATCGGTGCCGCACTGCAAGGAATTGCTTGTGCGGCGGTCATCACGATGCGGCCTAGAGGCTGGTATCGGTGGGCAGCACCGGGGCCTCGCGCAGCAGCACGATGGCGATCCGGCGGTTGCCCGCCAGCGACGGATCGTCAGGATACAGGGGATCGGAGCCCGCCTTGCCCGCGACCGAATAGACCCGATCCGTATCGACTCCCGCCCGCTCCAGGATCAGCCGCGACGCATCCGCCCGCGCCGCCGACAGCGGCCAATCGCCCGCCGCCGAGGCCCGGCCCGACCCGGCGACCGCGCTGGTGTGGCCCGTGATGGAAATCCGGTTCGGCAGCTGATTGACCACGCCCGAGATGGCTCGCAACAGCACCTGAGCCCGCGCATTGGGCCGGGCCGAATTCTCGTCGAACATCGACCGGCCTTCCTGATCGACCAGCTGGATACGCAGGCCCTCCGGCGTCTGGTCGATGATCAGCTGTTTCGACAACTCGGCCAGCTCCGGCATCTTCTGCATCGCCTGGCGCAACGACTCGGCGGCCGAAGCGAACTCCGCCGCTTCTCGCGCCGCCAGTTCGTCGCGCAGTTCGTCCTCGCTCGCGGCGGCCAGGTTCGAACTCTGGCCGGCCTCCTCGGGCGCGTCCAGCGGCGCTTCGGGGGCCAGCTGGGTGATCACGCTCATCGAGCCGTCCCCCTTGGCCCCGTCGTCGCCCAACGACGTTCCGCCCAGGATGCCGCCCGACCCCGACGTCGTCTGCGACACGCTGGCCGGCGCGAAATATTCGGCGATGCCGCGCTTCTGTTCCGGGTCGGTCGTGTTGATCAGCCACATCAGCAGGAAGAAGGCCATCATCGCCGTCACGAAGTCGGCATAGGCCACCTTCCATGCGCCGCCGTGGTGGCCGCCGCCGGCCACCTTCTTGACCTTCTTGATGACGATCGGACGATCGCTGACGGACATGCGCACACTCGGCTGGAAGATCGTGCCAACGTGGGACATCAAGGTTAAGGCCGTCTTGCCGCGCCATGGCGACCTGGCGTCGCTTGCCACCATGGCCTCTGCCGCATAGGTCGGTCCGGTGACCCTGGATCCTCTCCCCGACGTCGTCGCCGGCGACACCCCCGCCTATCGCCGCGCCCTGGGGGCGTTCGCGACCGGAGTCTGCGTGGTCACCGCCCATTCCGAGGCGGGGCCGTTGGGCATAACGATCAACTCCTTCACCTCGGTGTCGCTCGAACCGCGCCTGGTGCTGTGGTGCCTGGACGAGAACTCCGAGCGCTGGTCCGCCTTCGCCGCCGCCGATCGATTCGCCATCCACGTGCTGGCCGCCGATGACCGGGCGCGCGCGGACAGGTTCGCCCGCGGCATCTGGACGCTGGAGCCGTCGGACTATGTAGAACAGGCTGACAAGGCCCCGCGGCTGGAGCACGTGCTTGCGAGACTGGAATGCACCACCCACGCCCGCGTGCCGATGGGCGACCACCTGATCCTGATCGGTCAGGTCGAGTCCTTCGAGGTCGAGGAGGGCGATGCCCTGACCTATCATCGCGGGCAGTACGGTCGGACGGGAGATTCGCGATGAGGACGACGTTCGGCACCATGGCGGCGGTTCTGACACTGTTTGCCGCGTTCCCCGCCGCGAGCCAGACGCCGACGGAAGGGTCGGTCGATCTCGGTGCCTTTGAAACGGCGGCGGGCGCAACGCTGCCGAACCTGCGCATCCACTACCGCACTTTGGGCCAGCCGGTCCGTGACGCCAACGGGCGGATCACCAACGCGGTCCTGCTCCTTCATGGCACCGGCGGAACGGGCGGGCAGTTCCTGTCGCCCCAGTTCGCGGGCGAACTGTTCGGCCCCGGCCAGCCTCTGGATACGGCCAGATACTTCATCGTCATGCCCGACAATCTGGGCCACGGGGCGTCCTCGAAGCCCAGCGACGGCCTGCGTGCCGCCTTCCCGGAATATGGCTATGCCGACATGGTCGAGGCGCAGCGGCGGATGCTGTCCAGGGGACTGGGGATCGAGCGGCTGCGGCTGATCCTGGGCACGTCGATGGGCTGTATGCACATCTTCGTCTGGGGCACGACCCATCCGGACGCCGCCGACGCCCTGATGCCCATGGCCTGCCAGCCGACCCGGATCGTCGGGCGCAACAGGCTGTGGCGGACGATGCTGAAGGACGCGATCCGGTCCGACCCCGCCTGGAATGGCGGAGACTATGCGGATCAACCCGTGGGTGGCCTGCGCATGGCGGTCGATCTGCTGTTGCTCGCGGGGTCGGCGCCGATGGCGATGCAGCGGGATCTGGCCACACCCGAAGCGGTCGACGCCTATCTGGCGACGCAGATCGAGCGCCGCCTGCCCGCCCTGGACGCCAACGACCTGTGGTACCAGGTCAACGCCTCGTGGGATTACGACCCTTCGGCCGATCTGGAGCGGATGACCGCCCCCACCGTCTGGATCAACTCGGCCGACGACTTCATCAATCCGCCGGAACTGGGCCTGTCCGAACGGTTCGCGCCCCGCATCGCGAACGGAACCTATCGGCTGGTCCCCAATGCCGAGGACGGCAAGGGACACGGCACCCACACTTGGGCCCGGTTCTGGAAGGACGACTTGGTCGCCTTGCTGGCGCGGACCGACCGCTAGGGCACGGCCTGACGCCGCGCTTCCAGGATGGTGATCCTGGGCTCCAGCATCTGGCCGCGCATGAAACCTTCGCCCTCGGTCGGCGACGTGGGGGCCGCCAGGATGCGGCGCGCCACCTCCATGCCCTCGATAACGCGGCCGAACACCGCAAAGCCATAGTCGTCGATCGAGAAGGGCCGGCCGGCGTCGTAGGACGGCGTCGCGCCCACCGAAATGAAGAAGTCGCCCGTGGCCGTGCCCGGAGCGTAGCGCGCCATCGAGACCGCGCCGTCGACGTGACTGAGCCCGGTCTGGGTGGTCGGTTCGTGGGCAATGGGCGCCAGCGTGCGTTGGGGATCGTTGTTGGTGCCGCCCTGGACGAGGCCTCGCTCCGGCCCGGACGACATGGCGCGGTAGAAGCTCGTGCCGTCGAACCGCTTCTCGTCCACGTATCTCAGGAAATTCGCTGCAGTGATCGGGGCCTTGGTGGTGTCCAACTCCAGGACGATCCGGCCCGCCGAAGTTTCGAGCGCCACCTGCGGCAGGGCCGGAGCGGGCGGCTCCTGGGCCACGGCCGGGCCGAAACAGACCAGGGCGGCGGCGAGGCCGAGAAGCGCGCGCCGGGTCATCCCAGCAGCCTCGCCGCCTTGGGCGCGAAATAGCTCAGCACGCCCGCGCAGCCCGCCCGCTTGAACCCGTGCAGCGTCTCCAGGATCGCCCGATCCTCGTCCAGCCAGCCGTTGGCGATCGAAGCCTGCATCATCGCGTACTCCCCGCTGACCTGATAGGCGAAGGTCGGCACCTTGAACGTCGCGGACACGGCCCGGACGATGTCTAGATAGGGCATGCCCGGCTTGACCATGACCATGTCGGCCCCTTCTGCGATGTCCATGGCCACCTCGCGCAGCGCCTCGTCGGCGTTGGCGTAATCCATCTGATAGGTCTTCTTGTCGCCGGTCAGTTGCTTCGCCGACCCCACCGCATCGCGGTACGGCCCGTAGAAGGCCGAGGCGTACTTGGCGGCGTAAGACAAGATCAGGGTGTCGTGGAACCCATTGGCCTCCAGCGCCTCGCGAATCGCCTGCACCCGGCCGTCCATCATGTCCGACGGCGCAACGACGTCAGCCCCGGCATGGGCCTGGATGAAGGCCTGTTCCGCCAGCCGCTCCAGCGAGGCGTCATTGACGATCCGCCCGTCCTCCAGCACCCCATCGTGGCCGTGGTCGGTGTAGCAATCCAGCGCCACGTCGGTCATGACGCCGATCTCGGGGCCGGCGTCCTTGATGGCCTTGATGCAATCGGGAATCAGGCCATCCGGGTCGGTCGCGCCCGTGCCGATGGCGTCCTTGATCGACGCATCGACATTGGGAAACAGGGCGACCATTGGGATGCCCAGGCCGTGAGCCTCCTTGGCGGCTTCAGCGGCGGCCTTTGGCGACAGGCGGAACACGCCGGGCATCGACGGCACCGCGACCCGATCGTCCGCGCCGTCATGCACGATCAGCGGCCAGATCAGGTCGGCGGGCGTCAGGGTCGTCTCGGCCACGAGACGGCGCACCCACGGACTGGCGCGCAGCCGACGCGGGCGGGCGTAGGGAAAGGCGGCGGGCTGGAACGGCAGGGTCATGGTGCAGGCTTAGCCGAGGCCTTGTCGCGCGTCACCCTGGGCCCGGTGTCGGGATGACGGCGGGGCCCGTGCCCGCTAGAAGCGGGATCAAGGAACAACAGGAAACGCTTCATGGACTTCGCCCTCACCGACGACCAGCGCGCCATCCAGGACGCGGCCCGCGCCTTCGCCGACGCCGAACTGGCCCCGCATTCGGCCGAGTGGGACGAGACCAAGCATTTCCCCGTCGATGTGATGCGTAGAGCCGCCGAGACCGGCTTCGCCGCCATCTATGCGAAGGAAGAGCATGGTGGCATGGCCCTGGGCCGGGTCGAGGCGGCGGTGATCTTCGAGGAGTTGTCACGCGGCGACGTCTCCACGGCGGCCTTCATCTCGATCCACAACATGGCGACCTGGATGATCGACGGGTTCGGCTCCGACGACCTGCGCGGTCGCTACGTCCCCCGCCTGGCCACGATGGAACTGATCGCCTCCTACTGCCTGACGGAGCCGGGCTCCGGCTCCGACGCGGCGGCCATGCGCACCACCGCCACCCGCGACGGCGACCATTTCGTTCTGAACGGCGCCAAGGCCTTCATCTCCGGCGCGGGCACCTCGGACGTCTATGTGGTCATGGCTCGCACTGGCGAGGCGGGGCCGAAGGGCATCTCGGCCTTCGTGGTCGACAAGGACGCGCCGGGCCTGTCGTTCGGGGCCCAGGAAAAGAAGATGGGCTGGAACAGCCAGCCCACCGCCATCGTCCAGTTCGACGACTGCCGCGTGCCCGCCGCCAATCTGCTTGGCAAGGAGGGCGACGGTTTCCGCTATGCGATGATGGGCCTGGACGGCGGCCGGCTGAACATTGCGGCCTGTTCGATCGGCGGCGCCCGCCTGGCGCTGGAAACCACCCAGTCCTACGTCGCCACGCGAAAACAGTTCGGCAAACCCTTGGCCGAGTTCCAGAACACCCAGTTCAAACTGGCCGACATGGCGACCCAGCTGGAGGCCGCCCGCCTGATGGTGCTGCGCGGCGCCTGGGCCATCGACACCGGCCATCCGGAAAAGACCAAATGGTGCGCCATGGCCAAGCGCCTGGCCACCGACGCCTGTTTCCAGATCGCCGACGAGGCGCTGCAACTGCACGGCGGCTACGGTTACCTGAAGGACTACCCGCTGGAACGGATCGTCCGCGACCTGCGCGTCCACCGCATCCTGGAAGGCACCAACGAGATCATGCGCGTGATCACGGCGCGGGAGATGATGCGGCAATGAAGAACGGTTTTTACAGTCTGTTCCAGGCGGGCGGCGATCAGGACCCCGCCGATGACGAGTCCTATGGCCTGGCCATCCTCGCCCACTTCAAGGACGGCCGCTTCGTCGGCGTCGACAACGGCGGCTGCAAGGTCTCCGGCGAATACGAATTCGACGCCGATGACCGGATCGCGATGCGCCTGATCTATGACTTCAAGGCGGGGATCGAAATGCCGGACGGATCGGCGCTGGACACGCCCCGCCGGCTGGAGGCCGACCTGCTTCTGGCCCCCGGCGCGGCGGACGGCGAGCCCCAGCCGATCGACATCGGCCTGGGCCCGATGTTCATCAAGCTGAACTGGCTGGCGGAGCCGATCTGACGGCGCTATCCCGTTTCCGAAGACGCCGGGGAGGGCGCCATGGCGGAACCGATCAAGAGCATCCTCATCGTCGGCGGGGGCACCGCCGGCTGGATGGCGGCGGCGGCGATCCAGCGGTCGGTGGGGCCCCACGCGACCGTCACCCTGGTCGAGAGCGCCGACATCGGCATCGTCGGCGTCGGCGAGGCCACCGTGCCGCCGATCAAGGATTTCAACGCCCTGATCGACCTCGACGAAGCAGAATTCATGCGCGAGACCCAGGCCACCATCAAACTGGGCATCGAATTCAACGGCTGGGGCCGGGCTGACGGCGCCTACTTCCACCCGTTCGGCACCTATGGGCCGGGGCCGACCCTCGGGGACTTTCCCCAATCCTATTTCGCCCTGCGCGACCAGGGCCGGGCGGGCGGTCTGGAGGGGTATTCGATCTGCGCCCACGCGGCGCGGCGCGGCAGGGCGGGGGCCAAGTCCGACGACCCGCGCTCGCCGTACAGCGGCATGCACACCGCCTATCATTTCGACGCGGTCCTGTACGGCAAATACCTGCGCAAGGTCTGCGAGGGCCGGGGCGTCACCCGGGTCGAGGGCGAGATCGTCGATGTGACCCTGAAGCCCGAGACCGGCTTCGTCGACCATGTCGTGCTGAGGGACGGGCGGACCCTGGCCGCCGATCTGTTCATCGACTGCACCGGGTTCCGGGGCCTGCTGATCGAGGGCGCGCTGAAGGCCGGCTATGAGGACTGGTCGCACTGGCTGCCGATGAACCGGGCGCAGGCGGTGCCGTGCGCCAAGGTCGGCCCGATCACGCCCTATACCTCCTCGACGCCGCGCGAGGCCGGCTGGCAATGGCGGATCGCCCTGCAGCACCGGACCGGCAACGGCTACGTCTATTGCAGCGACCACATCGGCGAGGATGCGGCCCGCGAGACTCTGCTGGCCAATCTGGATGGGGAAGCGCTGGCCGACCCCCGCACCTTGAAGTTTGTGACCGGGCGACGGAAGAAACTCTGGGACCGCAACGTCGTGTCGCTGGGCCTGTCGTCCGGCTTCATCGAGCCGCTGGAATCGACCAGCATCCATCTGATCCAGGTCGGCATCATCCGGCTGTTGCAGCACTGGCCGGACACGGCCTTCAGCCCGGTCAACACCGCCGGCTACAACCGCCGCCTCGGCCGCGAGATCGAACTGATCCGCGATTTCGTGATCCTGCACTATCACGCCACCGAACGGGACGACACGCCGTTCTGGCGACACGTCCGCGACATGCCGATCCCCGACACCCTGGCCGAGCGGGTCGAGATGTTCCGCGACCGCGGCCTGCTGTTCCAGGTCGGGGCCGACGAATACTTCAGCCAGGGCTCTTGGCTGGCCGTGATGTATGGGCAGGGGATCGTGCCGAAGGCCCACAATCCGCTCTACGACTATCAGAACCTGGACCGCGTCGCGGCCGGCTTCGAGCGAGTCAGTCGGACCTGGGCGTCGGCCGCCGATGCCCTGCCGAGCCACGAGGACTTCCTCAAGCGCGGCGGGATGTGGGCGGGGGACGTCGCCGCGGCGGCCTGAGACGTGGCTAGCCGCAATCGGACCGACATGTTATTCTGATCATTAATAGTCAGGATGCGCGACATGAAGGAATTGGGTGTATTGGAAGCGCGAACCGACTTCTCCGCCGTGGCGGCCGAGGTCGATCGGACTGGCGAGGAAGTCATCGTCACGCGCCATGGTCGGCCTTGGGTCAAGATCGTGCGTGCCGACACGCCGACGCGCCCCGATCCGGCGGCGCGGCGGGCCCTGATCGCCGACATCATCCGGACGCGCGACGAAATCGCGGCGCGGCATCCGAATGCCCAGCCCTTCGACATCCGCGAAGCCCTGGATCGCGACCGGGGCGAGGAATGGTAGTAGACGCCTCGGCGGTCGCGGCCTGGTACCTGCCCAGCCAGGCCACGCCCAGTTCGGAACGGCTGCTGGCCCGGCTTCACGACTACGATTGCGTCGCTCCGTCCCTGTTCGAGATCGAGATCCGGAACGTCATGTTATTGGCCGAACGGCGAAAGGCCCAGTCCGCCGGAGACACCGGGGTCAAACTCGTTCGGATTTTTGGCCTGATCACGGTCCGGCAAGAATCCGTTCGTGACGCCGCGGCCCGTTGCCTGTCGTTGGCGCGGGCAACCGGACTGAAGCTCTATGACGCGATCTATCTCGACCTGGCCTTGGCCGAGCGGCGCCCGCTGGCGTCCCGCGATACGCGACTGGTCGAGGCGGCTGTTGAACAGGGCGTGGACGTGCTCGACCTGCGCGGCTAGGTCACCGCCATGATCGAACCCGACGTCCTGACCCGCATCGACGGCCAGATCGGCCACATCACCCTGAATCGGCCCAAGGCGCTCCATGCGCTGACGCGGGCCATGTGCGAGGCGATGACCCAGGCCCTGCTGGCCTGGCGGGACGACCCGGTCGTGGCCAGCGTCCTGATCGACCACTCGGGCGAACGCGGCTTCTGCGCCGGCGGCGACATCCGCATGATCGCCGAGAGCGGGGCAGGGGACGGGTCCGAGGCGCGGGACTTCTTCGCCGCCGAGTACCGGCTGAACCATCTGCTGTTCGAATACCCCAAGCCGATCACCGCGATCGTGGACGGGATCGTCATGGGCGGCGGCGTCGGCATCTCCGAGCCCGCCGAGGTCAGGATCGCCACCGAACGCACGACCTATGCCATGCCCGAGACGGGGATCGGCCTGTTCCCTGACGTCGGCGGCGGCTGGTTTCTGCCGCGCCTGCCGGGCTTCACCGGCACCTGGCTGGCCCTGACCGGCGCGCGGCTGAAGGCGGCGGATACCGTCTTCCTGGGCATTCATTCCCACTATCTGCCGACCGATGCGCTGGAGGCGTTCCGGTCGATCCTCGCGGTCGATCCGGCCCACCCCGCCGACATCGCCGACGGGCTGGAGGACGATCCGGGCGAGGCCCCGATCGAGCCGCACCTGGACGCCATCGACCGGCTGTTCCGCTTCGACACTGTCGAGGCGATCTTCGCCGCGCTGCAGGCCGATGGTTCGGACTGGGCCTTGGCCCACCTGGCCACGCTCAAGACCAAGTCTCCCCAGTCGCTGAAGGTCACGCTGAGACAGCTGCGCACCGGCGCGACCTTCGACAGTTTCGCCGAAAACATGGCCATGGAATACCGGCTCGGCGGCCGCGTCGTCCGCACCCACGATTTCCAGGAAGGCGTCCGCGCCGTCGTCATCGACAAGGACAACACCCCGACCTGGTCGCCCGCCACGCTCGCCGATGTCTCGGATGCCGAGATCGACGCCCTGTTCGCGCCGCTGCCGGACGGCCAGGAATGGACTCCGCTGCCCTAAGGGCTTGCGTCCGGTAGGGGTTCGGCGCGTAGATGCCGGACCGCTGTTCGGAGACCGCCCGTGAAAATCCGCCTGAATTTGGCCCTCATGGCCGTGCTGGCGCTCGCTGCCTGTGCCTCCGTCGAACAGCCGACGACGGCGTCTGATGCCGACGCCTTTGGCCTGTCGGAGGCGGCCATGGACGAACGGGAGGCGCATGCGACCGCGATCGCCGATCCCCGGCGACCGACCGAGGACGTGGCGCGCGACGACCTGCGCAAGCCCGCCGAGATGCTGGCGTTCGGCCGCGTCCGAGCCGGGGCCAGGGTCGCCGACATCCGGCCCGAGGAGGGCTATTTCACCCGCCTGTTCGCCCCGGTCGTAGGCGAGACGGGCCGGGTCTATGCTTTCGTCCCGACCCGCACGGCGACGCGCGAGACGCCCTTGGCCCAGGGCCTGGCCGCCACCTATCCCAATGTCGTGGCGATGGAGGGGGCGCTGGACGCGATGACCTTCCCCGAGCCGCTGGACGCGGTCTTCATGGTCCAGGAATATCACGACTTCCACATCCCGGCCTTCAACGTCGATGTGAACCGGATGAACCGAGCGGTCTTCGACGCCTTGAAGCCCGGCGGCGTCTACATCGTCATCGACCATTCGGGCCGACCGGGCACGACCAACACCGAGGTCCAGACCCTGCATCGCGTCGAGGGCGAATTCCTGAAGGCCGAGGTGCTGCGCGCCGGCTTCGTCTTCGACGGCGAGAGCACGGCGGTGGCCAATCCCGCCGATGACAGGACGATCAACGTCTTCGATCCCGCGATCCGAGGGCGGACCGACCAGTTCGTCTATCGGTTCCGCAAACCGGGCTGACCCCACGTATGGGCGATGACCAGGTCGCTGACTCCACAGCGATTTCTCTCGCCCGGTGGCATTCGGCGCAACACGCTTCGATCATGCCCTAGGATGGCGGGATGAACCGCGCGTGCCTCCGACCCGTCCGTCCCCCGTCAACCCCGACAGCGTTGCACTCTTGCACTGTTGCACTGTTTTTTCGGGTGCAAGTGCAATGGCGGAGACGCGGCAATGCCGCTAAGCCGAAGCCCACAGTCCCGTTTCAGGAGAATGCCGCATGACCCGTATCGCCTTCATCGGACTGGGAAACATGGGCGGCGGCATGGCCGCCAACCAGGCCAAGGCCGGACACGCGGTCGCCGCCTTCGACCTCAGCCAGGCCGCGCTGGACCGCGCCGCAACCGCCGGCTGCACCCCGACCGCCTCGGTCACCGAGGCGGTCAAGGACGCGGATGTCGTCATCACCATGTTGCCCGCCGGGCCGCATGTCCTGAAGGTCTATTCCGAACAGATCATCGGGGCGGTGCCGACCTCGGCCCTGCTGCTGGATTGTTCGACCATTGACGTGGACACGGCGCGCAAGGTCGCGGGGCTGGCCAAGGAGGCGGGCTACGCCTTCGCCGACGCACCGGTGTCGGGCGGCACCATGGCGGCCGATGCGGGCACCCTGGCCTTCATGGTCGGCTGTGACGAGGGCGACTTCCCCCGCATCGAAACGGCGCTGGAGCCGATGAGCCGCGCCACCTTCCGCGCCGGCGACCATGGGGCCGGGCAGGCGGCCAAGATCTGCAACAACATGATCCTGGGCATCACCATGTTGGGGACGTGCGAGGCGATCGCCCTGGCCGAGAAGCTGGGGCTGGACCCGGTCAAATTCTTCGACATCGCCGCCAAGTCGTCGGGTCAGAGCTGGAGCGTGACGACCTACTATCCCTGGCCCGGCCCGGTGCCGACCGCCCCGTCCAACCGCAACTACGATGGCGGTTTCGCCACGGCGATGATGCTGAAGGACCTGAAACTGGCCCAGGACGCGGCGGCCCAGTCGGGGGCCTCGACACCGCTGGGCGCCCAGTCGGAGGCCCTGTTCCAGCTGTTCGATCGCCTGGGCTACGGCGGCCGGGATTTCTCGGGAATCCTGCAGATGCTGCGGGGACGCCTGGACGAACTGCCGAAATAGTCTCCTCCCCCATCGCCGAAGAGCGATGGGGAGGACAGGCTGTGGAGCAGCCAGGAGGGGGCGAGAGGATATCAAAGGTAAGCCGGAGCCAATCGTCAAAACCGTCTAGCCCCCTCCGTCACGGCGCGTATCAGCGCCGCGCCACCTCCCCGTTCGCGTCGCGAACGGGGAGGACATGAGAACCGTTATCAATGAAGGCCTTGCGACCTTTTTGCCCTGGCGCTCGTGTGGACTTTCGGGGGTGTTGGGTTCAGAAACCGACCATCCAACAATAGGCAAAGAAGCGAAAATCTTGTTCGACTATAAGGCCGCCTTTGACAGCGCCGTGGACCAGGTCAAGACCGAAGGCCGCTACCGCGTCTTCGCCGATCTGAAGCGGGTGCGCGGCCAGTTCCCCCGCGCCACCCGCCGCCGCGCGGACGGCACCGAACAGGACGTTGTGGTCTGGTGCTCCAACGACTACCTCGGCATGGGCCAGCATCCGGCGGTGCTGTCGGCCATGACCGACGCCATCGACCAGGCCGGCGCGGGCGCCGGCGGCACCCGCAACATCTCCGGCACCACCCGCTCAGCGGTGGACCTGGAGGCCGAACTGGCCGCCTGGCACCAGAAGGAAGCTGCGCTTCTGTTCACCTCCGGCTACGTCGCCAATGAGGCGACGCTGACGACGCTTCAGCGCATTCTGCCGGGCCTGATCATCTTTTCCGACAGCCTGAACCACGCCTCGATGATCGCGGGTATCCGCAACGGCGGCTGCGAGCGCCACGTCTTCCTGCACAACGACCTGGCCCATCTGGAGACCCTGCTCCAGGCGGCCCCCGCCGACGCGCCCAAACTGATCGCCTTCGAGAGCGTCTATTCGATGGACGGCGACATCGCCGACCTGGCCGGCACCATCGCCCTGGCCCGCCAGTACGGCGCCATGACCTATCTCGACGAGGTCCACGCCGTCGGCCTCTACGGCCCGACCGGCGCCGGCGTGGCCGAACGCGACGGTGTCCTGGACGGCATCGACATCATCGAATGCACCCTGGGCAAGGCCATCGGCGTGATGGGCGGCTATATCGCCGCCGACGCCGTGATCGTCGACGCCATCCGCAGCTGGGCCGCAGGCTTCATCTTCACCACCAGCCTGCCCCCGGCCCTGACCGCCGGCGCCCTGGCCTCGGTCCGCCACCTGAAGACCCACCCCGAACCGCGCGCCGCCCACCAGGAACGCGCCCAGACCCTGAAGGACCGCTTCGCCGCCGCCGGCATCCCGGTCATGCCGTCCGAGAGCCATATCGTCCCAGTCTTCGTGGGCGACCCGGTCCACACCAAGATGATCTCGGACATGCTGCTGGAAGACCACGGCATCTACGTCCAGCCGATCAACTATCCGACCGTCCCCAAGGGCACCGAGCGGCTGCGCTTCACCCCCTCGCCGAACCATGACGACGGCATGATGGACGCCCTGGTCACGGCGATGGACAAGCTGTGGACCCACTGCAACGTGGCGCGGATGCCGGCGGCGGCGTGAGCCGTTTCTGATCCACGGTGATTAGCGGTATGCTGGCCGCATGAACGTCCATCAGTCGATTTCGGGTGCGCCGGTCGAGGAAGAAGCCTTCTTTCTCATGTCGAACCTGCGGCCGAAGGATACGGGTTTGCCGATGGTCGTGTGGATCAGTCACCGAGGTCACGCTCGCCACCACGCCCGCGTAAAGGTCTGTCGCACGCCCGGAGACCGGATCGATATCGACGATCTGGCGGTTGTCGGAATCCGTCCTGCACCGACCCTGATAGAGGGACCGCTCGACAGCGCCAGCCTCAAGCTTGTCCAGCGATGGATCACCCTCAACGAGGCCACGCTGATCGGCTACTGGGACGGTGAACTGAGCACCGGCGACATGTTCCAGAACCTGAAACGCATCTGATCGGCTAGTCGGGAGCCATGGACGGACAACTCCTCTTCCTCATCGAGGCCGTTGGAATTTTCGGCGTGGTCCTGGGCTGGGCACTGTGGGAACTGCGGTCCGTCCGACGTTCGCAGGCCGAAGATCGGCGCAGGGCCGAGGCGGCGCGTCAGGCCGGGACCGCGCCGCCGCCGGAGTAACCTCAGCGTTCGACCAGCCGGGTGTAGAGGTGCCAAGTGGCATAGCCCAGCACCGGCAGGACCACGGCCAGGCCGATGAAGAAGGGCAGGGCCCCAAGCACCAGCAGGATGGCGACCCGGAAGCCCCAGGCGGCGGTGACCGACGGATTGGCCCGGACCGCGCGGATCGAGGTATAGATGGCGGTCGGAGCATCGACCGGCCGGTCCACCACCATCGGGAAGGACACCAGGGTCAGGACCAGGGTGACGACCGCGAAAACCAGGCCGACCAGGTTGCCGATCACGATCATGGCCCAGCCCTCGGGCGTGCCGAACACGCGCTGGATAAGGTTGGAGGTGGTCATCGGCTCGCCCGTGCCGACCGTGACGGTATAGATGAGATAGGCCGCGACCAGCCAGGCCGCGAACAGGCCGATCAGCATCAGGGTCAGGAACACCAGGCTGGACCGGCTGCGGCCCTTGAGCGGATCGAAGAAATGGCCCCAGCTGGAATCCAGGCCCTGTTCGCGCCGCCGCGCGATCTCGTAATAGCCCGAGGCCACCGCCGGGCCCATCACCGACAGGCCCGCCACGACCGGGAAGAACAGCGGGAACAGGGCGTCGTTCAGGAACATCACCGCCGCGATGAAGCCGATCAGCGGATACAGCACGGCCAGCACCAGGATGTCGCCGCGCTTGGCCTTGAAGTCCTTCCAGCCCTCGTCCAGCGCCCATTTCAAATCGGCCTGGGTGATCCGGCGCACGCGGGGCGGCACCGACAGGTCCAGGGACGGGGAGGGGATGCTGGTCATCGGAGACCTCTGAGGCGGTGGTCGGGATCAGGCTCGCGGCAGGCGTGGAAACTCGAACGGTGAACGCACAGCTAGACACGATGATGTCGAACGCGCCAGCGCACCGACTTCACGCCTGTGTGATCACGCCGCCTCGGACACCCGCGCCAGGGCGCAGTGCGACCAGATCTCCGACAGGGCCTCGACCAGCCGGTCGATGTCGTCGTCTGAATGGACCGGCGACGGCGTCAGGCGCAGCCGCTCCGTCCCCTTGGGCACCGTCGGATAGTTGATCGGCTGAACATAGATGCCGTGGTGCTCCATCAGCCAGTCGCTGATCATGCGGCATTTCTTGGGGTCGCCGACCATGACGGGGATGATGTGGCTGTCGTTGGGGAGTGTCGGGATCCCGGTTGCGTTCAGCCGGGCGCGGACGCGGGCGACCCGCTCCTTGTGTCGGGCGCGTTCGATCTCCGAGGCCTTCAGATGCTTCACGCTGGCGCAGGCCCCGGCGGCGACCGCGGGGGGCAGGGCGGTGGTGAAGATGAAGCCCGACGCGAAGCTGCGCACGAAATCGCACAGGTCGGCCGAGGCGGCGATGTATCCGCCCATCACGCCGAACGCCTTACCCAGCGTGCCCTCGATAACGGTGATCCGGTCCATCAGTCCTTCGCGCTCGGCCACGCCGCCGCCGCGCGGGCCGTAGAGGCCGACGCCGTGGACCTCGTCGAGATAGGTCATGGCGCCGTATTTGTCAGCGACGTCGCAGATCTCCTTGATGGGGCCGATGTCGCCGTCCATCGAGTAGACGCTCTCGAAGGCGATCAGCTTGGGACGCCAGGGGTCGATCTGCGACAGTAGCTCGTCCAGATGGGCCGGGTCGTTGTGGCGGAAGATGCGGCATTCGGCGCGGCTGTGGCGGATGCCCTCGATCATCGAGGCGTGGTTGCAAGCGTCCGACAGGACCACGCAGTTGGGCAGCCGCGCCGCCAAGGTGCCCAGCGCGGCCCAGTTGGAGACATAGCCCGAGGTGAACAGCAGCGCCGCTTCCTTGCCGTGCAGGTCGGCCAGTTCGCGTTCCAGCAGGACGTGGTGGTGGTTGGTGCCGGAGATGTTGCGCGTCCCGCCCGCCCCCGCGCCGCAACTGTCCAGCGCGTCATGCATGGCCTGGAGCACATCGCGGCTCTGGCCCATGCCGAGATAGTCGTTCGAGCACCAGACGGTGATGTCGGCGGTGGTGTCGCCGTCGTATTTGCGGGCATTTGGGAAGGCGCCGGCCTTGCGTTCAAGTTCGGCGAAGACGCGGTAATTGCCCTCCTCGCGCAGCCGGTCCAGCTCGGCCTTGAAGAATGCGTCATGGGTCATGGCGACCTCCCCCGTCGTGCTCATGGTTCAGGATCCCCGGTCGTCGCGAGCACGGGCGCGCGGGGTATGGGTTTGCGATCCAGCGCCCAGCCCCACAGGGCCCGATCGGGCGACGGCATCATCAGGAACAGATGTTCGATCAGGCCGAGCAGGCTGAGCATGGCCAGCAGCGACGCCCCGACCCGGGCCTGAAGAACAAACGTCGGGTTCAGGGCGACGGCGGCCAGCAGGATCGTCAGGGCCAGGGCGGCGATCAGCGATACCGGCATCAGAGCGTTCATCGGCGCGCGGCGGAAATAGCCGGCCAGATAGCGGATCGGCTCGGGCAGCAGGGCCACCGGCGGGTTGCGCACGCCCAGGAAGATGTTGAGCTTGGACGAGAGCCTGAGGGCGAACAGGATCAGGAAGGTCAGAGCCCCCGTCGGATTGGCCTGGTTCCAGGTCAGGGCCAGGGCCAAAACGGCGGTCAGGGCCAGGGCGATCTCGTGATGGATCACCGTCCGGGTGGACAGGACGAACCGCCGCCAGCCGGAGGCCTCGGGCGGGCAGGGGACGCGGCGCGGCCCGGTCACACGGCCCATCAGGAACAGCAGTTCGTGCCAGCCCCAGACGGCCAGGGCGCTGCCGAAGCCGAGATAGACACCGGCCAAGCCCTCCATTCGCGCCGCATAAGCCAGGCCGACCAGGGCGGTCACGCCCACGACCGTCGCGCCGATCACCGTGGCCCGCGCATGACGCTCGCCGGCGCGGACCAGCCACAGGATCGCGCCCGTCGACGCCCACCAGGCGACGAGCGCCAGGGCCGAGGCGAGCAGGATCGAGGCGGTCGGCGAAAGGCTCATCGGCGCTACCAGACCGGGGCCATGCGCGGGTTCGCGGGCGGCGTGTTGCGCTCGACCGGCAGGAAATAGAGCTTCACCAGGCTGGCCGCGATACCCAGGCCGTGGCCGATCCGCTTCAGGCCGCCCATGACGCCGCCACCGGCCTTGGCCGCCGCCATGCCCTCGGCGCCGAGGCGGACATTCTCCAGACCCTTGCGGAAGCGCGGGGCCTCGGTCTTCAGCACGACCGGAAAGACCTGTCGGCTGATGTCCGAGCAGATGCGGAAGACGTCGTGGTCATAGTCGGTGATGTCCACGCCCAGCGCCTTGTGGAAGGCGGGCCGGGTGTGGTCGCGCACATACATGGTCGCATAGACCGACAGCAGGAAGAACCGGATCCACCACACGTTCGGCCCCTTCAGCAGTCTGGGGTCCGTGCGCATGAGCAGGGCGAAGGCCTCGCCGTGGCGGAACTCGTCGTTGCACCACTTCTCGAACCACTTGAAGATCGGGTGGAATTCGCGATCCGGGTGCTGTTGCAGGTGCCGGTAGATGGCGATGTAGCGGGCGTAGCCGATCTTCTCGGACAGATAGACGGCGTAGAAGATGAACTTGGGCTTGAAGAAGGTGTAGCTCTTGGTCTTGGTCAGGAAGCCCAGGTCCACGCCGATGCTGGCGTCCTTCAAGGTGTCATTGATGAAGCCAGCGTGGCGGCTCTCGTCGCGGCTCATGTATTTGAACAGGGCCTTGATGTCGGGGTTGTTCACCCGTTTGGCGATCTCGGCATAGAGGACGCAGCCCGAGAATTCCGACGTCAGCGAACTGACCAGGAAATCCACGAACTCCTTGCGCAGGCCTTCGGGCAGACTCTCGATCGCGTTCTCGAAGGCGGCGTCGCGGCGGAAATGGTCGCGGTTGGGATCGGCCGCCATCTCGGCCATCAGGGCGTCCCACTGGTCGCGGATCGGCTCGACGTCGATCCGGTCCATGGCCTTGAAATCGGTGGTGTAGAAGCGCGGCGACAGGACGGTGTCGGCCTGGGCCAGGGCCGTGGTGTCGGCGGACCGCACGGCGTCTCGGGCGCGGTGCCGCGCCTCCGGGAACAGGTGGTCGGGGGTCGGGTCGAGGGCGAGGGCGGTCACAGCGACCTCCTGTCGGTGAAGCTGACGTCATAGAGTTCGGCGAGTTCGAGCCGCGCGGTCAGGCGGGTCCAGATGCGGCGCAACAGCCCGGCGCGATGCACGGTGGCGAAGCGACGGAAGGTCCGCACTTGGCCGAACCGGATCTGGATCGGATCGCCATGCACCCGCACGCGATCGCCGGGATGGATGACGGGATCGCCGTCCAGGGCGAGATGGGCGTGCAGGCTGCGGTCGGAATGTTCGACCTCGATGGTGCAGGGGGTCTGGAGCGTTCGGGTCATGCGGCGGGCTCCGAAGGGGTCATCAGGTCCAGGAAGGCCTGGCGGTTGTCGACGCCGAAGGCGTCCAGCTTCAGCATGCGGCCGGTCGCGGGATCGTGGACGCTGACGCTGTCGTCGGACCAGTGGGTCACGCGGAACGGCACGGCGTCGCCCAGACCCTGGGCCTGGCGGTGCCGGACCAGGCTGCGCAGCACGCCGCGCACGAAGCCGCCGGTCTCGGCCGGGATGATCCGGTCCGGCTCACCGGCGACGACGACCCGCACGCCGCCGTCCGCCAGGTCCATGAACCGCATGTCGCGCGACAGCACCGAGGTCGCGGGCCGGACCGCCGAGGCTTCCGCCGCCGGGGTCTCGATCAGCCCCAGCCGCGCCGCCCCGACCAGCGCCACCGACCCCACGACCAGGCTGACGGCCGCGATCAGGGGCATTTTTGGAAACGGCTTGTCGTCGAGGGCGGCGGACATGGCGGCTCCTTCAGGCCGTGGCCGGCTGGCCGTCCGCCGGGCGGGGACGGCGCGTGCGGGTGGGCGCGGGCTGGACGGCTTCGGCGACGAACGGCCGTTCAGAAGCCAGCTGCAGCTGATGGCTTAGCCGTTCGGCCACGGCGGCGGCGTCGGGCAGGGCGCGCATCATCGGCTCGGGGCTGACGAAGCGCCACGGACGGGCGTGCGGCCACAGGTGGGGGTAGGCGATCTTGGCCCCGTCGGCGAGCGCAAGCGGGATGTCGCCATGGCCGTCCGAAGCCAGCTTCAGCCGTGCTGTGGCGATGGTCCGGTACGGGATGTTGAAGCATTTCGACAGCGCCACCCCATGCCGCAGGACGAACCGCTTGTTGGTCATTGTGTAGACCGTGGAGCGCGCCGCCAGCCAGGCGTAGCCGGTCAGCAGTCCGACCGCGACCGCCCCGACCGCCAGGGTCAGGCCGACCCCGGTCGCCACCGTGCCCAGGCTCTCGCCACCGGCCACGCCGGACGCCAGGGCCCAGGCCGCCAGGGCGACGAAATAGCCCCCGACCCATCGCACATGCAGAGCCGTGCGGGCCAGCACCCGCCAGTCCGGTGCGCCCTGCCACAGGATGTGTTCGCCCTCGGGCAGATATCCGGGCAGGCCTCGGATCGGCTCGTTGTCGTGTTCGCTCATAGCCAGGGCTCCTGACGGTCGCGCGTCGCATACAGGTGGCCGCCGCCGTAGTAGGCGACGACGCGCTCTTCCTCATCCAGGGTGATCTGGTCGCCGCTGGCCGGGGCCGGGACGTCGGCGAACTGGGCGGCGGTGATGGCGCGGACCGAGACGGTGCGTTTGCCGCCGCTGACGACCGCCATGGTCATCGGCAACAGGACCGACTTGCCCGACGCCCCGCCGACCCCGACCTGGAGATAGCGGATCAGCGATTCCGACCGGTCGACCCAGATGTCCGTGACCGTGCCCGCCGCCTGGCCGTCGCAGCCGATCACCGTCATGCCGCGCGGATCGGCGTCGTGGCGGCTGACGCTGAACTCGCCGGCGACGCGCATCGGCACGATCCGGGGCAGGCCCTCCAGCGTCAGGTCGGGATAGGTCGGGCGCTGGGCATAGGATCCGGGGCCCACGCCGTCGAGCAGGGGATTGCCCGTCGGCTCGATCGGCGCGCCGTCGTTCATGGCCATGCGGCGCGCGGCCAGCGGGCGGCGGTCGCGATTCTCGGGGTTCGGATAGGTGCGGGTGCCGTGGCCGTGCGGCAGCAGGAAGGTCTTGGGCGCGGCCGTGAAGAACAGGCCGCCCAGCGGTTCCGTCCGTCCGGTCAGGTCGTCCTCCAGCGGATAGCCTTCGCGGCGGTCCTCGCGGCGCAGATAGAAGATCAGGCCGGCGAAAAAGACGAAGAACAGGATCAGAAGCAGTTCGGCGACGTCGAAATTGCCGAAGATGTAAGGGCTGGGACTATCCATGGCGGTCAGGTCCTTTGCGGGCGGGTCAGGCGGGAAGATCGGCGAGGCCGAAGGGTCGGGAACCCGTCTGGCGCTCGGCGGCGGGCGCATAGCGCGCCAGCGGGCCGATCGCGATCAGGGCGGCGAAAAGCAGGGCGATCTCGAGGTGATAGACGACACCGTAGGCGGTGGCGGGCGTCGACAGGGCCTCGCCCAGCGCGCCCGAGGCGGACAGGCCGGAGACGACGTCTCGGAGCGCCCCGCCGGTCATGACGGCCAGGCCGATGGCCGAGGCCTGGACCGCGCCCCAGGCGCCCAGCGCCAGGCCGGAGTTGTCGCGCGCCAGGGCCATGGCGGCGGTCAAGGTGCCGACCGAGAACAGGCCGCCGCCCAGGCCGATACCGAAGGCCCCGGCCCAGAACAGCTGGGTCGATCCAAACGGGGCCGAACAGATCACGGCGACGAAGGCGGCGATGCCACACAGCAGGCCGTGGGCGGCGAGCCGGTGGGGTTCCCCGCCCCGGTTCAGGCGGCGGGCGGCCAGGGCCAGGCCCAGCAGTGTGCCTCCGGCCCAGAAGGCGGTCAGGGCCGTGGTCGCGCCGACCGACAGGCCCAGGATCTCGCCGCCATAGGGTTCCAGCAGCACGTCCTGCATCGAGAAGGCGGCGGCACCCAGGCCGACGGCGACCAGCAGGCGGGCCGGCTTGCCGCCCTGCATGAAGTCGGCCCAGGCCTCCTTGAAGGGCGGGCGCGGCTTGGACGGCGAGGTCAGGGCGAAATTCTGGGCCTCCTGTTTCCACAAGGCTGTCATGTTCAGGACGACGGCGACGACGGCGGCCCCCTGAACGACGCCGACCAGCTTGACCGGATCGAAGTCGCCGAGCAGGCCGCCGATGATCAGGGCGCTGATCAGCATCCCCACCAGCAGCATGACGTAGAGCAGGGCCACGACGCGGGGCCGGGCGTGTTCGGGGGCCAGGTCGCTGGCCAGGGCCAGGCCGGCGGTCTGGGTCGTGTGGACACCGGCCCCGACCAGCAGGAAGGCGACCATCGCCGCGATATGGCCGACCCAGACCGAGCCGGTGGTGTCGCCCGACGAGATCAGCAGAGCGAAGGGCATGATGGCCAGGCCACCGAACTGCAGCAAGGTGCCAAACCAGATATAGGGCCCGCGCCGCCAGCCCAGGTGGGAGCGATGGGTGTCGGACCGGAAACCGATCAGGGCCCTGAGCGGGGCGAACAGGAACGGCACGGCCACCATGGCGGCGACCATGAAGGCGGGGGCCTGGAGCTCCACGATCAGGACGCGGTTCAGCGTGCCGGTCAGCAGCACCGTGATCATGCCGACCGAGACCTGGAACAGGCTGAGCCGCAGCAGACGGCCGAGCGGCAGCTTGGTAGTCGCGGCGTCGGCGAATGGCAGCATCGCCTTGATCAGGCGGCTCCAGCGTTCGGCGTTCCTGGCCTGGGTCGGCGTCATCGGATCAGCGCCTCCACGGCCTGGGAGGTGTAAAATCCGCCCGTGACCCGCTCGGTGCGACCGGCGGTCAGACGCGGCGAGGCGTTCAGCCGGCGATCCAGCGACTTCAGATCGACCGGGGCGATGGCGGGCGCGCGGTCGGCGCGCGGGAACAGCTTGCCGGCCGCCAGCATCAGCATCAGCGGCGGGGTGCGCGGCGTGACGGTGAAGACCATCGAGGTCGCGGTGCGCTCGGCCAGGCTCTCGACGGCGCGCACGATGTCGTCGGTCGCATAATGGATCAGGCTGTCCATCGCCACGACGTGGTGAAAGGTGCCGAAGGCCGGATCCAGCATATCCCCGGCCACGAACCGGATCGAACCCCGGCCCAGGTCGCGCGGCGTGCGTTCGCGGGCGATGTCGATCAGGCTGGCCGATACGTCGACGGCTACGACCTCGGCCCCGCGCCGCGCCGCCTCGACGGCCAGGGCTCCGGTGCCGCAGCCGGCGTCCAGCACGCGGCGGCCGCTCAGGTCGGCGGGCAGCCAGGACAGCAGGGTCGCCCGCATCCGGTGGCGCCCTGCCCGAACGGTGGCGCGGACCTTGGACACCGGCGCGTCCGAGGTCAGCTGGGCCCAGGCCTCCAGCGCGGTGCGGTCGAAATAGGCTTCGAGCCGGCCCTTGGATGCGACGTAGGAGGCGCTGGTCATCAGTCGAACCCCAGGAAGTCGAAGATGTCGCGGTCGCGCATCGGCTCGGCCTGGATGGCCTCGGTGCCGTCCCACAATGTCTGGGCCAGGCGGATGTATTCGGCCTTGGCGGCTTCCAGTTCCGGCGAGCCGTCCATCTCGAACACGACGGATTTCTTCAGGCGTGAGCGGCGGATTTCGTCCAGGTCCGGGAAATGGGCCAGCCGCTTCAGGCCGATTGCGGCGTTGAACCGATCGATCTCGTCGGTGGCGGCGCTGCGGTTGGCGATGACACCGCCCAGCCGCACCTCATAGTTCTTGGACTTGGCCTTGATGGCCGCGACGATGCGGTTCATGGCGAAGATGCTGTCGAAATCGTTGGCCGTGACCACCACGGCCCGTTCGGCATGCTGAAGCGGCGCGGCGAACCCGCCGCAGACCACGTCGCCCAGCACGTCGAAGATCACCACGTCGGTGTCTTCCAGAAGGTGGTGTTCCTTCAGCAGCTTGACCGTCTGCCCCACGACATAGCCGCCGCAGCCGGTGCCCGCCGGCGGCCCGCCCGCCTCGACGCAGCGCACGCCGTTGAAGCCCTCATAGACATAGTCCTCGGGCCGCAGCTCCTCGGAATGGAAATTGACCGTCTCCAGCACGTCGATGACGGTGGGGACCAGGCGCTTGGTCAGGGTGAAGGTACTGTCGTGCTTGGGGTCGCAGCCGATCTGGAGCACCCGCTTGCCCAGCAGGGAGAAGGCGGCGCTGAGGTTCGAACTGGTCGTGGACTTGCCGATTCCGCCCTTGCCATAGACGGCGAAAACCTTGGCGGTCTCGATGGTCACGTCGGGGTCCATCTGGACCTGGACCGATCCGGCACCGTCCGGCTGGCGGCGCTTCAGAGTCTGGGGCATGTCGAGGGTCAGGGTCATCGCTTACGCCGCCTGTTGGGGGGTTAGGCCTTCGAGCCGGTCTTCCAGATCGTCGGAGGCATCGCGCAGGGCCTGGAGCGTTTCCGCATCGGGGGCCCAATAGGCCCGGTCCGACGCCTCCAAGAGCCGGTTGGCCATGCGCACGCTGGCCTTGGGATTGAGCCGGGCCAGACGCTCGCGCATCTCGGGGTCCAGCACATAGGTCTCGCTGATCTGCTGATAGACCCAGGGGGCGACGTCGCCCGTCGTGGCGGACCAGCCCAGGGTGTTGGTCACCTGGGCCTCGATCTGGCGCACGCCCTCGGCCCCGTGCTTGAGCTGACCCTCGAACCAGCGCGGGTTCAGGACGCGGGTCCGGGTCTCCAGCGTGACCTGTTCGGCCAGGGTGCGGACCTTGCCCGCGCCTTGGGTCTGGTCGCCGATATAGACCGGGGCGGCGGTGCCGCGTGCCCGCTCGACCGACTTGGCCACGCCGCCCAGGGTGTCGACGTAATGGTCGATGGTGGTGACGCCCAGATCGACCGAGTCCAGGTTCTGATAGGCCAGGTCGATGCCGCTGAGGGCGCTGGTCAGCAGGGCCTGATGCTTCATCGGCTTGCCGGCGCGACCGTAGGCGAAGCCCTTCCGGGTCTGGAAGGCGTCGGCCAGTTCGCCGTCGTCGTCCCAGGCCCCGGCGTCGATCAGCTGATTGACCGAGGCGCCGTAAGCCCCCTCGGCATTGGAGAAGACGCGCAGCGACGCGGTTTCCAGGTCGCAGCCCAGTTTGTCCTGATGAGCCAGGGCGCGCTTGCGGACAAAGTTCATCTCGGCGGGTTCGTCGGCGCTGGCGGCGAGGAAGGCGGCCTCGGCCAGCATCCGGGTCTGGAGCGGCAGCAGGTCGCGGAAGATGCCGGATACGGTGCAGACCACATCGACGCGGGGGCGACCCAGGGCCTCCAGCGACACCAGTTCGGCCCCGCACAGCCGACCATAGCCGTCGAACCGGGGCCGCGCGCCCATCAGGGCCATGGCCTGGGCGATCGGGCCGCCCTCGGATTTCAGATTGTCGGTGCCCCACAGGACGATGGCCATCGACTCGGGGAAGGTGCCGGTCTCGGCCCGGTGTTTGGCCAGCAGGCGGTCGGCCTGACGCGCGCCGTCGGCGACGGCATAGGCCGACGGGATGCGGAAGGGATCGAAGCCGTGGATGTTGCGGCCGGTCGGTAGCATCTCGGGCGTGCGCAGCAGGTCTCCGCCGGGCGACGGCCGGACATAGCCGCCGTCCAGGGCCGCGACCAGGGCGTCCAGTTCGGGATTGCCGGACAGGACGATATTGGTGGCGTGCAGATGCTGGAACAGGGCCAGGCCGGCCTCGTCCGACGCCAGGCCGCTGACGCCCAGGGCGGTGCGGGCGTCCGCGCCGGAGACCAGGGCCTCGACGGCGGCATGGCCGGGCTCGGGGCCCTCGCGGCCCTTGGCGACGGCCAGCAGCAGGTCGATCCGCTCGGCGGCGGTGAAGGCTTCGCCCAGGACATGCAGGCCGTTGGGGATCAGGGTCTGTTCCAGCTCGATCAGGGCCGTGGTCAGCCGGGCGACGCGGGCCGGGGCGTCACCGGTCCCGGCGTCCAGGTTCAGGGTCTCGGCGGCCTCCAGGATCATGGGGACCAGGGCGGCGCGTTCGGCGGCGGCCTCGGGCTCGGTGGCGCGCCAGCGTTCCAAGAGCGCCTTCAGGTCCAGCAGGCCCTTGTAGAGGCCGGCGTCGCTGACCGGCGGGGTGACATAGCTGATCAGGGTCGCACCCGAGCGACGCTTGGCGATCATGCCCTCGGAAGGATTGTTGGCGGCGTACAGATAAAGGTTCGGCGTGTCGCCGATCAGCCGGTCGGGCCAGCAGGCCTCGGACAAGGCCGTCTGTTTGCCGGGCATGAACTCCAGCGCGCCGTGGGTGCCGAAATGCAGGATGGCGTCGGCGGCGAAATCCTCGCGGAGCCAGCGGTAGAAGGCGGAAAAGGCGTGGGTCGGGGCATAGGTGCCCTCGAACATCAGCCGCATCGGGTCGCCCTCGATGCCGAAGGCGGGCTGCAGGCCCACGAAGACATTGCCGAACTGTTCGCCCAGCACGAAGATCGACGATCCGTTCGACAGGGCCTTGCCGGGGGCGGGGCCCCAGACGGCCTCGATGTCGGCCAGCCAGGGTTCGCGGCGGACGTGGTCGTCGGCGGGGATGCGGACGTGCACGTTGCCGTCGGTGCCGTGGCGGGCGGCGTTGCCCTCCAGCACGCGCTCGCGCAGGGCCTCGATGGTGTCGGGGACCTCGACCGTATAGCCCTCGGCGGCCAGGCGGATCAGGGTCCGGTGAAGGCTTTCCCAGACGGCCAGCTGGGCGGCGGTGCCCGCGGCCCCGGCATTGGGCGGGAAGTTGAACAGCACGGTGGCGATGCGGCGCTGGGCCCGGTCGGCGCGGCGCAAGGCGATCATCTTGGCGACGCGGCGGGCCATCATCTCGGCGCGCTCGGGGCAGGGCAGCATGTGGCGGGTGCCGTCGTCCGCCGGGAAGGTGCAGCGACGGCCGCAGCCGGTGCAGGGCTGGTCCGAACCGTCGGTGCGGCCACCGAACAGGATCGGGGCGGTGCCACCGTCCAGCTCGGGGATCGAGACCATCATCGTGGCCTCGAGCGGGAGCAGGCCGCGGTCCGAGCCGCTCCATTGCTGGAAGGTCTGGAACTCCAGGGGGTGGGCGACGACATAGGGCACGTCGAACCGGGCCAGGATGTCGGCGGCGGCGCTGGAGTCGTTGTAGGCCGGGCCCCCGACCAGCGAGAACCCCGTCAGGTTGACGATGGCGTCCACCGACGGGCGGCCGCCCTGCATGAACAGGGCCTCCATCGCCGGCCGGGCGTCCAGGCCGTTGGCGAAGGCGGGGATGGCCCGGATGCCGCGCGCCTCGAAGGCCCGGATCACGCCGTCGTAATGGGCCGCGTCCCCGGCCAGGACGTAGGAGCGAAGCACGATCAGGCCGACGGTGGGTGGGGGCGTGGGGTTTGGGGTGTGGGGTGTGGGGGGCGAAGCGGGCGAGGGAAGCGGATCGCCCTTCTCCACACCCAATGCTCCACCCCCTACACCCCATCCCCCACACCCCACGCCCCCGAGAGCCTCCACACTCTCCGCCATGCGGGCAGGCAGGTCGGGGTGATACACGCCGACCTCGGGATACTCGACGGGCGCGGCGGCCTTCAGCGTGCCGCGCAGGGCCCGGCGCTCGCCGTCGGCATAGCGGTCGATCAGGAAGCGGAGCATCGAGGCGACGTTCGCCTCCGATCCCGACAGCCAGTATTGCAGGGTCAGGAAATAGGCCCGCACGTCCTGGGCCGTGCCGGGGATGAAGGCCAGGATCTTGGGCAGGCGGCGCAGCATGGCCATCTGTTTGGCACCCGGCGCGCCGCCGGTGGCCCTGGTGTTGCCACGCAGCTTTTTCAGCATCGCCAGCGGACCCTTCCGGAATCCGTCCATGCGATAGGGGCCCATCCGGGTCAGCCGCACGATCTCGGCCCCGGACATGGCACCGACCATGGCGTCGCAATGGTCGCGGCGGGCGGTCAGGGCGGGCAGGACGGCCTGGATGTGGTCGTCGACGAACAGCATGGTGGCCAGGACGATGTCGCCCCGGCCGATGTCCGCGATACAGGCCGCCAGCCTGGCCGGATCGTCGCCCCAGTCGGCGGCGGCATGCAGGCCGATGCTGATACCGGGGATGTCGCGGCGCAGGGTGCGCTCGGCCTGGCGCACCGCCCCGGCCAGGTGGTTGTCGAGCGTGACGATGACCACGCGCACCGGGGGCGTCGTTTCGCCCGCGGGAGCTCCCCGCTCAGCGGCTGTAGTGCGATTTCGCATCGTACAGCGTCTCCAGGGCGATGGATGTCAGGCCGTGTTCGGCGGCGAATTTTTCGGTGTTCTTGCGGGCCTTTCCCCGCACGAAGAACGGGATCTTGCGCAGCTCGGCCTCGGCGTCGGCCAGCCAGACGATGTTGGAGGCGGCGTCCCGGCTTTCGCCGGGATGACAAGGGACCGGGGTCGAGGCGAGGGTGTCGGTCGGGGCCGGGGCGGCGGCGTGGCCACCCAGGTGCGAGGCTCCCGCCGCGTCGTTGAACTCGAAATCGTCGCGGAACATGTGGAGCAGATGCTCCTCCAGCCCCATCACCAGGGGGTGGACCCAGGTGTCGAACAGGACGTTGGCCCCCTCGAACCCCATCTGGGGCGAATAGCGGGCGGGGTGGTCCTGGACGTGGAACGGGGCCGAGATGACGGCGCAGGGGATGCGCAGCCGCTTGGCAATATGGCGCTCCATCTGCGAGCCCAGCACCAGTTCGGGCTGGAGCGCGGTGATGGCGTCCTCGACCTCCAGATAGTCGTCGGTGAGCAGGGCCTCGAGGCCGAGGGCGGCGGCGGCGGCGCGGACCTCGCGGGCGAATTCGCGATTGTAGCAACCCAGGCCGACGACCTCGAAGCCGAGTTCCTCCGACGCCACGCGGGCGGCAGCGATGGCGTGGGTGGCGTCGCCGAACACGAAGACGCGCTTGCCGGTCAGATAGTTGGAGTCCACCGATCGCGACCACCACGGACTGCGTGATCCCTCTCCCAGAGGGAGAGGGCTTGAGCGCCCGAGAGCCGAAGGCGATCGGACTTGCGCGAAAGGGTGAGGGGTTGAGCTCTCAACGGTGAGACCGTGATCCCTCACCCTTTCGGTTTGCGGATCGCTGCGCTCTCCGAACCTCAAGCCCTCTCCCGCCGGGAGAGGGAGCCCTGTCACCGCGCAGACTTCGCTGATGAAATCCAGCGTGGCCCCATGGCCGATCGGGACGGTGCGGACGGCGGCTTGGCCGTGGGCCTTCTCCAAATGGCGCGCGGCCTCCCCGGCGATCTCGGGATAGAGGACGACGTTGAAATCCGCCTCGCCCAGACGCGCGATGTCGGCGGGCGTGGCCCCCATCGGCGCGACGACGTTGATCTCCACGCCGAGGTCCGCCAGCAGCCGGGAAATCTCGGTGACGTCGTCGCGGTGACGGAAGCCCAGCGCCGTCGGCCCCAGGATATTGCAGCGCGGTGCCCGGCCCTCCAATGGGGCCCGCTCGACCGGCTTGGCCAGGTGACGGACCAGCTGGCGGAAGGTCTCGGCCGCGCCCCAGTTTTCCTTCTTCTGATACGACGGCAGGTCCAGCGCCACGACCGGGATCGGCAGGCTCAGCGCCTTGGCCAGACCGGCCGGATCATCCTGGATCAGTTCGGCGGTGCAGGACGCGCCGACGATCATCGCCTGGGGCTGGAACCGATCATAGGCGTCGGCACAGGCGGTCTTGAACAGTTCGGCGGTGTCGGTGCCCAGGTCGCGGGCCTGGAACGTCGTGTAGGTGACCGGCGGACGCCGACCGCGCCGCTCGATCATCGTGAACAAGAGGTCGGCATAGGTGTCGCCCTGGGGCGCGTGCAGGACGTAGTGCAGGCCCGTCATCGCGGTGGCGACGCGCATGGCCCCGACATGGGGCGGGCCTTCATAGGTCCAGACCGTCAGCTGCATCAGGCCACCGCCCTTGCGGTCTCGACGCGGGGCGACAGACGCGCCTTGCGGTCCAGCGGACGGACGAACAGGGCGGCCAGGTCGGCGGCCTGGTCGAAGCCGTGCACCGGCGAGAACACCAGCTCGATCGACCATTTGGTCGTCAGCCCCTCCCTCTCCAGCGGATTGGCCAGGCCCAGGCCGCAAACGGTCAGGTCGGGCCGGTCGGCGCGCACGCGGTCCAGCTGACGCTCGACGTCCTGGCCCTCGCTCAGCCGCGTGCCGGCCGGCAGCAGCGCCAGTTCCCGGGCCAGATGCGGGCGGTGCAGATAGGGCACCCCGACCTCGACCGGGACCATGCCCAGTTCGCGCGCCAGGAACCGGGCCAGCGGGATTTCCAGCTGGGAGTCGGGCAGGAAGCTGATGGTCCTGCCGTCCAGTTCGGGCCGGAGGGCGTCCAGGGCGCGGGCGGCGCGTTCGCGACCGGGAGCCAAGACCTTGTGGAAGGTCACCTCGTCCACCTCGAAGGCGTCGGCGGCGGCGCGCAGCCAGTCGGTCGTGCCCTCGGCCCCGAACGGGAACAGGGCGTCCAGCCGCCGGGCACCGCGATCCTCCAACGCCCGGGCCGTGTCGCCCAGGAACGGCTGGGCCATCAGGAAGCGGGTGTTCGGACCGACGGCGGGCAGGGCGTCGATCCGGCGCTCGGGCAGGCTGGCGACATGGGCGATGCCGAGGCCTGCGAACATGCGCCGGAACTGATCCTCGACCACATCGGGCAGGGCGCCGACGATCAGCAGGTTGGGTTCGGCGTCGGTCGCCTCGGGCCGCATCTGGGGCACCAGGGCGGCGAGGCAGGCGTCCTCGCCCTGGGTGAAGGTGGTCTCGATGCCGCTACCGGAATAGTTCAGCACCCGCGTCCGGCCGCCGTGCCGCGCGTCCAGCCGCATCGCGGCGCGCGACAGATCCAGCTTGATCACCTCCGACGGGCAGGAGCCGACCAGGAACAGCAGCCGTATGTCCGGCCGCCGGGCCAGCAGTCGGTCGACGACCCGGTCCAGTTCCTCATTGGTGTCGGTCAGGCCAGCGAGGTCCTTCTCCTCCATGATGGCGGTGGCGAAACGGGGCTCGGCGAAGATCATCACCCCGGCCGCCGACTGAATCAGATGGGCGCAGGTGCGCGAGCCGACGACCAGGAAGAAGACGTCCTGCATCTTGCGGTGCAGCCAGACGATCCCGGTCAATCCACAGAAGACTTCACGTTGTCCACGCTCACGCAGGACCGGGGCGGTCGAACAGCCGCCGGTGCCGATGTCGAGCGTGGTCGTATGGCTCATGCGGGGACGCCCCCGGATGGCAATCGCGGCGTTCGCGCGGGACCCTGCTTGCGCGCCAGGCCGAGTTTCCACAGGAACTGCGCGGCGTTCAGGGCGTAGGTCGCATAGGCCGCCAGGGCCAGGACCATCTGCTCCGCCGGGCTGCCGATGCCCAGCAGCACGGCGGCCAGATAGGCCGTGTGCAGGGCCATCACCCCCATGCTGACGACGTCTTCCCAGAAGAAGGCCGGGGCGAACAGCCAGCGGCCGAAGACCACCTTCTCCCAGATGCTGCCGGTGATCATGATGGCGTAGAGGACACCGGTCTTGATCAGGATCGACAGGGTCGCGACGCCCGCGCCCTCGCCGGTCGCCAGATAGCGGATCACCAGGCCCAGGCTGACCAGGAAGACCAGGAACTGCACTGGCGCCAGCACGCCCTGCACGACGGTCCAGGGGCTGGCGTCGCGGCGCGCGCGCTCGTCGTCGGTGTAGAGCGGCGCATGGATTTGCGGCGCGAGGGGCCGGCTGTGCAGGCCCGCATGGGCCGGCCAGGGGCAGGGCACGAACCGCTCGATCGCCAGCTCGATCAGCGAGCGGGCCGGGCGTCGATTCCCGTCTGACCAGTGACGGGCCGGGCGCTGGGTTCGCGACGTCATCGTCGGACTCCTTCGTCTCGTGATGGAGACGGAACCGGAGCGTAGGTCGGGCACGGCCAGAGTGTCAAATCAATTTGACGTAAATCACAATTGACACTCGACGACCCGTCGATGACTTGACTCGAACGCCCTTCGATGAACGGATGGTAACGTTGAATGAACGGGACGCCTTCGCGTCATCGCCACTGACCGCTTACCCCCACGCCCTTTGTGGGAGGCCACTGACGAAGCGCGTCGCCTGCCCCACGGCCCAGGATATGGCCGGTCGAGACGAATGCGCAGCCGGGTGGCAACGTCCATCCGACATGGTGAAGTCACGTCGCCTGGGGAGGCAGCGAATGGCCCACGTCGAACGGTCCGAACGCAGGACACAGCCGGATGGGGCGCGATCGCAGGGCATCGTTCTGCCGTTCGTCGCCCTGGACCCCGCCACCCGGCGGGCCGCCGGCCTGACCCAGCTGATCGAGGGGGAGATCATTCCCCGGCTGCTGCTGGCCCACGGCTGCGAAACCCAACCCGAGGGCGTCACCACCCGCATACCCGACGCCCTGGACATCGACACCCTGGCCGAACTGGCCGTCGCGGCGGATGCGGGCGGTCTGCACAATGAACTGCAACGGCTCAGGGACGAAGGCATCTCCAGCGAGAGCCTGCTGCTGGATCTGATTTCTCCGGCGGCGAGGCGGCTGGGGGTGCTGTGGGAACAGGATCTGTGCAGTTTCGCTGATGTCTCGATCGGCTTGTGCCGGCTGCAACAGGCGATCTTCGGCCTCAATGATCCCGGCGTCCGGTTCGGGTCCAACGACGGGCGCAAGGCGCTGTTCGCCGTCACGCCCGGCGACCAGCACGGCTTCGCCGCCCTGACCGTCTCGGAGTATTTTCGCCGCGCCGGCTGGGCCGCGACCTGCCTGACGGGGGTTGCTGCGGATGAACTGGTCGAGGCAGTGGAGACCGACTGGTTCGACATGATCGCCTTTTCGATGTCGGACGAGAAATGGCTGGACCGCCTGCCCCCCGTCATTTCGGACATGCGGGCCCACTCCATGAACCGTGATGTGCAGGTTCTGGTCGGGGGCCGGGTGTTCGATGCCGACCCGTCGCGCGTCGCCGTCGTGGGGGCCGATTTCACGGCCGCCGATCCTCGCGAGGGGCTCAGCCTCGCCGAAACTCGGGTGGCGGCGTCGTAGACAGTTGCTTGAAGACAAGGGGATGGACGGATAAGGCGCGTAGATGACCCTCCTGGCGACTCCCTCGGCCGTCCTGCCCTTTCGTCATCCAGAAGGCGCGCTGGGCATGTTGGGGGCCGGCCAGGCGGCGGGCGTGGTCTCGGCGGCCAGCGACATCACCCTGGTCATCGACGGCGAGGGCCGGATCCGCGACCGCTCGGTCTCCAGCGGCGAATTGGTGCGGCAGGGGATCGGCGACTGGCTGGACCAGAGCTGGATCGACACCGTCACCAGCGAAAGCCGCACCAAGGCGACGGAAATGCTGGACGCGGCCAAGTCCGGCCAGCCGTCGCGCTGGCGCGAGCTGAACCATCCCGGCGGAGACGGCGGTACCGTGCCGGTCCGCTATTTCGCCCTCGGCGCCGGCGATGCGGGCGATGTCATCGTCGTCGGCCGCGACCTGCAGCCGGACGCCGCGCTCCAGCAACGGCTGATGCAGGTCCAGCAGGCGGTCGAGCGCGACTATCTGCGCCTGCGCCAGGCGGAGGGCCGCTATCGCCTACTGTTCCAGACGGCGTCCGAGGCCGTGCTGATCCTCGACACGACCAGCCGCCGAATCCGCGAGGCCAACCCGGCCGCCTCACGCATGACCGGCCTGGAGCCGGGGGCGCTCAACGGGCGGCCGTTCAATGAAATTCTCGACGCGGGCAGTGTCACCCCTGCGGCCGGCCTGTTCGACCTGGCGGCGACCTCCAGCGTTCCATCCCAGATATCGGTCCGCCTGAAGGATGGGACGGAGGCGGTGCTTTCGGCCTCGATGTTCCGCCACGACCAATCGACGGCCCTGCTGGCCCGCCTGTCCCAGGTCGAGATCGCGGCCCCCCAAACCGGCGACCAGGCCGCGCTTGCGGCCGTGCTGGAACGCATCCCCGACGCCTTCGTGGTCACCGACGGCGACCTGCGCATCCTGACGGTCAACCCAGCCTTCGTGGATCTGGCCCACCTGGCCAACCGGGAAGAGGCGACGAACCTGCCCCTGGGCCAGTTCCTGGGCCGGTCGGGTGTGGACCTGCGGGTCATCGCGGCCCAGCTACGCGATCATGGCGTGGTGCGCAATTTCGCCACCACCCTGCGCGCCCGCTATGGCGAGGCCGAGCCGGTCGAGGTGGCGGCGGTCCAGGTGCCAGACGGCGACCGGCCCTGCCTGGGCTTCAGTATCCGCAACGTCGCCCGCCGCCCCACGCCCCAGGGCGTCGGCGACATCCAGTCGGTCGAACAGCTGACCCGGCTGATCGGCCGGGTGCCGATGAAGGACATCGTGCGCGAATCCACCGACCTGATCGAGAAACTGTGTATCGAGGCGGCGCTGAAGCTGACCTCTGACAACCGCGCCTCGGCCGCCGACGTGCTGGGGCTCAGCCGCCAGAGCCTGTATCTGAAGCTGCGCCGCTATGGTCTCGGCGGGCTCGAGGATGAGGCCAACTAGCGCCAGACGCTTCCCGTCGCGTCCACCCTGTCCCGCTTTGGTCGCTGTGATGAACCTCTTCGGATCGCCCAGCCTCCCGAACCCATCCGGTTTCAAAAACCCGGACTCCGGTCGAGTTGGACGGTGCGGATTCGATCGGGAGGGCCGGAATTCGTCCACCTGACCCGCCTGAAGTGTCAATCTGAGTTGACGGTTTGTCGGGTCCAGATTTAGGGTCGGACATGGCCAGAACGCTCGCCGTGACGCCGTCCCGACTGCCGAGCCTCTCGGCGGTGATCACCCTGTTCAAACCGATCACCTGGTTCCCGCCGATGTGGGCCTTCGCCTGTGGCGTGGTCTCCAGCGGCCAGCCCCTGGCCGAGCGATGGCCGTTCCTGATCGCCGGCCTGTTGCTGACCGGCCCGCTGGTCTGCGCCACCAGCCAGGCGGTGAACGACTGGTTCGACCGCCATGTCGACGCGATCAACGAACCCGACCGGCCGATACCGTCGGGCCGCATCCCCGGCCGCTGGGGCCTGTGGATCGCCATCGTCTGGACCGGGCTGTCGCTGGTCGTGGCGGCCGTCACCGGACCGTGGGTGCTGGCGGCGACGGCCCTGGGCCTGCTGCTGGCCTGGGCCTACAGCGCCCCGCCCGCCCGGCTCAAGATCAGCGGCGTCTGGGGCCCAGCGGCCGTGGCGGTCTCCTATGAGGGCCTGACTTGGTTCACCGGTGCGGCGGTCATGGCCGGAGCCCTGCCGGGCACGCCGGTCCTGATCCTCGCCGCGCTCTACAGCGCCGGGGCCTGGGGCATCATGACCCTGAACGATTTTAAGGCCGTCGAGGGCGACCGCCTGACCGGCGTCCGTTCCCTGCCGGCCCAGTTGGGCGTCGGCCCGGCGGCGCGGATCGCCTGCGTGGCGATGATCCTGCCGCAGTTGGCGGTGATGGCGGCCCTGGCCCTGGCCTGGGATCGCCCCTGGCATGCGCTGGTGGTCGGGGTGTTGGTCATCCTTCAGATGGCAGCGATGGCGCGGCTGCTGACCGACCCGCGCCGGTTGGCCCCCTGGTTCAACGGCACCGGCGTCGCCCTGTACGTCAGCGGCATGATGGTCTCCGCTTTCGCGGTGGGCGGTCTGGGAGTCGGCGCATGACCGACAATGGCCTGAGCTGGCTAAACATCGTCCGTCTCGGCTTGGTGCAGAGCGCCTTGGGTGCGATCGTCGTTTTGACCACCTCGACCCTGAACCGCGTCATGGTGGTCGAACTCGGCCTGCTGGCGATCCTGCCCGCCGGCCTGGTGGCCTGGCACTATGCGGTGCAGCTGTCGCGTCCGCGCTGGGGCCACGGCTCGGATCAGGGCCGCAAGCGCACGCCCTGGATCATCGGCGGCATGGGCGTGCTGGCCATGGGTGCCGTCATGGCGGCCAATGCCACGGCCCTGATGGGGGTGTCGCGGTTCGGCGGTATCGCCCTGGCCATCGTCGCCTTCACGATGATCGGCCTGGGCGTCGGCGCTTCAGGAACGTCGCTTCTGGCGCTGCTCGCCAGCCGGGTGACACCCACGCGGCGACCGGCGGCGGCGGCCACGACCTGGATCATGATGATCCTTGGCATCGCGGTCACGGCCACGGTGGTCGGCGGACTGCTCGAACCCTTTTCGATGGCACGGCTGGCCCAGGTCAGCGGCGCGGCGGCCTTGACGGCCTTCCTCGTGACCGTCCTGGCCGTGGCGGGCGTGGAGAAACAGCCGCTTGCCGTCGCGCCTGACGCCACGCCGCGCGCGCCCTTCATGCAGGCTCTGCGCGAGGCCTTGGCCGATCGCCAGGCGTGGCGGTTCTCGGTCTTCGTCTTCGTCTCGATGCTGGCCTACAGCGCGCAGGACCTGATTCTGGAACCGTTCTCCGGCCTCGTGTTCGGCCTCACGCCGGGCCAATCGACCCAGCTGGCCGGCGTCCAGCATGGCGGGGTGCTGCTGGGCATGATCGTGGTCGGCGGGCTGGGCGGCTGGATCGGAGGACGCGGGCGCGGCTGGATGCGAGGTTGGACCGTGGCCGGCTGCCTCGGGTCCGCCCTGGCCCTGGCGGCGCTGGCGACGGCGGCACAGGTCGGGCCGGGATGGCCGATCCGCGCGACCGTTTTCGGGCTCGGTTTCTTCAACGGCATGTTCGCGGTGGCCGCCATCGGCTCGATGATGGGTCTGGCGGGCGAGGGGGCCGGTCGGTCCGAAGGCATCCGCATGGGCGTCTGGGGCGCGGCCCAGGCCGTCGCCTTCGCCTTGGGCGGGTTCCTGGGCGCGATCGGGGTCGACATCGGTCGACAGTTGCTGGCGACGGGCGACGCGTTCGCCCTGGTGTTCGCGCTGGAGGCGGCGCTGTTCCTGGCCTCGGCGGTGATCGCGCTGCGGCTGAGCGTCGGGTCACGCGGCGCGACGGCGACGTTCGACAACCGGAGAGTGGGTCATGTCCAAGCTTGAAGGCGTCGTCGAGGCCGAGACGTTCGACTGCGTCGTCGTCGGCGGCGGGCCGTCCGGCGCGACCGCCGCGCGGGCCCTAGCGGCGGGCGGACGAAGCGTGCTGTTGCTGGACCGTCAGGGTCGGATCAAGCCGTGCGGCGGGGCGATCCCGCCCCGGCTGATCAAGGACTTCGACATTCCCGACGCCATGATCTGCGCCCGGGCGCGATCGGCCCGAATGATCGCGCCGTCGGACCGGCGCGTGCTGATGCCGATCGACGGCGGCTATGTCGGCATGGTCAATCGCGAGGCGTTCGACGAATGGCTGCGCGAGCGGGCCCGCATGGCCGGGGCCGAGAGGCGGACCGGGACGTTCGAAACGGTCGAACGCGACGCCGACGGGACGGCGCTGGTGACCTATCGCCCGGCTGGGGCGGAGAAGGAAAGCCCGCCGATCTCGGTTCGGGCGCGGATGGTGATCGGCGCGGACGGGGCGCGTTCCAAGGTGGCGACCCAATGCGTCAAGGGGGCCGAGCGGCAACGCTATGTCTTCGCCTATCACGAGATTATCAAGGCTCCAGCCGCGAACGCGGCGGACTATGAGAGTTCACGTTGCGATGTCTGGTACCAAGGGCACCTGTCGCCGGACTTCTATGCCTGGATATTCCCGCACGGCGACACGGCCAGCATCGGCGTGGGGTCGATGCAGAAGGGGTTCTCGCTGCGCACGGCGGTCACGGCGTTGCGCCGGCACACCGGCCTGACCGACTGCGAGACGGTGCGGACCGAGGGGGCGCCGATCCCGTTGAAGCCCCTGCGGCGCTGGGACAACGGGCGGGATGTGCTGCTGGCCGGCGATGCGGCGGGGGTGGTGGCCCCGGCGTCGGGGGAGGGCATCTATTACGCCATGGAGGCCGGGCGGCTGGTGGCCGAGGCGGCCGAGGCGCGGCTGGCGGGGGCACCGGCCGGGGTGCTGAAACAGGCCCGCAAGCGGTTCATGAAGGCGCACGGCAAGGTGTTCTGGGTGCTGGGGGTTATGCAGCATTTCTGGTACCGCAGCGACAAGCGGCGCGAGCGGTTCGTCGGCATGTGCCAGGATCCCGACGTCCAGGCCCTGACCTGGCAGGCGTACATGAACAAGGAACTGGTGCGGGCCAAGCCGGCGGCGCATGCGCGGATATTCTTCAAGGACCTGGGGCATCTGTTCGGCGTCGGCAAGGCCTGAGGCCGCATGAGCGGCTTCTTCTCCAGCGGTCATGCCGTCGATCTGATCCTGGTCGTGCTGGTGATTGAGGCGGTCGTGCTGATGACGGTCGGCTGGCGAGGGCGGCGGTGGTCGGCGGCCGGGGTGCTGCTGGCGCTCGGGCCGGGGGCGTGTCTGTTGCTGGCGGTCAGAGGCGCTCTGATGGGAGCGGGGTGGCCCTGGATTGCCCTGGCGTTGGCGGCGTCCTTTCCGCTGCATCTGGCCGATGTGATACGCCGGCGGGCGTGAAAAAGGCCCCGGCGTTTTCGTCGGGGCCTCATCAAATCGGCGAACCGATCAGGACTGGGCTTGCAGATAGGCGATGACGTCGGCGCGCTGTTGCGGCTGACGCAGGCCGACGAAGCTCATATAGGTGCCGGGCATGAACTCGCGCGGATTTTCGAGGTAGTCGTACATGACCTCGGGCGTCCAGGTGACGTTGCTGTTCAGATTGGCTTCGGAATAGCGGAAGCCCGGGATGGTGCCGGATTCGCGGCCGATGATGCCGGCCAGGGACGGGCCGACCTTGTTCTCTCCGGCCACGACCGAGTGGCAGGTGCGGCACTGGGCGAAGACGCGCTCGCCGGCGGCGGCGTCGCCGGTGAGGCTGGCGAAGGTGACGCCACCGGCCGGGGCGGCACCGGCGGCC